>JACCEC011716685.1_pt1 | contig 15433 bp, 9 predicted proteins | sample 7450121 | NCBI WGS metagenome assembly JACCEC01 (sample SAMN15323455, study PRJNA562643) | freshwater metagenome | isolation source: river surface water | place: USA:Blue River Watershed | collected 2017-08-18 | reverse complement strand
ATGAATTTTTCCATCTTTTAATAATGGTGCAATTTTATTATAAAATGGCAAACCACCTTTAGAACAATCAAATATACTTAAAAATTGTAATTTAATATTTTGTAAATAATCTATTTGTTTATCTAATAACATTTTCCAAAAAGTTTTATTATTATAAACCAAATACCATTTATTTAAAATAACTATTAGAGACATTTTTTTGTATATCAATTTATAAAAATCATCTAATACTTTCCATGATATTATTTTATCAGATAATTCTAATTTTAATAACTTTTTTAAATTTATCGATAATGCTGTTGTAATATGATTTTTTAAAAAAAGTCGTAATATAATACTAAAATCATAATCTGATAAATAATTACTATATGTTATTAATTGAAATAAAAAAATTATTGGATATTTAATTTTCTCTATTTCAATATTTGATTTTTTGATGTCGATCATATCCATTATAATAAGATTGAAAAATGATTTGAAAATTAACGAAATAATGGGTTTTTAAAACCACATTTAGAGCATTTAGATTCTCCAAAAAAAATTTTACATTTGGAACAAAAAATATGATTTGAATTAATTAATTTAGCTGAATCTGGTAATTGTTTTTTTTCGGTGTTAGTACTTTTATTAGATGTTTTGGTTGTTGTATTTGTTGCCCAATCAAGAACATCATAACACTCAATGCAATAAATTTTATCATCTGATGATTTAACTCCTATACTAAAACCTGAACTCGTAAAAGATGATGAATTTGATAGTTGACATTTTTTAGAACATAAGGTACAATCCATTACTAAAATAAATTATAATATTTGGTTAAAAAATTTCAATTTTTAGTATAGTCATGAATTTTTATATAATTAATATATAATATAATGGAAAACAATAATTTAAAACAAATTAGATTACCTGAAAATATTTACTATTTTTATAATTTTTTTGAAAAATCAAAGGAAATTAATAATGAAAATAATCCATTTAAATTTTATAAAAAGATACATAATGTTGATATTAAACTTGCAAAAAATATATCATCATTTAATTATTATCAAATTGATATTCCAATTGTTAAAATAATTAATCCATCTTATTTAATACATTATATTAAAAATATGGAATATAGAAATATATTTTCATGTGATTCATTATCATATAAATTAATTGATACCAAAGATGATAATAATTGGTCAGAAGAAGAAAATTATAAAGGTTCAAGAACACATTTTAATATTACTTGTTCTAAATTTCAATTAATTTTTTATAATAATACAAATAAATTTAATACAGCCACATCACAAGCTAAATTTTATAATTCATATAAAATATTAAATGACACTAATAATTATATTCTTAGATTTGAAATAGTTCTAAATAATTTAGATATTGACCAAGATATTGACATTAACATTTATTTAAATATGATTATTAATATATTAAGAGCTGTTTATAAAAAATTTAAAATACCATTTGATTTAGACACTGATAAAAGTTAAACTAACTCCAAAACAAGAATAAAAAATGAAAATTATGTATTTAAACACAAACTCTTATTATATAATAAAATAAATAATGGGTGTACCAGGATTTTTCTTATGGTTAATGAAACAATATAAAAAAGAAAGTTTTGTGTTTCAAAAAGATAAATTAATCATTACTGATATTGAATCATATATAACTAGTGTTAAAAATAAAACTGATGCAGAAGAATTAATTAATAAGATGATTAAAATAAATGAATTTAATAATTCATTATTATCTGATGTTAATTCAATAGATTATTTCTTAATTGATGCCAACTGTTTAATTCATCCAGTATGCTTTAAAGTTGTTGCTGAAAATCCGGAATTAAAAGATAATGACAAACTTGAAAATAAGATGATTAATTCAGTAATAGAATATTTAGAAAAAATTATTCAATACGTTGATCCTAAAAAAGGTATTTATTTGGCTATTGACGGTGTTGCACCTGCAGCTAAAATAAAACAGCAAAGAACACGAAGATTTAAATCAGTAGCTGATAAAGCTATGTGGGATAGTATTAAAAAGAAACATTCAAAAGAAATTGGAAATTATTGGAATAATAATGCTGTAACACCAGGAACGGTTTTTATGGAAAAATTACATAATAAAATTATAGATTGGTCTAAAAAATTAAATAGAAAAGTAATCTATTCTAGCTGTTTTACTCCGGCTGAAGGTGAACATAAATTATTACAATTTATTAGAGATAATCAACGAGATGATAAAGATTTTTCATATGTTATTTATGGTTTAGATGCAGATTTAATTTTCTTAGCTCTATCAACAAACTCTGATAAAATATATTTATTAAGAGAAGCAAATGAATTTAATAAAAAAGAATCAAAAGAAGTATTAAATTATGTTAGTATTAAAATAATGAGAAGTTTAATAGTAAAAACAATAACTGGATATTTGATGGAAGCAGCTGATGGTTTATTAAATGCAGATAAGATTGAAACTACCAGTCACGATATTACACCAAAACAAAAGATATATGGTTTTGATAATTTAGATCCAGACAGTATTGTTAATGACTTTATATTTATGTGTTATTTTTTAGGTAATGACTTTCTTCCACATATACCATCATTAGATATTCATCAAGATGGTATTGAAAGTTTAATTATTAATTATGCCGAAACTATGAATGAACTAGTATTAGAAAATAATAAGTTAGAATATTTATTAAATGGTACAAAGGTAAATACAGATTTCTTGTCTAGATTTATATCCAAATTAGGTTTACAAGAGGAAGCTATATTACGTGAAAATTATGCAAAAGGTCGCAAAAGAATGAAATGTGATGGTGATCCATATGATCAAGAGGTATTTAAAATAGAAAATTTACAATTTAAAATAATTGATCCGATTGTATTAGGTTCAGATAATCCTGATAAATGGAGACTTCGATATTATAAACATTATTGGGGTATTAAAGATGAAGAATTAGAAGAATTTAGTAAAAATTTAGTTAAACATTATTTGTTTGGTATAAAATGGGTAACTCAATATTATTTTGATACATGTCCATCTTGGGAATGGTATTTTCCATTTGATCATCCTCCATTTATATCAGATATTGCAAAATATTTAAATAAAATAAATATTAACAAAATGAAATTTAATTTGGGAAAACCATTAAAACCATTTATGCAATTATTAGCCGTACTACCACCTCAATCAAACTTTTTGTTACCATCTAGTTTGAAAAAATTAGTAGTAAATACTAAATCATCTTTGGCATATATGTATCCATATGAATTTGAACAAGATTTTGTTAATAAAAAGAAACATTGGATGGCAATTCCTAATTTACCACCATTAGATATTGAACTATTAAAACATTCATATTATAAATATCAAGATGAATTAAAAAAAGAAGAATTAGCTAGAAATGAATGTAAGGGAGTTTTTGAATTTGTTTAATTAATTAAATAATTCTAATTATTATTTAATTAAATAATCATATAATAATATCATATAATAATTGATTTAAAAAATCGTAAGTTATTATAATAAAAAAATATAATATAAATTAATTAATGGAAAAAAAGAATACTGCAAAACCCAATATTACTAATACTAGTGAAAACAAAACATCTAGTTCTAAACAAGATTATAATTTAATACCAGATCGAATTCAACACATACAAACTATGGTAAATGGAAATAATATAGAATCCATATTAGATTTTAAAAATAATTCATCAGAATCATTTGAATATCCTTCTAATACAGAAGATATAAGAGAATTATTACCAAAAAAATATATAGAATTTAGCAAGGCAATTACTGATTTAGGTGGTAGATTATTATATATTAAAAGTGGTTCTACAGGCCACACATTTAAAGGTGTACATACACCACCAAATGATGAAAATAAAAAACCATATGCTGTTAAGATAGTTGCTTATCCTAAAAAAGAGAATTACGGAGATATGTATAATATTAAAAGACCAGAAAATACAGAGCTTTTAATGATTAAATTATTATCATATTTTGTAATTAATAAACAAACTCCTCATATAGTTTTACCAATTACAACATTTAATACTAGTATTAAACCATTTTTAAACTTGACAAAATCAAATTTGGTAAATAATAAGAAATTTGAGCAATTTGTTGAAAAATATAATAATGGAGAATATTATCAAAATGTTTCAATACTTGTTAGCGAGTGGGCTAATGGTGGTGATTTATTAGATTATATCAGAAAAAATTATAAAACAATGAAAGTTAAACATTGGAGAACTATTTTTTTCCAAATACTATCAGTATTAGCTATTATTCATGATAAATATCCTAGTTTTAGACATAATGATATGAAGGCCAATAATATATTAATTCATAATATAGACATTAACGAAAATAATAAAAAATATTTATATAAAATAAATAATCAAAATTATGTGGTTCCAAATATTGGATTCCAAATAAAATTATGGGATTTTGATTTTGCTTGTATTCCAGGTATTGTTGATAATTCCAAAGTAGAAGCAGAATGGACAAGTAAAATAAATATTAAACCTGAACAAAATAGATATTATGATATTCATTATTTTTTTAATACACTTACAAGAAAAGGATTCTTTCCAGAATTTTGGACAGAAGATGAAATACCATCAAAAGTTAAAGATTTTGTTAAAAGAATTGTTCCTGAAAAATATCAAAATGGTAAACTTGTTACAGAAAGGGGTAGAATATTATCAAATGATGAATATTTAACTCCAGATGAAATTATTAAAAATGATCCATTTTTTAAAGTTATGAGAAAATAAATTATTAGGATGTTTCTAAAGTTGAGTCTCTTTCGTATGTAGATATATTTATAATACTTGGAATTAAACTATTATCAGTATCATTAATAAAACCATCTGTTTTGAATTTATTATCTGGTTTAATAAATAAATCATCATAATCTTCTCTATCCACAAAATGTTCTGTAAATTGTTCATTCATTTTATCTGCTAAATTTTTTGTATGAATAATTGCTTTTTGTTCTGTTTTTGTTGTGTCAAAATTTTTAATTTTACTTTCAACATGTTTAGGAGAATTGGGTTTTGGTTGATTATGTTGATTAAATTTATATCCAGATTTTGGTATTATTTCTTTATTTTCAGGATATTTGATATTGAGTAATCTAATGTTATGTATTGATAAAAATCCTGTTTTCATTGGACTATAAAATATTTTATCTTCTCTTAAAAATGATTCTATATTAATTAGTACATGACCTAAATTTTTTTCTCTATGAGTAACATCTGCTGTAAAATTAAATTGTTCTATATCTTTACCAATTGGATTTTCATAATAAAATAAATTATCAACTAATTTTATATTATTAAATTTATATCCTTTTGAATTAAATATTTTATTTATATGATTTAAAATTTCTTCATTAAATTTTATATCTGATTCTATTTTTTTAGTACGATGTGATGATAAATCATATGTATTAATATTTGGGGTTACCATATTATTTATAAAACGATAAAATGCATATGTTTCGTCATCAAAATTATTAATATCATTTGAATTTAAATAGGGTAAATTTTGTGTTTTATCAAAATAATCACATGATTCATTATATTTATTTATTTTAAAGTCTGATAAATTTAAACCAGTAAAATTTTCTACTTTTTCTTGACATATATCTATATATCTTCTAATAGTTTGATAAATTTGTCCATTAGTTAAATGATTTATTAAAAAAAGAACGATGGCTAAAATTAAAATTTTGTTTATGAAATTCATATATGTTGTGTATTTTTATTACTTAGATATTATTTTTATTTAAATTAATATTAACAAATATTAGTAAATATTAATTTAACAATTAAAACTCAAATTGTTTAATTATAATTTGGAATATATTCCATAACCTTGGGTTGTGGGTGGAGGTTGTGAATTTGCACTAAATTTATCTATTTTTTGTTTATTGATCATGTGCATAGTAATTAAGAATGCAGCTGCAATCATAAGTGATAATTGAGGATCATTGTTTCCACGGTAAAGAATATATGAAATTACAACTAAACGGAATACAGGGTTTTCAAAAAGTCTTTCGATGTATTTTGGTAATTTAGGACGAGCTAAAGCAACATATAAACCTAAAAATAATGATACTACTGGAAGTACATATTTATTTGTGTGTACCCAACCTAAATTTTCATTAACTACAGAATTAAAATCTTCCATTATAATTATATACTTTAAATTAGATATTTTTTTGGTAAATTTGTTAAATATTAAATAATTTTTATTCATAACCATCTAATGCTTCAGCCGCACCGTCTATATCATCATCTTGTTCATAATCATCTATATCTAATGAATCCATAGCTTCTTGAGCAGAATATGCTTCATCTTTCTTTTCTGGATCATCAATTTCTTGTTGAGTTAATAATTCTTGATAATGGCCAACTATCTTAAGAGTTTCATCAATATATGGGGTTTCATTAATTAATAAAAAGTCGAATTTTCTAACATTATAATTAGAGTATGGTCTGTAATATAAGTTAAATAAATATTTAATTATCTTAATTATTAAATGAGCTAATTCAGATTCAATTACTGGTTGTTTATTATAATCTAATAATCTATTTAAATTAAATACAAAGTAAAAGATTAATTTAGAATCTGAATTTAATAATACGTTAATTTTATTTACATCCAAATAATTCTTGTTTAATTCTATATTTATATTTTCAGGAATGTTATAGCTAATTGGTAATTTATTAATAATATATTTGTAGTGTTTGAAAATATTATTATGACCTGTTTCATCTTTTGTATTGAACTTTTTAAGTTTCTTTGTAAATTCTGATACAATTTCTTTTTCATCTAAATTATAAATTGATGTTACTTGACCACTGTTTCTAATATTATAAATAATTGATTGAGCCCTAACAATTATTTGTTTTAAATTATTCATTCTATTTCTTATAATTTTAAGAATAACATCTTTTGTTTCTGAACCCAAGTTAGCTGGTAAATCTTTTTGATAATCTTTGTTAATATGATAAATATTGTAATATTGATTTTCATATCCTAAATACATTATACAATCTTTTATAGATAATTCAACTTTAAGAGCTGCATTATTTCTACTTCTTTTAATATTCTTATTATCTTCTGAATAACCTAAATATTGCATTGTTATGGAATCATAATATACATATACTTTATTAGCTTTATCTTTGTAATATAAAACATCTTTATTAAATGAAGGATGTTTGTTTGCCAAGTGAACTTTATCTTCTGATTCTAATACAACAAATGGGTCTTTTATTGAGTTACCAAAATAATCGTGATCAATAATAAAAGCTGTTTCTTTTAAATATATTGTTTTATCATTTACTTTAATTTTATTTCCTAATATCTTAGTTAATCTATCAACAAAACTTAATATATAATTTTCTAATTTATTATTAGTTTCTTTATCAAACCGTTTAAGTAATTTATTTAATATTTTCTTGGTATTTTCTTCTTCAGTCTTTAAACTTTCATTATATTGTCTAAGTTTATTAATTTGACTCAATGATTCTTCATTAGCTTTAATTTCTAAATTTTTATCTAATTGAACTAATTCTTTATCACTTGGATTAAAAGTATTAATGTTTACACCACATTTAGAACATTTACCACTAGAATCAGGATCATGAACATCTCCACTAATACAATATTTTTTAGCTAATTTTCTTAAATTAATTAATTTGATTTTTTCTAAATAATCAAATGATGGTTTTTCGGTACTTGATGTTGCTACTAATTTAACTAGTTCATTATATGATTTTGAACAGGCTGTACATATTAAATCTCCTGATTTAAATGACCATGAATGAAATTTACCATCAGGACAATTTGTTAAAACATCCATAATGTTGGATTCTGGTGCAAATGCATTTTTATGCATTTCACTAATTGCTAAATTACATGATTCATAAGGTTTATCATTAATATTGAATTCTAAATCTAAATTAAGTAAACCAATTTTTTTGGTTAAAAATGTAACTTTCTTAGTTGATTCATCAAATTTAATATTTTTCATTGAATTTATTTCAATACGTTTTAATAATTGAGTGTCATTGTATGTATGGTTTAATTTAACATTTATTCTTGTATTAATAATTTCATATAAGAAATTCTTATTTGATTCAAAATTAGCTTCAACTAATGAATTTATTAAATCAATTACTGTATTTATAACAGATTTTTGTAAATTAATCAAATATACCTGTTTTTCTTTTTGTTCTACAGATGCATCATTATATAACCATAATCTATTTGATACCATAATACCAGACAAATAGTAAAGAACGTATGAAAATAATGGTAATTTACTCAAAGCAATTTTTTCTTTTTGATTAATTCTTAAAAATAAATCATTAAATATATTTTGTCCTATTTTTTGGAAAAAGAAATAATTATATCTTTTATCTTCTCTTAAACTTAATATTTGACCTGAATTAATTTCTGTTAACATTATTAAAATTAAATAAGCCATTATATTATTATATTTAATTAGTTTATAGTAATCTGTTTCTTGAGATGTTGTTAAGAAAATTTCATCTTTAAGTTCAAAGAAGAACAAGTTAGTTAAATCTTTGCTAATACCATATTTTTTACTTGATTGTTCAATTCTATCTTTAGGTTGTTTTCTTAACCATTCACTATGAATTAATATCAAATCAATTACATCTTTGATAACCATTTTGCGTCTTAATTTTGTAACTGGACTATTTCCTAAATAAGCTAATATATCCATTGAATAAGCAAACTTTTCAATGTTCTTTTCAATGTTTCTTATTGTTCTCTTAAATTTGGCATATTTTGGAATTTCTTCTAAATTTTGACTAACAGCCATTGATGTTGTTAAAAATGTATCTAATTCTTCCACATATGTACCTTCAAATACAAACTTTTGAATTTGAACTATTTCATTACAACTTTTACAAATATATTCACCGCGTTCATTTAATTTTACATATTGTTTAACAAAATCAAAAACAGCTTGGTTAAACTCGTCGGTCTTTTTTGATATTTTTAATATATTACGCCATCTAACATAATGTTGACATACAGGTAAATTTCTTTTTGTCATTTCTAAAGTAACATCAATTTCTTTTTCACCTAAAACAATAATATTTTTCTTATTAGCTTTTATATCAAGAACTGGTAATTCTATTAATTTATCACGTCTACCGGGTATCATTGAATCAACATCATCTGGTACAATAGGTTGTTCGAGAACTTTATCAATTATTACTTTTTCTATTATTTCATTTTTAATTTCAGGATTTAAATTTAAATCAAAATATTTCTTAGCATAAGCTTTTAATATATTATCAAATGCCCAAATATTTAATTCATCTACTTTATTAACATATGTATTTAATTTATTTTGAATCATTCTAATATAATTATTATATATTTGACCAATCATAATTTCTATGTTATGTTTAGCATCATCTACACTATAATTAATATAAGTATCTAATTTAGGTTTATCTTTAGAATTATCAAATAACCAATAGTATAATTTTTTATTGGGTTCGTTAAATGTTTTCTCCATTAGTTTTGTAAATGCATTGTAACCATTTTCATCATTGGTTTTCTTTCTAACATCAATTAAATCTTTTGCTTCAAAACAATCTAATGGCATCTTAGATGGGTTCCATGCTATACCAATCACATTCATATCAATATTATCGTGACCTATTCTAAGTTCAATATTTGTTTTACTATCAGCACCTTTATATTTCATATTAGTATAACGTATACTTTGAATTGTTTTTGTTGGACGAATTTTAATACCATCTTTTGAAAAATTCTTAAAATTTACGTAAGAATATTTTCTTATATTTTCTAAATCAACTAATAAATCATAATCAGCTGCATTATCTGATGTTTGTAATTTTTGAATTATTTTAATTTCTTCATCATCATTATACAAAACAGCCATTTTAGGATCTAATGGTTTAAAAAATAATTTTTCAGTATCTAATTTCATCTTTGGATTTTTTTCAAGTAATGGTGAATAATAATTTCTTACATTATTCATTTTTGTAATGATATATTTAATTTTAGTTGCATCACGTTCTTTAATATTAGCTGATTCAACTAATGATTCTGGATCATATTTTTCAGTATCTTTATGATAACGTAAGAAATCTTCAGTAATTGGAATAATTATTTGATTAGCAAATAAATAGTTAATAAAATCTTGGTTTTCTCTGATAACAAACTCTTTAGTGTCTCTAATTTCTTCTAAATAATTATAAATTTCTTCGGCTAAACCTGATTTTAATTGTTGGACATTTAAAAACTTTTGAATAACATTGAAATCAACTAGTTTCTTTTCATTTGATACAACTATTTCAATATATTTATATTCGGCATTTTCTTTTTCTTGTTGATTTAACATACTTATTATTTCGTTCTTTTCTTCTTTCAAATAAATTTGTTTGAATATAAGAGCTTTCATAATGTTATGAAAATTATCCTTAATTAAAAAATATTCAATTATAAAGTCTTCACCTAAATCGTTAAATAGTTTAATTGTGGAATCATATTTTAAGGGATTATTCGATAATACGATTTTAATCTTATCAATTGTCTTAAATTGTAATAAAGATATAAAATTTTTAATGTCATTATAAAAAGTAATTATTTTAGAATTATTTTCACTATTGAAAAAATTTGCTATTTGAAAAGTAGAATCTTTTTGAAATCTACTTGCTTCAATTATGTTTGTGATATAGAGATCGCGTCCACCTTCATAATAATATGCTATACCTAAATACACATAGAAAGCACAATATCTTTTAATAATATTTAATATAGATTCATAGTATGAATCCTTTTTAATTACTTCTGAGATATCTTTTTTAGGAATGCTTTCTATAAACTTTTTAATAAATAACAGTATATCATTTTGAAATTTAACGAAGTTAGTGTCTGAACTTAACTTTTGAAAAACTTTTTCTTTAATTAAAAAATCATTAAATTTATTTAATATACCATCAAAAAGATCGTCAACTTGATTAACATACATTATTATATATTAATATAGACTTGATAAAAATTAATATATAAAAACACAATTTAAAAATTTTTTAAGAATTATTTTTAATTTCTAAATTAATATATATAACCATGTCCAATATTTTCTTAAAAAATGAACTCGAAGGTATTTTTGATACAATGACTGAATCTAATGTTTTACCCCAATGGATTACCGTTATTGATAAAGCTAACAAAACAGATAACAAAACTTCATCTGCTATGCCAAGAATGTCACAAAATGGAGGTAGTTTCTCAGCTACATCTGTTAACTCTTCATCAACTAAAGATGTTAATAAATTAATCGCTATGCTTACATCTGAATCCAGCACACAAAATGCTAATGGTTTATCTGAAACAACAACTACAAGCTTAGAAGATCAATTACGTGATATTCTTAACCAAGATGGTGGTGCCAAGAAAAAGAAATCTAAAAAACAAAAAGGTGGTAGTGATGACCTCGATGTTGATGACATTAAAAAATTCTTCATGAATCTTAAATCAAAAGGTGTTGAAGTTGATGTCAAACTCGATAATAAATCAATGTCTGAATTCTTTGCTTCTGGCAAAAATACAACTGAATCAGTTAAAAATGTTGAATCAACAGAAAACTCTACTGAAGAAATGAAAAAACTCCTTGATTCTAATGTATCCGAAGATGATCAAGAAGGTGGTGCCAAAAAAGGTAAAAAATCATCCAAAAAATCTAAGAAATCATCTAAGAAATCATCCAAAAAAAGCTCAATGAAAGGTGGTGCTAAAAAATCATCTAAAAAATCATCCAAAAAATCATCTAAAAAGAGCTCAATGAAAGGTGGTGCTAAAAAATCATCCAAAAAAGCTTCTAAAGGTAAAAAAGCTCCTAAACACGCCGATAATGATCAAGATGGTGGTGTAAATGCTGGTTTCCAAGCTTTCTTAGATCTTAAAAAATACATTGCCGAACAACTCGGTATTAGCAACGGCCCTAAAGCTGCTAAAGTAGCCGGTGCTGTTCAAAAAGAAATGAAAGAAAAACACCCCGGTTTAGATGCCGTTAAAATTGCCGAAGCTGGTCGCAAACACTTTGATGCTAACAAAGAACATTTTAGACACAAGATTCTTCCAAATAAATATTCGACATTTGTGTAATATCTTCTATTAACATACCCATACTAACTAGTTTATTTATAATACTAGATTGAGATGATATATTTTCATCACAACTTATCATTAATTCTCTTAATTCATTTTCTAATATTTCTTTTTGATGTTCTTTCTTTTGTATTACTAATAATAATTCTTTATTTTTAAATTGTTCTATTCCCAAGTTATCTTTTATATCTAATTGTATATCTGATAAATTTATACTTGGTCTTCTTTTTTGTTTTATTTTAGTTATTTTAATTATATTTTGAGTTTGTTTATTAGAATTTTCTATTTGTATTCTTGCAATTGTTTCATTGTTATTTTTTAATTGCTCATTTAAATATTCTAATTCATAATCTATATTAATTATTTCCATTTTTTTTGTATCTATTATTTTTTGAGTATTACTTATATTTGTATTTATTGATTTTAATTGTTGTATCATTGATTCTTTTTTTAATTTTTCTTGGTCTTGGTCTTGAATTTGCTCTTTTAATTCTTTTAAACGTGATCTTTTTTGTACTGGTTGTGGGCTATGTGATGGTGAACCATCATTACTAGATGGAATACTAGGTGGTGGTCTTGAATATACATTATTTGTATTACTAGAAGAAGCTACAAAATTAGAATCTACTGCTGTACTACTAGATTGTATAGTTTCCGGACGACTTAATTTTGATGTTATATAAGCCCTAATATTAAAACCAGTATTATTTGAATTAGAAACAGTATTATTTGAATTAGAACAAGTATTATTTGAACGAGGTGATACAGTATAACCATGAATTTCATTATTATCATTAGATTTTGAACGTGGAGATAAAGCAAAACCATGAATTTCATCAACATTGTTTGTTAAAGTGTTTCCTCTTTTAATTATATTATTAGGACCTATATTGGTTTGATTTTGTTGATTTGTTTGATTAGATGAATTTAAATTAGGATTTTGATTTTCTTCATCTACAATTTCTATTGAATCATCTGATAAATTTTTATAAATCCAATTCTTAATTTGTAATGAACTTCTAAAATGATGACATATAGATTCAAATGTTCCATCTGTATTTCTTTTTATAAATTCACTTAATCTATTACTAAAATTATTTATAACTCCATAACCTTTCTTATTTTTATAATAACATTTTTTAGCTAATTTTGTTGCGTATTCAGTAATAGATTGAACTGCTAAATCTTTATCATTAGAACAATCATATTGTTCTCTAACAAAATAAAAGTTATCTTTTACTGCTTGATTTGCATTAAAATAAGCTTTCTTAAGTTCTAAATCAGTAAAAAATTCTAATGTATATTTAATATTTTCTTTATATGTTACTGTTTTTTCAAATGAAATATTTATTCCATAATCAACAAAACAAGATTTAACTATAAAACTAATATCAGATATATCTTCAGTATCAATGGTATATTCAAGTTTAAGCATTTTAAATTCATATCTTTTATAAACAAATGATTCTAGTTTTGGATTATTTTTATAAAAATCATAATTAAATACATTTGATTTCATTTTACCTAATGTATTTTTAATATGTTCTTCCATTTTCCCTATGTTTGGTGAAAAATATGATGGTGCACCTCTATTTAAGTAAACTTCTCTACCTTTTATACCCTTCTTGGTTTCTATATTTTTATTATATTGAAAACCATTTTTTAAACTTTTAATATTTAAACTAGCTTCTGCTTTTGAAATAGTTATTTCTGTCATTTCTGTTTCATAATTAATTGTTTTAACACCAAGTTTTCCTGCTAATAATATTAACATTTCTCTTTCATATTCTATCTTTTTTTTAATATATATTGAATCATTATAATATTGACCATTAAATAAATGTACATATAAAATATTTGTATTTGGAAATGGATTATCATCAAAAGATAATTTATTTTTAATAATACTTTTTTTATTTTTTGTATTTTCATCTACTTGATTAGAATTATCTAAATTAATATCGCAATTATTTTTGTCATCATCTAATATTTCTTTATTTTCTTTATTAGAAATATTATCTTTAATAGAAATATTATCTTTATTAGAAGTATTATTTTCTTCATTTAAATAATATTTTTTAATTTCATTAACAGCAGGCTTTATATTAAATACAACAATACCTTTATTTTCTAAATTATTTTTTATTTTTTGATAAATATTTTGAAATATAGATTTACTAAAATAACGAGGATGTAAAAAAATAATGTATTTTTCACTTGTGGGAATAATCATCAAATTAATTAAATATAGATAATTATTTATAAAATACATTTATTTTTTAATATCCAATAATAGCAATATTTTTTGGAGAATTTTTATAAGGAACAAATGTTTTTAATTCTACATTTAAATTTGTATTGAGTTGTAGTGTAATTGCATAATCATATAATATTAATATTTCAATTAATCTTCCTAATGGATTTAATATATATAATTTATCAAATATATTTGCATTTAAAATTCTTCTAGCTTGTATATCTTGAAAATCTATAATATGTTTATATTTTTCATATGTTACACCTTCTATTTTAAATTCATTGTTAGATAATATATTATTCCAAAATGTTAATTCATCTTTTTCACAGTATTTTGTAAGAATTGGAATATATTTATTTTTTTTATAATTTTCCAATATATAGTTGTTATATTGATTAATACAATTATTAATATTAATATCATTTGAAAAAATATAATCGTATAGTAGATTTAATTTAATTTTTTGCAGAGAGTGTTGATAATACTGTTTATTAATATCAATTGTATTTTCACCAATTAATGAAACCATTTTTAACAAAGAATATGGAATTGTAATATTAAAATTTTTTAATTGATAATTAGTTTTAGATCTATGCTTATAATAACAACATGGGATTATGATAAATTTTCCCTTATAATTACTTTTGCTTTTTTGTTCTGAATGATTTAAATTATTTATATTTGAATAACAATTATGATCAATAATTGTATCTATTAAACGTCTATGTAAAGTTCCACATCCATGTAAACAAACAATTAATTCATTTGAAATATTTTGAATATTAATTGTATCATTTAATAAATCTTTTTTAATAAATTTACCAGAAGGTATATCTGTTTTATTTGTTTGTAATAATTTTTCATTAATATCATATCCAATAAATTCGATATTTGATGATTTCAAAGAAAGTTGTTTTCCTAAAAATGTACGACCACAACAGTATTCATGTATAGACT
>JACCEC011696271.1_pt1 | contig 15433 bp, 14 predicted proteins | sample 7450121 | NCBI WGS metagenome assembly JACCEC01 (sample SAMN15323455, study PRJNA562643) | freshwater metagenome | isolation source: river surface water | place: USA:Blue River Watershed | collected 2017-08-18 | reverse complement strand
TGGTCATTACATTTTGTGGTCATTACATTTTGTGGTCATTACATTTTGTGGTCATTACATTTTGTGGTCATTACATTTTGTGGTCATTACATTTCAGCTAAGACATAATCATCGGACACACTTCTTATATTTACATTTTCCTCTATTGTTTGTTCAATCGCATCTGTTTGTTTAGCAATATTTTCTACACAAACTTTTTGTATCTTTTTCTTGCGATAAGGATTTTCATCTTCTCCCGGTACATAGTCTTCATCTGAGTCTTCATTTGCGGACTCTTCTACATCTTCTGCTTCATCATATTCTCTTGATACAATCTTATCGGGTTCGTCACATAAATCACACTCTCCTGATACACATTCATCCTCTGTTACTGGAAGTTTTCGCACTCTTCTTTTTCGATAAGGATCTTCATCTTCGCCAGGAATATAATCTTCGTCTGAGTCATTATCTTCTTCTCCATCATCTTCAACCGAGTCATCATCTTCATCTTCATCCTCCTCAATAATCGCCACTTTTTTCCCAAATATATTCTTGATCAACCACATAAATATTTGATTATCCATATCAGTCTCGCAATAATATTCTTTGTCCACGTTTTTCATTATTATAATTGCACTTGTCAAATAACAAACATTTAATATTTTTACAATATTTGGCATCTTCAAAACAAATAATGCATATCCCATTATCATTGCCGAAATCATCGAAAACATGCGCATCTTAAACAAATTAAATGTTTTCAATGTGTATTCAACCATTTTGGTTTGCTTCTCTGTGATTATTTTACGCGACTTTGCTCGGGTGGTCATTGGATGGCTGTTCATTCGGTAGCTGTTCATTGTTTGGCTGTTCATTGTTGTTGCTAGTTTTATCTTTGTAAATCGAACACAAAATATGCGCGTTTTTCAATTTTTCAGACTCCACAATTACTTGTGGCGGGCATGGCCACTCATCATACGGAACTGCCTTCGAAGTCGATTGCTCCAATGATAACAACTGATTTAGAGCATGGACTTTTCGTATAAGCGGGTCCATTCGCGGCACATTTATTTTTCGCGATAATTGTTTCCACCGCCATTCAAATTGAAGCGCCGCCTGCCAAGTTGGAAATCCAGCAACGTGACAAACACGTTCCCATGTTTCGCCTCTCTCAACTTGGATACTGGTTGCACGTGCTCCGCCCTTGATTTCCTTGTTGTGTTGTCTTAGTCGATGGTCTAAATCGACTGTTGCACCAACATATGTTTGTTGTCCAGTGCGTGCTGATGATAAAAGTAAATATACAAAAAAGCTCATATGTATAGAAATATATATATGAAATATATCCTCATAATAAGTATATTACGCGCCAAATGTTAGTAAAACCGCCTGTTTATAATGTCTGTATTATGAGAGGCAAAAATATAGAAAAGACCATTGTTTTTGGAGGAACAGGTCCCTCTAATACACGTATTAATCACGATGACACAATTTCCCAAATTAAGGCCAAAATTGTGAATGAACTAATAAATGGAGACACACCCAATGGAGACACACCCAATGGAGACACACCCAATGGAGACATAACTCCCAACCAGATTTATTTGTGCGCTGAGACTAACAATCAAATCAATATTTCAAATATTAATCTGTCAAATGGGGAAACATCTTTCCGCCAATTACTCACTAATTTAGAAATCGATATGTCACAAATAGAGGCATCGGCCACATTTGATCTACAAGATATTTTGAACAGTGGTATAAAGCACGGAGATACAAGACCTATAACCATTGGTTTAGGAATGACACTCACACCATTTGATTATGTATTTCCGGCAAATCCAATGTATATAGTTCCCGGTCTAAGTATTTCAAAATATGTTGATTCCATCAATTATTCGGGTAATTCCATATTTATGAACGCAGGACCTCTCGTCGATAATAACATATATGTATATTTTGCAGAAGATGTACTCACATATACACGCGAAATGGGCATCCCAGATGGCGATATATTACAGATTTATTTTCCGGAATATCAAAATGACCCCGTTAAACACATGACCCCACAAGTAATCGAGTTCCTCTATGATACATATTACAATAGTTCAAAACTGGCATTGAAATATCAGGAGCGCGGAATCCATCAATATGATATTACACTATTTAGTAAATCGCGCGCCCTTTTTTCTCTGGACGCAATATTCAAAAATATCCATAGTACACGCGAGTGGCCATTTATTCGATATAAACCTGGTGTAAGGCGCGACCCGATTTATCGTCTGTATAGCACATCATCTACAAAATCGGGGAAACGTATTCCAGCCCTCTCTTATCGCAAAATCACATCGCTAATTAATGGGTCTGCAAATTACAAACACATTTCGATTTACAATGATACCCATAATGTATTTATCAATATTGAGAATGATGGCACTATTCGTATTCTAGGAAAAGTGATGCGGACTACCATAGAGGATAATCGCGGGGAAAAAGACAAGAAACAGATTCCTGCAACAGCATCGATAAGAGAACTCGAATATTTGCTGGACCAGACTGTGAATCCATTTCTAAAAATACTTGACAACTATTTGTCTAAAAGCGGATACAAAGTGCCGTTTTTTACATCTCTAAATAGTTCCTCTATTAAAATCAATAATTTATCATATTCTACCACTTTTGATATGAAAACGCAGTTTAAACTGAACAATGGATGTGCATTTGCTTTGTTTGATATTGCGGATGCGACAAAAGAGAAAATTGTGTTGCGCTACAAACGCGTCGACAACTTCAAGAAGATGGATGCGCAGAGTGCGCTTATTAGCGAAGTCTACAAGAAATCGGCAAGTGAAACAGAAGTAATAGAGGCACTGATGAAAAACTACGGAATGAGCAACAAGGACGCAATTTTGAGATTGTTGGAATACCAGGAGAATCTCAATTATATGAAGGGCAAGCATAACAATCGTGCTGTTGAACGCACAAATATGTTCGAATCAATCAAGAATCCCGGATTTTTAACAACGATTGAAGAGAGGAAAAAAGGCGAAGAAAAACGCGAAATCAAAATAGTTGTACATAATTTGAACAATATCAAATATATCGAAACAATTGGTATCTATATTGATAGTTTAGTGAGACTGTCTATTACGGATGACCCTACATTGGTCGAGAAATGTAATATTGCTATTCAAGAGGAAGAAGATGCGAATGTCGAAGCAAATGTCGAAGCAAAGGAAGAGGCCAATATGGAAGCTGAACCTGCAGTAAAAGCACAACCAGTTGATATTAATAAATTGCTCATGCAGTTTGAGGAACGCGATGCAATACGAGAGGTTGAAAGCGAAGATGAAATTGATTTGGACGAGTTTTTGGAATCGGATGATGAAGAAGAGGATCAATCAAAAGTCAGCGAAACTGAGTTTTTGGAATCGGATGATGAAGAAGAAGATGATGACGACTTATCAGGAGGCGCACCTGGTGACAATGATGACTTAGAGGGAATCGAAGAAGGCGTCGAAGAAGGCGCCGAATCCGAGTACAATACTACCTCTAAATCCAAAAAGATTTTCATCCATAAACTCAAAGAACATGACCCCAAATTGTTCTCATTCACTCAAACTAAAAATGGCCAATTTAAACATTATACTCGTGTATGTCAATCCATGCTTCAACCCGTCGTTCTTACCCAAGAAGAAAAAGACAAGATTGACAAAGATTATCGCGGTTCATATACAGAGGCTGTCGAATACGGGTCATCGCCCGAAAACAAAAACTGGTATATTTGCCCCCGATTTTGGTGCTTCAAAACGAATACTAGTATGACCAAAAAAGATATTGATGACGGAAAATGCGGCAAAACTGCCGCCGAAAAGAAGAAGAATGTATTTGAATTTAATGCGCCCAAAGAACATATGAAATCGGGAGAATATGTAAAACATTTTCCCGGATTCAAAACCGATATTCACCCCGATGGATATTGTTTACCGTGTTGTTTTTCCGAGTGGGACACACAGCTACACAAAGATCGTCGAGATCAATGTATGGGAAAAGCGAGTACCAAGACTGCTGCGCCTGTACCAACAAAACTTGATAACCTCTACATTATTGGCGCCGATAAAACCCAGGTCGACCCTGGTCGCTGGGGATTCGCACAATATGCCGTTCAATATTTTCTCCAAATCAATTATGCAAATCATATTAGTAAAACAAACAGCTCGGCAATCCGCGATAAAACAACCACCATATTACGATATGGTATTCGCCAAGAAACGATTACACAGGCAAATGGCAACGTGATGGAATCGCGTAATCGGTCAATTGTTGCCGCATTTGCCGATATTTATGCGCGCGTTAATAAGATACGCACACCTTCGGTACCCGAGTTCCTGAAAATCATTGTTAATTCGATTTCAATTGATGAGTTTGTTCAGTATGGTAATGGCACATATATATCTTTGTTTGATGATGGAATACGTGCGGATGACGACGATTTTGTAGAGGTGGATTCGTATTTTGTAAAGAGCAGTGTATATCGATTCCTGGATATGAAGAACAAGGACCATTATAATTTCTTTCGCAAATTACGCCGGGCATATGAGAGGTTTCTCGTATTTTTGGAAGACCCCGAATCGGTCATTGACCACAAATATTTCTGGGATATTGTGGCAACACCTGGTCTTTTCCGTAATGGACTCAATTTAGTATTGATGGAAATAACGAACAATGATGTGACAGAAAACATCGACATTATTTGTCCCACCAGTTCTTATTCTGCGAACCAGTTTTCTATTGGTCGAGAGAGTGTGTTTATGATTAAGACGAACGATATTTATTTGCCGTTGTATAAATATACGCCGAATGGCAAGGATGAGCCAAATGTGGTGCCTCTATTTGTCGAGAAAGATTTCCCGTCTATATACAAAATTATGGCGAGTACTATTGAGAACTATTGTAAACCGCGGGCATCGATTACCAAAAAATACGGCACACAGGATGGATCGGTTGCATTTAAACAGCCGATGGCATTATTCAAGTTATTAGAGGAAATACGAGGGCTAAATACATATACTATCGAACAACAAGTATGGAATTATCAGGGGAAAATCGTATATTTGATGTTGCGGTCTACTATTTCGGGTAATACAGTTGTGGTGCCGTGTTTGCCGGCTGCGCCGGTTCCCGAAGTGATTCCGGCAACATTTATGGACGATATTCGCATTTATAGTGATTATGATACAACCAAACGAGAATTGGAGGAATTGGCTCGTCTAAACCCGAATATATTGTGTAAACCAGTCGTAAAAGTATTTGAAGATGGTTTGGTGGTCGGCATAATTACTGAGACGAATCAACTTGTGCGTATCAAAGCACCCGAACAAAATGTGGAAGATGGTCTGGTGCCTCTTGGGGAAGAGAACTATGTGTTTTACAGGGATATGGCGAAAACTGTGGAAACGGCTGACGGCGGCGATAAAGAACGAGCACGCGTTGTTCGCAATGTTGAATTAGAGGCTGAGTTTTATGCCTTATTTCGAACAACTTTGAAGTCGGTCCTTGAATCCGCGCCAGCCAGATTAAAGGAAATCGGTGTTGTATTGCGCAACAAGAACACCTCTCTGGATGAAATGACGAATATTGTGCGTAAAATAATGAAACCGGCAATTATATTTGGTGAAAACCAAATGCCGGATGAGTTACTCGACGAAATTTATAAGACGGGTAAATTATGTCAATTGACTGGCGATAAACATATTGGAATGCTCACAGAGTCCCAGCAATGTATTTTCCCCAAATACAACTTGGTAACCCCCGAACGAGATAATTCTGTCGAATACTTTGTGCGTATTGCCGATGAATTATTGCGATATGGTAATTTGCGTAATTTCATTTTAAAACCGCAAAGTGTGCTGAATATTAGCAATGAAACATACAAGGTGAATAGCGACGAATATATTGTGGTTGAAACCGATTTAGCGGATAAAGATTATTTTGCAGATATGGTTCCTTATTATAGTAATCAATATGTAAATGGGATTTCGCATACTATGGCGAATCCGGATCCTAAGATTTCGCAAAAGTATTTGAATGAAGTGTCGTTAGAAGAACAAATGGCAGCTGGGTCTGAACTGCTCGAAATTATTAATCGGTGTAAGAGCACAAATATGGCAAAAAATCCCAAAGATGTAGAGGGACATCCAGTTACGAATTATTGGCGCAGATGGGTGTTTCCACGAGACAAAACTCGAAAAATGCGCGAAATCTATTTCAAGAATAGTCCTGAGTGTAGTTTTGGCTCTCTTATCTACATTCTTCAAGACTATTTCAAAGAATTATTTACAGAAGATCGTGTGCGTAATATGATTTGGGAAGGATATTCGAAGTTGATAGAGGTAGGATTACTCGATAAAATACTGAATGTGTTTGAAATACAGGGGAAGCGTTTGATTGCCGACAATATACGTCGCGGTAACAATTTGAAAACTGTTGTATTAGAATCGCAGAATTATTTTTTGACTATAATGGATATTTGGGTAGTGGCATATACATACCGTGTACCAATCATTGCATTTTCATCAATGAAAGAATTGGCGGGAATGGGAATCAGTGTACTCGAAGACCCTCTCGCACCTGCTGGTGAATTGCCGAATTCGTGGATAGTGATGGGAGGCAGTTCCGAGAATCGATTCTTCTATTTTGTGAGATCTCCGTCAATTGTATATGGAACAAAGGCCGATGTGATTCCCGAAATCCAGGTGATTTTTGGTGCTCTTGCTGTAAATGAGCTTAATAAATTAGAACCTCTCTTACAAAGTGCGCTATTAAGACTTGAATATGTTCAGCGAATACAAGGACCAGAATATTTCTTGCGACGATTCAACTTACGTAAGAAGTAAATATGCTTATACGTAGAGTGCCAATTGTTTGCTATGGATATGTAAATTGAATATTGGGATTTCTTTTTTGCATTTCATTTGTAAAAAAGGTTTCATGATTCCGTTTTCGATTTTCCACACAATGGTTCCTTCTTCATTGTATTTTATAACACATGTTTCATTTATGAATCCACGACTATCCGTGGCGCAATTTTGCGGATCTACACCTCCAATATATTGTCCAATTGCGGCGGCATCAAATATATATTTGCCGAATCGGGACCATCCCCGTGACACAAATTCGCGTTCTCCAATGCTAATACCTCTAACGTCAGTACCTCTAACGTCAGTACCTCTAACGTCAGTGGTTCCAGATTCCTCTACAAAAATAGGAAACTGGTCTATCAAGTCTGTTTTATCACGTATAACGCTGAAATTATACATATCGTTATTTGAATAATCATAATGACATAATATTTGACCAAATGTTGATGCGTCTGGAATATACATAATACTGGCAATGTTGCGAACATATGAATCAAACGGAATATGGATTTTCTTACTACTCAATAGAGGTACTGTTAAAATATCATCGCAATTATAATACAGAACAACATCATTTTCAATATGAATGACATTGTTGACTCTATATTTCTCCATAAATGAATGGATTACAAAAAATCGCGCAGATGTATAATGCCAAAATCCGGTGCGCCATTCTTTGTCAAGAGACGATTTTTCCGCAAAATGGAAAGGATCCTCTAATGTTTCCACCGAAATTAAGCGCAATATATCACAAAATGGCTCAAAATATGGAAACAACTCGGCATTTGTCAGCACATATATAGTGGTGTGCCCCAGTCGAATCAATTGCGCAATATTGGTCATTATATATTCTTGGAATGTGCCGAGGCAAACAAGAACAATTGAAAACATTATATAATTTGAAGAAATTATATATAAGTAATTTTTACGTTTATAAGTATTTGAATAATGGACCATTATATAACTGGCGAACGTATTCAGGAAATAGCGCATATTTATTTGGGTACCGAAGCCGATTTTTTATATAATCCGCGAATTATGGAACAAACTGACAAACATTTACTACTTACAGATATAGACGAATCATTCAACAATCCGCGTATTATTTTCTTGTATCCGCACAGAATGGCATTGTTTTCGAGAATTGTAAACTTATTACAAAATCCATTTGTACTTATTACACACAATTCGGATTATAATTTAATAGAGGAAGACCCGGATATACAAATTGTTCTCAAATGTGAACGCCTAGTTTGCTGGTGGGGACAAAATCTGTGTTTTCTACATCTCAAAATACGACCATTGCCAATTGGACTCGCCAATTCAATGTGGGAACATGGTAAGCTCGAATATTATGTGCAAAAGCAAAAAACGGAAGATGTATATTTTAATTTCAACATCAATACCAATCCGGAAGAAAGGCTCAAATGTGCAAATGCGATTTCATTACCAATGTTGCCAATGGTGTCCGTAAAAGAGAATATTGAGAGGTTGGCTACATATAGATGGTGTATTTGTCCAGAAGGAAATGGGGTGGATACACACCGATTATGGGAATGCCTATATTTAGGTTGTGTGCCAATAGTGAAACGAACACCATTTATTGATGTGCTGGTTCACCATATGGAAATACCACTCATAGTATTGGATGAGTGGAATCAATTTTGTGTGCCGAATAATTATCAAGACTCCAAATATGTGAACAAATGGCTAATTCTACAATACTATATTGATGAAATTACAAAGACATAGCATCGAAGAAAAAACGATGAATAATAGATTCGGCATCAACATTGTCAAATGCTTGTATCTTGCCTGTACTGAAATTGACTATGCCATATTTGCCATCATCAAGTCTATATAGATAATCCCACGACTTATTGAAAAGTGTACTTTCGTGATCAACCTCTCTTCTTATCCATTCAGTTTTTGTACCATTCCACTTTTGTGTAATGTCGAAAGCAATGATATCAAGCTTGCGTGTTATACCATTGATTTGGAGTGGCGATTGAGTTGGATTGCTTTCATGAACGGCAATAAAACTGTATGTGTTTCCCATGGGGAAACGGTTCTTGAAAATCAACACAACATTCTCGTAATTCATTTTATTATTAAGTGTATTTATGGGTTTATATTTGTTTTTATTATCATATTAGGAGAGGGAGGCAATACCGAAAATTGAAATCTTTTATAAACAAATGAAGATTTCAATTAAAACAGAAAATGAATTTTAGCAGCGAAAAATACGAAGTGTTTTTGGAGACGTGTACTATGGTTGTTCCAGATTGGAACGAAGTATCTGGATCCACTGACTTTGAACTCCCCGACAATGATATGGAAACATATGTTCTTATTAAACTATACGATAAAACTGATAGAAATAGCCTATACAAATCTTATGTGAAAGTCGGCATATATGGAATGGACATATATCAAATTATTGTGAACTGTTTCTCCGGAATACCAGGTCATTCAGTCGAAATTGAACATATAAACGCACAAACAACAGTGCTTAAATTTATTGCAAATAATTTTATATATTCAATAAAATTTGTTTCCCATATGATAAAAAATGAACTAAGACAATATGAAAATATGGTGTCGAGATTGTGTGTCCCTGGACGCACGCGCCATTAGCATAAAAACGCCGATATATACTTCAACAACAAATGTTTGGGTAAATGAATGTTGTCATAGGCAACAATTTCGTTTTCTCGACAAACATTGTTTTTATATGCATCATATTCGCAATAATTTGTGAGACCGGTCATCAAATTAACGGAAACATTTACGCGGTGTCGGTCGTGAAATCCCATGGTGAGCGATACAAAATTATACAAGTCAGCATATGTAGCAAATGATTTCACGTATTTTTCATATTGAATGTTTCCATTAGGTTCATATCCCCGAGATCCATATACATAAATCAGGTCCTCATCTTCGTCATAAACCAGGAACATATCCATATCTTGAACACCGCTAGTATCGAATTCAGTGATGTTCAAGACCATTCGAGGGCCGTAATATGTGGTATCGTCGGGAGCAATGGGCATTTTGATGAGTTAAATAGAGGCAAATATTTAAATAGTTTTGGTTGTGTAATAATGAACGGGCCATGATTTAGGAAAATGATAAATAATTTAGACGAATTAGTATTTAAAGTTGTTTTATTTTGTTTTACATATTATAATAATTTGAAATGAGTGCTTTTACAACCCCCCAACAACCAGTAGCTCCCCAGCAATCCGCACCAGCTCAATCATTAACTGTGGCTCAGGAACAACCCCAATATCGCATTCCCGATATCAGCACTTTTACCAACATTACTAAGATTGCCATTACCGAGGACAAACCCATTATGATGGATTATTGGTTGGCTTCTCTTGAAAAGAAAGCGCTCATTGGTGTTCGTGAGAACAACGAGAAGTTACTTGTGAAGAGCAATGAGGAATATACCAGTCCTATCCAGAAAATATTCCGTGCTGGTAATGAGTACATTATTATGACCGAGAATTCCTTGTATATTGTCGACAATAAGATTGCGAGTAGACGTATTACATAAACCATCGTAAAATTGAAAAATCATTTATCATAATTCTAGGTATTATAAATTAGAATTATGGGGTATTTACGCGAAGAAACTTGTTATATTTTTGAAACGGCGAAAAACATTGCCGAAATTGATATTGATGATATTGATGATGATATTGATGATACCATAGAAGACGAAATCTTCGAACACGAAAACTCTGTCGACACAGTTATTGAAAATCATACATATTACATTGGTATGCCAATCTTGTGCAAAGATGGAAATTATTTGTATTCAAACCACATAAGCGTCAAGAATTATTTTGCATATCACCCAGTAAATGTAGACAAATATTTGCGCGAATATAGTTACGTCGAAGTAGATGACAATCAACCAATTGAGATTATGAAAACGCATTTTGGTTATGAGAATATTGGTGGTGAAAATGTGTATGTTGCACACGTATTACTAAAAACGTGTTGGTTGCGAATATTCCAGAATATATGGAGAAACCGAAATGCAAGAAAAAATGGACTATAAGTGATGTGGAACACTTATGTATATATGCTTTTGAGCGCGGAGAAATATTCCGTAGAAACCATAATTTTGCGTTTTCTCAGTTTCGATTCTTTTTTATCTTCCGTTGGCACTGAATCATCTACAACTCGTGATATATAAATATTGGGAAACTCAGTCAACAAAATCTTTTTCACATAATCATAGACAAACCGCAAAACTTCTTCCGAGCAATTGCCAACAATTAAACAACCGCCTGTACGAAATATCATGAAACTCACTTTGGTGTATTTTTGTGTCTTGATCAGCTCTTCCACAGTGAGTCCGCGATCTCTATCCAACACAATACCGCGTTGTTTCTCTACATCCATTCCATATTCATTGTAGAAATAGTATTTACATTTTACGCCGGGATAATTACATGAATCATAGGTGGCATCAATATCATATTTTGTGCGTAAAATTGAATGTAGAGCATCGCGATTAATATTGAAATTACACATAAAGTTCGAATTAATCAAAACATTTTCGGTGGGAACATCGCGAAAGGCAATGGGTTCATCAAACATCGGCGCCATAACATCCAATATGAATATTTTCACGCGATCAAATAATGAGTCGTTTAATATTCCCGGGATTTCCAATTTTCCCGTATTAAATACTTTCACGTGGATTTCGTGGAATCGTCCGTCGCGATTTAAGAACCGGAACGTGATTGCGATGCAATTGAACATCGCCCCACATTTTTCCTTTCCGCGATAATTTGTGACGTTTTTTGTGGAAATACCGATAGTTATTTTACGCTCATCTTTAAATTTGTTTTTTTTCGCTACCGGATTGTCGATTTGTTTGATGATGCGTTCAGTATAATAATAAGTTTCCGCCAATTTCCGCATATTTTCAGCGCATTCTTCTTTGGAATGTGATGCCACTTTCATCTGTTTTTTGATTATTCCCTCTGCCGGTTTCCAGTATTCTACTATGGGCAGTTTCCAGAATATTTTTGCCACATCAATGTTGGATTTGTCTAGATAGAGGAGCATTGTTTTTGTGGATATATAGAGTTCATCGCACATGGGTTCCATATTTGGCGTTTCTCCTGCGATTTTGTCATTGACCACAAACTTTGCAGGAAACGCAAATTCGGTCTCACAATTTGCATCATAATTAGTAATAAAATTTTCCCATTCATCGTTTAAATTATTAGACATTGTTAATATTTGCTCATCGTATTTATATCATTTTGTAAAATCAATTTTATGGGCGTGATAAGATCCTACCTCTAAATGACTGAACCCCAAAACAATTTAAATATTAAGTGTAACTATTGATAAATGAACACCGTTGATGCCGATACTTCACAGCCTTGGTGTGAAAAATATCGCCCAACCCAATTTGATAATATTGTGCTTGATCCATATAACAAGGAAATCTTCCTGAATATGTTGAAAAACAAATATTTCCCCAATATTTTGCTTTATGGGCCTCCTGGAACGGGAAAAACCACCACCATCATCAACTTGATAAACGAATACCAGAAGTCGATGAAACAAATGAATCGCGGCCAAGTAATCCATTTAAATGCGTCTGATGAGAGAGGCATTGACATTATTCGTTCTCAAATATACCAGTTTGTACGTACCAAGAATCTATTTGAAATTGGGTTCAAATTTGTTGTACTTGATGAAGTCGATTATATGACGAAAAATGCCCAACAGGCGCTCAAATATTTGCTACAAAGTTGTGGACCCAATATCAAGTTTTTCCTCATTTGTAATTATATTAGTAAAATCGATGTATCCCTACAACAAGAGTTTATTTGTATTCGGTTCAATCAACTTCCGCAACAACAAATCCACGATTTCATCAAATATATTTGTGTTAAAGAGGGGTTGGCACTGACTGACACGAATATTCAGGAAATTCAGCAACTATACAACTCGGATATTCGTAGTATGATTAATTTTATTCAACTCAATCAGGAAATCAATTCGAGCAAGACGACAACACATAATATTATCACAAATAAAGTGTGGGAAAAGTTGCTCGATTGCGTGCGTTCCTCTAATGCTAATGAGACAAAAATATTGGTTAATAATATTAGTATCCAATACAACATTGGCAAAAAACAAATATTACGGGATTTTTACAATTATATTATTGTGAATCACCCCGAAATGTGTTGTGCTGAATTGTTGGATAACATAGAGGTGGTTATACATAACCATGAATGCTCAATTAATAATTTGATTGATTATTTTGCGGTCTGTGGCCTAAGCGGAAGCGGAAGCTGGACCTAAGCTTGACCAAAAAATATAGTTTCATATGAAGTGGTATAAAAATAACCGAGCATATATAATTATATGACCACACCATTCTCATCAGTATCCGGATATTTGGAAATCATTCTCGGCCCAATGTTTTCCGGAAAAACGACACGACTGATTGAGAGGTATCGCGCATATACTTATATTGGGAAACGTGTCATATGCGTCAATTATTCGCTTGACCGCCGTTATAGCCAAACAATGTTGTCATCGCACGACCGCGTAGAGATTCCGTGTATTTTCGCGGATTCATTGACGGAGACGGCCAATATGAATGAAGTGATTGATGCAGATGTAGTGCTCATTAATGAAGGACAATTCTTTGCCGATTTGGTTCCTGCGGTTCATATGATGATAAATCAACAAAAGAAACACGTGTATGTGTGTGGATTAGACGGGGATTTTCGGCGACAGCGATTTGGCACTATTTTAGATTTGATTCCTTTCTGCGACCGTGTAGAGAAATTGTCGGCATTTTGTGCACAATGCCGAAATGGTAATCCGGCGATTTTTTCGAACCGGATTACCACGGAATCATCGCAGGTGGTGATTGGAAGCGACAATTATAGACCACTTTGCCGGACATGTTATATGGGGACTTTGTAAATTGTGCTATCGTGAAGCAGCAACGCCTGTACAAACCGGCATATTAGTATTAACAGTCAATACATAGGTTAATGGATAGGTTATATTATCAGTTTGTGAACGACCAAGGTCTGTTATATAAGCCAATGAATTATTTCCTGAAGCCGTACCGGCTATTGCAGCAATCCACATTGTAGTTGATTCGATATATTCAATTTGCCAGGTTCGAGAAGGGTTATTTGGGATAGGATATGTACTTGTTGATGTCGGAGCTGTATTAAAATTAAATATTACATTTTTATTTGTACCAGCACCTCCAACTAAAAGAGTATTTCCTTGTGCCATCATAGCACCTGGATATTGATTAACAATTGAAGTACCACTATAAGCTGAAACAGGAGAAGGACCATTACTTATATATAAATAATTAACAATTCCACCAATAAACCATTTGGTACCACTATATACAACACCATATAATGGGTCGAACGAAAAAGTACCAATTGATGTCCAAGTAATACTCGCATTACCTGCAATTGATACATTTGTTGAATACATACCACAATTGTTGTTACTGCCAGAATTTCCAACAACAACCCAATATCCATTTCCATAATAACAAGTGTTTCCAAATCTAGTGGTAGTAAATGGAAATCCACCAGTTACCCAATTAATACCATCACTCGATATAGCAACAGAAGATGAACCAGAAGTACCTCCATATCCTGTTGCTAAAAATACACCATAACCATCCTTATCAAGTCCAAAATTTACACTATATGCCCATCCACCGGATTTAAATATTGCACTAATATTAGAGCTGGGTGTTGTCCAAGTTGTACCATTAGTAGAAGTAGTTGAATAATATGTTGACCCTGTATAACCTATTATAACCCATAATGGTAATGAATTATATTGTCCACAGCATATTGCTGTTGGATTAGTAATAGGACTAATAGTCCCCCATGTCCAATTTGTAAGATCGTTTGAATATCCGTATGTATAACTACCTCCTGTACCAATTATTACTACGGGCATTTTTCTAGTGGGTACAGTAAGTGATGCCGAATAATATGATAAATTAGGGGGGATTGCGGTATTAGACATATTAATTTTCCCAAGCGTTGAAAATGACGAAATCATTATATATTATATTACCTTTGTAAAATAATATAAGTGGTCCGCACCAAAACTGATTATATTATGGAATTATTTGAAAGTCATTTTTCTAATTTACGAGGGAATTTATATGAAGATGACGACGGCTCATATTCGCTTTTTAGTGGAAAGGGCAGAAGTCTTCATATCAATTATTTGACATTTAAGGCGCTATTTGAAAATATGAAATCACCTAAAAACCTGATCATCTTGGAATCCGGCATTGCCTCGCGAGGAACCCAGAGCACATATTTGTTCAATGAACTTGTGCGCAAATATGGCGGGCAATTCTGGTCAGTAGATACTGACGCAAATTTGGTTGAAACTCATCGAGGCAATATGTGTCCCGCAACACAGCTCGTATGTGATGACAGTGTGGCATTTTTTAAGCGTTGGATTACAAATGGCTATAAGTC
>JACCEC010623336.1_pt1 | contig 15437 bp, 12 predicted proteins | sample 7450121 | NCBI WGS metagenome assembly JACCEC01 (sample SAMN15323455, study PRJNA562643) | freshwater metagenome | isolation source: river surface water | place: USA:Blue River Watershed | collected 2017-08-18 | reverse complement strand
GTCTTCACTGATTTAATTCAGTGAAGTGATACGGAGACGTGGCCGAGTGGTCGAAGGCACTCCCCTGCTAAGGGAGCATCTGGGCAAAACCTGGATCGGAAGTTCGAATCTTCTCGTCTCCGCCAAATATAGTCAATGGGATGGGGTATAAGCCGTCCTTTTCTCAAGATTCCCCAATTTGTTCCCCACATAAGTTAGTTGTCCTTTAGTTAATAAAAACAAGTGCTTATGTATTTATTGTGGATATAGCTTCCTAGCCTCTGGTCGATTACACCCCGGGCCATCAAGAGCTCAAAAAGTCTCCTTTCGGCGGTTATTTTTGTTTTACCTCTCCACGCTTACAGTTCTAGGCGCTGTTCGACTTTACCTATCGCTGTTGTCTTAAACTATGAGTTCACTTTCAGTTATTTTTTTAATACATGAGAATCCATCAAAAATCTTCTGTAACTAAAACCACATTCATCGTGCCCGGTATGGATTGCCCATCAGAAGAGCACATGATTCGTATGGCAATAGGTTCTTTATCAATACACACGATGGATTTTGATATTCCCAATCGCAAATTAATCATTTGCCATAGCGAAGAGCCTAATATAGTTCTCGATAAATTGCTTCCATTGGGCTTTGGGGCGAAGATTGAAAGTAACCAAGCATTAGAAGACTTTGAAATTAGGCCAATTCAATTAGATGCCGCCAAAGATGCTCAAGAACGAAAAGTCTTAATTTGGCTCTTGGCATTAAACGGATTAATGTTCTTTGTTGAGATTATTGCGGGCTGGATTGCCCAATCAGCAGGGCTTATTGCTGATGCTTTGGATATGTTTGCCGATGCCGCAGTCTATATGGTGGCTTTATATGCTGTTGGTAAGGCCGCACGGCACAAGCTCAAAGCTGCTAAATTAGCTGGGGTGGTTGAATTACTTTTAACCGCTCTTGCTTTTTGGCGTACGGGTTATCAAATTTATATTGGGGCAATGCCTGAACCTAATGCCATGATTTGGATTTCGTTACTTGCTTTGGCGGTTAATGTCACTTGTCTATATCTAATATCTAAACGGAAGAATGATGGCGTTCATATGCAAGCCAGTTATATCTTCTCGGCCAATGATGTTTTGGCTAATCTAGGAGTTATTGTTGCTGGTGTATTAGTGGTTTGGCTCAACAGCCCATATCCAGACTGGATCATTGGACTGGTTATTGGATTCTTAGTATTAAGCGGCGCTATTCGTATACTGCGCTTGAAGTAAAGTCAGGTGTCTTGAGCTGCGCTTGATTTTGCCCAGTGTCACCCAGATTCTATAAATCACCTACGAGAGGTTTCGGTCACTTAAGATTTTTTTTATAAACAGGTGTAACATCGGTGTGTGAGAAAAATATTAGTAATCATCTTCGCCTTAGTGGTCGGTATGCAGACATCTTATGCAGCCTTCGCAGACTTTTGCGTTGACGATCAAGTAGTTGATATTCACAGTGGTCACAAGGATTTGCCAGTAAAAAATACGGTCTCAGTTGATGATAGCTCCAGTGAGCCAGCGATCCATGCTGATTGTGGCTTCTGTCATCTTGGGCACTCACAGAGCTACACCGCTAGTTCGTTCGAAGATTTTGACCTTCCTTCGAGCCAAAGCCTAAATGTTTATTATTCAACCCGTTTCCCCACAACCCCCCCAAGCCAACCAGAAAAACCTAACTGGTTCTATTTCGCCTAAGTTGGCGGGATAGTCTTTACCTTTCTAGTTTGTCTCGCCAGCACCTCTTTTCTTAACTTGATGGAGTTGTTATGCGTTTGGTTTTTTCAGGCTCAAATAGCCGTATAAAAATTTGTTTACTTATTGCTTTGTCGTCTTACGGACATAGCGTTTATTCCCAATCTGTGAATCTAAATGATTTAGGGTTGAAGGGGTTATATGAAATGGCGTGGAATCGCCAGCCTGAATCAAAGTCATATCAATATCGTATGGATGCAGCTTTGGCTAAGCAAAGGACTGCAAGCAGCTTTATAGCTAGCCCTCCAAGCCTTCAGGTGTCGCAAAAGACAGACAGGCTCAATAGTAATTTGGGCGATTCTGAGTTTGTTGCTGGCCTGGGCATACCTCTTTGGTTGTGGAACGAGAGGTCAAGTTCTCAAGGCCTTGCAGACGCAGAATCTAAAAAGCTAACCTCACAGTATTACCTTACGCGACTTAAGCTAGCTGCTTCAGTTCGAGAAAGTTATTGGGGTTTTCATAAAGCTAGGATTGAGCTGGAGCTTGCTAATAGCCGCTATGAAAATGCTAAGGTACTCGCTGTAGATGTCGATAAACGATTCAGGGTTGGTGATCTATCTCGCGCTGACGCTCATCAGGCAGCTGGTGCATTGGCAGGTGCAGAAGTCCAGTTAGCTGAAAGTAGAGCTAATTTAATCAATGCAGAACAAAAAATAAAAACTCTTTTGGGTGTTGGCTTTCAGTTCAGTCCGGCTAGATTTGGCGATCTAAGCAAGGCACTTGAGTCAACCCCTAATCTGCCAAGTAATTTATCGATTATGCAATTTGATTCTCCAGTAGTTCAGGCATTTATGGATCAACTTGAGGTGGCTAGGCAGGCGGTCAATCTAGCTAAGTCTCAATCTAGAGCTTCCCCACAATTGCAAATCAGAACATCTAGGTCCCGAGATCAGTTAGCCAGTCCATACCAACAGTCTGTCACTTTTGGGGTAGTAGTTCCTTTTGGCTCAAGTTCTCGCTATGAAAATCGTTTGGCAACAGCTACTGCCGAAATGGTTGAGGCAGAGACTCAGCTTATTTTTGAAAGAGAACGAATGTTAAGTCACATAGAGTCGGCAAGCTCTTTGGTAATGACTTCCCAAATGAAGCTAGATGCTGCAAAAAGAAGATCAACCCTTGCAACTGAAACACGTCAATTTTTTGATAAGGCATTTCGATTTGGTGAAACAGATTTGCCGACACGGTTAAGGGTGGAGCTTGAAGCTACTGAGGCAAATCGCCAGGCGGCCCTAGCTCAAATCAATTTTGGTGTTGCTGTATCTAATTTAAGGCAGGCGCTAGGTCTGCTACCTGAATGAGGTCGAAAATCAGATGAAAAAATCTATAACAATCTTTTTAATAATCCTGATGGGAATGTTTGCTAGAAGTGAAGTCATTCTTGCGGGACCTGGCCATGATCATGGTGGGTCACAGGATCTGCATGTGGGAATAGTTATGCCCCGATTTTTTGCAGAGTCTGAGTTATATGAGGTAGTGGGGGTAATCGTCGATAAAAAATTGACTGTTTACCTAGATCGTTTTGAGACTAATGAAGCTGTTAATAATGCCGACATACAAGTTGATTTTGATGATCAATCATTAAGACTGAGCCCTAAATCTGAAGGGATTTATGAGGGTACTTTTAGTAAGCAGTTATCCCCAAAAGAGATGGCTGTAAGCGTCTTAATTAAGGTTGGTGATGAGAGCGATATTCTTATCACGACCTATGACGGCACTGCTAAATCTTCAAAAGCTATTTTTGGATGGCTGGTCTGGGGTATTTGGATTGCCACTCTGGTTACCTTGATAGCGGTCTTTTTACTTATGTATTACAGGCGTCATATCTTGTTACCAACTTTACAAAGACTGGTAACTATTGTTAAGGGGAAGCAATGAAAAATGCAATTCAACTTTTGGTCTATACAGTCTTAATTTTTCCCTTGGAGGCAGTACTTGTTTATGCGGGGCCCGGTCATGGTCAGGATAATCCTACCGTTACGGGATTTGCTGTGGATATTCCCAAGAGACAAGCCAATGGATTTCTTTCCATACCCAAATCTGCCCAGAGACAACTTTCAGTCTTAACAGAAGTAATCGCTTCCGCTGAGCACTCTAGATCATATGATTTGGCCGGCAAAGTAGTCATGGACCCTAATTTTGGTGGCAAAGTACAAGCAATAGTCGCCGGTCGAATTACTCCTGGACCAAAGGGTTTTCCTTTACCTGGACAGCTTGTAAAAAAAGGTGAGGTTTTAGCCTTTGTAACTCCAGAGGCCGGCCCTAAAGGTACAAGATCACTTGCAGAGAGTAGACTCAAGAGATTTAGAGAGCTCTCCGATACGGTGCCACGTAAATTGATTGATGAAGCCGAGGCTGCGTTAGCTAATGAAGAGTTAAGAGCCCCTGTTGATGGAATTATCTCAACGACAGGGATCGTATCTGGGCAAGTGGTTGAGGCAAGGCAATTAATTTTTGAGGTTGTCAATCCAACTAAATTGATGGTTGAAGCTTTAGCTTACGATGGTAAGTTAATAAGTAACATCTCTCATGGAACAGTTTCGGTTGACGGTAGTGCGGTCAACTTGAAATACCTTGGCGGCGGTCAAGCTCTGCGGGAGCAGGCTCTTCCTTTAACTTTTATTGCCGATAGTAAAGATTTACATGGCGTGCCAGTAGGTCAAGCACTTCGTGTTATTGCTAGCACCAAGGATAAAGTTAAAGGATGGAAAATACCTTCAAGTTCTGTTGTTAGAAACTCCTCCAATCAGAGCATAGTCTGGGTCAAAAAAACACCTGAGGACTTTGAGCCAAAGGTAGTTATTTATGAGCCGCTTGATGGTATTAATGTGATTGTGACATCGGGCTTGGTTGATAAAGATCGGGTAGTAACCAGATCAGCATCATTGATTAATCAGATTCGATAAGGGGCAGTTCATGTTTTCATGGCTTTTAAATATCAGCCTTAAGAATCGTCTTTTGGTGATTTTGATTGGACTGATTCTCATGGCCTACGGCGCCTATTCGCTTACAAATACATCTGTTGATGTGTTCCCAGATTTGAATAAGCCAACCGTAACCATTATGACTGAGGCTGGAGGTATAGCTTCTGAGGAAGTTGAGCAGCTTATTTCATTCCCCTTAGAAATTGTAATGAATGGACTGCCTGGTGTTGAGTCTGTTCGTTCTGTTTCAAGTGCTGGCCTTTCCTTTATTTACGTAGCCTTCAATTGGGACACTGACATTTATCGTGCTCGTCAATTAGTTGCAGAGCGATTGAGTGCGATGGAAGATGCTTTGCCAAATAATGTCATACCGCGCATGGGTCCCGTAAGCTCGATTATGGGCGAGATCATGCAAGTTGCAATACCTATTGATGATAGTAAGATTTCACCTATGGTGGTACGTGAGTATGCGGACTGGGTGCTTCGTCCCCGAATCATGGCTATACCTGGTATCGCACAAGTCATACCTATTGGTGGCGAGGTTAGACAGTATCAGATTCAGCCAAACACCAGACGCATGTCAGAATTAGGTATAGCTGTTGCCCAGATAGAAAATGCTATAGCAGGGCATGCATCGAATACTGCAGGTGGTTTTGTCGAGTCAAACAATCGAGAATATTTGATTCGTAATTTGGGAAGGACGTCAAGTCTTGAAGATTTAAAGAATATAGCTATTCACTCTAAAAATGGCCAACCCGTACTATTGAGACAGGTTGCAGATGTCACGTTTGCTCCTGCGACCAAGAGGGGAGATGCGGGATTTGAAGGAAAACCTGCTGTGATTTTGGGTGTCTTGAAGCAACCCTCGGCAGATACTATTCAGTTGACTAGGCAAGTTGAATCAGCGCTGTTGGAGCTGCGAGTTGGTATGCCTGTGGGCATGGATCAGCCAAGAGTTACATTTAGGCAGGCTACCTTTATTGAATCATCCATCAACACACTTGAGCTTAAGCTGATAAGCGCATCTTTTTTTGTGGCTGTTGTGCTTTATTTTTTCCTGGGGACCTGGCGTCCGGTCCTTATCTCTCTTACAGCGATTCCGATATCTATCCTGATCACAGCTTTAGTCTTTAGGCACCTTGGTTTATCTATCAATACGATGACTTTGGGTGGCTTAGCTATTGCAATTGGCGGCTTAGTTGATGATGCGGTCGTCGATGTTGAAAATATCATTAGACGCCTGAGAGATAACCTAAAAAAATCTAGCGAATTAAGATTAACAGTTCTTGAGGTTGTGAGGTCTGCGTCAATCGAGGTTAGAACTGGAATTCTCTATGCAACCATAATTTTAGTTTTAGTCTTTGTACCTTTATTTGCCTTGTCAGGAATAGAAGGTAAGTTATTCACTCCTTTGGGTATTGCATTTGTGGTGTCCACATTGGCCTCTTTACTTGTTTCTGTGACGGTAACTCCTGTAATGAGTTATTACCTCTTACCGAAACTAAATACCCAAGACCATGCAGATTCAAAGCCTATTGCCTGGCTTAAGAAAAAGTATGAGGAGTCTTTATCTCGATTTTTGGTAGCACCTAAACGTTATTTTTTATCCATAGGTATTTTGATTGTTATAAGTGGCCTGACTCTTTTTGTGATTCCCAAGTCTTTTTTACCGCCATTCAATGAGGGAACCCTCTTGGTAGGTTTGAGATTAAATCCTGGTGTGTCATTAAGTGAATCTTCTTTGGTTGCACGCCAGGCAGAGATCCTTATTAGGCAGGTACCAGAAGTGACCTATGTCGGGAGGAGAAGTGGGCGTGCTGAATTAGATGAGCACGCGGAAGGTGTGCATGTGAGTGAGCTAGATGTGGGACTCTTACCTGCGAGTGAACTAAAAAGATCAATGGCTGATATTCAAGCTGATATTCGAATGAGGTTAGTCAACATTCCTGCAGCCATCGCTCTTGGTCAGCCTATTTCACATCGAATTGATCATATGCTTTCGGGCGTGCGATCCCAAATTGCTATCAAGATATTTGGAGATGATCTTGATGTGTTAAGAGGTCAGGCTGATCTTTTACGCCAACGGCTGTCTGAAATAAAAGGTATCGCTGATCTCGAAATTGAAAAACAAGTTCTTTCGCCTCAGATAAAGGTGCGTATCAACTACGATTTAGTCTCTCAATATGGCGCATCTACAGCCCAGATTATGTTAGCGCTTCAATCAATGGTTGAGGGCACCAGAGTGTCTCAGATTGTGGAAGGTAACCGCCGCTTTCCCGTTGTTATTAGGCTGCCTGATTCATCACGAACATTCTACGGGCTGTCTGATGTATTAATTGATACGCCATCTGGCAAGATTCCATTATCACGTATCGCCTCTATTGAAGACACAGACGGTCCTAACCAAATCAGCCGTGATAACGGTAAACGAAGAATTGTTTTATCTGCCAATACTTCCAAAAGAGCATTGTCTGAAGTGGTTGCGGATATAAGAGCTGAGTCGGCCAGCATAAATCTGCCCGAGGGATATTTCATTACTCTTGGGGGTCAGTTTACTGCTCAAGAGCACGCATCAAGGTTGATTGGATTTTTATCAATAGGCTCTCTCGCTATGATGTTTGGAGTTCTTTTTAGTAAATATCAATCGATTAGACTTGCTCTACTGGTGATGACAAATATTCCGTTAGCGCTTGTGGGAGCGGTTATTGGTCTATGGCTATCCGGTCAACCATTATCGATTGCATCTTTAGTTGGATTCATTACCTTGGCGGGGATTTCTGTGAGAAATGGAATTCTCAAGCTCAGTCATTATTTAAACTTAATGGCTTTTGAAAAACAGATATTTTCAAAAGAGATGATCATTCAGGGATCATTAGATCGTTTGGCGCCAGTTTTAATGACTGCCTTAGTGACAGCTTTTGCACTTGCGCCACTCTTGTTTGAAGCCGAGCTACCGGGCACTGAAATATTACACCCCGTAGCTGTAGTTATCTTTTTTGGTCTTATCAGTTCAACTCTTTTAGATACCTATTTAACACCCGCTTTGTTCTGGGTTTATGGAAGAGGTGACGCTGAAAAGCTTGTTCTTAGTAAATCAACAAATCAAGGAGTTTATTAATCATGAAAAAGTTTCTAGCGCTAGTAGTATTTTTTTCAGCTGTATTCATGTCGCCAGTTTATTCAAGTCCTGGACATGACCATAAGCCTCTGCATGGTGGTAAGGTTTTTGAGGCGAAGGAGTTTGATATTGAATTGGTTGCGAAAAGCGACAGCATAGAGCTTTATGTTCGTGACCATGGCAAGCCAATAAGCTTAAGCGGGGGTATAGTTAATCTAACTATATTGAACGGTGCTGAAAAAAAAGACTTCGAGCTTAAGCCTGAGACTGACAAATTTAAAATATCGGGCAGCTTTGATATAAGAAAAGGGACTAGGGTTATAGCCATCATCAGATTGTCAGGGAAAGTAGTTACGGCGAGGTACGTGATTGATTGAAGGACGGTTGCTCCGCCATCCACCCAGTATTTATAGGGGGTTTAAGGTATTCTTTAAATTCATTCCCTCAGTTGTTCCCTTGTTATGCAGAGATGGGGGTGGGGTATGATAGAAACGCAACACCGCAACACCCCCCCCACGGGACCCACAGAAGTACACCATGGGGGGTATGAGGACTCCAGATATACCTTTACGCAGGCACGTCTGACTCTTGTTGCGGCGTTGCCTCTATTCCGAGATACCTACTGAAGGCGTCTTCAAAATCAGATCTGTAGTAACCCTTGTAGATTCCTCCATCGAAACGTATATCTACAGGACTAATTCCATACCGTTTGAGTAGCCTAGCTAGATCGATCTCAATCATAGGTCGCCCCCTACGTAAATCCATCCATGGCTTGGTTGCATCTAAAGTCAGATCCCTGACAAGCTCATTAGATTTAATCCGGTCTACGCCTTTGGTTCGAAAGATCTGCTCAATATCTGCCAGGAGCATTTCAGCTAGATTGGTTTCATCATGAAGATTTTTTGGGCTAAGGCTAATTGCAGCTTGTTTAGCCAGGCTTTCCCAATCTGATCCACAGATCTGAGCAATCTGGAGTAAGGGCTCCCAGTTATCCTGTTGGCGATCGTCGAGCTCGCTGGGCAGGTCTGGAACCACGTTACCAATCTGCGCTCGATTATCCAAGCAGAACCTCAATATACGGCGCTTAAGATTGGTTAGTTCCTCAGCATGTTGGCGCAGGTAAGTGTTTAACCTCAGCACTTTTTCGCTAGGCTTCTTACGCTTCATCGGTATACAAATACATCTTGAGAAGAGCGTGTCTGGCATATCCCCAATACCAAAGATTGCCTTAGCACTCCAGGTGCTGAACTTGATTGGATCCTGATAGTTAACCCCACCTTGGCGAATGACATGACCTACAGGCTTATATCCACTGTTCAAGATACCAATAAGCTCTGATTTACCTGTCAAGAAGGTATCAGCTTCGTCGATCAACAGAGTGGGCTGCTCGAGTTCTATATAGCGGTAGAGTGCAGCCTGGCTAATGTTGTCCACAAGAACAGGTCTAGGCGCCAATGTAGATAACAACGTCTTTACTGTGCTCTTTCCACACTGCCTATCTGGAGAGTTAACGAGCAGTATGGGTGATGTATTAATCACCTGATCAGCATCAGATGGTTCTATGAGGTATGTATGTATCAACCACATAGCCATTGTGAAATCTGCGTGCTGAGGTAATACAACTACCGAGCATAGATGGTTGCTTATATCAGAGATTAGAGTCGAGCCATCCACATGACCATCCCATGGTTCAAAATCAAAGCGCTCTAAGTTCATTGAAGACCTCCTTGACTCTGATTGCCTGAATGCTTATCCAACATCCATTGGGTGACGTCTGTATCCAACCAGACACGTTTGTTAGGTGACAAACGCACTGCTCTTGGAAACTTTCCTTCAGCCTCCCAGAGTAATACGGTTGTTTTGCCTAAACAAACCCTTGATGCGACCTCTTTCAGATTGATGAACTTTGGAAGTTCAGTATTCATTTGATACTCCTTGTAATCAAAAAATCGCAAAAACGAAATGTCTTTGCTTGATGATTAGTTTGATTGAGGAGGCTTCTTATTTCCAGCCCGATACGCTAGCGTTGTAGAGAAAAAATTTTTACATTGTTTCTCTGTGTTTTGCCCAGACATTTTTCTTAAAAATCTTGAATTGAGCATCATCAGAAACCCATGTCTGTGATTTCCATATTTTTCGTAAGGCAGTATTCCATCGCTCGACCGTTGCCTCTTCAAGGTGAGCCAGAGGCAAGTCCATTCTTTGTAACTTATACAAAATGTGAGCAGTAATTTTTTGCTTGTCACGCTTTCGCTGCCAAAAGTATTTAATTACAGTATTTGCAGCTTTTCTATCTGCCGCATTTGAATTTTTATTACCAATTACTCGTGAGTTGTAAATGGTATTAAGCTCACCATTGATGACGCTTTTTCTTTTTTTCTTAGCTTGATATGCGTCCCATAAATTATTGTAAGCATCACTCTTTTCTGGATCAGTCTTCAGTTGACTGAACGAGAATGGTGTCAGAAGATTTTGATTCATGCCGCTATCCTTTCAAATTTGACTATGTTATCTGCGTATGGAGTTGAGCAATAACGCCCCCAATCCTCCATCAGCCGGCGCCTTCTAGCCATTAAATTACCACGACGGTAGGATGCCTCGACAGAGCTGGCAATCTTGTGGGCTAGAGCCATCTCTGCGACATCTCCTGAGTGCTCAGTTTCTTCGGCTACCCAATCCCTGAAAGTCGATCTAAAACCATGAACCGTGTAGCCAGGAGCTAGCCCATCAAGAAGTTTTGACATTGCTGCATTTGAAATTGGTTTACTGCCTCGATGGAATATGTAATCGCTCTCGCCATAAATGGATCTAACTGTTGCTAGGATCTCAAGACATCGTTGGGTTAAAGGAACTCGGTGCTCTACCTTAGCCTTCATCCTGTTAGCCGGAATGATCCATACATCTCCATCAATCTCAGACCATTTGGCGAATAAGACCTCCCCAGTTCTGGTGGCAGTCAATATTAAAAACTCAAGCGCTAAAGCTGAGACACATTCTTTTTTATGGAGATCTAGCAGGAAGGCGTTTACTTGTCTATATGGTAGAGCGGGATGATGCTCGATCTTTTTAAGGCTCTTGGTGGCTGGAAGAATATGTTCTAGGTAGCCTCTCCACTGGGCAGGATTATGTCCAGATCGAAGTCCAAGAACCGTTGAGGAGCCCAGAATCTTTTCAATTCGTCCTCTGACTCGACTAGCGGTCTCTGTCTTTTCGACCCAAATTGGTTTGAGAATTTGAAGGATATGCTCCAGAGTAATCTCATCAACTGACATCTCACCGATAAACGGATACACGTAATCTCTGAGCGTATTTGACCATTGACTTACATGTTTTTCATTCTTCCACTTGGGTGAGTGGGTCTTAATATAATCCTCAGCTACCTCTCTGAATGTAGGTTTTTTGATGACTTCTAGCACATGCTCAGTTTTGTTGGGCAAGATGCCTTTCTTCACATTAGCCCTGGTCTGTATAGCCATCTCTCTGGCTTCAGATAGGGTTGTATCTGGGAAGGAACCCAGACATCTTTCACCAGTCTTCTTGTTATAACAGTATCTGTATATCCAGTATTTACGACCGTTCTTTTTTACATAGAGGTGTAGGCCGCTTACTGAATCAAAGTATCGACCCGGAGATAAGTCCTTGGAAATGGATGCATAAGTTAATGGTTTCTTCATGTTTGTACCCTTGTTTGTTCCACAATTTTGATCCCGATGAATTTCGGAATCCCTTGGTACGTATTAAATTACGCTGTGAAAACTGCCGCAAGATCACAGCGCTAGCGTTGTAGAGTTTTGATTTTTAAAGGGTTGTGACATTGCTAACCAAAACCTGCCAATGCGTATTAACGTAGACCAGGTAGCAAACATTTTCTCGTCTCCGCCAACATCAAAGACATAAAGGGCTGAAAAGCCCTTTTTTCTTTGGGGTAAAAGCGCTCCATTGTTGGTGTCATTTGACGAGTTAAAAATATTCAATTACATTACTCACATCTCTCAAAGGGAGTAGCTGATACAAATGCTTTCATGCCCTAGTGCATAAACTTTGTATTTTGGTGCCGTCATTACGACATAGGTGAAGTGGCAAACATCTGTGTTCGGTGCCTTAACTCGGTGGATTGATTTCCGAGCGGCAAGACTAACAGGGATCCCTAACTTAATTTGTGCCCGAATGATGCCGATTTGGGTTTGAGAGGTAATGAACGATGATATCCATCGGTACTCCCCTGTTGTGGTCACTTTTTGCAGCATTTGTAGTGGTTGCTCTGATTGTTGACTTCTTCGCTATGAGCCGTCAGGGCTCCCACGCTGTCAGTATCAAAGAAGCCACCATTTGGTCGCTGATTTGGGTGGCGGTTTCTTTTTTCTTCGTTGCTTGGTTATGGTGGTTCTTAGGTGGTACAGGGCAAGATCCTGTCACACGAGAAATGGCCGATGCCAAAGCTTTGGAGTTCATCACCGGTTACTTGGTTGAAAAAGCCCTGGCAGTCGACAACATCTTTGTGTTCTTGATGCTGTTCACTTACTTCGCTGTACCAGCAGAATTCCAAAAGCGTGTGTTGATGATTGGTATTTTGGGTGCCTTGGTCTTGCGTGCCATCATGATCTTGATTGGTGCTTGGTTGATCACTCAGTTCCATTGGGTCATGTACGTGTTTGGCGCATTCTTGCTATTCACAGGTGTCAAGATGTGGTGGGCGGCTGGTCAAGAGCCTGACTTGGATAACAACCCAGCACTTAAGTGGATCAATCGTCACATGAAGATCTCTCCAACATTTGATGGCGAAAAATTCTTTACTGTGCATAACGGTGTCAAGATGGCCACGCCTTTGTTTGTGGTGATCATGTTGATTGGTATTGTTGACATTGTGTTCGCCGTGGATTCAATCCCAGCTATTTTTGCGATCACCACTGATCCATTCATCGTGTTGACATCGAATGTGTTTGCGATCCTTGGTTTGCGTGCCATGTACTTCTTGTTGGCTAGCATGCATGAGAGATTCCATTTGTTGTCTTATGGCCTTGCCATCATCTTGGTATTCATTGGTACAAAAATGATGCTGATTGATCTGTATAAGATTCCTATCACGTGGTCATTGGGCTTCACGGTTCTTACCTTGGCTATCACGATGATTCTGTCATTGAAAATCCCAGCTACCAAAGGTGGTTCTAGCACTTCCTTCCCTTTTAGTTCAAAAGAGCGGGGTAGTTCAAAAGATGGTAGTTAAGGAGTATTAGGTCTCAAATCAGAATAGATCTGACCGCAGTAGCTTCAACGATCAAAGCCCAGTAATCCAAGATTGCTGGGCTTTTTCTTTGTGGCATTATCTGTAAATGTTGAAATGCCTCAAATTGATTTTTATCTCTGCAGCTATTTGCACTTTGAGTGCGCCAGCCAGTTCATACGCCAACGATTTTTTTGCCGTCGCTAATCACGAACCTAAAAGTGAACTCTGGCTCAATCCAGGCATGCTTTCTTATCATTTTGATCGCGAGAGAAGTTTTAACTCTCGTAACGTGGGCTTTGGTGCTGAGTATCGTTATTCCACAGTTGCATCTGTCACTTTGGGCACTTATCGCAATAGTTATCATGAATCCAGTAATTACATCGGTGCCTATTGGCAACCGATTCAGTTGGGAGTGTTTAAATTTGGAGCAGTAGCGGGAGTCTTTAATGGCTACTCAAAAACCAATGATGGTGGCTGGTTTCCAGCGCTCATTCCAGCTTTGACGTATGAGGGTGATTTATTTGGCATCAATTTATTGTTGGTCCCATCTATTCCTGAGAAGGTTGCTGGATCACTCTCCGTGCAATTTAAATTCAAAGCTTTTTAAATGAGAGAAGTGATAACAACTCAATAAAAACCCTTTAACTGACCATACATTAATAAGAATCATTATCATTTATGTTATAGTTCTTATTCGAAGTAGCAAGCAAATCACTTGATATAGCCAGCTAAGTTAGTAGCTAATTTTTAGCTAATGAACCACTTAAAAGGCTATCTCATGTTGATTAAAACAATCTCTCAATTAAAACCCCGCAAGTCTTCTTCAGGGCTTAGTAAAGTTGTAACTTTTGCCACTTTGATTTGTGGCCTCTACGGTCAACAAGCTGCCGCAGATAAGATAAATCCAAAGCAAGGAACCATGGACACGGTCAATGTCTTGGCAACGCGCGGTGAAAAATCTAACTTAGAAACTCCTGCCACCGTATCAAGCATCACCAAACAAGACATGGATCGTCGTGGTGTTAAAAATATCAAAGATTTATTTGCTGAAGAGCTGGATGTTGATGTCAAGCAAACCATTCGAACCGGTAACAGTGTCAGTGGTGCAAGTAATCGCAAAGGATCAAGCGAAAGTATCAACATCAGGGGTTTAGAGGGTAATCGACTCAACCTCATGGTCGATGGCATCAAGCTGCCATATTCCTTTGGTTTTGGCAGTCACTCTGCCGCAAGAGGTGATTATTTGGATATCGACGGAGTGAGCAGTGTTCAAGTGCTGCGTGGATCTTCTTCAGCCCTTTATGGCAGCGATGGGGTTGCTGGCACCGTCCTGTTCAATACCATTGAGCCCGATGACATGCTCAATGATCGTGAGCAAGCAACTTCTGTGGCTGCCTCTTATTTTGATGCATCACAAACAAGCAAAGGAGTTCTCAGTCATGCTCGTCGTGGCGATGACTGGTCTGCGGTGATGGTAGGTTCACTAGCCATTGGTCATGAAACAGAAACCCAAGGTGTGCGTGATGGTTCAGGTGCCAGTAGAACCAAAGCCAATCCCATGGATACTCACAACACCTATGTATTGGCCAAATACATCAAAGAGCTCCGTGGTGGTGATGAACTTAAATTCACCCTGGAGGATTCTAAAAAAAGAATTGATACAAATAACTTAAATGCTGTCAGCTCGTCGATACACAGTGATGTTGGTCAAGATCATATCGATAGAACAAGATTGTCCCTTGATCATCAATATCATTTGAATGGTCCATGGGCGGATGTCATCGACAGTAAGCTTTGGTATCAAGAAACAAGCGCTCACCAAGCGGTATGGCAAACAGGAACATCTCAATCGAATCCTTATTTACCCAGCACATACAACAGAAGCCGTGATAACAAAGTCAATCATGATGCCCATGGCTTCAATCTGCAGGCATCGAAAAATGTTACACAAGCTACTGGCAATTTCAAGCTGGCTCATCAGCTCAAATATGGCTTTGATGTATCTGAGTCACGAGTCAAGCAAGAGCTGAATAGAAGTGGTGACCTTAGCACTCCTGAAAGTTACATCCCTAAAACCAAGCAAGACATGCTGGGCGTTTATTTACAAGATGACTTGAATATCAGCCATCTCAATTTAATTCCAGCGATCCGTTTTGACCGCTGGAGCATTAATTCTTATGCCATCAATAAGAATGGCCGGGCTTGGTCACCTTCACTGGGTGCCATCTGGACTCAAAATCAGACCGTGATGCCATTCATGAACATTGGCAAAGGATTCAGAGCTCCTGCAGCAGAAGAAATATCTGCATCGTTCACCAATCAAGGTCATGGCTATGCCTATATACCGAATTCAAACCTCAACCCTGAGAGAGTGCTTGCAAAAGAGGTGGGTATCAAAGGATCGATGC
>JACCEC012742333.1_pt1 | contig 15440 bp, 32 predicted proteins | sample 7450121 | NCBI WGS metagenome assembly JACCEC01 (sample SAMN15323455, study PRJNA562643) | freshwater metagenome | isolation source: river surface water | place: USA:Blue River Watershed | collected 2017-08-18 | reverse complement strand
AGTTCTTATCAGAAAAGCAAGTAAGAGGTATTGAGCAGTTTTTCATAACTACTTCTAATTGGGATAATCTATACAACATTGCCGATAATGTTTCTTGCACTTACCCTAACACTGAAACAAAAAAGAAGATGATTAATAGTAGAAGGGCAAGATCTACTTCTCAAGGTATACAAGAATACAAAAGAAAGAATAAAACAGCCTACAGAGTTGTAATCGGCAGAGATAGTGTTTACCTTTATATTGGTACTTATGATACCTATGAAGAAGCATTAATTGCTAGAACAGAAGCCGAAGAGAAATACTGGGTTAGGAATGAACCTTATGAAAAACCCAACAGAAAGACCAACTATGTGCAACACACTAAGAAGAGTGGTTCAGGTATTTATCAACAAAAAGATGGCACTTACAGAACTCAATTCTATATTAATAAGAAATTAAAAACCTATACTAAGATTGCCACCTATGAAGAAGCTTTAAAGATTCGGCTTGATCTTGAAGCTAAATACTGGACAGATAAACCTGTTTAGGTAGAAAATCACTAATAAGTCCTTCCTCGGTAAAATGTCCAATCGTATAAGAACGAAATGCTTCATAATCATAGGGTTCTTGATAAGCATAAGCTGTAGCCATTTCTTTAATACTACGAGCAAAATACATAATCACACGAGGTTCAAGATATACAATCTTCAGTGTTTTTGCTGTTGTAAATGCAATGAAGCACTTGTTAATCTTATACTGGCACTGAGTCATTTTATTCACAGCCGTAGCATAAGCTGCTGCTTGTAGATAATGTTTCAGATAGAAATCTAGGTCATAGAATTTACTAACGTTTTTCCAGTCGAAAATCACATAAGCTTCACCTTCTCCAATAGGTTTGTCTTCGTTGTCACGAAAAGTCGATAAGTCAACTGTAGAAATACAGTCCAGAGTACCACAAAAACCAACTTTTTTGTCATTGGGATCAACCCACATTACACGTTTTTCCAAGCCCAACACGTTGATCTTGTTGACGAGTTTTTGTAGGTTTTTGAACCGTACAACCTCCTTCTTATCTAGTTTACTAAAATCACCTGTCTCCAAAGCGTGATGTATACGAGTACCACGATTAGCACCTGCGTGTGATTGCTTCTCCGCTTCTTCAGCACCGAGAGTTTCAACCAGTTTAGCTTTCCATGCCAAGATACGTTCATAACCTTTGGTGTCGAAATGCTCAGCAAGTTTTGAAACAGATGGGTACTTCATATCAGGACTGTCAATATGGTAATAGTGTCTACCGTTGTCGTCATTTACTTGGATGATTTGTGAATCGTCAAACATAGAAGAGAAAAGTGTAGTGCCTATCTATTCTAGCACACTTTCTGCATCTTCATAGCTTATTTCTAAATAAAGATCAACATTATTATTTACCACATGAAGTTTACCTTTATCATAAGTTTTTCGGATATCACAATCCATTGAAGATGTACGTGGTTCAGGGTTATCATCAATGGTCTGACATATCTTGTTCAGCACAACCTTCATACCAATGCACAAACTCTTTTGCTTGGAATTCAGTTTCAAAACCTTTAACTGTTACTGTATACATTAGACCTCACTTATATTACTTATTAGTTCGTTTTTACTACCAAACAAACGGTAGTCTTCTATAACTTGTGATCCATATTTGGTTTGTACACGAAACAAGGAATACCAACCTTCAACTCCATGTTCTTCTTCTTGTACAACAGTACCTTTTTGTATTCTATTATTGTATACAAACCAAACTTCATCTTTTGGTTTTATATCCATTATCTATACCTCCACAATAAAATCAATAACTATCACAGACAGGATTTGTTTTACTTTATATAACGATCTACTCTGGTCACAAGCTTCAGACATATTGGCAACCCATTGTTGTACAGTTACATCTATTTGTTCTTGTGTAGGTTCTTGAAGCCAAGCTCTTCTCAGAATAGTAATCTCTGGTGATTCACATATATCTGGCAAATATCTAACTTTCAAAGCATAGAATGTCATACAGGTAATTCGGGTAGAGGTTGCCAATAACAATTAATGGGATTTTCTTCTTCCAAATAAGCAGGAAAATCTTCATCTGTTGGTGATACTAAATGCCAATACTTATAAACTGGTATATCTTGAGGTATTTGATCCACAATACCATAGTAACAATAGGCATACTCTTTTTCATACCAAGCAGTGAAAACAGCATTTCGCGCACCATAGAATAAAAGTATACGAGTGCCATCTTTCGGTGCTGTATTGATAGGTTGCCATTTTGAAAATAATCGACGCAACTCTTGCTTCTGTGTATTTCTGTAATTCAATGGATTACTGTCATCCCACTCACCAATATCTTTTTCTTCTATGGTTACAACAGATGGTGATATACACCAATTTGGATATTTTGTTTCTTGTAATACTTCTTGAATACACTCCGCACCAAGATCATCATAATCAACAACTACAACTTCAATCTTATATACGTTTGTCATAACTGTCTCAATCTCCTAGTTATTATTTTATGTGTACAGATACCACATTGACTGCATCTGCACTGTTTACCGACTCTGTTACCGTCAGAAGCGTGTTCTATAACTTGCACATCTTCGGAGTCAGTCATTAAATACCTACCTTCGTAAAAAACTTAGTAGCACAAGTGCCAAATTTAACAATAGACCAACCAGCGTTTAAAAGTATCTGCTCAATTTCTTTTGTTGATATTTTTAAATCTTGAGAGAAAGATTTACGGATCTCAGGTATTGTGATTTTATTCTTGTCTTTACGTGACTTAAGCAGTAAGTCAGCTTTCTCTACAATAATGGCATCCACCATGCTTTCAATCATGTCAGATTCCTCACGCTCAATAAAATCTTTAGCCGTCATAATAGCATGACACATCACATCATGGTTAATATCCTTATAACCAATATAGTGAGCAAGATCTACTTTAAGATTATTAAAAGCTTTGTATATTAAGAACGTGCTATCTTCCCCCTTATAAAAAAGTTTGGGACGATCCTTATCATCAGGTTCAACAGTAAAATCATCGATGAGGTGTTTGTGTTGTTTAAAAATAAGTGCAAGCTTGGTGGCTTTTATACCTCTACTTTCTTCCAAAGAGTGTGTTAATCTCTGGATCTCTGATATATACTCTCTGTGCATCAACTCCAAGACACCGAAGAAGTTACTGGCTAAAGGCTCTTCTTCAGTTCCAATTAATTCGCACATTGCTAATTTTGCTAAATCAGGATCAACTGGATCTTCAACCATTGCTGATTTTAATTTTTTCACAAGGCTAGATTGGTGAGGGACAAACATGATTTACATTTTCTACACTATATAAATAGTATAGCATATTTTATAAACGTGTAACTCTATGTAAAAGGCTTGTACAGATGGATAAAAATATATAAGCCTCTGTAAACTGGCATACCAGATTGTAAAAAAAGTTGAAGAATGGCTTAAAATCGTTACTTACATATATCACCTATATATTATTATTATTATTATTGGAAAGATAAACACATACGTTCGCTATCACAGCAGTAAGTAAAGTCCGCTAGGACATCGCTATCAAATTACGCACCATCTGTTGTTGATTCCAATGTTTTGTAGTATCTTGTATATGCCCTTGCCTACCGAATTTACCTGTATTCAAACCAAAGTGTTCATACCCAAAAGAATCAGCATTGCGTATGACATAACCTTCAGTCGTAGAGAAATCCAACTCTTTTTCTATGTTTCGTATTTTTTGGTAATCATACAATCCATAGTATAAAACAGGTACAGGTGTGATGCCTAACAAACCAAACCACTCTAAAGTATCATACCACGATAAACATGTGTTGGTAGAGTCCCATATCGAGAAACCATAGAAATAAGTGGTGAGATTATCATAAAAAATGGAGTGTTTCGCATACACGTTTTCACCACAAATACGCCAGCCTATAGGTATGTCATGCTGAAAACGAGTAAATAATTGTTTAACCCAATTTCTACTTTCATGATTTTTAGAATCTATACTACGAGCATGTGAATAATCTGTGTAAACAGTTGTATTCTCGCCATCTAGTTTTTCAGTAACAACCACTGTCATACCCACAAACTGTGCGTCTGTTTGTAGTGTTTTATCGTCACTAGTTGCACTTTGTGACCAAGGTAGATGATAAGTGCGTGGATATTTAGTGTACATTTATAAATCCCAAATAAGATCAAAACACTTACTTTCGTAACTAGGAAACACATCAGGATAAGGATCTAAATGCCATTTATCATCAAACGTACACAGAAAATCCTCAACATAGAAAAGAATATCAGCAGTGGTTAACTCTACATACTTTTCTGTACACAACAAAGCTTGCATAGTTAAGAAAATTAATTCTTGTGCTGTAGTTAATTGAAAGACTAAACTCATATCCTGTGCTTCAATATAAGCATCCAACCAACTACGACATATATCTTCAATGTCACAGTCACGGTATAGTTGTACAGATTTATCTTGTTCTGTATATACAATTTTTAAAATAGCCATTATTATTATTTTGGTTGTGGTGCTGAGGGCATATCATCAGTTGGTGGTAGTGAAGGGATAGTATCGTCATCATCTTCATTGTATTTCATATAATTACCTCTTTTTTATAACTACAGATTGTATTAATTACACCTTCAGAAGTTCTCTCTTGTTTGTAAGCAACACCAAGAAAATCCCACAAGCGGCAAGTATCATGACCACCTGCATTGTCGTAGTAAGGGCATATAGCACCATTATATAAACGACAATGTGTATCAAGTATTCCTGTTAACTTTATAATCATAATCAGATTCCACTAAATTAACTAGTCATAGAAGAAAAGGTTGAAGTTTTATGTGCTTATACTATAACACAGAAGTGATGGAAGCACATGGATTTGAACCAAGATACGCTTTGTTATGAGCAAAGTCCCTTACCTGTCGGGCATACTTCCATAAAATAATGAAGGTTATTCGATACCTACAAACGTTGTAACAGGGGAGTACTAAGAGTGTATAGCTGTTACAGTATATGTAGCATCAGTTAGAATGGTACTGAATCATCAGAATCAGATGTAGCCGCAGCAGGTTGTGTACTACGTTTAGTTGTTGATTGTGTTTGTCGTTGGTCACTATCACCAGTCTTTTGCCATTCATAAGGCTCAACATTGGCGTTTCGGATTAGTTCTTCAACACCCTTCTTGTCACCAGATTCCCAAGGGCGTACTACGTGGTCTCCAACCACATAAACTTTGCAACGCTTTTCTTGACTAGAAACAAAAATTTGTTCTTCCAAAGCTGTAGCAGATTTGTTCCATAGTTCTACAGTATAGAAGTTAGAAGGAGCATATTCATCACCCTCTTCTTTTTTCATACCGTTAGGAGTTACAACCTTGAATTTAAGAACACATGAACCAGATTCAAAATACTTAATAGGTTCAACAGAAGATACAGTACCAGTTACGTGAATTTTAGCAGACATAGTTAGTTATTTTTATAGGGTTAGTTTAGACTTGATGTGTACCTTCAACATTACGTTGTTCACGTTGTTGAGTACGATGATTTAACCAGTGTAATGCTTCTTCTAACTTAGTTATAGCTAAAGCATTTTCACGACAAGCAAACTGAGAAGATTGGTAGTATTGAATCCTCTGTAAAGCCGCAGCAATCACAGTTTCAACAAAAGCACCATTAGGTTGTTTGCGTTCATCACCACGTCCTAAAGTACCATTTTGCCAATCAATTCGTAGTCCAGTTCCAACTACATAACCACCAGCAGGATTACCATCAAGGTCATTATAGTTTTCAGATTCAAATTTATCAATCATTGTTTTTATTTTTCTTCTACGATTCTTGTGTCTTATTAGTATAACATAGTTTTGTAGTGTGTCAAGCGTAAGCATCCATTTCTGGATAATCCACATCTTCAATAGTTACTTCAAAATAAGGTGGTTCGTAGAAAGAAGTACCAAGAAAAGAGTCAAGTACGGCATATTCGTCAGAATTTAAATACCTCTCTTCTATTTGAGATACTTGATAGTCAGCCAACCACTCTTCATAAGTGTAGTAACCAATCAATCCAAATGCTAATAATTCTGCATTAGGTGCATCATAAAACAGGTAATTACGAACGGAGTGACATATAATAGACCATTGTTCTTCAGTATACAAAGACCAACCTCTAAAAGTTGCAAAATCTTTTTTGTTTGCAGGATTAGAATTGTAAGTAACTAGGAGCATCTCAAGTACCTGTGAGATCTAAATAAAGGACAAAACCATTAGGTTGTTCTTCTGTGTGCAATAAACCTTCAATTACACCTGTAAAACCAACTTGTTTCATTTCTGTATCGATAATCTCATACAAGACTGAGTGTATATTATCAGTTGTAGTGTCAAAATCAATAATGAAACCAGTTTTAGAATTATAAGAAAAAGGGACAGATTTTAAACACTCAACAGTATACTTTACAAAATGACCATTAGATTGACTAACATACCATAGATAAGGATTTTTTGCAGATGGGGAATCTAAACCATACTCGTCTTTATAAGAGTGGATTTTAGCAATTCTCTGCTCAATTGCATACAACAAATGGTCAGTCAGTGTTAGCTTCATAATCTTAAGTACCACACAACAACAGGTAGTAATTAGAAGGTTACTACCAATCCTTGTTTGTGTTACACAGAGACACCAGCTTCCTTAGCTCTAGTACCTAAAGAAACACCTAAAGATTTTAAATCATCAGTAGCCATAGAAAGAAAATGATTGGGGTCTCTCTCTTCTATGTTTTTGATTTCATCTTCTGTAAGTTGACCAGAAGCTAATAATGCACTCTCGATCTCACGGATTCTTGCTGCATATTTCTTTTTAGTCTCAGTTTCAGGATCAACACCATCAGATAAATATTGTGCTAGCAAAGCGCCAGTTGCAGGTGTAATCACGAACAAAGGTTCTGTGAACAAACCACCTTCTGATTTATCGCAAACACAGTTATGCTGCCTGTCTTGAATATCAAACACAAAATCCATTTCGTAAGGAAAATTACTGTTTTGTTGCGTACCCAAGCCAAGCTTAACTACTTGTTTACGACCATTGATCTCCTGCTGCTCATGTTTGATGTCAGATCTAGCTGTTACGATTACATGAATTTTTGAAGAAATAACCTTTTTTATAAACTTATGGTGTCCAGCTTTGGCTTTACCCCAGTCTGTATAACGACCACCGAGCCTCTGTTGTAGGTCTTTGACGTACTCCCACTCATGTGTAGCTGAATCTAAAATAATTGCATCATAACCATTCTGTTCTGCAAGTTCAATAGCTTTGATATAGTCATCAGAAGTTACATCCTGTGAACTAACTTCAATAACATCATACTCAAAACCTTGAAGTTCAGGCATATCAACTTTGAGAGAAGCGCGACCATTCTCTGTGTCAAAAACTAACACTCGACCGTTGTTAGTTAAACCTTTTGCCAACAACAGAGACGATCCAGTTTTACCAGAACCCGTTTGTCCTGTAATCAAGCATCGTAGTTTTTTACTGACTTTCGTTGCTTTCTTAATACTAGCTGCTGTAATTGCCATTTTGGATCTCTTGTAATTTATTGTAATAAGGTAATAACGGATTGCATTGTGTTAAAAACACATCTAAGACCACGAACTTTCTCTGCCACCAAATAGATTGAAAAGCTAACGCACGGCTAAATCCCCAACCTTCAGGCACAACAGAGAAATCTATTTCAGGTGCATTATAGAGACGTACAGTATGTTGCAAAGGATCATAAGACTGGATTGTGTAGATTGAAGGATACCACAACCCTACACTATATGATCCCATAACCACATCGTCTTTGGCAGTGTACATTACACATTTTGTTTTAGGATCAAACATTACTAGCTGTATAAACAACTAGGATATTATAACATATTAACTGTCATTGTGCAATGATCTCTCTAGTGATATCTCAATATCTGCTCTGTGTTGATTAAAACCAACCATAAATGCCTCAAAAACTAGCTGCTTGATCTGCATATATTCAACTACAGCTACACCACGAAATCTTGGATGCCATAGTTCTAACCAAATAGCTTCAAAATTGGCTAAGTCTTCTGGTGACGGTTCATAAGGATATCTAACTGTCTGTATTGTCACTCACAACCTCTTCTTTTCTATACACCCGTTGTTTAGCCACTTCTTTTTGCAGTCGAGATACCAATCTACGGATAGCTACAAGTGTAGTTGTATCTAAATTAAAAAATGTCAGAAATTGATCTTGAATCTCAGCAATAAATTCTTCTGAAAAAGTTTCTGTTGGGTCAAACAGATAAGAACCACCAGTTAATGAATAATAGTAATAATTATGCAAAAACACAAGATACTTAACTTTCACAGATTCATCTAACGTAGAAAAGAAGTTAAGCGCTTGTTGCTGGTTGTTTTCAGCTAACTGCGTTGCCAATGTATTCAAATTAACCTCGGAGTCAGGTGGTTGTTGTGCAAGATAAGCTTGCAGTACCGACGCTTGTATTTTAGTTGCCATAATTATTTACTATTATAAAGTGTTGCTGCAAGTTTGCCATCATACTGATCTTCATAGTTCTCTTGCAAAAAAGACATCCAATCACGTATACTAGAAAAATCATTGTCTACTAATAGCTGCTGCAAAGCATTTGTATCAAGTTGAGTCTTACCAGTCTCAAGAAAAGACTCTAATAAATCAATTTTTTCTTGGTATCGCTCAACAGCCCTAGAATCGCGCAGTAAAGCTTGTGTCTGTCTATAGGATGTCAATATAGCTTGGATAGTCTTTTGTGCCTTGACGGGGTGTTTTTGGCTCAATCCATGAGATATATCTTGCTTCAGAACCACAAGATCATCCAACCGTGTACGATTACCTGCTAAACGTGCTTCACGGATTTCGGCTGTCACTTTTTCCAAAATACTAGCCATAAATAACCTCATCATCGATTACTTGGATAGCTAATAACGCTACAGACCCATCATCATCAGATATAGGTTTCACAAGTGAAGGATAACTATCTAATAAACCATCGACAATTTCAGAGTCAGTTTTATCTTGCAACACCAAAGAATGTTGATACCATACTTTTGTTCTACGTTCAATTGGGGTGGATTGTTCAGCATTTTTATCAGCTAGAACTTTGTACAAAGTTAATAACTGACTAAACAAAACAGCACCTTGCTCTGCATATGAGTCAGGATCTTCTGATTGGTACAAACTGACCCACATAGAAGAAAAGGCTTCAGGGTCATATTCTTGTGTAAGGTCAATCCCTAATGTCTTCCCAAGTTCTACAATTTGATCCAACACTGTAGGTTCAGTCTTCTTTCTACGTTTGTTTAATCCCATGATTTTCTCTTTTGTTGTTGTGTATACACTGTAGAGTGAACTATCAGATGCTGACCGCTTACGCGATACAACATTGACTTCCTGATTCAACGGGGATAGCGTCCAACAAAACCGAAGTTTTACCAGATCGACTTACATCCCCTCCACAAGCAGAAGCGCTAGTTCCTAACGCCAAAATCCGCAAGGCTTCATTTCTTATATTGATCGCTGCATTTATATCGCGGTCATGATGAGTTCCACAATGCTTACAAGTCCATGCCCTAATATCAAGACTGAGATTATCGACTCTATTTAGACAAACATGGCAAGTTTTAGAGCTAGGGAACCAACGATCAATTTCGATATATTGTTTCCCTTCCCTTACAGCCTTGTATTTAAGCATCGTGCAGAACATACCCCAGCCAACATCGCTAATCGCTTTGGCTAGATTATGGTTTTTGACCATGCCCCTGATGTTGAGATTTTCCACTGCAATAACTTGGTTTTCGTTTACTATCTTGCGGGATAGTTTGTGCAGAAAATCTTCACGAGATCTAGCAATTTTGGAGTGAACTTTCGCTACTGCCAATCTTGCCTTTTTACGGTTTTGACTACCCTTCTTTTTCTTGGATAGCTTTTGTTGTTTACGCTTTAAGTTGCGCTGATGTTTAACAAAAAATCTAGGATTATCAAACTTTGAGCCATCACTAGTAATTGCAAAATGAGTTAACCCCAAATCAATACCAACAGTTTTATCTACTGGTACTAATTCAGGATTACCTTTACCATCGTCAACTAAGACAGAGATGAAATACTTACCATCAGGATTACGAGAAACAGTTACAGTTTTAATAGTTCCTTCAAAGTCGCGATGGCGTTGACAGTGGACTAATCCAATTTTACGTAGATTAATTTTGTCACCATCAAACTTAACATTTTGGGGATAGCTAATCGACTGCCTACCATGCTTTGATTTGAATTTAGGCAGCATCGCCCGTTTATCAAAGAAGTTTTTATAAGCAGTGGATAAGTTCAAAGCTACTACTTGCAAGCATTGGGAATATGGTTCGGTCAGCCATTTATATTCTTTCTTGAGTACAGGGAGTAAGCCTTGTATGTATCCTCTAGTTAGTGCCTTGCCAGTATTTTTATAAGTTTCTTGACAAAGGTTTAAAGCATAATTCCAAAACCATCTTACCGCCCCAAAAGACTTAGTGAGTAAAATTTCTTGCTCACTTGTAGGGTAGATTCTGTACTTGTACGCCTTATACATTTATCAAGATTACCGAATACTGATAACCTAATTATAACATAAAATCAATTATAGATTAACGTCTTCAGTCAGACATGATAAAATCAAAATCCTAACTCTGATTTTCCTTCTATAGTCTTTTGTGGTAATGCATAACCATAAGCACTCTGCATTTGCGTAACAAAGTCATCTGACAATCCACGCATCACAGCTTCAAAAACATAAGGCATAAGAGCTTCATGTGCTTTACTAATAATCTGGGAAGGATCAATTGTAGGTTGGTTACGATACAAAGCAGATGCAACTGTGTTTAGTGGTTTATCTTTTTGTTCTAACAAAAGACGAGCATTTTCAATACTACGTAAATGCATTCGGATGATGTTTAACAAATGTGTATCTTCTAACATGATGATAGGTACGATACCATCTTGTGTTTTGTGGTTGTATAGGTCACTCATTTATCTGTCTCCATTAATAGCAATAAGTTTTCGATGAGTTTATTTTTGATTTTACTTTTTCCTTCTTCTACACCTTGGCTATGAATGCCCTAATAGTTGCAAAAGATCAGAGATAGGTAGCCAGTGAGTAGGTTCGTGAAATAAATCTTGTTCGTTACACCAATCAAAAGATGACTCTATCCATCCACGATCTACTTCATAATATGCTTTCCATATATCATAACCATCATAAACTAACACATCTGTACCATCTAACGGTGCAGTGGATATTGGTTGCCAGTTAATCATAACAAATACTCCTTAATAATAGACACAACTTCTTCTTCTATGGTCTTGCGATCTGGTGTTTTAGACAATCGTGTATTATTTTTTGCTGTTTCTAGGTCAACCATCAAATTATCTACTTGTTGCATGATATCATCGTAAGCAACTTCACCATTGCGGATAGAACGTATATAATCTGCGTCACCAGCTACACGACGGTCAGGAATGACACCTTGACCGTTCAGGATCTCGATACCTGACTTCAACAAACGAAATGCATGAGCCACGAATTTGCAATCAAATGATGTTTTTTCTTCTAACGCGGCACGTTTACTGTTCCTGTTTGCTTTCCAACTGTGGAACGCTTCGTACTCTTGTAGAGCTTGCCTGTATCTCTGCGTATTGTGTAGCAGAGTCATGAAATCATTTGTAGATCTTGTATAATACTGGACAGCATCTAATACTTTTGAGTCTAATTGTTTTTGTTTTAATAAACCTTTAAAGTCAAACTTAGAGAAAACTTCTTCTTTAATTTGATGATACTGTGCTGCATCTTCTAACAACACATACAGAAACTCAAGAAAAGCATTTAATTGCTCTTTTCTAAGAGGATTTTCTTCAAGACCATGATCTTTAGGGTTAGGAGGTTCATTGAAGAAATCAGAATTTGCACGATAAGCATCCAACCAACCTTTGTGTGTTTTTACTTTTCTAATTTGGGCATAGGCATATCCACTATAGCTGTAATAAACTTTCGTGGAAAGAAATAGTTCCCGTAGAGCAATTAATCTATCTGCTAGTTCTGTTTTAACTAGGTAATGTTTAGGATCAACCCACAATAACTCCAAGATATTAGGGTTGTTCAGCAAAGCAAGCTGCACATATTTCTTCAGATTATATATTTGTGAATCTGTGTTCGTTAGGACAGGATACAAACAATCAGAATCTACAAAACTGTCTAGTTGGTCGAAATTTGAAGCACCAAAGAAATACTGCACTGGTGGAATACAAATACCTTTGTAGTCATAGTCAGATTCAGGGTTATCAATACCATACAAACGAGAACCTGTTAATGTTAACAGAATTGTGCAAGATTCAACTTCTTTTCTTTTCATTTTTCTTTTTACCTTTACCTGATTCTGACCTAAAAGATATACGCAAATCATGACCATGTGCTACAATTTTCTCAGTATTAGTTTGATTATTGGGGCAATCATCTGACACAAATATATTACCCAACCAGTAATCAATTTGTTGAGCAGCACTAAATGGATCAACTACTTTATAAAACTGTATATCTTTTAAAGAAGGATATAAAATCAAATCGCCAGCTATATCAGCTTTTAATAATTTATCATTGTAACCATATCCATAATCAGGTGTGAAAGTAAAATAACAAACACCAGATGCTAGTTGAATATCATTGCACACAGGGATGTTAAAAGCTGTCAATAAATTTCTTTCTCTGAAGTTAAAGTAAAATCTATCATATTTTTGAAAATACTTGTAGATTTCATCAAAAGACCATAGGAAAGAGGGACTGTCATCACATTCTTGATATACTGGTTTATTTTGGGCATCGTATCCTGTAATGTAATCACGAGTAACTTTCTTTAATTTATTGTCAGCAACAAAAGGATATACTGAACCACAAAAGAAAAGATATTGAAGTTTATTACATAAAGGTAGATTTGTAATATCAAAAGGTAATTCACCAACCGTTACTTTCTTTCTATGGTCTTGGATACGTACAAAGTGATCAAGTGAAGATACTTGATACAAAATTGGATCGTAATAATCTTTATGCTTGCTGTGTATTTTCATTGTATGACAATCTTTCTAAACTAGCCCATTCAGAGTTGGTAAAGTGTACTACAGCACCATTAACAAATTCAATACTAAAATCTTCTTGTGACCAATCTAAATAGTTATCTTTTAGTCTTACTGATGGAGTTTCTTCTTTACTGTATTTATTTGCTTTACGGTAAAAATCTTCAGAAAAAGTGGCTTTGACAACAATATCACCAAAAATAACACGACAAGCTTGAGTTAATTCAGAAGAATAAATAGCAAGTTCATCTTTAGATAAATATTCAATAGACATCATTAGGCTCCCATTTTTCACCAGCGATAGCAATCTTTCGGATTATCTCTGCATCTAGCAAAGCAAGCTCTTGATATAAATCACACTGTAACCTCAACATATCTAAAGCATACTGTTGTTTAGCTACAATATCTGCCAAACCAAAAATCTGTAATAATAAAGTTCTTAACATAGAAAAGAAGTGGGTAGTTATTAACCACCCACTTTGTGTGTTTTTACAAAATGTTTTTAATCTTATCTCCTGTCTCTTTAGCTACTCGTCCAAATCATCCTCATCCTCATCAGGATCGTCAAACTCTTCTATAAGAGTATCAATACTATCTTGAATTGAATTTCTGAGATTATTGACTTCTGAAAGAAGTTCTCTTCTGACATTGAGCAAATCATTTTTACTGATTACTGATTCCGTTTTAATAGGTGTAATAAAAGCAGCAATCTCTCGTTGCAAAGCTACAACTTCATCTTGCCGTTCTAGCAACAAACCATGCACTAGGTTATACTGGCGTTGGAGTTGCTCATTATTGGCTTCAAGTTGTGCAATTTTTTGTTTTAGTTTTGAGTTAAACATTTACCAATACCTTCTTTTGTTGTTTTTTCTTTGATGTGTAATTAACTGGCAAACCAAGAGGTTGTACCATCCTTGCTACAGAAGTCCAATCATTGTTGTGTAAAGCATGGACAACTTTCTGCACATCCTCGCGCATACGCACAGCTTGTACTACAGCTTGTACCCCAACTGCTTTGACTCTAGAACGCGCACCTGATGTACGACCTTTGTACTTTAGCACAAAACCTGTGGCTTCAATCTGTTGTGCTTCTTGTGGTGTAACAATAGCTGTATCACGCTTGAGAAATCTCAACCAATTAGCTGCTTTTGCCCTAGCATCATAAGCTACAGCGTCTTTCCATCTTGCGGTTTTTGAAGGTTGCTTGCAAGGCTGTTTTCCCTTTGACATATATTTTTACTGTATAAGTTTGCTAGACACGAGAGTTTGAAGGGTTGTCTCTCCCTGTTAATCAAGAACAATCAAGAGATGCTATGATTAATCCTGTAAGTAATACAATAGCAAAAGAAACGCCAAAGACAGAAACAGTTGGTACAAAAATGTTTGTAAGAATAAGAGATATAACTGCTATTCCGTAAATACCTAAAACTGTGGAATTATAATTTTTCATGGATTGTATAATAGTAATTCGTTTACTTAATCTTGTGCTATTTAGAGTAGAATCTACACCTTGTTTTTGTAGATTATTATCATGATTCTTTATCTTCTACAGTGTCTTTAATGATAATGCTTACAACTATAGATCCAGTTGTTATTAAAAGTAGTCTATCAATGACGCTAGGCGTGTTAAATGAAATATACATGGCAATTAAACCAGTAACTAAAAACGGCAATCTGTTATATAAAAATCTTTCTCGACGATTTAGAGGTTTCATATTTATCTCCTTAGCTAAAGGCTAGAATAATTGGTACAAACCATAGGCAGGGACATGAACGCACAATTGACCACCAGTTGAACCACAACCAGCATCTAAAACACGTTGATTCAATCTTTTCTGTTATAATAGTGATAAGGAACTTGAGTAGTCTGATCCACTACTGACATTAGCAACTGACTGAGTTATGTTCCTTTTTTTTTTATTTTAGTCAGATAAGTCAGTGAAAAATTAATATGTATAGCCCACAAGACTGTTACAAAACACCAAAAGATTCAGATCTTCATAAGTTTGGTATTTATTGCATTGAGAACAAAGTGAATGGTAGACAATACGTTGGAAGTACTATTAGGTCTTTCTCTACAAGGATAAAAGTACATTTCAAAGCTTTGAAGAAAGGTGTTCATCATTCTAAAAAATTTCAAGGTTGTTTTAATAAACATAAAGAAGAAGACTACTAAATCAAAACTTTAGAGATTTTAAAGACTAAAGATTATCAAATTGTTAGAGATCGAGAGCAGTATTGGTTGGATACATTAGAACCATTTTATAATATGGT
>JACCEC010789093.1_pt1 | contig 15443 bp, 11 predicted proteins | sample 7450121 | NCBI WGS metagenome assembly JACCEC01 (sample SAMN15323455, study PRJNA562643) | freshwater metagenome | isolation source: river surface water | place: USA:Blue River Watershed | collected 2017-08-18 | reverse complement strand
GTGGTGTAGGCTGCCACATTCGAGCAAAGGTCAATGCCCAAAGTGCGCGGCTGTATAACGGTGGCATTATCACATTCATCGTTAGCAGGTGTTTGAGCAAGCACAATACCCCCCCTCAGTAACCCTACGAAAAGTAGTATGAATCTAAAAAATATTTTATATTTCATTGTTGAAAAAATTTATTTTGACCTTTTTAAATTGTAAAATATGGCTACGAAAAATATTTATTTAATTTTAAAAATAAATTTTATTAAGTTAAAAAATAATTTAACATTATTAAACTGATGTTAAAAACGGCAATAAACCTACCAAAAGTATTTTAATCTGACTACTTTAACCCAAGATTTTAAAGAAAGATTAACATTTATCAAGCGTAAATAACCGTTTGTTATCGTTATTATCTCTTTGCTCAACCTCGCCACTCAACTTTTGGATTATCAAAATCTTTGTTAAGTAGCCCCAGCTAAATCCTCTCCGAAGGGGGAAGGACTTTAAAACGTTAAAAATCAATTGATTATACCACTTCAAAGCAGCGTTTATTTATAATAAGTATTTAATTCGTTTTCCTTTTTTTAGATAAAAATAAGATTTGGCATACACCATGATTTTTAATCGTGAGGGCTAAAAGGAACTCTAAGAAAATGTTTAAGGTTATAGTAATTGAAATTTTTTTTTAAAATAGTTAAAAATTAACACAATATGAAACTAACAAATCTCTTGTTATTTTGTGGCTTCATTGGTGCTACTCATGTAGCGCAAGCGCAAGAACGAGTATTGCAATTAAAAACTGCCAAAATGCCTACCAACGCGGTAAAAATGTCTCCTACACCACCGCCCACACCGCCGCCGCCCCCTGCACCTCCCACCCCTAAACCTATTGGGCAGCCCATAAACGTTAGCAACGTAACGGCAAAGATGTATCAAAAAAAGTTTGATGAGTTGACCGCAAAAGGGTATCGCCCTATCAAAGTGGAGTCTAAACGCTTGCAAGTAATTGATTATGTGGACGGCGAAAAACCATCGTTGGGCTATTGGGCAACTTTCCAAAAGGTGGAAAATAGCTACGCATGGGTGGCAAGGCATGGTTTGAGCAATCAAGCCTACGGGCAAGAGTTTGATAGAATGGTGCCGCAAGGTTATTTTCCGACCGATATAAGCGTGGCAGTTTTAGACGGTCAAGAAAGTTATTGCGTGATTTTTGAGAAAGTGCCTAATGCACCTGCGTGGGTAGCAAGGCATGGTCTCAATCAAGCGGCGTTCACCCAAGAAAACAATAAATTTATAAAGCAAGGGTATAAATTGCGCCAAAAATCATCAGCAAAAAATGGGGCAGGGTGGATTTTTGCAGCCGTTTGGACCAAATAAATTTACTAACGTATTGAATACCTTTGAGGTATTCAACACGAGGTAGTGGGTCAAAATGGTTAAAATCAACGTTAGGAAAACTTTAAAAGTTTTCCTAACGTGTGCTATCAAGCAATTGATTATACGATTTCAAAGGAGTATGTTATTTTATAACAAGTACTTATATTTTTTTATAAAAAAATAAATAATATAAAAATGCAGCAAAATCAATTAGTTATTCCTTCTATGGAATTAGCGCGTGCAGTGGTTGAGATTTGTAGGGAAGCCGCTATTGTGATGATGGAAATTTATCATAAAGGCGATTTTGAGACCGTTTCTAAACAAGACAACTCTCCTGTAACGATAGCAGATTTAATGTCTAATAAAATTTTGACCGAAAATTTGACTCGTCTAACGCCTGATATTCCAATTATTTCAGAAGAATCTGCCGAAATTCCGTATAGTCAACGGCAACATTTTGAATTTTGTTGGATTATTGACCCCTTAGACGGCACTCGCGGTTTTGTCAATCGCCGCCCCGAATTTGCTATCAATGTTGGTTTGGTGCAACATGGCATACCTGTTTTGGGGGTGGTGTATGTGCCACCTACTGAGGGGGGGTATTTTGCGGTCAAAGGCGAAGGGGCGTGGAAAGTAACCAACGGAATAGAAAACCGTCTCTATTGCGCCGCTCATCACCCACACGACAAAGGGCTACGCATACCGATGTCGCGCTCTCATAAAAATAAAGATACTGAAAATTTAGTTGCACAATATGTTGAACCTCAAATTATTGTAGTAGGCGGTGCATTAAAATTTTTATATATTGCCGAAGGCAAAGCGGACGTGTATCCTCGCATTAGTGGCATGAAAGAATGGGACACTGCTGCCCCTCAAATCATTGTAGAAGAAGCGGGTGGGTCTATGATAGGGCTTTTTGATAGAAAACCTCTGCGATATAATAAAGAAAATTTAGCATCACCTAATTTTATTTGTTCGGGTAGAGAAATTTAGTTTTACTTTTGCCCTCAAAACGGAATTTAATTTTGTTTCTTGAGTACTTGTTATAAAATAAACGCTTGATTGAAATGATATAATCAATTGACTTTCAAGGTTTTAAAGTTCTCTACTTTGGGGAAATAGGTGTAAAATATTAAAAAATGTGGTAGTGGAGCAAATTGGTTGATTGCTTTTTTGGCATCTTCATAACTCATTGAAAACCAACGTTTGGGAAACTTTGAAAGTTTCCTAAACGTGAGCTACCAACTCATTTGACCAACTACCAAAAATTGGTAGTGGGTCGAAATGGTTGGGGATTGATTTTCGACGAACTTGACCCACTACTCGAAAATTGAGGTTCTAAACCAAGATTTTTTTTAATTTGTTTAATAAATAAAAAAAATAGGCAATATTTTTGCAAAATGATTTTAAATAAATTCAAATAAATTGAATATAATAAAGTTGTTACCCTAAAACCCACATTCCCCACTCTCGAAAATAGGAAACGAAGGACAAAAAATTAACTTACAAAATCCTTAATTTCAATTATTTACAAATTATGTTTATTTTAAAAAGTAAAAAAATGAAGAACCTATTGTCCGCCCTATTTGTAGGCATTTCTTTTTTGGCGTATGCACAGCCGAAAGGTGCGGTTGCTGCTTATACGATTCAGGTAGGCGCATTTCAGAGCGAAGCAGCCCAAGTTGATTTTGAATTGATACGCTCGTATGCGTATTTATATTTGAAAGATGGCTTTGTCAATATGGGTATGTTTTACACACAAGAAGCTGCCGACTCGATGCTCGTGAAAGTGAAATCGCGTGGCTATAATGACGCAATCATTAAAACATTGCCTTTGGCGAGTAGTGCGAAAACGAAAATTATTCAAGTCATTACACAAACGGCAGGCGAACCTATCGAATGGGCAAAATTAGATGCCGCCTTGAAAGAAGGGGAGAGTTTGTATGTATATCCTAATGAAAATCAAGTACGTATAGTTGTCGGTACTTTTGAAGATATGGGTTTGGCGCGTGCGCGTGCTGCCGAAATTCAAGAAGCGGGTTTTGCGGGGGCGTATGCAAGAGATGCCTATCAAGTGCTTTTAAGCCCTGCTTCGGACTTTGACCGCATAGTGCGCAAACAATCGCGTAAAGGGCTTGTTTCCAAAGGAAAGGGGGTGAAAGGCAACCCTAGCACAGGTAATGAAGTGCCAAGTAGCTATTCGCAAATCAAGCGCATTGCAGCCGTAGAACTCCAAAAAACGCTCAAAAACATGGGTAACTACGCGGGCAATATTGACGGCAAATTTGGCACTGCTTCCGAAACCGCTTACAAAGAGGCATTGGAGCAAAATCGCCGCTTGAAAAAATACAATGAAGCATCGGCAACGCTTACGGGTTTTGAAGGTTGGGAAGATGGTCGTTTGTTGGTCACTATTTCGCGCGACCTCAACGCTAAAAACGAAGTGGTAGAACCTACGGCAGATTTATTCAAAAACTTGCCGACTACCCCCCTCAGTAATGATGACGAGAAGGCAATGCAAACATGGCAAACGGCTACTTGGAATCGGTTAGATGCCTATGCAAAACAATCAAAACTCAACGCTCAAACGATTACCGCGCTCAAATTGGCTTATTTTCATACGCAAATGCACCTTGAAAAGGAACTGATGAAAGGCGGCATGAACGAAGCAGATGCCAACGGTGTGGCGATTTGGATATTAAAAAATTTGGTAGGTGACGATTTAGAAAATATGTAAAATTTCATACCTAAAAAATGAAAAAAGCCTTGATGTTCCGAAAAACATGAAGGCTTTTTTGCTGAGGAAATGCTTTTTTTATTCCTCAATTTTCATTTTGAAACCTACGCTATGGATATTTTCAATCTTGATGCGTGGGTCTTGCGATAGATATTTGCGCAAACGCGAAATAAATACGTCAAGGCTTCGACCTAAGAAGTAGTCGTCTTCGCCCCAATGTTTTTTCAAAATGGTAGAACGTTTCAACACTTCGTTTTTGTGTTCGATGAACATTTTGAGCAAATCTGCCTCTTTTTGGGTCAATGTTTTGATTTCATCGTCCAATTTGAGGGTCAAATTTTTGTGGTCGAGCAAGTATTTACCCACAGCCATATAATTCGGGATAGGCGGCGATGCTTTCGAGCGTTTCAAGAAAATCTCGATTTTTAATAGCAATTCCTCGATGCTGAAAGGTTTTGTTATATAATCATCTCCACCTAAGCGTAAGCCTTTGATTTTGTCTTCTTTAAGGCTTTTAGCGGTAAGGAAAATGATGGGGACGTTGGTATCGTAACGGCGAATTTCCTGCGCAAGCGTAAAGCCGTCCACATCAGGCAACATTACGTCAAGGATGCATAGGTCAAACTCGGTTTTGGTGTGGATAGCGTCCAACGCACTCTGACCATTCTCGAAATAAGTGATTTGATAACCTGCAAGTTCCAAGTTATCGCGGGTTACGAAGCTGAGGCTTTCGTCGTCTTCTACATAGAGCAAATTGGCTTTCATAGAGATGAATCTTTATATTCGTGTTTCTTTTTATAAAAATAATGATAAAAATGCTGTTAAAAGAAAGGTGTATGCAGTTCGAGAGTGTTTGATTTTGGTCAGTTGTTAACAAAAGACGACCAAAAATAAGTATTCTTTCCCACATTTCCAATCCTTTGTCTTTATTTTAAGAAAAAAATGTTATTTTTTATATATTTTAACTTAAAAATTGCTTAGTTTGATACTTATTTAGACGAAAAAGATTTATTCGTCACTTTCTTTTGTCATTATAATATCAATGGTAGTGCCTTCTCCTAACTTAGAGCTAAGGTTGATGCGCCAATGATGTTCGTTGACAATACTCTTGACATAAAAAAGTCCTAACCCGAACCCTTTGACATTATGCACATCGCCTGTCGGTACTCTAAAAAAGCGGTCGAATACTTTACTTTGATGCTCGCGGTCAATGCCGATGCCCTTATCTGCGATGCGAAACAAAAGCCCATTTTTACCAATATCTTTGGTCGAAATCGTAATGTCAGGCGCACCTTTGCAATATTTCATAGCGTTGTCGAGTAAGTTATGAATAATATTGGTCAAGTGCAGCGTATCGGCTTTGATGTAGGTTTCAGTAGCGTCTAAATGCAAAGTCAATTTCCCTTTTTGCTGCTCGATTTTTACTTGAATAGACGGAATGACGGTTTCCAAAATTTCGTGCAAGTCCACCGGTTCAAGGCTCAATTCGAGCGTTTTTTTATCTATTTTATTGAGTTGTAACACCTTTTCTACTTGCAAATTGAGCCGCACATTTTGCTCTCGTATGATGCGTGCATAACGCGATAAACGTTCATCGCTCAGAATAAGGGGGTGCGAAGCAAATACATCAGCCGAAATCTTTATGGTTGAAATGGGCGTTTTAAACTCGTGCGTCATGTTGTTGATGAAATCTTTTTGCAACTCCGAAAAACGCTTTTGCTGCATAATCACAAACAACGCATACATAAAAAACAATACTGTCACTAATAAAATAGCAGTTAGCACAATCGTCAAACTCATTTCACCCACCAAATAAGCCGTCCTTCGCGGAAAACGAACCCCGAAATAGTACAAAAAATTGTCAAATTTCGGAAGGTCGCGCCTCATATTAGTGGTGTCGCGGTCGGGCGAATAGGTGATATAATTTCCATATACCATGCGGTCATCGTGGCAATCGTAAATACCGTATTCAAAATCTTCATTCAACGAAATCGCTTCTAACTCTTTGCGCAAGTAAAAATCGAGGTTTGAGGCATCAATTGGTGCGTTTGTATTTACCACATAATAATTAGAGGTAAGGCGTTGTATCATATTTTGTGGCAGCATCTGCCGATGTAGGGCTGCCAAGTCTTTTGCCGTATTTTGTAGCGCAATCGTCACACTCCTATCAAAATCGCGTTCATTCATGTTCCACGTGCGCCACACCACAAACCCCTGAATAAAAAGCACAATGAAAATCGCAAATGCTCCGAAAATAACGACTCGGCGAATATTCTTATTAGACATTCTATTTTTGTTGTATTTATTTATATTTTATGTAAGATTATCATTTTTTACGCAAAAATAATATTTTTTAATAAAAATGATACGAAGTTAGGAAATTTAATAAAGTTTCTTGCTCTCTAACTCAACATCTTTGCCAAATCGCTTTTCGGTTTGCTTTCTCGATGCAAAAATAACGCTAAAAAATTGATTATGTTGCATTTTCAGTTAAAAGATTTAACAAAGGTTGTCTTTTTTTCATCATCTTGCGTTGAGGTAAAGACGCATAAGCCAATCAATAATATTTTTTGTCATAAGGTTGTTAATCGAAATGGTATAAAAATTGTCAACGTAAAAATATGGTTAAATTGCTAATTTCATTTTTTTAAATGCTGTTTAGTCAAATTAACTTTGTTGTCAAATTTTTTTTTGTCATTGCTATTTTTGCCAACATTTTTTTTTATAAATTTTTTAAAAGAAAAATTAAATTTTGACAATGTTTTTATGTAAAAATGTATAATATGTAAAAATACTATCCATAAAAATGCTTACAACACTATGGCACACCCCCCTCAGTAGGTAGCCCCGAAGTGTAGAGCGGCTTTATTTCAACCTCATTTTGCAAATTGACGTTTCCTCAAATTTTTTTTAATGGTTTTGAAAAAATACAAAATTTAATATACACAAAAGCAGTAATTTTGCATAAACACAATAACCCTTAATAGATAAAACGTTTAAAACTCAACTATAATACGATAATAATTTCTTATTGTACCCTACTACACTGCAACACAATGTCAATGATGCTGAATAACTTATCGCTATCAAATGCGACCGAAAAACACTCAAAACTTCTCTTGATAGAAGACAACCCAGGCGATGCTCGTTTGGTCGAGATTTTGTTGGAAGAAAGCGACTTTAAAAATTACACCCTTATCAATCACATTACTTTGACCGAAGGTATGGCTGCCATCGAAAAAGAAGATTTCGATGTCGTGATGCTCGACCTTTCGCTGCCTGATTCGCGTGGTTTTGAGACGTTACAACAACTCATCAAGCGTTTTCCTGATGTCAATGTCATTGTTATGACGGGTTTTTCGGATAAGATGTTGGGCTTAAATGCAGTGAAAGCAGGTGCGCAAGACTTTTTGATGAAAGGGGGGTTTGATGCGGATATGCTTTCTAAAACACTCCGCTACTCCATTGAGCGCAAAAATGTGTTGCGCAAATTGGCAGAGTCGCAACGCGCCCGCGAACTCGCCGAAGAATCCGCTAAACTCAAAGAAGAATTTATTGCAGGCATTAGCCACGAAATGAGAACCCCGATGAATGCCATTTATGGCATGAGCAATTTATTGGTGAATACCTCCTTGAACGAAGAACAACAAGGATATATTCAATCTATTCGTCAATCATCGGAAGTTTTGTTGGGTGTCATCAACGATATTCTCGAAATTTCGACCCTGCAAAATGGCAAAATGGAATTTGAAGAAAAAGATTTTGACCTCGATGAAATTTTGACCAACTTAGTAAACGTAATGCAATATAAGAAAAATGAAAAAATATTAGATTTTATTTTAGATGTTGAAGATAAATTGCCTCGCAAAGTAAAAGGCGACAAATTGCGTTTAAATCAGATTTTATTTAATATTGTAGGCAATGCGGTTAAGTTCACCGATTCGGGTTTTGTGCGTATTCGCGTCAGCAGACACAAGCAAGATACCCCCTCAGTAGAGGATAAAATGGTGTATCGGTTTGCCATTGAAGACTCAGGCATCGGTATTCCTGCCGATAAGTTAGAACACATTTTTGAAGCCTTCACACGTGTGCGCACCAAAGAACGTTTGTTTGAAGGCACAGGTTTAGGGCTTGCGATTGTCAAAAATTTGGTGTCGCAGCAAGGCGGCAAAATATGGGCAGAAAGTACTATCGGAAAAGGAACAACCGTCTTTTTCGACCTTCCACTCGTGCCAAATACGGCGGCTTCTACTGCCATTCACGAAACACAAGAGCCGACTATACCGTATAGAAAAGCGGACGCTACGCGCACATTTGAGTTACTTTTAGTTGAAGACCACAAAATTAACCAAGTGGTAGCTCGCAAAACACTCGAAAAAGAATTTCCAAATATACGCCTTGTCATCGCCAATCATGGAAAAGAAGCCATCGAAATTTTAGAAAAACAGAAATTTGATTTAATTTTGATGGATATTCAAATGCCTATCATGGACGGCAACGAAACCACAGAGTATATCCGAAAAAATATGCCCGAAGTAGTCAGCCCTATCTTAGCGATGACTGCGCACGCCTACATCTCAAAAGATAACATCTTCAAAAGTTATGGTTTTGATGATTTTGTATTAAAACCATTCGAACCTGAACAACTTTTTTCAAAGATTCACGAATATTTAGACAAATCGTTGGTCTTAGGAAACTAATGCAAAGAATAGAGAATCCTAATCACCAAGCTCAAATTTTAAAAAAAAAGTGTTGAACGTGCAAACAAATTTGATTGATTTAACATATCTCCACACCATGACCGATGGCGATACCGATATGCTCAAAATAATGTTGGATATGCTTATCGCCGAAATACCGGAGGAGACCGAAAAAATGAATGACTTTGCTACTACACAGCAATGGAATGAGCTTTTTCAGGTGAGTCATAAAATGAAAACAACTTTGGCATTTATTGGCAATCTGGAAATGACCGAATTAAATAAAACTATCGAAAATTGCACACGCAATGACGTAGATTTAGAGTCTGTCCCCGCATTATTGGCGCGATTGACCGAACTCTCAAAAATAGCCGTTGAAGAACTCAAAGTTGCCATATAACCCTAACGATATTCGCTTGCTCATTTGCGAGCCAAATACTATTTTACAAACGGTCTTAGAGTTTCGGCTTCGTAAATATGGCATCAAACTCATTCGCACTACCCTCGCGCGTGAGGCACTTCGCCATATCCACCTCAAAATGGTGGACGTGGTAGTGATGAATGTGCAAGTCCCTGACATCAAAACCCGAACCTTTCTCGAACTCGTGCGCCAAGATATGCACCTCGATATTCCAATAATTATCATGGCTGCCTTAGATGACGAAAACATAGTGTTAGAGGCACTCGAAGCAGGGGCAGACGATTTTGTAGGGTATCCGTTTCGCCCTTCCGAACTTATTTTGCGCATCAATTGGCTTCTACAACAAAAAAAATATTCTTATTGGGTGCGTTAAGGCAATTTGAAACGTTTAATAAACTGTTCAAAAAATATAATTCATCATACCTTATCACGTAAAACCAACAAATGAAAGGAATTATTCTTGCAGGCGGTCTCGGAACGCGACTCTATCCACTTACCCTCGCGGTAAGCAAACAAATGATGCCCGTCTATGATAAACCTATGATTTATTACCCGCTTTCGACCCTTATGCAAGCAGGTATCAACGAAATTTTAATTATTTCCACCCCCTACGATTTGCCCAATTTCCAAAAACTTTTGGGTGACGGGGCTGACATCGGTTGCGATTTTCGCTACCAAGAGCAGGTCAACCCCAACGGATTAGCCCAAGCCTTTGTATTAGGCGAATCTTTTATTGGTAATGATGCTGCCGCCTTGATTTTAGGCGACAATATTTTTTACGGAAATGGGCTACCCGAATTACTACGCAGCAGCACAAACCCCGATGGCGGAGTGGTTTTCGCTTATCCTGTGGCAGACCCTGAGCGGTATGGAGTAGTAGAGTTTGACAAAAGTTTTAATGCGCTTTCGATAGAAGAAAAACCCAAAAAGCCTAAATCAAATTATGCCGTCCCCGGATTATACTTTTATGATAATGAAGTTGTTGATATTGCAAAAAATTTGCAACCAAGCGCACGTGGCGAATACGAAATTACCGATGTCAACAAAATTTATTTAGAAAGAGGAAAACTCAAAGTTGGTGTTTTAGGACGGGGTATTGCTTGGTTAGACACAGGTACACACGAATCTCTCCTACAAGCAGGGCAATTCATACAAGTTATTGAAGAACGACAAGGCTTAAAAATAGGTTGTATCGAAGAAATCGCCCACGAAATGGGGTTCATCAATGACGAACAACTCGAACGATTAGGGCATAAATACATCAAAAGCGGTTATGGAGAATATTTGCTTCGCCTATTAAAAAAATAACTTATTTTTTACGCATTGCTTTTTTTCAAAAAGTTAACTCGCAAAATGCAGCAATAAAATCGCTCTAACAATTGTTACAATATCCGCTCAAAAATACCCCCTCAGTAAGCTATACTGAGGGGGTATTTTTTTACAAAAAATATCAGAAATTTACTAATTTTGCCCAAGTATCATAGCATTTATAGAAATCTAAAATAAAAATAATTGAAAATCAATTTTATACTTTTGATGAAAAATAATAAAAGGTTATTTCTTGGCAGTTTGATGTTTGTACTATGGGTTGCATTAGGTTATCAATTATATGAGTTAGCCGAGCAATCTTTGTTATGGGGTTGGTTAACGTTGCCTTTTGTATTACTATCTTGGGGGTTGATTGTTGTGTTGCGATGGCGCAAATATAACCCTCGCTGGTTCGCGCTATCTTCTTTAAGTGGCGTGCTGCTGTCGGTAGGCTTTGTGGAGAGTGTGCCAAACATTATACTAACGCCTTTGTTGTTTTTTGCATTTGTGCCGCTTTTGCTCATTGAACGCGAAATTTTTGATAGTAAAGGCATTGCCAAACGCGAAGTATTGCGCTATGCGTTTCATGCCTTAGTCATTTGGAACATTGGCGCAACTTGGTGGGTTTGCAATTCGAGCCTACCTGCGGGCATGATAGCCAATTTTTTAAATGCCCTTTTCATGGCGTTGATGGTTGTCGCATGGCATCAAAGCCGAAATTTGACACCCTTACTGAGGGGGGTGCAAATTTGGCTACTCCCCATTTTTTGGGTAGCTTTCGAATATTTACACCTTAATTGGGAACTTACTTGGTCGTGGCTCACCTTAGGCAATGCTTTTGCAAACTTACCCTCATGGATACAATGGTATGAATGGACAGGAACTTTGGGCGGCTCTTTATGGATTTGGGCAGTTAATATACTTGTTTTCCAAAGTTTTATATATAAAACAAAAAAAATAAATATTCTTTTACCTATCCTCAAATTATTTGTTCCGATATTGTGTAGTTGGTTGTTTTTTAATGAAAAAAATATAAATATAAATGATAATAAAAAAGTTAAAATTTTAGCAATTCAACCCAATTTTGAGCCGCATTATCAAAAATTTAACTTATCAGAAACGCAACAAGTAGAAAAAATTATCAATATGGCACGCCAACAATTAGATACTACCTTTGATTATTTGGTGCTGCCCGAAACGATTTTTGACCGCGTTGACCTTAAAAATATAAACAATAATTCTCATATATCTATGCTACACGCACTTACGGCTACTTTTCCGCGTCTGCATATTGTTACAGGTATTGGGGCTTTTCAGCGTTTGCAACCTTCGGAGGTGGCGCAACACCATGCAGCGCGCCTTTCTGCTCGTGGCGGTTTTTACTACGAAGCCTACAACGCTGCCACGCAACTCGCCGCGATTGATACCGCACAAACGCCCCCTTTTTATTTCAAATCCAAGTTAGTACCCGGTCCTGAAATATTGCCTTTTAAAAATATTTTATTTTTTCTTAAACCATTATTTGATAAATTTCAAGGTTCTGTAGAGGGTTTAGGTACGCAAACGGTGCGTAGCGTATTTCAAAAATCAGATTTTGCCGCAGCACCTGTTATTTGTTATGAGAGTATTTTTGGCGAATTTTGTACGGGCTATGTCCGTAATGGGGCTAACGCCATTTTTGTAATGACGAATGACGGTTGGTGGGACGACACCCCCGGCTATCGTCAACACCTTCAATTTGCCCGCTTGCGTGCTATCGAATTACGGCGTTTTGTCATTCGTTCAACCAATACGGGCGCGAGCGCACTCATTGATGCCAATGGAAAAATACTTGCTCAAACAAAATATGACGAAGCGACCACGCTTACCGCCCAAATACCCCCCCTCAGTAACCTAACTTTTTATGCGCGTTTTGGCGATTGGATAGGCAAAACGGTGGCGTTTTTGGCAGTTTTATTATTGATTGCGACTATATTTAAAACGTATCGGATACCTTAACACTATAAAAGGTATCCGATACCTACATTATTTTGACATATATGTTTTAACCTTTTGAGTATAATTTTTATTCTCATGTTAGAAAGTGAATGTTAACTTTTGCAAAAATCGCGTTTTTTCGCTTAACTTTGCTTCACTAAAAAAACAAACCACTATGCAATGATTTAAAACATATAAATTTTAACAACACTATATACTTATATTACTTCCACAAGTAAACAAATACGACAAACTCAAAGCTAATTGATTACTACGAAAAAACAAATATAAGCAAATACTTTCGATTATAAAACTATGATTTAGATAGCTATCTTCTCATATATTCACTTCTAATTTTTTTATTTCTTTGTGCAAACATTATTTTTCAAACCACTGGACATACGGATTTACGCATGAAAAAATGGAGCGTGTCCCAAAAGAGTATTAAAAACAAACATATTATGATGAAAACTACTACTTTTTTTCGTCCTCGTTTCGCGCTTATGTTGCTGGCTTTTTTAGGGTCGGTTTCTATGGCATTGGCGGCAGGTAGTGTGAGCGGTAGGGTATTTTTGGATTGCAACCGCAACGGCATACGCGAAACGAATGAAATTGGGTTCGCGGGCGAGCGCGTTACGTTGAGCGGCACGACCTCCACAGGGCAAGCATTTAGCCGCACTTTTCTGACGAGTGCGGACGGCATCTACGCCTTCAATGGCATACCCGATGGCACGTACTCCCTCCTTTTCACCATGCCTTTGGGCGTTTCGGGGCTTTCTTTTTCGCCTGTCAATCAAGGTAATAACGATACATTAGATAGCGATGTTAATGCTAATGGTCGCACTGCCAACACTTTAAATATTTCAGGAAATACCAATTTAATAAATATTGATGCAGGAGTTATTGACACCGAAGCACCGCAAATTACGCCTTTACACCCGTCTTTGATTGGGTTGCAGCATTTAGATACTTTAACCATGCGTTGCGATTCGGCGATACTTTTCAATGAAAATTCGGTGCGTGTGACGGATAACAGTGGTTATGCGGTCAGTTTGCATTTTGCGGATTTGGGCATTGTGGCAAATGGCGATTGTCGGCGCGATGGTTTTATTTCGTTGGTCAAATGCGTTTGGCGAGCGATTGATACGTGTGGCAATTTTTCGGAATGGGTAATTTTTATGCGCATCGTGGACAACAATCCACCTACAATTTTGAATGTCCCTGCCGATTTGACGGTCAACGCTGCTAATATTCCGAATGTGCCGAGCAACATAACGGCGGTTGATGCGTGTTCGGGGGCGATAGTGCCGACTTTTCAACAAACGGAAAATGGCAATATTATTACACGCCGTTGGACGGCTACAGATAATTGTGGAAATTCTCGCGTTGCGATTCAAAATATTCGCATCAATGGCAGCGTCAATCCCGATACCTGTCGCACGATACAACGCGATACTATCCGTTTGACCCTTCAACAAGGACAAACATTAGATACTTGTTTCAATCGTTTCACGACTGTAAATGATTGGCAAATTTGTCAACAATCTGCGCACATTGCCGCCTTACTGAGGGGGGGTAATTGTTTGCGTTTTGAAATTACGGACGCACAATTTAACGGTACGGAAACTGTTTGTTTTAATCGTGGCAATTGTCAGCAAGTAATTTTTGTAATACGAGTTGAACAACCGACTTTCCCTCCTTGCAACTTTTTGGGGCAACGCACTTACACCGCAACGCTCAATGATTGTAGCGCGAGTGCGGTTTTTTGTGTGATAGGTAGCAACGATTTGAACGATTTTAGAAATAATTTTTCGATAACAGATAATGGAAATCCTTACAATGCTACGATAGAAGGCTGCAATTTTGATACGATTTTTACTTACACCTATTTTGCTATTCCTAATATGGGCAATCGTCCGCCTTATCGTTTGGATTATTGGGAATTTAATGGCAATCGCTACATTATCAATCCTTTGATGTCGGTTCGTCAGTTGGTTGATTCGATGAATGTTTGGGATAATTCAGGCAATTGGCAATTGGATACCATGACCTTTTCCATTTTTGGGGGTAATCCGCGCAATAATTACGGCGATATTCGCATTACTCGCCTCGAAAATGGCGCGATTGGCAATATGCAACTCAATACGGGTTTAATTTCTCGTGGCGTAGGTTTAATGTTGTATGCAGGAAATCATTTATTAGTGTTGCGTGGTCGTCAAACGGGTTGCGCCGATACATTACAAGCAGTTATTACTTGTAATAGCGGTTCGCGCCCTGTTCCTGTGGCAATGGACGATACTATTACTACTCGTTTTAATACGTCTGTTGCCTTCAATCCTACGGCAAATGACACGTTGAGAGGCAGTACTTTTACGGTTAACATTCTGCATACACCGCGTTTTGGTACGATTGGTTGGGTAGGTTTCGACTCAATGGTGTATATTCCACAAAGAAATTTTTGCGGACGCGACACGATGACTTATCGCGTATGTAATGAATTTTCGCTATGCGATACGGCGCAAATTTTCTTTAATGTGCGTTGCGAAGGTGATACTACCACCCCGACTCACCCGATTGCCGTTGATGACAATATTACGACAACTCGAAATACATCGTTGACATTTGCCCCCCTCAGTAACGACCGCATCAACGGCATTTTGACAGGTGGCATTGCATTTGTGAGCGCACCGCGTCATGGTTCGATGGGTTACGCATCGGATTCTACGCTGATTTATACCCCAAATCAAGGGTATTGCGGACGCGATACGTTTGAATATCGCATTTGCAACGAAAGATTTTTATGCGATACAGCGACTGTTTTTATCACAATTAGTTGTGATTCAACGACTAATAATTTACGCCCCGATGCTATCAATGACGTTGCAACGGTGCGCAGCAATAGCCCGACACGCATCAATGTTTTGCAAAATGATAT
>JACCEC012075606.1_pt1 | contig 15444 bp, 14 predicted proteins | sample 7450121 | NCBI WGS metagenome assembly JACCEC01 (sample SAMN15323455, study PRJNA562643) | freshwater metagenome | isolation source: river surface water | place: USA:Blue River Watershed | collected 2017-08-18 | reverse complement strand
CGTGCTGTTCGTGCCGCCCGAGAGCTTCGATCCGCCGCCGCGCGTGGACAGCGCGATCGTGCGCATGGTGCCGCTGGCCGAGCCGCCGCAGCTCGATGCCAAGCTGCTGGAGGAGCTGGTGCAGGTCTCGTTCTCGATGCGGCGCAAGCTGCTGCGCCACAGCCTGGGCCGCTGGCTCGAGACGCGCGGCTTTGCCGGCGAAATCGACCTGCAACGCCGCGCCGAAGAGGTGCCAGTGGCCGAGTACGTCGCGCTGGAACAGGCATGCTGAACGACCAGACGAACGAAAGGCCCGCTGGTGCGGGCCTTTGTTCTGACGGAGTCGACGCGAACCAGCAGGGCAGACCCTGCCTGTCGTCACCGCATCAGGCAGCGCTGAGCCAGTAGCCGGCGTTGAACGGGCTGCTCATGCGCAGCGCCTGCGGGCTGACATCGACCAGCTTGTCGGTCAGCACCGGCTCGTCGCCGGCGAGGTCCTCGGCCTTGGCGGCGCGGGCGACCGAGAAGCTGTAGAAGCATCGGAACGGCACCTTGCGGTCGTTCCAGTAGTCCGAGATGTCGCGGAAGATGTCGAGCAGCAGCTCGCGCGCTTCCTTGTCGAACTTCGGGCTGGTCGGGATATGCTCGAGCACGACGATGAAGCCGGTCTGCTGGCCCGACTTGTGCACCACGTCGGTCATGCAGTCGTAGAGCGCATCGAAGTTCTTGCCGAAGGTCGCCGGCAGCGTGTACTGTTGCGCGATCAGGTCGAGCACGTCCTGCTTGGTCATCGCCGTCGCGAGGTTGGCGTAGAGGAAATGATGGCCGAGCTGTTCGGCCGCAGACTGCAGGCCCTGCACGGTAAAGGCACGGATCGATTGAACGATGTTGCTGCGCACGTTGCGAAGTGGCTGATCCATTTCCACGTCTCTTTCCTTCAATGTTGTCGATGGGTCGGTCTCGCCCAGGTCGGCGGCCGGAAACGGGCAACAGGTTTCGGGTATATTGGCGCCATGGAGCACATGGGCCGACGCTGCGCACAGTCACGCGCAGCGACACCCAGGGCTGAGTCCACTCCGACCCCTGTCACTCAAGGGCTTGGCCCCACGTCGCGTGTCCGGGTCAACCCTGAAATCCAAGCGCGCTAGTGTGCCTGAACCGGTCCCAAAATGCAAGGACCCTGGTGCAGCGCAACAAGGCGCCGGACCAGGGTGTCAGCCGACCCGGGGCGTCAGGCCTGCACGGCCCCGACAGCACGCGAACCGACGTTGGCCTCGGCCACGGTCAGCGCGGTCATGTTGACGATGCGGCGCACCGTCGCGCTCGCGGTCAGGATATGCACCGGCTTGGCCACGCCGAGCAGCATCGGGCCGATCGCGATGCCACCGCCCGCCGTGGTCTTGAGCAGGTTGTAGGCGATGTTGGCCGCATCGACGTTGGGGCAGACCAGCAGGTTGGCGTCACCTGCCAGCGTGCTGCCGGGCATGATGGCCGCGCGCGCCTGCGCGTCGAGCGCCACGTCGCCGTGCATCTCGCCATCGACCTCGAGCCAGGGCGCCTGCTGCTGCAGGATGGCCAGCGTCTGGCGCATCTTGATGGCGGAAGGCTGATCCGAGCTGCCGAAGTTCGAGTGCGACAACAGCGCCACCTTGGGCGTGATGCCGAAGCGCATCACCTTGCGCGCCGCCATCATCGTGATCTCGGCCAGCATCTCGGCGCTCGGATCGTAGTTGACATGCGTATCGACGATGAAGACCGAGCGGCCCGGCAGCATCAGCGCGTTCATCGCGGCGTAGCAATGCGCGCCCGGACGCTTGCCGATCACCTGGTCGATGTAGTTCAGGTGCAGCGGGTTGGTGCCCCAGGTGCCACAGATCAGGCCATCGACGTCGCCACGGCGCAGCAGCATGGCGCCGATCAGGGACAGGCGGCGGCGCAGCTCGATCTTGGCCAGCTGCTCGGTCACGCCACGGCGCTCCATCAGCCGGTGATAGGTCTGCCAGAGCTCGCGGTAGCGGTCGTCCTGCTCGACGTTGACGACGTCGTAGTCCAGGCCCTCCTTCAGGCGCAGGCCGAACTTCTGGACCCGCTGCGCGATGACGGCCGGGCGGCCGATCAGCGTCGGGCGCGCCAGGCCCTCATCGACCACCACCTGGCAGGCGCGCAGGACGCGCTCCTCCTCGCCCTCGGCGTAGGCGATGCGCTTGTGCAGCGCCTTCTTGGCCACCGCATAGACCGGCTTCATCATGGTGCCGGAGGCGAACACGAAGCTCTGCAGCTTCTCGCGGTAGGCGTCCATGTCGGCCACCGGGCGCTGCGCGACGCCGCTGTCGAGCGCGGCCTGTGCCACCGCCGGCGCGATCTTGACCATCAGGCGCGGATCGAAGGGCTTGGGGATCAGGTATTCAGGGCCGAAGGCCAGCGTCTCGCCCGAGTATGCCGCCGCCACCACGTCGCTCTGCTCGGCCTGCGCGAGGTCGGCGATGGCGTGCACGGCGGCCACTTCCATCTCGTCGGTGATGGTCGAGGCACCGGCATCGAGCGCGCCACGGAAGATGTAGGGGAAGCACAGGACGTTGTTGACCTGGTTCGGGTAGTCGGTGCGGCCGGTCGCCATGATGGCGTCGTCGCGCACCGCCTTGACTTCCTCGGGCAGGATCTCGGGCGTCGGATTGGCGAGGGCGAAGATCAGCGGACGCTCGGCCATGCTGGCGACCATGTCGGCCTTCAGCACGCCGCCGGCCGACAGGCCGAGGAAGATGTCGGCACCGGCGATGATCTCGCGCAGCGTGCGCGCATCGGTCGGCTGCGCGTACTGCGCCTTGTCGGCATCCATCAGCTCGGTGCGGCCCTGATAGACCACGCCGGCCAGATCGGTGACGTAGATGTTCTCGCGCGGCAGGCCGAGCTTGACCAGCAGGCCCAGGCAGGCGAGCGCGGCGGCACCGGCGCCCGAGGTGACCAGCTTGACGCTCCTGATGTCCTTGCCGACCACCTTGAGGCCGTTGAGCAGCGCGGCGCCGACAACGATCGCCGTGCCATGCTGGTCGTCGTGGAAGACCGGGATCTTCATGCGTTCCTTGAGCTTCTTCTCGATGTAGAAGCACTCGGGCGCCTTGATGTCCTCCAGGTTGATGCCGCCGAAGGTCGGTTCCAGCGCGGCGATGATCTCGATCAGCTTGTCCGGGTCCTTCTCGCTGATCTCGATGTCGAAGACGTCGATGCCGGCGAACTTCTTGAACAGCACGCCCTTGCCTTCCATCACCGGCTTGGCCGCCAGCGGACCGATGTCGCCCAGACCCAGCACCGCGGTGCCGTTGGTGATGACCCCGACCAGGTTGCCACGGCTGGTGTACCTGAAGGCGGCGTTCGGATCGGCGACGATCTCCTCGCAGGGCGCCGCGACGCCGGGCGAATACGCCAGCGCCAGATCGCGCTGGTTGGTCAGCTGCTTGGTGGCGGCGATCGCCACCTTGCCCGGGGTCGGGAACTCGTGGTATTCGAGGGCGGCGCGGCGCAGTTCGGCGCGCTTGTCTTCCTGCTGCGGCATGGCTGTTACTCCATAATATGAAATGAGTTGCCGCATCACGCAGCAACCACGGCAATCCGATTATTGCACCGGGTGCGGCGATGTCAGCCTTGACTCGCAGCGGTCAGCAGAAAAGCCGGTTCACCAGCGCCCCGAAGCGCCGCCACCACCGAAATTGCCACCGCCGCCCGACGAGAAACCACCGCCCGAGCCGCCACCGAAGCCGCCTCCCGGCCCGCCGCCCCAGCCGCCGGGTCCGCCCGGACCGCCGCCTCCACCCCCGCGCAGTGGCAGGCCGGGCAGCAGCAGGCTCAGCAGGGCCGCCGCCAGCGCCGCTGCCACGGTCAGCCATAGCAGGCCGGTGAAATCCCACACCAGTCCGGCGACGACCGCGCCGGAGGCCAGGCCGCCGAGCGCGCGCCCGAGGAGGCGCCGCAGCACGGTCGAGATCAGCGGCAGCGCGACCAGCAGGAACACCAGCAGCCCGGTCCAGTCGCCGTCATCTGCCGCGCCGGCGGCCGGCAGCGGCAGGGCCTCGCCCTTGAGCCGGGCCAGGATCTGCTCCGCCCCCGCGTCGAGCCCGCCCGCGAAATCGCCCTGCCTGAAGCGGGGCGTGATCACCTGCTCGATGATGCGGCCCGCGATGACGTCGGGAATCGCGCCCTCGACCGCCTTGGCGGTGGCGATGCGCAGTGCGCGGTCGTCCCTGGCGACCACCAGCAGCACGCCATCGCCGACCTCGCGGCGGCCGATCTTCCAGGCGTCGCCCAGGCGCTGCGTGTAGCTGAAAATGTCCTCGGGCGCGGTCGTCGCCACGATCACGACGACGACCTGGCTGCCGCGCTCACGCTCGAAGGCAGCGAGCTTGTCCTCCAGCGCCTGGCGCTGCTCGGCAGCCAGCGTGCCGGTCTGGTCGATGACGCGCGCGCTGAGCGGCGGAATCGCTTGCAGCGGCTGTGCCGATCCCGCCAGCGGCCAGGCCAGCAGGCCGCACAGCAGCCAGACCCAGGTCCAGCGCAGCACGGCAGCCATCACTGCTTGCCGAAATCGACCTTGGGCGGCGCGCTGATCGCCGCCTCGTCGGCCACGACAAAGCCCGCCTTGGGGTGGTAGCTGAAGACCATGGCGGTCAGGTTGCTCGGGAAGCTGCGCGCGAGCACGTTGTACTCCTGCACCGTCTGGATGTAGCGGTTGCGCGCGACGGTGATGCGGTTCTCGGTGCCTTCGAGCTGCACGCGCAGGTCGGCGAAGGCCTGGTTGGCCTTCAGCGTGGGGTATTGCTCGGACACCGCCAGCAGCCGGCCCAGCGCACTGCCGAGCTGGCCCTGCGCGGCCTGGAAACGCTGCATCGCCTGCGGATCTTCGAGCATCTGCGGCGTGAGCTGGATCGCGGTCGCCCGCGCGCGCGCCTCGATCACGCGCGTCAGCGTCTCCTGTTCGAAACTGGCCTCGCCCTTGACAGTGGCGACCAGGTTCGGCACCAGGTCGGCGCGGCGCTGGTACTGGTTGAGCACCTCGGACCAGGCCGATTTCGACTGTTCGTCGAGGCGCTGGAAGTCGTTGTAGCCGCAGCCGGTCAGCGTGGCGGCCAGCAGCAGGGCCGGTGCCCAGCGCAACATCCTCATGGATTTCTCCCTTGCAGAGCGGACATGACCGGATTCTAGAACCTGGAGGCACCGGCGCGCTCGGCGGCTTGCTTGCAGGTCTTGTCAACTGAACTGAGACGGACAGTCATTTTTTGCAGTATCCCCCGCCAGCACAATCGCGTCCAGACACCCACTCAGGAGACAAGCGATGGAACCGACCGACCACCGGCAGCAGGGCCGCACCGATGCCGACTGGCTCGCCGCCCACTGGATGCCCTTCACCGGCAACCGCGACTTCAAGGCCCGGCCGCGGCTGATCACGGCCGCGCGCGGGGCCTGGTTCACTGACCAGGACGGGCGCCAGATCTTCGACGGCCTGTCGGGCCTGTGGTGCAGCGGCATGGGGCATTGCCGCCAGGAGATCACCGCTGCGGTGAGCCGCCAGGTCGCCACGCTGGATTATTCGCCCGCCTTCCAGTTCGGCCACCCGCTGTCGTTCGAGCTCGCCAACCGCATCGTCGAGCGCCTGCCCGCCGGACTCAACCGGGTGTTCTTCACCGGCTCGGGTTCGGAGTCGGCCGACACCTCGCTGAAGATCGCGCGCGCCTACTGGCGCACCCGCGGCCAGGCCGGCAAGACCCGGCTGATCGGCCGCGTCAAGGGCTACCACGGCGTCAACTTCGGCGGTATCTCGGTCGGCGGCATCGTCGGCAACCGCAAGCTCTACGGCCAGGGCATCGAGGCCGATCACCTGCCGCACACCCAGCCGGCGCCCGGATCGTTCCAGCGCGGCATGCCGGCCGAGGGCGCCGAGCTGGCCGACGAGCTGCTCAAGCTGATCGCGCTGCACGACGCCTCCAACATCGCCGCCGTCATCGTCGAGCCGTTCAGCGGCTCGGCCGGCGTCGTCGTCCCGCCCCAGGGCTATCTGCAGCGACTGCGCGAGATCTGCAGCGCGCACGACATCCTGCTGATCTTCGACGAGGTCATCAGCGGTTTCGGCCGCTCGGGCGCCTGGACCGGATCGGAGGCCTTCGGCGTCACACCCGACATCCTGAACTTCGCCAAGCAGATCACCAACGGCGTGCAGCCGCTCGGCGGCGTGGCCGTCAGGCAGGAGATCCACGACACCTTCATGGCCGCCGGCGGGCCGGACTACCTGCTCGAATTTCCGCATGGCTACACCTATTCGGCGCACCCGGTCGCCTGCGCTGCCGGCCTGGCGACGCTGGAGCTGATGGAGCGCGAACACGCGATCGAGCGCGTGCGGGAACTCGCGCCGCTGCTCGAGAACGCGGTGCACGGCCTGCGCGGCACGCGGCATGTGGCCGACATCCGCAACTACGGCCTGGCCGCCGGCCTGACGATCGAGTCGGCGCCGGGCGAGCCGGCCCGGCGGCCCTACGAGGTGGCGATGGCGATGTGGCGCCAGGGCTTCTATGTGCGCTACGGCGCCGACACGCTGCAGCTCGCGCCGCCCTTCATCAGCACGCCGGCGGAGATCGACCGCCTGATCGACGCGCTCGGCGAGACGCTGCAGCAGACGCACTGATTCAGATCACGGTCGGCGCGCGCCGGGCCCAGGCGCGCTCGTGGAAGAAATAGGCCACCGCCTGCACCGAGGGTTCGAGCAGGCTGAGCGTGAGCGAGGCGACGACGTCCCCTGTCACGGCGTAGGCCACGCAAGCGGCGACCGAGATATGCATCAGGTAGTAGCTGCCAGTCTTCATCAGGGTGTGACGATGGGCTTGGGCGAAGCGCTGGATATGTGCCATGACAGGCTCCCTCGATCTCTGGATGACTCAATGGTAGCGGTTCTCATTTGTATTCATTATTGAGTTTTGCAAATTCATATATAGAAACTATTTGCAGCCTCCTACAATCGGCGTCATCCCTTGCTGCAACATTCATCACCATGAAATTCCTGCGCTTTTCCGACATCTGCTCCAGCGGTCAGGCCTCTGGCAAACGCGTCTTCATCCGTGCCGACCTCAACGTGCCACAGGACGACGATGGCAACATCACCGAGGACACGCGCATCCGCGCCTCGCTGCCCGCGATCCAGATGGCGCTGGGCGCCGGCGCCGCCGTGATGGTGACCTCGCACCTGGGTCGTCCGACCGAAGGCGAGTTCAGGCCCGAGGACAGCCTGGCGCCGGTCGCCAAGCGCATGTCCAAGCTGCTGGGCCGCGAGGTGCGCCTGATCGCCGACTGGGTCGATGGTGGTTTCGACGTCAAGCCGGGCGAGGTCGTGCTGCTGGAGAACTGCCGCCTCAACAAGGGCGAGAAGAAGAACAACCCCGAGCTCGCCGCCAAGCTGGGCAAGCTGTGCGACGTCTTCGTGCATGACGCCTTCGGTACCGCGCACCGCGCCGAAGCCACCACCTACGGCATCGCCGAGACCGCTCCAGTCGCCTGCGCCGGCCCGCTGCTGGCCGCCGAGATGGACGCCATCTCCAAGGCGCTGCAGGATCCCAAGCGACCGCTGGTCGCCATCGTCGGCGGCTCCAAGGTCTCGACCAAGCTGTCGATCCTCAAGACGCTGGCGACCAAGGTCGATCAGCTGATCGTCGGCGGCGGCATCGCCAACACCTTCCTGCTGGCAGCCGGCAAGCGCATCGGCGACTCGCTGGCCGAGCCCGAGATGGTGCGCGAGGCGCATCAGGTGATGGACATCATGAAGGCGCGCGGCGCCGAGGTGCCGCTGCCGGTGGACGTCGTCGTCGCCGACGAGGTGTCGGCGCTGGCGCGCGCCAACCGCATCCCGGTCGATGACGTCGGCCCGCACGACCGCATCCTCGACGTCGGTCCCAAGACCTCGGCCAAGCTGGCCGAGATCATCGCCCATGCCGGCACCATCGTCTGGAACGGTCCGGTCGGCGTGTTCGAGTACCCGCAGTTCGCCGGTGGCACCAAGATGATGGCATCGGCGATCGCGCACTCGGAGGCGTTCTCGATCGCCGGCGGCGGCGACACGCTGGCCGCGATCGCCAAGTACCACATCACCGACGACGTCGGCTACATCTCGACCGGCGGCGGCGCCTTCCTCGAAGTGCTCGAAGGCAAGACGCTGCCGGCGTTCGAGGTGCTGGCCAAGCGCGCCTGATCGACGCGGGCAGGGCATTCGCCCTGCCGGGGACCAGGAGCCGGCCGCGTGCCGGCTTTCTTGTATGCGCCGCACGGACGAAAAAAAACCCCGATCGGAAAGACCGGGGTGGGAAGCCTTTTTGCTGTCACACATAAGGCACCCGCTCAGGGAGGAAAAGCGGGAGGTTGTCGAAAAACAACCTGTTGCAAATTATAGGCAAGCGTGCCGCATTGTCAACATATCTGGCACTAAAAATATTTCAGCAGTATTTCTGCCGGTTTGATCGACTCAGGGCCAGTGCGGCTGGACCGTGACACCCAGGATCTGCAGGCGCTTGCGGCAGGCGAGCACGGCGCAGTCCTTGCTCAGCAGCGTGGCGCGCTGCTGCAGCGCGAGGTCGATGAAGACCTGGTCGTCGGGATCGGCGCAGCGCACCGGCGCGCGCGGCGCGGGCGCGGCCCATTCGACCCGCGACTCGAACCTGGCCAGCAGCGCGGCCGGCTCGCCGCCGCTGATCTGCAGCCTTTTCGCGATCACGGGATAGCCGAGCACGCGCTCGAACTCGTCGCGCATCGGCGGCGTCGCCAGCCAGCGCAGCGCGCCGGCCTCGAGCGCGGCGTGCAGCGGCTGCGCGCGCGGATCGTCGAAGACCCAGAGATCGAGCAGCCAGTTGGTGTCGATGACCAGGCGCGGCAGCGCGCTCATGCCGGTTCCGCTGCGCCGTCCGGTCGGGTACGCGCCGATCCCGCCAGCAGGTCGAAGCGGAACAGGCGGCACTCGATCGGGCCGTTCCACATCGGCACCCGGCGCGATTCCTTGAAGCGCATCTTGGACGGCAGCTTGAGGTCGGGCGTCAGCAGCCAGGCGCTCCAGCCCGCGTAGTGCTTCTTCCAGTGGCTGGCGAGCTGGGTGAAGAAGTCGTTGTTCTCGCGCCCGTCGGCGGTCTGCGCGGTCTCGCGCCCGCGCAGCATCTCGACCGGAGCGCCGGCGCTGAAGACGCGGCCACGGGCGGCGCGGCTCTCGGCGCGCTGGCCGGCGACGCCGGCGGCAGCGATGCGCTCGCCGTAGGGCGGATTGAGCAGCAGCACGCCCGGCGTGGCGCTGGGCGGCATGCGCTGCAGCGCGTCGCCGCCGCGCAGCTCGATCGCCTGCGCGACGCCGGCACGCTCGGCGTTGCGGCGTGCGAAATCGACCATGCGGAACGCCACGTCGCTGGCGAAGATGAAGGGCTGCGCCGGCATCGGTTTTTCTGCCGCCTTGGCATCGGCCTTCAGGCTCTGCCAGACATGGGCCTGGAAGGGCAGCAGCTTCTCGAAGGCGAAGCGGCGTGATCCGCCCGGCGCGATGTTGAGCGCCAGCAGCGCGGCCTCGATCGGCACCGTGCCGCTGCCGCAGCAGGGATCGTAGAGCGGAGCGATGACGCCCTGCTCGGGCTGTCCGGTCCAGCCGGTGGCGGCGATCATCGCGGCGGCCAGCGTCTCCTTGAGCGGCGCGTCGCCCTTGTCCTCGCGCCAGCCGCGCTTGAACAGCGGCTCGCCCGAGGGGTCGAGATAGACCGGGACCTCCGCGCGCGTCAGGTGAGCGAAGATGCGCAGGTCGGGGCGCGCGGTATCGACGCTCGGTCGCGCGCCGCGCTTGTCGCGCAGGCGGTCACAGACCGCGTCCTTGACGCGCAGCGCGGCGAAGTTCAGGCTCTTGAGCGGGCTGTGCTGGGCGGTGATCTCGACCTTGATGGTCTGCTGCGGCGTCAGCCAGATCTCCCAGGCCACGCCGGCGGCGGCGTCGTAGATGCCCTGCTCGTCGCGGTAAGGGCGCTGCGCCAGCCGCACCAGCACGCGCTGCGCGAGCCGGCTGTGCAGGTTGAGCTTCATCGCATCGCGCCAGCTGCCGGGCAGCTCGACGCCACCGCGCGAGGCGTTCATCTGCGCTTGCGGCAGGCCGGTGATGCGCTCGATCTCGGCGGCCAGATAGCCCTCGACGCCGGCGGCGCAGGGCAGGAACAAGGTCAGGGCATTCATGGGATTCTTTCGGTAGATGGCCGCGCGCAGGCCAGGCAGTGTAAGCGCTGCTTCACAGCGCCTTGCGCAGGTTGGCCGGCGCGAGGCGCAGCGCCTCGCGGTACTTGGCGACGGTGCGGCGCGCGCACTCGATGCCCTGCTCCCTGAGCAGCTCGGCGATCTGGTTGTCGCTCAGCGGCTTCTTCGGGTTCTCGGCGGCGACCAGCTGGCGGATCAGCGCGCGCACCGCAGTGCTCGACGCGTTGCCACCGGCCTCGGTGCCGAGGCTGGAGCCGAAGAAGTACTTGAGCTCGTAGGTGCCGAACGGCGTCGCCATGTACTTGGAGCTGGTGACGCGGCTGATGGTCGATTCGTGCAGGCCCAGCTCGTCGGCGATCTCGGCCTGCACCAGCGGGCGCATCGCGAGCTCGCCATGCTGGAAGAAGCTGCGCTGGCGCTCGACGATGGCAGCCGAGACGCGCAGGATGGTGTCGAAGCGCTGCTGGATGTTGCGGATGAACCAGCGCGCCTCCTGCAAGCGCTGCTGCAGGCCTTGCTCGCCCTTGTGGCCGCGCAAGGCGCTGGCATAGGCATCCTGCACGCGCAGGCGCGGCATGACTTCCGGGTTGAGCTCGACCTTGAAGCCGTCGCCGGAAGCGCTGACGATGACATCGGGGACGACGATGTTGCGCTGCACGTCGGCGAAGCGTCGGCCCGGCTTGGGCTCCAGCCGCGTGATCAGCGCCAGCGCCTCGCGCACCAGCGCCTCGTCGAGACCACCATGCGCGGCCAGCTTGCGCAGGTCGCGTCGGGCCATCAGATCGAGCTGGTCGCAGATCGCGAGCGCGGCGCGCGCCGCCGGCGTATTGCGCAGTTCGAGGATCTGCAGCTGCAGGCATTCGGCCAGGTCGCGCGCGCCGACGCCGGCCGGCTCCATGTGCTGCAGCCAGTGCAGTGCGGTGCGCAGCAGCTGCTGCAGTTCTTCGAGCCGGGCGGCGCGCTCGGACCAGGGCTGGCCGCGCGCCTGCTCCTCCTGCGCCAGCAGCGCTTCGGCGAGCTCGGGCAGCGGATCGGCCAGGTAGCCGTCCTCGTCGAGCGACTCGATCAGGTAGTAGAGCGCGGCGCGCTCGTCGTCGGCCAGCCGCAGCGACAGCGCCTGCTGGTGCAGATGCGCCTGCAACGTGACGAATTCACTCGCCAGGTCGATCGCGCTCGCACCCTCCTCGTCGCGCGCGCCATTGCGTGCCGGGGCCTCGCCGCCCCACTCGCCGTCGTCGCTGATCTCGACCGTGCCGTCGCCTTCCCAGCCGGGCTCGGCGACCTCTGCGCCGCCCTCACCCACCTCAGGGACCACCGCCGTCTCGCCCTCCGGGCTGGCGGCCGGCGCGCCTGGCATCGGAAGTGGCTCGGCCTCGCTGATGCGGTCACCCAGGCTGACCGGGCTGTCGTCGCGCTCCAGGCCATGCTGCTCGCGCTCGGCCTCCGCGGCCTCGAGTTCGAGGAAGGGGTTTTCATCGAGCATCTGCTCGACTTCCTGCGCCATCTCGAGCGTGGAGAGCTGCAGCAGCCGGATCGACTGCTGCAGCTGCGGCGTCAGCGCCAGCTGCTGCGAGACGCGCAGCGACAGCCCGGGTTTCATCGACATCGGCTCACATCCGGAAATGCTCGCCGAGATAGACCCGACGCACGTCCGGGTTCTCGACAATCTCGGCCGGCGTACCCTGCGCCAGCACCCGGCCCTCGCTGATGATGCAGGCGTGGTCGCAGATGCCCAATGTCTCGCGCACGTTGTGGTCGGTGATCAGCACGCCGATGCCGCGCGCGGTCAGGAAGCCGATGATGCGCTGGATCTCGATCACCGCGATCGGATCGACGCCGGCGAAGGGTTCGTCGAGCAGGATGAAGCGCGGATCGGTCGCCAGCGCGCGCGCGACCTCGACCCGGCGCCGCTCGCCGCCCGAGAGCGCGGGCGCCGGTGCGGCGCGCAAGTGACCGATGTGCAACTCGTCGAGCAGCGCCTCGAGCCGGCGCTCGATCTCGGCCTTGACCAGAGCCTGGCCGCTGGCATCGACCTGCAGCTCGAGCACGGCGCGGATGTTGTCCTCGACGTTGAGCTTGCGGAAGATCGACGCCTCCTGCGGCAGATAGCCCAGTCCGAGGCGCGCGCGCCGGTGCATCGGCAGGTCCTCGATCGACTGGCCGTCGAGCAGGATCTGGCCGGCATCGACCCGCACCAGGCCGACGATCATGTAGAAGGACGTGGTCTTGCCGGCGCCGTTGGGGCCGAGCAGGCCGACCACCTCGCCGCTCTGGACCGCGAGCGAGACATCCCTGACCACCATGCGGCTGCCGTAGCTTTTCTGCAGCCCGCGCACCTCCAGCCGGCTGGGGGCCGCGCTCACGGCTTGCCCCCGATGCCGCTGCTCGGCTGCAGGGTCACGGGCTTGCCGGGCTGGGGCGCAGCCTGCGAGCGGGGTGCGAGCGTGGCACGCACCCGACCCAGGGGATTGGTGGCGGAGGCACTGGCCGGTCCGCCATCGACGCGGAACACCTCGGTCTGGTTGTCATAGACGATCACGCCACCGGCGGTCTCGTCGCTCAGCGTGGTGCCGCGGTAGCGGCGCAGCACCGCCTGGCCGATGAACTTCACCTGGTCGGAGCGGCCGTCGTATTCGATGCGCTGCGCCTCGCCGTCGATGTACTCATCGATGCCGTCGCGCTTCTGGCGATAGGTGGCCGGCTGCCCCGGACCGGCGAGCACAGTGCCGAACTGGTTGCCCTGCGGATCCTGCCTGACCTCGACTTGCGCGCCACGGATCAGGATGGTGCCCTTGGTGATCACGACCCGGCCAGTGAAGACGCTGGTCTGGCTCGCGTCGTCGTAGCGCAGCGCGTCGGCCTCGGCGTTCATGGGTTTGTTGCGGTCGGCGCGCTCGGCCAGCGCGGCGGGCGCCACGCAAGCACAGACCAGCGCCAGCAGGGTGGCGAGTGACGGGGGCAGAAATGGGATCTTGGGCATGATGACGGTCGGCACGGAACTTGCATCCATTGTACCCACTGGTCATGCAGCGGTGGGCGCGCATCGTCAGCGCGCCCCCGGAAAAAAGGCCCGCAGTGCCCTGGTCGGCTGACGTCGGGCCGGAATCAGCCCTGGCGCGCGCCGGCGATCAGCGCGTTGACGATGGGCAGGGTGCGCTCGGCCTGGCCAGGCACCAGGAAGCGGCCGGCGACGCCGATCGCCGGCGTGCCCTCGATCTGGTACAGGTCGGCGAGCTGGCTCGCGCGCCTGACCTTGCCGGCGACGCCGAAGGACTGGTAGGCCTCCAGGAACTTGACGCGATCGAGGCCGGCGCGGGCGACCCAGTCGGCGACTTGCTCGGGCTTGTTGCCGGCCGGCCGCACCTGCTCGGTGAAGAACAGCGCGAACAGCTTGTCGTGCGCGGCATCGATCTGCCCCATGGCCTCGACCGCGTAGTAGGCGCGCTGCAGCGGCTCGGCGAACACCGGCACGCGGCGGAACGCCACATTCGCCGGTTTCTGCCTGAGCCAGGCCTTGACCAGCGGCTCGAAGTTGAAGCAGTGGATGCAGCCGTAGGAGAAGAATTCGAGCACCTCGACCTGGCCGGCCGGGGCATCGACCGGCACCGGCTGCCTGAGTCGAATGAAGTCCTTGCCCTCCTTGAGGCCGGACTGCGCCAGCGCGGGCAGGGCCAGCAGGCCGCTTGCGGTCAGGGTGCTGCCTGCGAGCAGGTGATGGAATGCACGACGTTGCATCAGAGACTCCTGGATGGGTGGTTTCAGCGCTGGACGCGGATCAGCGCGATCTTGACGCCCTGGGCGGCGAGTTGCTCGTGCACGCGTTCGGCCTCGGCCTTGCTGCGATACGGGCCCAGACGCACGCGGTGGATCAGCTGGCCGGCCTGCTCGCGCTCGCTGACCTTGGGATCGAAGCCCAGCATGGCGAGCCTGGCGCGCTGGGTCTCGGCCTCGGCCGGCGACTGGAAGGCACCGGTCTGGACGAAGTAGAGGTAGGGGTCGGCATCGGCTGCCGGCTTGGACTCTCCTTCGCGCGACTTGATCAGCTCGCCCACCGGGTCCTTGGCCGGCGTCGCGGCAGGGGCCGGTTCCGGCGAGGCGGGCTGCTCAGGCGGCGTGACCGGCACGGTCTTGCTGGCGAGGCCGGCGTTCGGGTTCCAGTCCCGGTTGCGCTCCTGCTCCTGGGCATCCTGTGCCGGCTTGCGTCCGAGGCCGCGATCGACCAGCGGGACCGGCACCTTGGTCACATAGACCGCGACGGCCAGCGCTCCCGCGAGACCGACCAGCAGGCCGAGGACGAACCCCAGCCCCGTTCCACCCTTTTGAGTTTTCATAGTGAATTACATCTTCTGCGGCGCGCTGACACCCAGCACGGCCAAGCCATTGTGCAGCACCTGCGCCGTCGCCGCCACCAGCGCCAGCCTGGCCAGCTTGACCGCCTCGTCATCGACCAGGATGCGCTCGGCGTCGTAGTAGCTGTGGTAGGCGGACGCCAGCTCGCGCAGGTAGAAGGTGACGTCGTGCGGCGCGAAGTCCTGCGCGGCGCCGGTCAGCATCTCGGGGTACTTGGACAGCTGCAGCATCAGCGCCTGCGCCTGCGGACCTTGCAGCGCGGACAGATCGACGTCCTTGAGGGTCGCGACATCGCCGCCCCAGGCCGCCAGCACCGAGCAGATGCGCGCATGCGCGTACTGGACGTAGAACACCGGATTGTCGTTGTTCTGCTGGATCGCCAGATCGACGTCGAAGGTGTATTCGGTGTCGGGCTTGCGCGACAGCAGGAAGAAGCGCACCGCGTCCTTGCTGGTCCATTCGATCAGGTCGCGCAGCGTCACGTAGGAGCCGGCGCGCTTGGAAATCTTGACCTCCTCGCCGCCCTTGACCACGCGCACCATGGTGTGCAGCACGTAGTCGGGATAGCCCTCGGGGATGCCGACATTGGCCGCCTGCAGGCCGGCGCGCACGCGCGCGATGGTGCCGTGGTGGTCGGTGCCCTGGATGTTGATCACCTTGCCGAAGCCGCGCTCGAACTTGGTGATGTGGTAGGCGACGTCGGGCACGAAGTAGGTGTAGCCGCCGTCGGACTTGCGCATCACGCGGTCCTTGTCGTCGCCGTAGTCGGTCGAGCGCAGCCAGAGGGCCCCGCCCTCCTCGAAGGTCTTGCCGGCGGCCACCAGCTTCGCCACCGCCTCCTCGACCCGGCCCGAGGTGTACAGGCTCGACTCGAGG
>JACCEC011637358.1_pt1 | contig 15449 bp, 13 predicted proteins | sample 7450121 | NCBI WGS metagenome assembly JACCEC01 (sample SAMN15323455, study PRJNA562643) | freshwater metagenome | isolation source: river surface water | place: USA:Blue River Watershed | collected 2017-08-18 | reverse complement strand
TGATCTTGGCGAAGGCGCGGGGCTGCTGACGCAGCGTCTGCTCGCCCAGCGGGGTGGCCATGAACCAGTGGTACCAGTAGCTGCGCGCCTGCTCCAGGCTCATGTCCGGTCCCAGCGAGTTGGTGGCGTAGCCCACTGCCAGCATCGCCATGTGGCTGGCCACGCCCGGGCGCAGGCCGCAGGCAATGGCCACCGCGCGCGCGCCCCAGTCGTGGCCCACCAGCGCGGGCTTGTGCAGGCCCATCGCGTCGATGAAGTCCAGCGTGTCTCGGCCCACCGCGCTCAGTTGCCCGGTGCGCGGGGTGTTCGGGTTGCGGAAGGTGGTGCCCGCAAAACCCCGCACCGCCGGCGCCAGCACGCGAAAGCCGGCGGCCGCCAGCACGGGCGCCACCTGCAGCCAGGTGCGCGGGCTGTCGGGCCAGCCATGTACCAGCACCACTGCGCGCGGGCCGCCCGGGTTCCACTCGTGATAGGCCACGCGCAACAGCGGCGTGTCGATGAACTGGGCAGAGGGCAGGGTGGGCAGGGTCATGGCGCGCATCCTAGTCGTGCGTGCCTGCTGCGCCGGTCGCGCCCGCGTCACTGGCGCCTCAGGCGACCCGCGGCAGCTGCGCCAGGAAGGCCTCCAGCACCGGCGACCGGTCCGAACGGCGCCACACCGCCTCGGTGGCCACGTAGGTCTTCTCGCCCCGCATCGGCCGGAAGGCCACGCCCTCGCGCCCCAGCGCGCGCACGCAGTCCGGCACCAGCGCCACGCCCAGCCCGCCACTGACCAGGCTGACGATGGTGTGCATCTGGCGCGCAGGAAAGATCTGCGGGCTGAAGCCGTGGCGCATGCAGGTGGCCACGACGGCGTCGAACATCAGCGGCCCGAAATGTCGCTCGAACCCCAGGAACTGCTCCTGCGCCAGCCGCGCCACCGAGACGGTGGCATGCCGCGCCAGCGGGTGCGTTTCCGGCAGGGCCACCACCAGCGGCTCCTGCTGCACCAGCCGTGCCTGCAGCGGCTCGGCGAGGTCGGGCGTCTGGAATACCAGCCCCACGTCCACCCGGCCGCTTTCCACCTCGTGGAGCATCTGGTCGGTGGTGCCCTCCAGCAGCGAGAGCTTCACGCGCGGGTTGTCCTTGCTGAATCGCCGCAGCAGCGGCGGCAGGAAGGACAGCGCCGGCAGGCTGATGAAGCCGATGGTCAGCGACCCCATGAGGCCGCTGGCCGCCTCGCGCGCCCGGCGGCGCATCAGGTCGGCCGAGGCCAGCACCGCCCGCGCGTCCTGCAGCGCCATCTCGCCGGCCGGCGTGAGCGCGATGCGGCGCGAGGTGCGATCGAGCAGGCGCACGCCCAGTTCCTCCTCCAGCTCCTTGATGGCCAGGCTGACCGGGGGCTGGGTCAGGTGCAGGCGCTGCGCGGCGCGGCCGAAGTGAAGCTCCTCGGCGACCGCCACGAAGCAGCGCAGGTGACGCATGTCCATTGATTTGCCGTTTATATTGATCTATCCAAAGTTTAAATTCATTCGAAACGAAGCTGCCGATACACTGGCCCACACAAGACAAGAGCGGCACGGAGACAACGCATGCCCCACACGTCGACGCCACCCGCGCGTCCACGCGCCATGGTCCACCCCGGGCCGGTGGCGCCCCTGCGCATCGAGCATGTGCCCGCGCGCCACGCCCGCAGCCTGCGGCTGTCCCTGGCGCCCGGTCTCACGCTGCAGGAGGCGCTGCTGGGCGCGCTGGTGCCGCTGGGCGTGCGCACCGCCGCCCTGTCCCTGTGCGGCGGCACGCTCGACGAGACGGCCTTCTGCATTCCCATCCGCGACCCGCGTAACGAGGTGATCTGCACCTACGGCGATCCGCACCCCGCCCGCGGCGTGCGCCTGCTGGCCGGCAGCGTCACCTTCGCCCTGGGCGAGGACGACAAGCCCTTCATCCACTGCCACGCCAGCTTCTGCGGCGCCGACGGCCGGCTGCAGGGCGGGCACCTGCTGCCCGATCGCACCCGCATCGGCGCCGAGCCGGTGGTGGCCCGCGCCACCACGCTGGAGGGCGTCGACCTGCGCCTCGTCTTCGACGAGGAAACCCGCCTGCACATGCTGCGCCCCCGCCTGGAGGCCGCCCATGGCTGAAGCCACCGGCATCGAGGGCGGCCGCATCGGCCGGACCCTGTACGTGCGCGTCGCCCCCAACGAGGACCTGGCCGGCGCGCTGCAGGCGCTGTGCGCCGCGCAGGGCGTGCGCCATGCCTTCGTGCGCGGCGGGGTCGGCAGCCTCACCGACGCCTGCCTGCGCCAGGCCGACGGCCGGTCGCTGGACATCACCGGCCCGGCGGTCGAAGTCCTGAGCATGGCCGGCGAGGTCCGCCCCGGCGCCGACGGCGCGCCGGCGGCCCGACTCACCGGCATGGTGGTCGACCCGCGCGGCCAGGTCAGCGGCGGCGCCTTCGTGCCCGGCGCGAACCCGGTGTTTGCCACCTTTGAAGTCACCCTCGAGGAATGGCTGCCCGAGCAGCCATCCTGAGCCCGCCTTCCCGTTTTTCTCTTTTCAACCGATCGATATGAGCAATCAAGCCTCTTCTTCCCCCGTCGCCGTCGTCACCGGCGGCGCCCGCGGCATCGGCCTGGGCATCGGCCAGTGGTTCCTGGACCACGGCTACAAGGTCGTCCTGCTGGACGTCGACCAGGCCACCCTGGCCGCCGCCGAGAAAGCCATCAACCGTCCGCAGGACGTGCTGGCCCTGCACTGCGACGTGTCCCGGCCCGACCAGGTGGACGCCGCCTGCAAGGCGGTGGTGGCCCGTTTCGGCCGTGTCGACGCGCTGGTGAACAACGCCGGCGTGGCGGTGTTCAAGCCGGTGCTCGAAACCTCCTTCGAGGAATGGCGCCAGGTGCTGGCCACCAACCTGGACGGCGCCTTCCTGTGCACCCAGGCCTTCGGCGCGGTCATGGCGGCCCGCAAGCGCGGCGCCGTCGTGAACATCGCCTCCATCTCGGGCCTGCGCGCCAGCACCCTGCGCGTGGCCTACGGCACCAGCAAGGCCGCCCTGATCCACCTGACCAAGCAGTACGCGGTCGAACTGGGCACGGTCGGCGTGCGCGTCAACGTGATCTGCCCCGGCCCGGTCGAGACCGAGATGGCCAAGCTGGTGCACAGCGTCGCCATCCGCACCGACTACTACGACACCATCCCCCTGGGCCGCTACGGCACCGTGGAGGAGATGGCCCAGACCGTCGGCTTCCTGTGCAGCGACGACGCCAGCTTCATCAACGGCCAGTACGTGGCGGTCGATGGCGGCTTCGATGCGGCGGGCGTGGGCATTCCCACCCTGCGCCGCCGCGCCGCCGAGAAAGAACAGCCCACCAGCAAGTAAGCGAGGAGTCCCTTCATGAAACAGGCACACATCATCGGCTGGGGCCACACCCCCTTCGGCAAACTTGACGCGGTGGACGCGGAGCAGTTGATCCGCCAGGCGGTCGAGCCCGCCCTGGCCAGCGCCGGCCTGCAGCCGCAGGATATCGACGCGGTGTTCGTCGGCCACTTCAACGGCGGCTTCCTGCCGCAGGACTTCACCGGCGCGCTGGTGGCCCAGGCCATCCCCGAGTTGCGCCACGTGCCCGCGGTGCGCCTGGAAAACGCCTGCGCCACCGGCTCGGCCGCCATCTGGGGCGCCGCCGACGCGGTGGAAAGCGGCCGCGTGCGCCGCGCGCTGGTGGTGGGCTTCGAGGTCATGAACGCCGTCTCCGGCGCCAAGATCGCCGAGACGCTGCTGCGCTGCTCCTACGTGAAGGAGGAGGCCGAGACCCCCGCGGGCTTCGCCGGCGTGTTCGGCCAGATCGCCGGCCAGTACTTCGAGCGCTTCGGCGACCAGAGCGACGCGCTGGCCGCCATCTCGGCGAAGAACCATGCCAACGGCGTGAACAACCCCTACGCCCACATGCGCCGCGACCTGGGCTTCGACTTCTGCCGCAACCCGTCGGAGAAGAACCCCTTCGTGGCCGGCCCCCTCAAGCGCTCGGACTGCTCGCTCGTCTCCGACGGCGCCGCCGCCCTGGTGATCTCCAGCGAGCCGGTGTCCGGCGCCCAGGTGCCGGCGGTGCGCTGGAAGTCGCGCACCCAGGTCAACGAATACCTGCCGCTGTCGCGCCGCGACCCCACCCGCTTCGAGGGCGCGGCCCTGGCGTGGAAGCGCGGCCTGGACAGCGCCGGCGCCCGCCTGGCCGACCTGGGCTTCGTCGAGACGCATGACTGCTTCACCATCGCCGAAATGCTCGAGTACGAGGCCATGGGCCTGGCCGCCCACGGCCAGGGCGCCCGCGTCATCCTCGACGGCATCACCACCATGGAAGGCCGCCTGCCGGTCAACCCCTCCGGCGGCCTGAAGTCGCGCGGCCACCCGATCGGCGCCACCGGCGTGTCGCAGCACGTCATGGCGGCCATGCAGCTGGCTGGCCAGGCCGGCGACATGCAGGTCAAGGACCCGCGCGTCGGCGCGGTGTTCAACATGGGCGGCGCGGCGGTGGCCAACTACCTCAGCGTGCTGGAGGTGGCATGAACGCAGCGCAGGTCACGAACCTGTCGGTGCTGCTGTCGCAGACGGCAGCCCTCTTCCCCGACCGCCCCGGCCTGATCCAGGGCGAGCGCCAGTGGACCTGGCGCGAGATCAACGCCCGCGTTGACGCCTTCGTGGCGGCCCTGCGCGCGCTGGGCATGAAGCCCGGCGACAAGCTGCTGGTGCAGTCCCGCAACAACATCGCGATGTTCGAGAGCGCCTGGGCCGCCTTCCGCCTGGGCGCGGTCTGGGTGCCGACCAACTTCCGGCTCACCCCGCCGGAGGTGGCCTACCTGGGCAGCTCCAGCGAATCGACGGTGATGCTGGCCGAGGACGTGTTCGCCGGCCACGTGGACGCGGTGCGTGAGGCCTGCCCGGGCCTGCGCCACGTGGTCACCATCGGCCGCCCGCGTGCCGGCGAGCATGCGTACGAGGACCTGGTGGCCCGCCACGCCGGCGCGCCCACCGCGATGGCCGAGGTCACCGCCGACCAGGTGCTGTGGTACTTCTACACCTCGGGCACCACCGGCCGCCCCAAGGCCGGCATGCTGACGCACGGGCAGATGGCGTTCATCGTCACCAACCACCTGGCCGACGTGATCCCCGGCACCACCGAGCGTGACTGCTCCATCGTCGTGGCGCCGCTGTCGCACGGCGCGGGCATCCACGCCCTGCTGAACGTGGCGCGCGGCGCCCCGGCGGTGCTGATGCCCTCGGAGAAGCTCGAGCCCGCCGAGTTCTGGCGCCTGGTGGAAAAGCACCGGGTGACCAACCTCTTCACCGTGCCCACCATCGTCAAGATGCTGGTGGAAGACCCGTCGGTCGACCAGTACGACCACAGCAGCCTGCGCTACATGCTGTACGCCGGCGCGCCGATGTACCGCGCCGACCAGAAGCTGGCCCTGCAGAAGCTGGGCAAGGTGCTGGTGCAGTACTTCGGCCTGGGCGAGGTCACCGGCTGCATCACCGTGCTGCCGCCGCACATGCATTCGGCCGACGACGCCGACCCCGACGCCAACATCGGCTCCTGCGGCCGCCCGCGCACCGGCATGGAAGTGGCCATCCTCGGCCCCGACCTGAAGCCGCTGCCGGTGGGCGAGGTCGGCGAGATCTGCTGCCGCGGCCCCGGCGTGTTCGCCGGCTACTACAACAACCCCGAGGCGACCGCCAAGGCGCTCACGGGCGGCTGGTTCCACACCGGCGACCTGGGCCGCATGGACGAACGCGGCCTGCTGTACATCACCGGCCGCGAGTCCGACATGTACATCTCCGGCGGCTCCAACGTCTACCCGCGCGAGGTGGAGGAGGTGCTGCTCACGCACCCGGCCATCGTCGAGGTGGCGGTGCTGGGCGTGCCTGACCCGAAGTGGGGCGAGGTGGGCGTGGCGGTGATCGTCTCGCGCGACCCCTCGCTCACGCCGGAGGCCGTCCTGGGCCACCTGGAGGGCCGCTGCGCCAAGTACCGCTGGCCCCGCCACGTGTTCTTCTGGGACGCGCTGCCGAAGTCGGGCTACGGGAAGATCACGAAGAAAGACGTGCGCCACCTGTTGTATGAACGGGGCTGCCTGCAGGAGCCCGTCACGACCTGACGCGTTCCGGCGGCCACGGTCTGTCCACCAAAGTACTCGGGCGTCGCATCGCGCGGCGCCCACGTCGCGGGGGCGACTGGGCTGCCGGCCCTTTTCCAAGAGCATTCACCACCCCCAAAAGGAGACTCTCCCATGACCCTGTCCCGCCGCACCCTGCTGCAAACCGCCGCTGCCGCTTCCGTGGTGGCCCTGCCCGCCACCCGTGCGCTGGCCCAGCCCAAGGCCGAATTCACCTACAAGTACGCGAACAACCTGCCGGTGGCGCACCCGATGAACGTGCGCGCCAAGGAAATGGCAGCCGCCATCCTGGCCGAGACCAAGGGCCGCGTGGAGATCCAGATCTTCCCCGCCAACCAGCTGGGCAACGACACCGACATGCTGGGCCAGCTGCGCGCCGGCGGCATCGAGTTCTTCACCCTCTCGGGCCTGATCCTGTCCACCCTGGTGCCGGGCGCCGCCATCACCGGCCTGGGCTTCGCCTTCCCCGACTACGACACCGTGTGGAAGGCGCTGGACGGCGACCTGGGCGCGCACGTGCGCGGCGAGATCGGCAAGGCCAACCTGATCGCGATGGACCGCATCTGGGACAACGGCTTCCGCCAGATCACCTCCTCCACCAAGCCGATCCAGACCGCCGACGACCTCAAGGGCTTCAAGATCCGCGTGCCGGTCTCGCCGATGTGGACCTCGATGTTCAAGGCCTTCGACTCCGCCCCGGCCTCGATCAACTTCGCCGAGGTGTACTCCGCGCTGCAGACCAAGGTGGTCGACGGCCAGGAGAACCCGCTGGCCATCATCGAGACGGCCAAGCTGAACGAAGTGCAGAAGTTCTGCTCGATCACCAACCACATGTGGGACGGCTTCTGGTTCCTGGGCAACCGCCGCGCCTGGGAGCGCCTGCCCGAGGACCTGCGCGCCATCGTCGCGAAGAACATCAACGCCGCCGCCCTCAAGCAGCGCGCTGACGTCGCCGCCCTGAACGCCACCCTGCAGAAGTCGCTGACCGACAAGGGCATGGTGTTCAACGTGGCCAAGGCCGACACCTTCCGCAACCGCCTGCGCCAGGCCGGCTTCTACAACGAGTGGAAGGCCAAGTTCGGCGACCAGGCCTGGGCCCTGCTCGAGCGCTACAGCGGCAAGCTGGGCTGATCGCCCGCGGCGCGCCGCCTGCGGGCGGCGCGCCGGCACGACACAGACAACGACAAGGCTACAGCCAGAGGAGGAGACACGATGCAAGCCGGACCCCAAGACGCCCACCCGGATTTGGCGGGTGAGCACTACACCGAGGCGGATTCCGCCGAGAAGGCGGCGGGCCGCATGATGGCCAAGGCCATCGCGCCGCTGGAGATGATCTCTGCGGCGCTGATGCTGCTGATCACCGGCTTGCTGCTGGTGGCCGTGACGGCGCGTTACGTGTTCGCCATGCCCATCGTCTGGATCGACGAGATCGTTTCGCTCTCGTTCATCTGGGTGACCATGATTGGCGCGGCGCTGGCCATGCATCGCAACGAGCACCTGCGCCTGACGCTGGTGGTCGACCGGCTGCCGCCGCGTGCGCGCGAGCTGGTGCATGCGTTCGCGCTGGTGGCCATCGCCGGCTTCCTGATCGCGCTGCTGCCCTCGGCGTACGAATACGCCCGGGAGGAGTGGTTCATCAAGTCACCGGCGCTGGACATGCCCAACACCTACCGGGTGGCGTCGATTCCCTTCGGCCTGGCGGTGATGCTGGCCATCGTGCTGGGGTATGCCGCCAAGACGGTCAAGGTGTCGAGCCTGGCGGTGGCGACGGTGTTCGTCGGCGCGGTGCTGGCGGCCTGCTGGGGCCTCAAGCCCACGTTCGCGAACCTCGGCTCGGTGAACATGCTGATCTTCCTGGTCGGCTTCGGCCTGGTGTGCCTGGCCGCGGGCGTGCCGATCGCGTTCTGCTTCGGTGCCGGCGCGCTGTCGTACCTGGCCTTCACCACGCAGGTGCCGCTGCTGATCGTCGTCGGTCGGATGGACGAGGGCATGTCCAGCATCATCCTGGTGTCGGTGCCGATCTTCGTGCTGCTCGGGTGCATCCTGGACGCGACTGGCATGGGCAAGGCGATCGTGGACTTCCTGGCCTCGCTGATCGGCCACGTGAAGGCCGGCATGTCGTATGTGCTGCTCGGTTCGCTGTTCATCGTGTCCGGCATTTCGGGCTCCAAGGTGTCCGACATGGCGACGGTCGCCCCGGCGCTGTTCCCCGAGATGAAGCGGCGCGGCAACAAGCCGCGGGAGATGGTGGCCTTGCTGGCCACGGGCGCGGCGATGGCCGACACGGTGCCGCCGAGCATCGTGCTGATCGTGCTGGGTTCGGTGGCGGGCGTGTCGATCGCCGGCCTGTTCGAGAGCGGCTTCGTGGTGGCGATGGTGCTGCTGGCGGCGCTGCTGGTGCTGGCGCGCTGGAAGGCCCGCCACGAGCTGGCCGACGGCGCCAAGCGCGCGCCCTTCCAGGTGATGTGGAAGACGCTGCTGGTGGCCTCCCCGGCCCTGGTGCTGCCCTTCCTGATCCGCAGCGCGGTGGGCGGTGGCGTGGCCACGGCCACCGAGGTGTCGACGATTGCGGTGCTGTATGCGCTGATCGCCGGCCAGGTGCTGTATGGCGGCATCGGCCTGCGCAAGTTCTACGACATGCTGGTGGAGACGGCGGCCCTGTCCGGCGCCATCCTGCTGATTCTGGGCGCTGCCTCGGCGATGGCCTGGGCGATCACGCAGAGCGGCGTGGTGCAGCAGCTGTCGTCGGTGCTGACGACGCTGCCGGGCGGCTGGATCGCCTTCATGGCGGTGACCATCGTGGTCTTCCTGGTCCTGGGCTGCCTGCTGGAAGGCCTGCCGGCGGTGCTGCTGCTGGCGCCCATCATGTTCCCCATCGCCAAGAAGCTGGGCATCAACGACGTGCACTACTCGATGGTGATCGTCTGCGCGATGAACATCGGCCTGATGATGCCGCCGATCGGGGTGGGCTTCTACGTGGCCTGCCGCATCGGTGACGCCAAGCCCGACGAGGTGATGACCGCGATCTGGCCGTACCTGATCGCGCTGCTGGTGGGGGTGATCATCATTGCCGCCGTGCCCAGCATTTCGACGTTCATGCTGTAGCGGCCTTCCTGCCGCTCAGCCAGGCCCCGGGGGTTGCGTGCCCGCCGGGGCCTTTTTCTTCTCCGGGCGCGAGCGTGTGCCGCTTCAGCGCCGGGAATGTGGCGGGCTCAGGGCGTCCACCAGTGCCCTGCAGCCACCAGCATCGGCAGCAGCTGCAGCTCGCTGTCGTAGTAGTCGGTGGTGAAATGCCCCGCGTGTGCCTGCCACAGCGTGTCGAGAAACCCCTGGTGGGCCGCATCGACCATGCATCCCACCATCAGCGGTCCGGCCAGCGATTCGGCGAAGTAGCGTCCGCCGATCGGACTCCCGTCGAGCCGGTACATGCCCGCCAGCCGGAACGGATCGCCCCCGCAGTCGGTGGCGAAGTGCCGCACCATCCGGTCGACGATTCCGCTCCAGCGCGCATCGCCGGAGAACAGGAAGTCTGTCCCCCACCGCCACGGATTGCGGATCGCGTTCGCGTCGTAGCTGCCTTCCCACGCACTTTCCACCAGCCATCCCGGGGACGGCACCGGCTGCGTGTCGCAGTCCACGATGAACCCCGGCTGCAGGCCGGCCGTCGGCGAGAACCCGGCCACGATGCCGCTGACCAACGCATGGCACCGGTCGATCGCCAGCAGCCAGAACCCATCGCCCGTGGCCCGGTGGAACGCCCGGAAGTGGCCCACCATGTGGTCCGACGTGCGGGTGTTGGCCCGCTGGGGCCCGCGCGGCTCGCCGCTGGCGGCGAAGTTCACCGACTTCAGCGCCCCGATCGTGGCCAGCGCCTCGGCCCGGTAGTCCACCGCGCCGGCCGACCCCCACTGTCGGTCCGCCATCAGCAGCGCCAGCGCGATGTCGAGGTCGCCGTCGGTGGCGTTCCAGCCGTCGCCCGCGCTGCCCAGGGTGGCCGACAGCCGCCACTCGTGCAGGTAGCGCGCCTCGCTGCGACCCCAGGCGAGGAAGGCATGCGCCGGCCGCCCCCGGGCGGTGCGCAGCAGGCCGTCGAAATACACCTTCGCATCGGCATCGTGCCCCGCCATCAGCACCGTGATCAGCATGCCGTAGCCCACGCCCTCGGACACGCAGGCATACGCCGGGTTCGGAAAGTGCACATGCCACGCATCGGCAATCACCTGCCCCGCCAGCAGGCCCGCATCGGCCGTGAACGTGGGCGACTTGCGCAGGTTGGCCGCCTTCCAGGCGGCATAGCTGGCGGTGATGGACGCGTCCATCGTCGCGGCGGCCTGCGCCGGCGCGATGCCGTACGGGTAGCGCCCCTGCACCAGCCCGCGCCGCGTGCCGAAGGGGTAGGCCGGCCCCGCCGCGGCCTGTGCGGGCGCCGGGGCCATGGGTACCTGCGTCGGCCCCGCCGCCCGCGGGGCCGGCCCACCGCCGCCGCCTCCGCCCCCGCATCCAGCCACCAGGGCCGCCACAAACGCGGCCATGCCGCCCCCCAGGAAATCTCGTCGATCCATCGCCGTACTGCCGGCCCGCCACAACGGTCGGGCGCGTCAAAAGGCGCGGATGATGTAGGCCCTGTCCTGCATCGATGTAGGAGAGTGCTGAGCCAGGTAACCCGATGTCAGCCGTGGCGCCCCTCGGGCGTCGGCGGTCACCGATGGGTACCGCCGTTACGCCTTGCGCGGACGGCCGCCTCGACCACAATGGCAGGCCCAGCCCTTTGGAGCCTGTCCATGACCGCCGCTGCCGAGCCGATCCCGTCCTTCACCCTGCAGATCGAACGCACGCTGGCCGCGCCGCGCGCGGCGGTCTGGCGTTGCTGGACCGAGCCGGCACTGCTGCGGCAGTGGTACTGCCCCAAGCCCTGGGGCGTGTCGCGGGCGGAGATCGACCTGCGCCCGGGCGGTCGCTTCCTGGTGCACATGCAGGGCCCGCAGGGCGAGGCGGTGGCGGTGCCGGGTGTGTACCTGGCGGTCGAGCCCGGCCACCGGCTGGTGTTCACCGATGCCTTCGAGCGCGCCTGGCAGCCCTCGGGCCGTGCCTTCATGGTGGGCGAGGTGCAGATCGACGACGCATCCGGCGGTCACACCCGCTATGTCGCCCGGGCCCACCACTGGTCCGCGAAGGACCGCGACGAGCATGCGGCCATGGGGTTCGAGGACGGCTGGAACGCCGCCGCCTCTCAGCTCGAGGAACTGGCCCGGTCGCTGGACTGAGTCAGCCCCGGCGCGGCGGTCGTCCGTCCACGCCCGGCACGGGGCCCAGCGCCATGCCGCAGTGGCGGCAGAACCGGTCGCTGGCCGACAGGTCGGCCGCGCCGCAGGCGGGGCAGGGCGCACGCGCTGCCGATGCAGGTGCAGGTGCCAGCGCAGGCGCCGGGCCTTCCCCGCCGGGGCCGGGCCGGCCCCGCTGGGCCACCATCTCCGCGGTGACGATGCCGGTGGGCACCGCCAGCACGCCCCAGCCGGTGATCATCATCACCGAGGCGATCAGCCGGCCCAGGTCGGTCTTGGGCGTGATGTCGCCGAAGCCCACCGTGGTCATCGTGGTGATCGCCCAGTACACGCCGGTGGGAATGTTGGTGAAGCCGTTCTCCGGTCCCTCCACCACGTACATCACCGTGCCCATGATCACCACCACCATCCAGACGGTGAACAGGAACACCAGGATCTTGCGCCGGCTGGCGGCCAGCGCCATGCCGAGCAGGCGGTACTCGTCGAGGTACTGCGTGAGCTTGAGGATCCGGAAGATGCGCAGCAGCCGCAGCACCCGCACGTCGATCAGCGCATGCAGCTCGGGGAAGAACAGCGCGAGGTAGGTCGGCAGGACCGCCAGCAGGTCGATCACGCCGAAGAAGCTGCTCGCATAGCGCCAGCGCGACGGCGCGCAGTACAGCCGCGCAATGTACTCCGCCGTGAACAGCAGGGTGAAGGCCCATTCCGCCGGCGCCAGCACACCATGCAGGCGGCTCGCCACGCTGCTGATGCTGTCGAGCACCACCACGACCAGCGAGACGACGATCGCGGCGATCAGCGCGAGGTCGAAGCGACGCCCGGCCGGCGTGTCCGACTCGAAGATCACCCGGTACATCCGATCCTTCAGCACGGCCTTCCTCCCCTGGCTGCGAGGCCGCCCGGAGCGGCTACTCAGCAATTATCCGGTGGGACGGAACCGGGACGTCGCGCACCGCATGGGTGAGGGCCTCGATGGCGGCCTGCAGCCGCTCGCACAGCCCGTCGAGCCGCCGCTCGTGGTCGGACTCGAGCCAGGCCTCGGTGTCCCGCAGCTTGAGCGCCTGCTGGGCCTGCAGGAACTCGCGCAGCGCCCCGTCGGCCTGCCGCAGCCGTGCCATCTGCGGCTCGGCCTGGGGGAAGCCGCGCGCCTGCAGGGCCTGCACCTCGGCCAGCAGGGCGGGGGTCGGTGCCTCGGGTATCTCGTCCGCCAGGGGCGCGCGCAGCGCGGCCGGCCAGACCGCGTAGCGCCCCAGGGCCGCAAGCAGGCGCAGCGCCCGCGCCTGCCGCGTGGCGCGCCGCTGCAGGCGGCGCACCATCACCCCGCTGAGCACGGCCGCCAGCAGCAGACCGACCAACAGGGCCAGGAGGTAGGGCAGGGGAGAGAACACGGGACGGGCTCCGGCAGGCAGGTGGTAGGGCGCGACAGCAGGCCCCTGGGGCCTGAGTGACGGGGCCGGTGGGGCGGTTTCGCGACCCGGTGGCCCGGCGGGGTGGCTGCGGAGTGTTGCAAACCGCAACGGTCTGTGATTGTGGGACGCTGACGCCCCCGCCTGTCGGTGTGGGCCGCCGGGCCGGCTGCTCATCCTTCCGTGGGGCCCAGGCCGTAGGACTTGAGGCGGTTGTAGAGTGTCTTGAGGCTCACGCCCAGCACCGCCGCCGCCCGCTCGCGGCGCTGGCCGAAATGGGCCAGGGTGGCCTCGATCAGCCGGCGCTCGGCGTCGGCCAGCGACATCCCGGGGGCGATGGACAGCGGCGCGAGGGCGGGGGTGGAGGCCTCGACCGGGACCGGGCCCGGGACTGCGGCGGATACCGGCGGCGGGCCTGTCTCCAGCCAGCCCGCCTCCAGCGTCTCGCCTGCACTCATCACCCAGGCCCGTTGCAGGGCGTTGCGCAGCTCGCGCACGTTGCCCGGCCAGTCGCGACCGGCCAGTGCCTGCAGGCCCGCCGCGTCGAGCTGGCGCGCGCGGCCCTCGTGCCGCCCGATCTGCGCCAGGAAATGCCCGGCCAGCAGGCCGATGTCCTCACGCCGCTCGCGCAGCGGCGGCAGGTGGATGGGGAACACCTGCAGCCGCCAGTACAGGTCCTCGCGCAGCAGGCCCTCGGCCACCGCGCGGGCCGGGTCGCGGTTGCTGGCCGCCACCACCCGCACGTCCACCGCCAGCGGCGCGCTGGCGCCCACGCGCGGGACACTGCCCGTCTCCAGCACCCGCAGCAGCTTGACCTGCAGGGCCGGCGGCATCTCGGTCACCTCGTCGAGGAACAGCGTGCCGCCGTCGGCCTGCTCGAAAAAGCCCGCATGCTGGCGCTCGGCGCCGGTGAAGCTGCCGCGCTCATGGCCGAACAGCTCGCTCTCGATCAGGTGCGGGGAGATCGCGCCGCAGTTCACCGCGACGAAGGCCCGCCCGCGACGCCGGCTGTGCTCATGCACCGTGCGCGCCACCAGTTCCTTGCCGGTGCCGCTTTCGCCGGTGACCAGCACGGTGAAGCCGGTGGGCGCCACCCGTCCCACCTGCGCGTACACCGCCTGCATCGCGGCGCTGCGGCCCACCATCAGCCCGAAGCCGTCGTCGGCCACTCCGCCGGGTGGCCCCGGCGCCGGGCGCGCACCGCCCGGCGGGCCCGCCTGCGCCAGCAGGGCCTGCACCGATGCCGCCAGGTCGGGGTGGCCGGTCATCAGCACCACCACCGGCTGGCCGAGCAGTTCCGGCTCGTCCAGCAGGGCGAGGCCGTTGCCGTCGGGCAGGTGCAGGTCCAGCAGCAGCAGGTCCGGTTGCCGCAGGGCCAACTGGCGACGTGCCTCGCGCAGCGACCCGGCGCAGGCGGTCGCGTAGCCGCGGCCGGCGGCCATCCGCGCGACGCGGGCGGCGGCGGCTGGGTCATCGTCGACGATCAGGGCATGGGCCATGGGCGGCCGCCAGCCTAGCGGCCCGCGATCGGACGCAGGTCGGGCGGCAACCCCCTGTAACCAGGCCATGCCGCAAGGGCTGCCGGCAACAGGTGACACCCGTGTGCCGTTCGTCTACAGCCCGTGTGCACGCCGTGTGTAGCCGGTGTGCCGGCCGCGGGCCGGGCGTGCACGGTGGCACATGCCGCCGTCGCCAGCGCGTGACCAAGGCTCTCGTGTGTGAGCAAGCCAGGCGCGGGCTCGGGCCCGGCACGGGCGTTGCGGCCGGCGTGGCCCATGACCTTCCTCCCCGTGCCCGGCCTGATGGCCCGTCCCCTGCTGGTGCCGGCCGCCTCCCCGGCGCTGTCACCCCGGCAGCAGCAGGGGGTTCGCCTGCTGCAGATGCCCTCGGCGGATTTCGCGCAGTGCCTGCGGCAGGCCGCGATCGCCAATCCCTTCCTCGAATGGGACGAGCTGCCGCCCGGCCAGGAGGTGGCGGGTTTCGAAGGCGCGGCCGCGCCGGCGCCGGACGACCCGGGCTGGGAGCCTGACTGGGAGCCGGGTGGTGCGGGTGCCTGGGACGGTCCGTGGGAGGCTCCCCAGGGCCAGCCACCCGGCGCGGGCGACACCCTGGTCGCACCCTCGACCCTGGCCGACCACCTGTGCGCCCAGCTGGGCCTGCTGCGGCTGGACCCGCGCGAGCGGCGGCTGGCCGAGGCCGTGGCCCGCAGCCTGGACGACGACGGCTACCTGCGCCTCGACCTGGACGAGGTCGGCGCCGCCAGCGGCCTGCGGCCCCGTCCGCGGTCGCACGAGCTGTCGCTGGCGCTGCGCCGGGTGCAGGCGCTGGAGCCGGCCGGCACGGGCGCCCGCGGGCTGGCCGAGTGCCTGGCGCTGCAGCTGCAGGAGGGGGCCCAGGCCCGTCCCCACGACGCGGTGGACCTCGCCTGCCGCATCGTGCGCGAGCACCTGCCCGCGCTGGCCGCGGGCGACGACGAGCGGCTGGCCCGCCGCCTGGGTGAGCCGCTGGCGCAGGTGCAGGCTGCCTGCGCGCGCATCCGCCGGCTCGATCCACGACCTGGCTGGCGCCAGGGCACGCACCCGACCGCCTACCTCACGCCCGACGTGGTGGT
>JACCEC010855041.1_pt1 | contig 15450 bp, 15 predicted proteins | sample 7450121 | NCBI WGS metagenome assembly JACCEC01 (sample SAMN15323455, study PRJNA562643) | freshwater metagenome | isolation source: river surface water | place: USA:Blue River Watershed | collected 2017-08-18 | reverse complement strand
TTACTTCCGAAATTGAGTTCTACCTTAGAGACGCATCCGGCAACGTTATGGCCAACTACCTCTTACATCCAGATTCTTGCGCTTTGTACCTCACCGAACAGCCCATTTACGGAAGCAGTAGGTTGGGAGTGTATGCCCCCAATACGGATGTAACCACCAATGCCACCAGCAACCGGTTCACCCTCATTCGAGGAATTCGCAAATACGAACTCAGCAACTGGCTGGGGAACGTGCAAGTCGTTATTTCTGACAAAAAAATTCCCATTTGTAACAACAGCCAAACCCCAGCTTACTACGAAGCCGATGTTCTTTCCGCGAAAGATTACTACCCATTTGGAATGACCATGACCCAACGAGGGTTTGATGGTGGGAGTTATAAGTACGGTTTTAATGGTCAAGAGAAAGACGATGAAGTAAAAGGTAGTGGAAATAGCTATGAATTTACATTCCGAATTTACGACCCACGAACAGGACGTTTTTTAAGTGTTGACCCAATTGCAAAGAACTATCCCCACAGCAGTCCTTATGCCTTTGCGGAAAACAGCCCTATACAGTGCATTGATTTAGAGGGATTAGAAAAGTATAAAGTAACTGGAAGGTCGTTTATACCGATGGAAACAATTGGAAATCCTAATCCTTTTGGAACATCGTCAACTTTTGCGGGAGATAACAGAACATCCTACCAATTAAATACCACAGCTTACCGAACAGAACAAAAGGTAACGGCTGATTTTGACAATAGAACAGTTTCCTATTCCAATAATACGGCAAGCGGTTCAAAAGGCTTAGATAAAGCAGGAAAAGTAGTAGAAACTTCCGAAGCGGGTCCAGCGGGTCCTGTTCCCACTTACGATAAAGCATTTTTGCAAAATGGTAATTCGGTTACAATACATTTAAGTGTTGATGCTCCCAATAAGTTAGTTTCTGGTGCTCCTTCAATAAATTATCAATTTGATGTTACTATTACACCAAATGCAGACGGAAAAACTTTTGATTATCAGATAAAAGGAAATGCAGACGGTTTTCCTGCTTATGAACTTTGGATAACAGACGAAACGAATAACAAATCTTATTTATTATTTAATAGAACCCCAATTGAATCAGGTGAAGGGCCATTTTCTCTATTTGGTACTGGCGAACATAGTTATAACTTGAAAGGTAATAGCGGAAGTAAAACTCCTGCAACTGTAGTGCCGTTTAAAGACACTCAAAATTCTCCAGAGTGTACAGATGATAGGTGTGATTAATATATGAAAAGGTTTAAATTATGAAATTATATCAATCACCATTATCAATAGGCGGCAGCCTTCTATTTATTGCAGGGTCATATCTTGGCGTTAAAATGCTTATGGGTGCTTGGCCTACTTACTTTGCCTTTATCTTCTTGGGTATAGGAATAATAATGCTGGTAATAGATTATTTTATCAGAAAATCAAGATTGGGATTTAGTATTAAATTAATAATCCAATCGCTTTGCGTTATCGTTCCTTTAGCTGTCGGATATTTATATTTTGCTGAGAAGTTTTAATAACAAAAACGCCAAGAGAAATCAAACAACTAAAAAATAATTATATTTACACCAAATTTCATGGCAGGATGAAAACAAATATTCTTTTTTCATTATTAGCAATTATCAGCTTCGGTGCAAATGCTCAAAACGAAAATCCTTATGAGATTTTCGGTCACAAAACAACGGTTAATTATATAGACCAAGATTTATTTACATTGGACAATCCTGATAGCACATCTTTAACTAAGAAAATGGTTTACAATTCAGAAGAAAGAAAGCTATATTTATATGGTGCGGATAACATTTTGCTTCATTCATATAATGTCTTACCTAATAATCAATTTATTTGGCTATCAACAGACCCTGCTGCAAGAAAGTACCCTTCAATGTCCCCTTACTCTGCATTCGGTGGAAACCCTATTTTAATAACCGACCCAAATGGAGATACGCTAATAATAAGCCATGAAGCTACATCAGCTTCATTGTCCGACTTGCAGAGGCTCATACCAAAAGACTATCAGAGTATGTTGAAAGTAGTTAATAATAATATGATTGTGTTTCAAGGGTATGAAAATTTACCCGACAATGTAAAGCAATACGAAGGTGTAGCACTATTAAATAGTATGATAAATTCACAAAAAAACTACCTATATAGTGCCGGAAATACAATTCAAGGTTTTGATCCAGTAGCAAATGCTTCAGGACCAATAATTTATGATCCTAATGCTTCAGGTGCAAACAACCCATTAAACGCGATTCAGAATTTTTCAAAAACACCATATTGGCCTGATAATCCTAATGCACAATACCAACCTGCTGATGGAGTTGATGGTTCTGTGAGAATTGCACAAGGCAGCTTTACTGTGGAAAATGTATTTACGAATACACCTGTAGATGTTAATAGAACTAATGTTGTTTTCCATGAATTGAAAGAAAATTTTTTAAGAACAGAGACAAATCAGGTGCAACAACCCGGTTTCTCATATGCACCTAATGGTGGCATGTACTATTCTAGTCACTCAAATTCATTAACTGGGGGTGCTCACCAAGCTGCTGGAAACGTTGGTAAAACGAATGCCAATCAACTTGGTATCTCTACAACAGGAGCTTCTGGCACTGGACAGAATTGGCAATTTGCACCAACACGATGAAAACCTACATATTCATAATATTTTTCGGAATTCTTAACTATTGTTCCACTGCCCAATCAGTTGTGTTTTCTAACAAAGATTTACAATTAGTTTTGAACACAACGTATTTAAATGATTCTGTTTTAGTTAGTATAATTGAAGTAAAGAATCTTTCAAATTCTTACATTTACTTACCTAAAGACGGTTATTTACCACCAAATTTCTTTCCCACAAATAAAACAATTCTTGATTTCACTAATTCTAAACTAGGTAAAGGTAATCCTCATTATTATAGTTCTACTATAATGCTTGATATTCTTAAGCCCAAGGAGTCTTTGACATTTACATACAAATACACAACTAAATACTCGTCTTGCCAAGCAATAGAATTTATATATGAGTATATTATAGTGAACAAGACTATAAAGGACAATAAATTGACAGCAAAAAAATATTTACGCCTGTTAGAAAAAATTAATTTGACATTCAATATATGCAGTCAACCGTAAACACTTACTGGTGCTAACAGCGTGTTGCCTCAATTGGCGGTGACGTGCAAAATTGGAACTGAGTGCTCCTATCAAACTTTTCTCCAGGTTGACAGTGTAGTGCTCCAAAATCGCCAACTGCGGCAACACGCAAAACGTTAGCACCAATAAGTAAAGACAACACAGCAATGAATAAACTAATCACAACATTGACACTTTTCTGCTTCGGGACACAGTTGACCTTTGGACAGACGGCTGACCCAAAGACCATTTACAAACAAGCATTTAGCGAACAACTACAAATGCTCAAAGGACAGAAACCAATTGACTTTAAACGAGCCGTGTTTTTGACCGAGAACGCTTACCATAAAGGACAAATGAATTATCAAACCTTTTGCAACGGAATTACTTCGACTGGACAACAATTGAAAGAACTAATCAAACAACGTGGACTTCAAAACTATAAGACCGCTGGAAATTGGGCTGTTTTCAGCTATATGACAGACAGTTTGCCAATCAACAATTTCAAGCCCTGCACTTATGAATTTGACGATTTTATGGGCGACAAAGACTGGACTAAAATGTTTGTAACCAAACTAATAAAAACAAGAAGTGGCAACTGCCACTCTTTGCCTTATTATTACAAAATACTTTGCGAAGAAATTGGAGGAAAAGCAAGTTTGGCACTTGCACCAAACCACGTTTATATAAAACACATTGACGAGAAAGGACAATGGTCAAACGTAGAACTTACAAATGGCGGTTTCCCGAGAGACCAATGGATAATTAAACAAATGGCTATTTCAGTAGAAGCAATTAAAAGCGGTATTTATATGAACCCACTTTCTCAAAAAGAAAGCATTGCAATGACAATGTTTGATTTAGCAAGTGCTTACAGCTTTCAATATGGAAATGATGATTTTGTTCTACAGACTGCAAATACAGCGTTACAGTATTTTCCTAAATGTATTCCTTTAATAATGATGAAAGCGAATTGCATTAGAGACAAAATAAAAGCAGAACAAAAAAAAGCAAATCCAAACAAAGAACTGATAAATAACAATATTGCTCTTTACAAAAAGACTATTGGAACTATAGATAGTTTGGGGCATAAAGATATGCCAACAGAGTTATATCAAGAGTGGGTAAAGTCGGTTGACGAAGAGAAAGCCAAAAGAAATCAAACAACTAAAAAATAATTATATTTACACCAAATTTCATAGCACAATTAAAACAAAAATTCTTTTATCATTATTAGCAATTAGCAGCTTCGCTGCTAATGCTCAGAACGATAATCCTTATGCGATTTTCGGACACAAAACCAATGTAGTTTACGAAATAAAAGTTTCAGATTATTTAATCATAAGAAACAATGATTTAAAATCAGATACAATGGCAATGGCATTCAACTTTGAAGATGGTTTTGTATTATTTCTTGGAATGAACGATACTATTCTAAATAAAGTTAAAATACAACCAGAACAGCTTCTGCGCTGGCTTTCCGTTGACCCATTAGCAAAAGATTATCCATCTATTAGCCCTTATGCATTTGTTGCAAATAATTGTATTAATGCAATTGACCCAGACGGCAGAAAAATTCTTTTTGTAAATGGTCATTACCAAGATAATATTCTTGGTCCAATTATCGGTTCATCCAAACCAGGTCAAGCATATTGGGGACAAGGCTTTGCTACTGCTGCTCAAGGCTTTTTTAAAGACCAAAGCAAAATATCTGACAATAATTTTATTAATGGCTCTTCAATAGTGGGTGGCGACATGAGCGGACAAGATAGATATAATGCTGGTATGGCATACGCAAAGGCTAATCTTAGTGTTATCACTGCTGACATGGTTGCAGGTGAAACTATTAAAATGGTTACCCATAGTGAAGGTGCGGCATACGGTGCTGGAGTTGCTCAATACTTATTAGACCAAGGCTATAAAGTAGAAACAATTGTACATCTTTCAGCCGATGAAGGTGATGAATTTAAAACGCCAACTCAACCTATGACTTATCAGTTCGGATATAAAGGAGATTGGGTAACAGGAAATAATGAAATTTCAGGGGTTGATAAATCAGGTATTGGACTTAGATGTGATTTGGGTCCACTTACAGTTCACGGAACAACTAAAAATGCATCAGTATTTAATTATGTTCAAGATTTAGTTACTGTACAGACTCAACAGAACATTGGCATGGTTAACGGACAATCTGCCGCTTGGACATCACAGGTTCAAGGGAGTACATCAAAAGGAACTACATTTTCAAATGTAAATGGCAGTAATTTAAGTAATACTAACGGAACTCCTTTTAAGTGTGAATAATTATAGAATATCTTATATCGTAATAAAACTACTTACTATTCTTACGGGTAGTTTTATGGTGGTTTTTGCCTCAGCTTTCAGCCTTGCATCAAAAGAGCAATTGGACTTAGCTCTTAAAGAAAACTATTGGGGTTTCTTTTTGACGAGATTTTTATTATGCTTTTTTTTTGGTGTTTTATTTTTTTCAATATCTTATCTTTTCAATTACTTGTTTCGTAATCGTCACGGGTATTCAAAACAAAAAATAAAAGTCCTTTCACTAATCGAATTTAGCTATTACATTTTAATTTCGTTAATAATGACAATCATAATGATTAGTACAATTTGACCGACAGAGAGAACTTACTGGTGCTAACAGCACATTGGCAATAGGCGGGGTTTCGTCTCCGCTTGACAGTTTTGTGGTAGCCGAAAGTTCAGTTCTCCGAACTAACTTTTGTGCCGAAAAGCCCGCCCATCGCCAATCTGCAAAACGTTAGCTGATATTTTAAAAACGACATTGACAATAAACAAAATCTTATGACATTGATACAGGACGAAACAATTGAAAAAATAAAAATCTTCTTTCTGAATTTCGGGAAGACATTAAAAAAATCAGCTATTTGGCTGACGATTTCATACATAATACCATTACTAAATATTTTTATTCTTTGGAGTATTAGTCGTGATAATTTCACCATAGACATTAATATAGTATCGATAATTATTGCCACAAATAGCTGTATTATAACTTCATTGTTACATTTATTCTATCAAAACGACAAGAAAAGAGAAATGGCTTATGTTCTAAGTGTTCTAACAATTGTTGTTTCAGTCGCTTTGTATGTATTATGCCTACTACAAGTTGAATTAAAAAATGAATTTATAAAAATTGACATTTATAAGTATGGATCATACGTTACTTTGGCTATTTCAGTTTTGTTACTGTTAATTTCCAAGTATGACGAAGTTGAAGCAATAAGTGAGTATAAAGCAAACAAGAGCAAAAAAAATAACTCAACCACCGTTGACGGTCAAGACGTAGCAATATGAAAAAGACAGTAAAACTTAATTCAATAAAAGTACACCAATCAATTGGTGATATTTATGTGGCTGAAATTAACCCACAAAATCTATTGCAAATGTCTATCGTTGACAGAAGAAGAATTGAAAACGATGAAGAAGTCATAGGTATACAACGAGAATTAAAAGAAGAAAAGGTAAAACAAATAAAAAAATACCTCTCTACCAATAAAGCGACATTTCCAAATTCAATAATTCTTAACACAGAAGAAAAGTATGTGATTGCGAAATCAGACAATTCAATAGAGTTAGAAATTAATGAAGATACATTTAGCATAATTGATGGTCAGCACAGAGTAGAAGGCTTTAGAGACAACCCAATAGAAAATTTCAATTTAATAATCTCAATATTAATTGACCTAAAATTAGATGAACAAGCTGAAATTTTTACAACAATAAATTCCCAGCAAACAAAGGTTGATCCTTCACATAATTTAAATCTTGAACTTGAAAGTATAGTTTATACTCCAATTAAAATGATGATTGAGATTGCACAATCATTTAACTACGACAAAGAATCTCCTTGGTTTAATAGCATCAAACTTCTCAGAAATAAGAATGGTGGTATATTATCACTTTCAGCTTTTGTAAAACCATTAATTGCTCTTACTTTCCCAGACAATGACTATTATTTGATAAAAAATGAATTAAACAAAAATCCCAAAGAATTTCCAAACTTCTCAAGCATCAATTATGACAATAAAAGATTTATTTTTTGGAATTTTTATAAAGTGAAAGATTTTAATTCCGTTTACAAGATTTTGTTTAATTATTTCAAAGCAATGAGTATTGTTTTAGACAAGGATTGGTTAAATGAAAACTCATTATTAAGCAAAACAACAGGCTACAATGCCATAATTAAGCTTTTTAAAGACCTGTACTTAGAAGGATTAAAATCAAACAATTTGACTTATGATTTTTTCTTTAACAAATTATCATCGCTCTCTAAAATGAACGGAATAATCACTAGCGAGAACTTTGGGGCATCTGGCTTTAAAGCATCAAACGACTTATATCTTGAAATGAAGAAAAACATCAGCTAACAGCGTGTTGCCTCAATTGGCGGTGAAGTGCAAAATTGAAGCCGAGTGCTCCTATCAAACTTCAGTGCTGGCAGACTGTTTAGTGCTTCGAAATCCGCTTCTTCGCCAAGCGCCAAACCGTTAGCGGTCATGCTGTAACAAAATAATCATAAACGCAAATAAAATGTTTTTAGAAAAATTGATCATACAAAACTTTCGGACAATTGACAATCTGACTTTGAACTTCAACAAAGGGCTTAACATTCTCATTGGCGAAAACAATTCGGGCAAGACAGCGATTATTGATGCATTGAGAATCTGCATCGGTTATGGCAATTTGCGAAGAGATATTTATGTAAGGGATTCTGACTTTCATTTTCAGAAAAATAATGTTTCTGCGTCAGCAACTGAAATCCAGTTTCATTTACATTTTAAAATAGAACTTCCTAATGAAGCGGCATGGTTTAACGACCTTCTTTGGATCAGCGAAGACGGAACACAGCAAGAACTTCAAATACATTTCATGTTTCACATTGACCCAATCAGTGAAACAAGAAGAATAAAATACAAAGTTTGGGGAGGCGCAAACGAAGGACAACAAATAACGCCTGATGTTCTTTCTCTTTTATACTATGTTCATTTGGATGCTTTGCGGGATGCAGAAAACCACTTACGACCAGTCAGAGGAAATAAGCTGGGGCAACTTTATAATAATATCCAAATTGACACAACAAGTAGAGAAGCAGATTTGCAAAAGAAGCAAGAACTTGCTGACAGAGTTCACACAGCAGTTCACAGCGATGATCAATGGAAAGAACATCTTAGAAAAGGAAAGGAAAAAATCAACGAACATTTAAAGGAGACAAGTTTTAGCGGTGATGTACAGAAAGTAGATGTTGATTTTCTTTCTTATGATTTCAACAAACTTGTTGAGAATCTCAAAATACAAATGCCTTTCTACCCTGAAAATATTTTGAACGGGAGTAAGCAGCTTCATTTTGAGTTGCATCAAAACGGACTTGGTTACAACAACCTTATTTACACTGCAACTGTTTTAGGAGATTTGAAGCAGAAGAAAGCACTTGAAGAAGAAACTTATGCTGCATTATTAATTGAAGAACCAGAAGCACATTTACATCCGCAACTGCAAAATTTATTTTTCAATTACCTCAACAAATTAGACAAAGACCACGGATTTCAACTCTTTGTAACATCACATTCTCCAACCATTACTGCAAAAGCCGATTTGAATTCAGTAATTGTATTGCAGAACGAACAAAACAAAGTCCACTCACTGGCAATTTGGAGTTCGGGGATTTCAGCCTCTAACCTTACTTACCTTCAAAAATTTCTGGATGTAACTAAATCGCAATTATTTTTTGCAAATGCTGTCATTTTAGTTGAAGGCATTTCGGAAGCACTTCTAATGACGATTTTCAGTTTAAAGGTTGGCGAAGCATACGACATAGAAAAAGCAGGTGTTGAAGTAGTAAACATTAGTGGGGTCGCATTTGGGCATTTCGCAAACCTTTTCAACAATGCAGACGTAAATAAGAACCTCAAAACAAGATGTTCATTGATAACTGATGATGACAGAAAGCAAATTGAAGATGACCCTGCTGCAAGAATTGCCAATATCAATGAATTGCAAGGAGGAACACTCAAACCATTTATCGGTCAAATCACTTTTGAATATGAACTATTCCTTGCAAGTGAAGCAAATAGAACTTTGCTTCTAAAAGTTTACAAAGAATTCCATCCGCAAACCGAGATTGAAGTAAATGCCGACATAGAAATTTACTCAAAGAATTTTGCTGATAAAGTGAAAGAACAAAAAGGAAAATCAGAATTGGCTTTGCGTTTAGCAACTCATTTAGAAAATGGCTTTGAACTATACAAGATATTTTCAAAACAACAGTTATCCGAAGCAGAATTTCTTGTAACTCTTGACTCTGATGCAGAACGAGATGATTTCAATTCTTACAAGACTTTCTCTGTGCCAGTTTATATTCAAAATGCAATCAAGTATGCTGTAAAAAACGAAGTTGATGTTTGATTCTCTTTCTCCAACCCAACATGAAATAGTTTTCAATAAGTCAGGCAAGTTTGTAGTTAGGGCTTGTCCTGGAAGTGGCAAAACTTATTGCGTAAGTGCCCGGCATGCAAGGATGATGAAAAGTTGGAAAAGTAAATTCACAGGTATTGCCGCTTTATCTTTTACAAATGTGGCATGGCAAGAGATAGGCAAGAAATTACAAGATGAATTTCAAAGCAAAAGCGGAATTGCATTTCCACATTTTCTTGGAACTATTGACAGCTTCATAAACAAATACATTTTTCTTCCTCACGGACATTTAGTAATGAAATGCAATAGCCGACCAACATTGGTTGGAGAACCTCATGGCACTTGGGCAGGAAGTGATTTCAGTAGTGCATTATTTGACAATATTAGTTATGCCATGGATGGTAGCATGTATGCAATCTCTCCAACAAAGATGAAAGGAAATTGGAAAGAAAACAAATTCATCGTTAATGCAAAAAAAAGGTACAACAAAGCAGGTTATGCCACACAATCCGACGCTAATTACTATGCAATGAAAGTTTTGGAAAACTATCCTTCAATTGCAAAAGCATTGGCTTTAAGATTTCCCGTATTAATTGTTGATGAAGCTCAAGACACTTCCGACATTCAAATGAAGATTTTTGATTTGCTTATTGCACAAGGGTTGAATGAAGTCATGTTAGTTGGTGACCCCGACCAAGCAATATTTGAGTGGAATGATGCAAGACCAGAACTCCTAAATCAGAAATTTGATGCTTGGCAAGGTTCAATAGTTTTGAATGAGAATCGTAGAAGTTCACAACGCATTTGCAATTTCACACATAAGATTTCTTCACTTCCACTCGCATCAAATTCTGTTGATGCAGATGTTACAGAATATCCCTTCCAACCATTAGTAAGGAATCACAACAACAATATTCCAGAGATTGTAAATACCTTTCTTGAAGCTTGCACTCAAAATGGAATTGCGCACACGAAAGAAAAGGTTGCTGTTGTATTCAGAGCAAAAGATTTGATCTATACAATTACTGGATTGCCTGATGATTCCTGTAAAATTTATCCGTGGATAGCCAACGACAATCTTACAAGAGATTTTGCAAAGGGAAAATTTCTTTACGACAGTGGCGATTTCAAGAAAGGATTTAAATTGATTGAGAAAGCAGTTTTAAAGTTAATCACCGAATCAGAATATTGTTCGGAGGAAATGATTAATGATTCAATTAATAAATTGGGATTTACCGAACATAGGAGTTTAGTTTTTAAATTCATAAAAATGTTGCCTGCAACAAATGTTTCTTTGGGAAATTGGATTGACGCAGCTAACGCAGCATTTAACGACAATAGCGTTCCACCATGTTTGAAAATCACAGACAAGTCAAAAGAGTTTTCATTCAAAGAAATTTTTCTTCATGAAGAAATTACATCTTCTAACTTGAATTATAGAATTGGTACTGTTCACAGTGTAAAGGGTGAAACTTTTGAAGCAACACTTTTAATTTTAAAAGAAATAGCAAGCAACAGGGGGAAATATTCTAAAATTCTTGCAAATGCAAACCCACCATCCGAACACGAAGAACTCCGTATCGCATATGTTGGCATGACCCGAGCAAGAAAAGTTTTAATGATTGCAGTTCCAACAGATGAATGTAAAGCAGCATGGGAAGAAAAACTAAATGGCAACAACTAAAGCACGAACCGCTAACAGCACCTACCCAAAAGTGGCGGTTCAGTGCACCTCAGACACATTTGTGCCTAATTAAACATTGGTTCTCTGCATCAACATTTGTGGTGAAAACCGCCACCTTCGGGTAGCTGCAAAACGTTAGCACCTATTGTAAAAGACGACATGAATGAAATTAATACAAGACATAATCAACCAGCTAATTGACACCGAAAAGTCAATTACATCTCCACTATTAAAGACTAAAGTTCTTGCAAGCAGACTACAAAATGACACTTTATTTAATTGGGTGACTAAGGAGCTTATAGGTTATGACAACTCAGATGAAATTCCCGATTACAGAAAATATTTAGGTTCAATAACGGGGACTTACATAAACGGAAACATGCAATATAATGACCAACCCGTTCCGACAGTTGGACTAAAAAAGGAATTTGAAAATGTAATACGTTCAATGAATTTTAATCAAAGTATTTCGACACTTGAGACACTTCAATCGGATAAAAAATCAGGTAAACTTGAACATAATTTTCCAGCAGAAATAGTAGGACTTATTCAAGAAAATTGGATAACCCATATTTACAACTTATCAACTGTAAAAAATCAATTCCAGCAAATGCCGTGACAGAAATTCTAACCTACGTCAGAAACAACCTGTTAGATTTCATGCTAAAAATAGACTCGGAATTTGGTAACATTACAGAAATAGAAGAATTAAAAACAAAAAAGAAAGAGATAGCGACAATTATGAATCAAACTATAATTAACAATACAGGTGACGGGAATGTGGTAAATACTGGGGACAAAGCAACTATAACATCCACAATAACAATATCAAAAGGCAATAAAGAAGAACTTTCTAAACATCTTCAAGACATTGGACTAACTACGGACGACACAAATGAACTCATTCAAGTTATTGACACTGAAGAACCAGACTTTGAAAAGAAAACATTTGGAAAAGCAGTTAATTCTTGGACACAAAAAATGTTGGGTAAGGCTTTGGACGGTTCATGGAACATAGGAATTGGTGCGGCTGGAAATCTAATAGCAGAAGCAATAAAGACATACTATGGAATGTAGAAAAACTGGTGCTAAAAGGCGTTTAGCTCAATGGCGGGTGACGTGGTTAATTGAACATTCTACCTCGCATCTACATTTGCGGTGTATTGACAGTTATGTGCTCCGAAATCGCCAACTGCGGCAAGCGGCAAAACGTTACCAGTAATTTTAAAAGACGACAAAACAATGAGCAACCTTGACGAACAGATATTAAAAGTTTACACAGCAAAAGCACAAGCCGACAAAGCAATAAGTTCTTTGAAAGGAATTTTGCTTGGCATTAACTTAGACGGCAACGTAAACGAAAAGGAAATTAACGAACTTAATAAATGGGTTGTTGCACACAACGACCTTATTGAGAGAAATCCGTTAAATGAATTTATGAATATTATTGAGCAAACAATCTCGAACAAAATTCCACCTAAAGAAACAATTGAAGACTTGTATTGGTTGTGTCAAAAATATGAAAACGACAACTACTATTACAACGCTGTAACAACTGACCTACAGACATTGCAAGGACTTTGTCACGGAATTTTATCGGACGGGACAATAAACGAAAAGGAAATTTTCGACTTGCATAATTGGCTTCAAGAAAACGAGCATTTAAACACTTATTATCCCTATGACGAAATAAGGAGTTTAATTTTATCAATAGTTTCCGACCACAAAGTTGACGAGGAAGAAAAATTAGTTTTAAAGGCATACTTCAACCAATTTGTAAAACTTCAAGACAAAGAAACAGGCGAACAAATTAAAAGTGAAACATCGGACGTTAGCATTTCAGGACTTTGCACAAGCGAACCGAACGTAACATTTGAGGGTAAGACATTTTGCATAACTGGTGTTCTCAAAAGAGGCAACAGAGAAGACCTGCAAAAAGACATCATAAAACTTGGTGGTATCCCAACAGACAGCGTTACTCGCAAGACAGATTATTTAATTGTTGGCGACAATGGAAATCCAGCTTGGGCATTTTCGTGCTACGGACGAAAAGTAGAAAAGGCTTTAAGTATGAGAAAAGAAGGACATACAATTATGCTTATTCACGAGTATGACTTTGCAGAAATCGTTGACGACTTGAAATAATGAACAGCGGAAGAAAAACTACTGGTAACAGGCGTTTGGCTCAATGGCGGGTGACGTGGTTAAATGAACATTCTACCTCGCATCACCTTTTGTGGTTTATTGACAGTTATGTGCTCCGAAATCCGCCACCTTCGCCAAGCCAGAAAACGTGTGTGGCTTGAACAATCAGCGGAATGCTGATTGGTGCTTTAAAACAAATTTGAGTGGCCTTCGAAAGACTGCTGTCAATAGCAGTCTTTAAACCACCTAATGCTGCTAATTTAGGAAACTACTTTTGTGGTGAGCGATTAGGAAAAACGGAGGCAACGACTTCTGTAGGTGAGTGTAGGTGAGTTGAACGAAAGTGAACCCAACGATGAAGCCTCGTAAGGGCAATAGCCGATGTCAAAAATAGGTAGTTACGTTTGCACTTATGGTTAGAGTGGAACGGAAAACACAAGGTCACAAGAACGCTTTCCATAAAGAAAAGGGTAGGCTAGCGATGACTTAGACCTCTTTTTTTCTTGGAGTTTAGGCCTTTTATTCAAAGCTTTCGTATTGTTTTTTGGATTGAGCAGCTACTGCTAGACTGCGCTTTTTTACCTTTTAGCTCTAACTCCTTTTTTATTTTCAAATTCCCTCTTTTGATGATCGATAATCAATAAGGCCAAGGTTAGCCCAAACAAGAGAACTAGGGCGCCTTTTAAAACCCTGTTAGCATCCTTCAATTCTTGGTTGGTGCTCAGAATTGAATCGTTGGTTGGGTTTTTAAGTATAAAATGATAATCAGTGAAATCTTCCATTTTTATTCAATTTTGAATAGTTTACCTTCGGTTTGAATTAAGGCTAGGTTGAATATTTTGGCAATAGCATAATCTCCTTTTTTTTCCAAGGAAGAAAAGTGCTTAAATGAAAATCCCAGACCCTTTAAATACTCATAGTGGAAGAGTTCATCCGGCTTTTCTTCCTTTAATTTGAGTAGAATCTTGAAATTCTGGATTAAAGGGTTGATAACACTTTTTGTTAGTTCTCTAAAGTCTTTCGCCTTTTTGTTGTTGTAGGCAATCCTATTGGCGCTGCTTTCAAATTTTTGATTACTCCTTTTTGGGGTAAATCGATTTCCTGTATATGGATCTAAAGCCATGAAATTATTGGGGTGTTAAAGTAATTTTTTCATTGCCTCCAGTACTTCGTTTTTTAAAAAGTAAACTCGTTTTCCTAATCCATATTTAATGAGTTTACCTTTTTTTACCCAGTTATCAACCGTGGTTGGGTCGCAGGAGAAAAGTTTGGCCACCTCTCTTCTCGTTAAAACCTTCTTTTCTTCTTTTGAATGGTTGCCCTTCTCGGGAATAGGAAGGTGCGTTTCTAACTTTCCCAAGCAGTCCTTTAGCTGTTCAAGGGAATCATCCAATCTTTTTAGAAATTCTTCATGGTTCATTTTGAATCAATTTATTTCTGCAAATTTTGCTTGAATGAATGATTCATCCGGGACGGGATTATGTCTATTTCCGTGAATTTTCGGACATTTTTCGTCCCAAAATTGTTGGGAACCTTCCAAAAAAGGCTCAAAAAGTAAGGTGTTTACCCGGTAATTTTCCTCGAAAATGTGATGATAAGGGCTATTAAGCCACTTTTTGGAGATAGCTATTTTCGTAAAAATAAATGGGACCAAACCCGTTGAAATGGGACCGTGAAATGAAAAAAAGAGGATGAATAAGAAGGGATTTTTTGAATTTTTCTTAAACCTTGTGGGAAGTATGATTTGGAATCATCCCAAGTAAATTAAGTTTTAAGATTTCCTGAAAAGCCAGAAAATATTTTTGGAAATTGCAATTTCGGGCTAAATACGGGCTAGATAAAAATAAAAAAACCGTAACTATTGGTTTTTCAATGAGTTACGGTTTATTTTCGTGATCCCGCTGGGACTCGAACCCAGGACCCATACATTAAAAGTGTATTGCTCTACCAGCTGAGCTACGGAATCCAACGTTATTTTTATTAACGTGGCGCAAAGATAGGTCTTTTATCGAATTGCCA
>JACCEC012541523.1_pt1 | contig 15454 bp, 16 predicted proteins | sample 7450121 | NCBI WGS metagenome assembly JACCEC01 (sample SAMN15323455, study PRJNA562643) | freshwater metagenome | isolation source: river surface water | place: USA:Blue River Watershed | collected 2017-08-18 | reverse complement strand
GGTGGCCGGGTGCGGCGGCCGTCTACGATTTTCTCGCACAACCGATGATGAACGCGCTGCCTGAGGGATCGAAGATGATCGCCACCGGCGTTATTACCCCTTTCATGGTACCCATGAAGGTCACCATGATGCTGGCCTTGATGATCTCGCTGCCCTGGGTGTTGTATCAGGCCTGGGCCTTTGTTGCACCGGGACTGTATACGCATGAAAAGCGTCTGGTGGCGCCGCTGATTATTTCATCTTCAGCGCTCTTCATATTGGGCGTGGCGTTTTGCTATTACTTTGTGTTCGGCACTGTTTTCAAATTCATCAACGAATTTGCGCCGAAATCGATTTCGGTTGCGCCGGATATCGAAAACTACCTCGATTTTGTATTGACTATGTGTCTGGCGTTTGGTCTGACCTTTGAAGTGCCAGTCGTCGTGATCGTATTGGTTCGCATGGGCCTGGTCACCGTGGAGAAACTCAAATCCATTCGACCCTATGTGATCGTGGGTGCATTCGTGATCGCGGCGGTTGTCACGCCGCCCGACGTCATGAGTCAGCTCTTTTTGGCTATTCCGCTTTGTCTGCTCTACGAGATTGGTTTGCTGCTGGCGCCTTTGTTCGAGAAGGCGACGCAGGCGCCTGAAGAGACCGTCTGATCCGTTTGCCAAGAGGCCCTGACAAAGAGCCGCTGGCGTTGTTGCGCCGCCTTGTCGTACCACTCTCTGTCTGCGGTGGTGCACCTGGACAGTGGCTTTTTGTTAGAGCCTCTCAGGGTGTAGGCCCGGCTGCTCGCAGCCACTTCACCAGCGGTGCCGAAGCCTTGAAATCCGCAAGCAGTAAATCAGGTAGTTTTTCTGGCGACAGTTTCGTCACACTCACTTCCCGCCTAACCATATAACTTTTCAGTTTCAGAAATTCCGAATGCGGCGCATCGGCTTCAAAACCTTTGGGCAAACGTATCAGCTTGTCTTTTTCTACCAAGCCGCCGAAAACAGTTTGCAATCCTTTGTCTCGCACGAGGCGTTGAAAGCCCGCAGCATCATTGACAATGTGCTTGCGTACGGCACGCAGGCGATCAGCGGGTGGTGCGTATTCGCCACCGGCTGAGAACAACATTCCTCTGGCATCGATGTGGAAGTAGTAGGCGGGCCCACCGCCCTGGCTGGGTTTTTTGAGGCCGCTCAGCGTGATCGCTGCCGAAAAAGTGGTTTTGTATGGCGGTTTGCCGCGTGCGAAACGCAGATCCCGGTTCACTCTGAACATGGCTTTTTTCGGGTTGCAATGGGCAATCGCCGGATCAAAACGCGTGATGCCGGCTATCAGCGTCTCGACCAGCGTCAGTAGCTCGCCGCGCAGAATGTCGTAACGCGGTTTGTTCATTACAAACCATGCACGATTATTGTTTTCTTCCAGTTCGGAGAGGAACTGAACCAAGTCTCGGAGGTGCATGAAATCTACTCACCTTCCATGGGGCGACGCGGTTTCGAGCGAGGCCTGCGACCCACCGTAATCTCAATAGCGGCCTCGCTTGATTTGCGCAGTACGGTCACGCGCACTTTCTCCCCGGGCGTAAGTTGTGCCACCAGGTTCATCATCGATACCCTATCCGAGACGGGCTTGTCGGCCACCGACAAAAGTATGTCGCCCGGTTTCATGCCTGCCTTGTCTGCAGGTCCGCCTTTGAGTACGCCGGCAATGATGGTTCCCGTTGATTTTTGCAGACCGAAACTTTCCGCGAGTTCGGGTGTGATGTCTTGCGGCTCAACGCCGATCCAGCCGCGTACGACTTGTCCATGTTGGATGATGGCATCCATGACTGTTTTCACCGTGGTCACCGGAATCGCAAAACCGATGCCCAAAGACCCACCGCTGCGCGTATAGATCACATTATTGATACCTAGCAGATGCCCGTTGGTATCGACCAGTGCCCCGCCGGAGTTGCCCGGATTAATCGCTGCGTCCGTCTGGATGAAGTTCTCGAAGGTATTGATGCCCAGATGGTTGCGGCCCAGTGCGGAAATGATCCCCATGGTGACTGTCTGGCCGACACCAAAGGGATTTCCGATCGCCAGCACCACATCGCCAACCTTTGCATTGTCCAACCTGCCCAAAGTGATGGAGGGCAGATTTTTCAGATTCACCTTGATAACCGCAAGATCGGTATCCGGATCCGAACCCACCAGCTTGGCGGGAATCTTTCTTCCATCCGCGAGCGCGACTTCCATTTCTTCCGCACCATCAATCACGTGATAGTTCGTCAGAATGTAACCCTCGGGGCTGACAATGACGCCTGAGCCCAGACTGAATTGTTTTTCATCCTGCGTGGCCGGGCCATCGCCAAAAAAACGTCGGAAAAAGGGATCGTTGTTGAAGGGATGTACCTGCGACCGCGCTTCCTTGCTGGTGAAAATATTGACCACGGCAGGCATTGCGCGGCGCGCAGCTTCCCGGTAACTGTCTTTCGCTGATGCTGCGTCGGAGCCCGTCGCTTCTTGCACGGGCACTGGTTTTGATGCCACATGGACGTTGGACGTGCCACGAGTCAGCCACTCGGGTTTGAGTGTCGCTACAATGAACCATAGCGCAAGTGCCACAGTGACGGTCTGCGCAAACAATAACCAGAGACGACGCATAACAGGTATGGAAATGAGCGGAAAAAAAGTCGACCGGAACAGGCTGGAAGCGCATCTTGCCAGCACGCTGGATATTAACCGTTTTCGTGACTATTGCCCCAACGGCTTGCAGGTCGAGGGAGGTGAGCAGGTTCAATATTTGGTCAGCGGTGTGACGGCAAGTCTCGCATTGATTGAAGCCGCGCTGGAAAAGGGTGCGGATGCCTTGCTCGTTCACCATGGGTACTTCTGGAAGGGTGAAGATCCGCGCGTCGTAGGTCACCGGCAAAAGCGTCTGAAGCTGCTGCTGGCCAATGGCATCAATTTGTTTGCCTATCACTTGCCGCTTGATGCCCATCCTGTATTGGGGAATAACGCGCAATTGGGTCAGCGACTCGGTTTGAAGCCGGAGGGACGCTTCGGCGACCAGGATCTGGGCTGGTTAGGGTTGGCGCCTCCCGAGGTCAATACCGTAGGCGACCTTGCCGCATTGGTGGAGCGGGCATTGGGACGTGCTCCTTTAGTCATCGGAAATCCTGACCAGACGTTGGGCAGCGTTGGCTGGTGCACCGGGGCGGCACAAAACGCGCTCGCCGATGCCATTACTGCAGGTGTCAGTGTCTACCTCAGTGGCGAGATTTCCGAGCAAACTGTCCATCTCGCCCGCGAATCGCAGGTGGCGTATCTCGCATGCGGCCATCACGCCACTGAACGCTACGGTGTGCAGGCACTGGGTCAGCATATAGAAAATCAGTTCGGCATTCGGCACGAATTTGTCGACGTGCCGAATCCTGTTTGAATTCGCTTCGGGAATACGCAGCGAAATGGGAACTAAACCGGCAACTTCTCCACCGAACCTTTCGTTTGTTGCCGAGTTTGGATTCACATGTTACCCACCGCGTTGTCTCGGGATTGCCGGGTTATGGTCGTTGAAGACGACGTCGTTACGCGTCGTCTTTTGTGCAACGCCATTGATCTTGAACCTTCGCTCAGGCTGGCAAGTGCTTTCGGGTCGGTGAACGATGCCCTGCACGGATTGGAGCAAGAGGGTATTGAACTGCTTTTGACAGATCTGGGTCTGCCTGACGGTTCCGGTCTTGAGATTATTCGTCACTGCCGGCGTGTGTTGCCCGAGGCGGACATCATGGTCATCACCATGTCCAGTGAAGAATCGCAAGTATTCGCTTGCATCGAGGCTGGCGCTTCTGGTTATGTTCTCAAGGAGGCCGGCCATGCGGATATCGTTCGTGCCATCCTGGATCTGAGGGCTGGAGGTTCGCCGATCAGCCCGATGATCGCTCGCAAGGTGCTGGCCAGGATGCGAAGTACCCGCACTTCGGGGGACGAGAGTTTGTCTACCGAGATGCCGGGTCTGACGCGTCGTGAAAGTGCGATCCTCGAACTAATCTCCCGCGGCGGAAGTTTCGCCAAGGTGGCCGCCGCGCTAAGCTTGTCTGTCAGTACAGTACAGACCCACGTGAAGCGTATCTACGGCAAGCTTTCGGTCCACTCTCGCTCGGAGGCCGTGTTTGAAGCGCATCGGCGCGGCCTGTTGCGTTTCGAGCCTGAGTTGGACACCAAGCCTTCGAACCCCGAGCCAGCGGAGCCGGACAAAATGGGTTCCCCGGACCCCTGATTGTCATTATCAAGTTAAAAACTTATCTTCCTGCGCCTTGCATTTACTCGCTTTGCAGGTCGCCATGGACCCCCTTCCACAAAATCGGAGTGAGCTCCGCTATAATCGAGGGTTTCCGGAATTTCCAACCTTGTTTGCATTTCTCTGATCGGGATTGAGTTATGAGTGACGAAAATCAGGTCGACCCGGGTCGACGCGGCCTGCTGGTTGCAACTGCTGCTGCAGGTGGTGTTGCTGGCCTTGCTGCTGCTGGCGCGTTTGTTTCCACTTTTGAGCCGTCCGAGCGTGCGAAAGCAGCCGGCGCACCCGTTGAAGTGGATATCGCTGATCTCAAGCCTGGCGAAATGAAAACCGTCGAATGGCGTGGCAAGCCTGTGTGGGTAATCAAGCGCACACCTGAAATGGTGTCGTCACTGAAAAAGACCGACGCTCAGGTAGCCGACCCAAAATCCGAACGCAACCCCAACGAGCTCACGCCAGAGTACGCGCGCAACGAAACCAGATCAATCAAGCCTGAAATCCTCGTGGCCGTTGGTATTTGCTCTCACCTGGGCTGCTCGCCAAGCACGAAGTTTCAGACAGGCGCTCAGCCTTCACTGCCAGATGACTGGGCGGGCGGTTTCCTGTGCCCGTGTCATGGTTCCACATTTGACCTCGCAGGTCGTGTCTTCAAAAATAAACCTGCGCCGGACAATCTTGAAGTGCCACGCCACATGTACTTGAGTGACACACGAATCGCAATCGGCAGAGATGAGAAAGGCGAGGCTTGATCATGGCTTTTGTTGAGAAAAAATTACCGGCCGATGCGCCGATTGCACAGAAAGCACTGGGTTGGGTTGATTCCCGTTTTCCGCTGACCAAGCTATGGGAAGACCAGTGGGGCAAATACTATGCGCCGAAGAATTTCAACTTTTTCTACCTGTTCGGTTCGCTCGCTGCTCTGGTGCTGGTGATTCAGATTGTCACCGGTATTTTCCTGGTGATGAACTACAAACCGGATGCACAGCTGGCATTTGCGTCGGTCGAATACATCATGCGCGAAGTTCCCTGGGGCTGGCTGGTGCGCTACATGCACTCAACGGGCGCCTCGGCATTCTTCATCGTGGTCTATCTGCACATGACCCGCGCGCTGTTGTACGGCTCTTATCGCAAGCCACGTGAGCTGATCTGGCTGTTCGGTGTCGCCATTTTCCTGTGCCTGATGGCAGAAGCATTTTTTGGTTACTTGCTTCCATGGGGTCAGATGTCTTATTGGGGCGCGCAGGTAATCGTTAACTTGTTTGGCGCGATTCCGTTCATCGGCCCTGATCTGTCACTGTGGATTCGTGGCGACTACGTGGTCTCGGACGCCACGCTGAACCGCTTCTTTGCTTTCCACGTGATTGCGATTCCCCTGGTGCTGCTCGGGCTTGTGGTGGCGCACCTGATTGCCTTGCATGAGGTGGGCTCCAATAACCCTGACGGAATTGAAGTCAAGGAAAACCTGGGTCCGGATGGTCATGGTGTTGATACCATTCCTTCGCATCCTTACTACACCACCAAAGACATTTTCGGTGTGTCTGTTTTCCTCACGATTTTCAGTGCAGTGATTTTCTTTGCGCCGGAATTCGGTGGTTACTTCCTTGAATATAACAACTTCATCCCCGCCGATCCGCTCAAGACGCCGCCGCACATTGCACCTGTCTGGTACTTCACGCCGTTTTATTCCATCCTGCGTGCGACCACATCGCAATTCATGATTGCATTGATCATCGGCACAATTGCTTACGCTGCACTCATCGTATTCCGCACGCGTTTGCCGCAGCTGATCAAGAATGGTGTCGTTGGTGTGACCGTCGTGCTGGTCATTGGCATGCTGGTATTCGATGCCAAATTCTGGGGTGTGGTCTTGATGGGGGTGTCGGTGCTCATCCTCGCCGGCTTGCCCTGGCTTGATCACTCGCCAGTGAAATCGATTCGCTACCGCCCGGATTGGCACAAGATCGTTTACATCGTGTTCGGCATCGCCTTCCTGGTGCTCGGTTACCTCGGTGTCCAGGCACCCACAGCCGCCCGTACCTTTGTAGCTCAGGTCGGTACGCTTATCTACTTCGGCTTCTTCATGCTCATGCCGTGGTGGAGCGCTATGGGTGAGTTCAAGCCCGTACCGAAGCGCGTGAACTTCCAGCCGCACTAAGCCGCAAAGGAACAAGAATGAATATCTTAAAAAAACTGATGGCGGTATTGGTGCTGGCACCAACGCTTGCTGCCGCTTCCGAAGCAGGTTTTCCTCTGGATCGGGCGCCTGATCGCGGCAGCGATCTGTCCTCATTGCAGAATGGTGCGCGGCTGTTTGTCAACTATTGCTTGAATTGCCATTCAGCATCGTTGGTTCGTTACAACCGCTTGCGCGATATCGGTTTGTCAGACGCGCAAATCCGTGACAATCTTCTCTTCACCTCCGACAAGGTGGGTGATCTGATGAAAAGTAATTTGAGTATGACGGATGCGAAAGCCTGGTTCGGCGCAGCGCCGCCGGACCTCTCGGTGATTGTCAGGGCTAAGTCTTCGGGCGAAGGTTCAGGTGCGGATTATGTGTATACCTACCTGCGGACCTACTACGTAGACGAAGGCCGCGCGACCGGGTGGAATAACCTGGCGTACCCGAACGTGGGTATGCCGCATGTACTCTGGGAGCTGCAGGGTGTTCGCAAGGCGAAGTTTGTGGAAGAGAAAGATCCGCACGATGCATCCAAAACTGTGCACAAGTTCGCCGGTTTCGAGCAAGTCAAAGCGGGGAAAATGACTTTGCAGGAATATGACAGTGCAATGGCTGACCTTGTGGCCTACATGGGCTGGATGAGCGAGCCGGTGAAAAACAAACGCCAGCAAGTGGGTGTCTGGGTCTTGCTGTTCATGTCCCTGCTGGTACTGTTGGCCTGGCGACTGAACGCCTCCTACTGGAGAGAAGTCAAATAGTAGCCCTGTATTTTCTGCCTGACAGCATCGCTTTTGTACAGTGATGAAAACAAGTAATGCAGAGAATCAGATATGTATGAGTGGGGTGAGGCGGCATGCTGTCTCACCCTCTTCGTTTTCAAGGAACTAAAATCATGATGGTCCTCTATTCGGGCACAACCTGCCCATTCTCGCAGCGATGCCGGCTTGTCTTGTTCGAGAAGGGTATGGATTTTGAAATCCGCGATGTGGATTTGTTCAACAAGCCTGAAGATATTTCGACCATGAATCCTTATGGTCAGGTGCCCATACTGGTTGAGCGTGAACTGGTGCTCTACGAGTCGAACATCATCAATGAGTATATTGACGAGCGTTTTCCTCATCCGCAGCTCATGCCTGCCGATCCACTCATGCGTGCTCGTGCCCGTTTGATGCTGTTCAATTTCGAAAAGGAATTGTTCGTGCATGTGCACACGCTCGAGAACGAAAAGTCGCGCTCTGCGGAAAAAAGTCACGAAAAGGCGCGTAATGAAATCCGCGATCGCCTGACCACGCTAGCGCCGCTATTTCTGAAGTACAAGTACATGCTGGGCGATGAATTTTCCATGCTCGACGTGGCTATTGCGCCTTTGCTCTGGCGCCTTGATCACTATGGTGTGGAACTCTCTAAAACGGCGGCACCACTGATGAAGTACGCGGAGCGAATTTTTTCGCGTCCGGCGTACATTGAGGCACTGACACCCTCGGAAAAGGTAATGCGACGCTAATCATTGCCGGCGGCGGACTTCGGGTCCGCCACAGCCTTGGGGCAGAGTTTGCATTCTTTTGGCCAGGCTTTTTTTAATATGACTGTCTGATGTCGGAAACTTCCACCAAACCCTATCTGTTGCGCGCTCTCTACGAGTGGTGCACCGACAATGGCTACACACCGTATATCGTTGTGGTGGTGGATGCTCGCACGCGTGTCCCGGCAGAGTTTGTGAAAAATGGTGAAATCGTCCTCAACATCAGCTTCGAGGCGACTGGCAACCTGAAGATTGACAATGATTTCATTCATTTCAAAGCCAGATTCGGCGGTGTTGCGCGGGAAATTGAAGTGCCGGTCTCGAATGTGAGTGCCATTTACGCCCGGGAGAATGGGCAGGGCATGGCTTTCGAGGTTCAGCGTGACGACGAGGGTCAGCGCAAGAAAAAGCCGCGCAACGAGCCGGCGAAGACACCGGCGAGAAAAATATCGCCCTTGCTCTCATCTGTTCCCCCTGTGTCCACTGAATCGGGAAAAACTTCCGATGACGACAAGCAGCCCGACCCGCCAGGTAAGGGCGGAAGGCCGCGACTTACGCGGATCAAATAACGTATAATTCTGGGTTTTCAGCGGCCGGCTTAGCTCATCAGGTAGAGCACTTGATTTGTAATCATGGGGTGGCGGGTTCGAGTCCTGCAGCCGGCACCACCGAACACGGGTATGGGTCGTTGTTTTTGGCGGCCAAAGTCTCTTTTGGCGATTCTTTGGTATCTCACACGGGATATCGTCGAATCGTCCGGGAAATACGGTGGTCATTGACTCTTCCGCGTCCCTTTCTTGCAATTGCACTTTGCGTGCGCCAAGGCAGGGAATCACCGAATAGATCCATGTTTTATGCCGAGCCAGCACCGCTGTACGACGCGGGGACCAGCAAAATCAAGGGCTGGGTGCCACTGACCTTGCCACAAAGGTTTTCGGGTTTATTGAATCAGCGCTTCCGTAGTGCCAGCCCTGCCTTCCAGCCGTACCCTCCAGCACATTTCTCTTAGCCTTCGCGGGTGCGTTCTACTTGCGGGGAAATCTGCGCCGGTCGACGCCAGAAAAGGGCGAAGTGACGTGACGGGTGATGGGTACGTTAAGGAGCGACCTCGCATGCATGTCGATCACGTTGATTGCTATGGTGGCGTCCCGGCTTTCGAAGCCGTTGGCAAGAAGGCTATGCCTGATGATCGCAATCACTTCTTCGTAGGTTTGAAGTGTGAGATTGAGAGTGGCGTAAGCCAGCTTCGGTAACTCAGGGCTGTATTTCGATGTGGTGTGACCGAGAGCTAATGCAGTGAGTTCCACGTTGAGCCTCAAGATCTCGTGAGTCGTCATGCCCTCAAAGAGGCGGCGCAGGGTGGCTTTGGTCAGCATCACCGTCGTGATCTCCTTCACGACTTTGGTGATCAGCGGGGAGCCACCGTATTTGTCGTAAAGGTTCGGAATTGGATCTGCCATCGTCTACCCAGATGGTAACCTTGAACGTAACTTTAGGTTATCACACTCCCAGATCCAGGTGGGGCGTGTGACGAGGTTACCTGGCTGGCAGTGGACATTGAGGTCCGCTTCTGGCGTTGGGAAGTTTTTCGGTTCCGGGGCAGGCCGCCCAAAAAGAATGCCCAGACCTTGTGTGGTCTGGGCATTCTTTCATTCACATCTGGCCAGAAAATTTGCAGTGTGACTGCATCAACGCTTTTCTAGCAGCATTTCGGCACCCGCCCACTGCCGCCATACCGGGCATCCTGACGTTCGCGGAAGAACGCCTCGTAGCTCATCGCCGGCTGGTCCGGGTGATTTTCCTGCATGTGATTGAGGTAGTTATCGTAATCAGGCAGGCCCACCATCAGCCTTGCGGTCTGACCAAGATAGGCACCAAATTTTCCGAGTTCTCCAAACATCATGTCTCCTCTCTACTCAGGCACCGGCAGTGGCAGTGCCTGATGACACGGCCGGCGCCTCTTCGGAGGTGGGTTTGTCCGAGCGCAGCGCCTGCAGGCAGGCGCGAATGCTGAAGAACAGTATCGAGAGCACCACCGCCATGAAAATCGCAGCCAGCGTGGCATCAATATAGTCATTCATGATGATTTGCTGCATCTGCTCGGGTGATTTCGCAGGCGGGAGTACCTTGCTGTCCGCAGCGGCCGCTTTGAATTTCTCTGCGTGCGCAAGAAAGCCAATACGCGGGTTTTCATGGAAGAGTTTCTGGTATCCCGCAGTCAGCGTACAAACCAGCAGCCACACTGTCGGTACCAGCGTGACCCAGGCGAATTTTTCACGCTTGAGTTTGAACAGCACTACAGTACCCAGCATCAGCGCAACAGCGGCCAGCATCTGGTTGGAAATACCAAACAGGGGCCACAGCGTATTGATGCCGCCCAGCGGATCCACCACACCCTGGTACAGGAAGTAGCCCCACGCACCTACACACAGCAAGGTACCGATCAAGCCGGCAACCATCCCCGGTAGCGCCTTGAACGGCGGTACCACAGTCCCGATCAAGTCTTGCAGCATGAAACGGCCAACGCGCGTACCTGCATCAACCGCGGTCAGAATGAAGAGCGCTTCAAACAGGATCGCAAAGTGGTACCAGAAAGCCATCATCGCCTGGCCTCCAAACACACTGGAAAATATTTGTGCCATGCCTACCGCCAGGGTCGGCGCGCCGCCAGTGCGAGAAATAATCGTACTTTCGCCGACGTTGGTCGCGGTCTGCTGCAACATCTCTGGGGTAATCATGAAGCCCCACTGACTGATCGCAGCCGCCGCACTCTCGGGACTTGTACCAATGATGGCAGCAGGGCTGTTCATCGCAAAGTAAACGCCCGGTTCAATAATGCTCGCAGCGACCAGTGCCATGATGGCGACAAAAGATTCCATCAACATGCCGCCATAGCCAATGTAAGGCGCATGCATTTCGTTTTCGAGCAGCTTGGGCGTCGTGCCCGACGAAATCAGCGCATGAAAGCCTGACACCGCGCCACAAGCAATCGTGATGAAAAGGAAGGGGAACAGAGTACCCGACCAGACAGGACCCGAACCATCAATGAATTTGGTGATGGCCGGCATTTTCAAATCGGGCGCGACGAACAAGATGCCCAGCGCGAGTCCGACGATCGTGCCTATCTTCAGAAAGGTGGAGAGGTAGTCGCGCGGCGCCAGCAGCAGCCAGACGGGCAGCATCGATGCGACGACACCGTAAGCCAGCAGCATCCAGGTGAGTTGCTTGCCGTTGAAAGTAAACGCAGGACCCCAGACAGGATCTGCAGCTACCTGACCACCGACCACGATGGCGAGCATCAGCAGGATAAAACCGATGATCGATACTTCACCGACCCGGCCCGGCCGAATGTAGCGGCTGTAGATACCCATGAACAGCGCAATCGGTATTGTCGCGCCCACCGTGAACGTCCCCCAGGGACTTTCTGCCAGCGCCTTCACAACGATCAGTGCCAGCACAGCCAGCAGAATCGTCATGATCATGAAAGTACCAAACAGGGCGATCACGCCCGGTATGATGCCGAGCTCGGATTTGATCATGTCACCCAATGAGCGGCCATCGCGGCGCGTGGAAATGAACAGAATCATGAAATCCTGCACTGCGCCGGCAAGAATGACGCCTGCCAGTATCCACATCATGCCCGGCAGGTATCCCATTTGCGCCGCCAGCACTGGACCCACCAGAGGGCCGGCGCCTGCAATGGCCGCAAAGTGGTGACCGAACAGCACATGCTTGTTGGTGGGTACATAATCAAGACCGTCATTGAGCCTCACCGCCGGGGTTGCACGGTTGACATCAAGCTGCATCACATGCGTTGCAATGAAGCGGGCATAAAAGCGATAGCCAATCAAATAAACCGCCACTGCCGCAACCACAATCCACAGTGCATTAATGGTTTCACCGCGCGCTAGCGCTACGGTGCCGAGCGCAAATGCACCCAAAAGCGCCAGTGCGATCCAGCCAGCTTGTTTGACGACAGAACCCATGAGAATCTCCGAATAGAGCAGTAATGGCAAATGAAAGAAAACGGCGGATTATAACCCCGAAAACTGGTGCATTTTTCCGCGATGGGCGCATGAAAATCTTGGTGTCGAGGGCTGAAAAATATATAACGTGTCTTTTTGAAATCTTGATTCTTGTCTCTGACTAAATCCGGCTTTGCACCGGTTTTTGTTAGACTCCGAGATCGCATACAAAGAAGAAATGATCAACGGAGAAATATTTTGAAAAATACAATTCATCTCGCCGCGACGCATTTGCTGAGGCAACGACTCTCGCTGACGCCGATTGTGGCGCTGCCAGCGGATCTGGCTCCGCACAGCGTCACCGATGGCTATGCAATACAGTCGGCGATCAATACCTTGCTTGTTGATGCGGGTATGGGCGAGATGGTGGGGCACAAGATTGGTTGCACAACCCCGGTCATGCAAGCTTTTGTAAACATCAACCATCCGTGTGCCGGTCGTATTTTCAGCAAAACAGTCATGCATGAGCATGGCAAGGTGCCACGTCATGGTTTCGTGAAAATCGGGATGGAATGTGAAATTGCGGTTCGCTTGTCAGCGGATTTGCCGCCCCAGTCCACACCCTATACCAAAGAGACCGTAGCACCGGCGGTCGCCGAGGTTATGGCGGCCATAGAACTGGTCGACGAGCGCTATGAAAACTATCGCGCGCTCGGCATACCCACCTTGGTTGCTGATGACTTTTTCAATGCAGGCTGTGTGCTGGGTCGGCCGGTATCGGACTGGCACCATCTTGATCTCGCCGCACTGACAGGTCGTGCCGTGATCAACGGTATCGAAGTTGGTCGTGGCGTTGGGTCCATGGTGCTCGGCCATCCACTGAATGCGCTTGCCTGGTTGGCCAATGCTCAGTCAGAGCATGGTCTGCCTGGACTCAAGGCTGGCGAGTTCGTCATGCTGGGCAGTGTGGTCGAGACCAAATGGCTGAATGCGGGTGACCGGGTACGCATCGAGATCAGCGGACTGGGCGAAGCACAACTGGATATCGAGTAAGAAAAGCCCTTCATCAAAGATTGGATGCTGACGTTGCGGTCAGACCGGTCCTTATTTGATGAAGATGCAGGTGCCAGTCAGAGATTCAGCCTACGGTGTCCGGTCACTCGCATTTGAGTGGCAGGCAAGAGGATTGGCCCCCCGTGGTAAATTCCGACCATTCTGATTTAAACGGAGATGTAATGCGTGGAGATGCGATGCAACGCTTTATTGTTCTGCTGACTCTGATTTTTGCTGCGATCCTGCCCGCAAGTGCACAGGAAAGAGTCGAGCATGGTGACTGGATTTCGCAATTTCTCGATGGAAGGGGCGAGGCCAGCACCCATGAAAACGGCATGTCCATGCTAGGCATGATGTGTGGCGACGGCAGCTGCAGATATTATTTTGCCAATGGCCTTGATTGCGAGCCCAGCGCCAATTACCCGCTCATGTTGACCTCGGATGTGGGCGCGCTTGCGCTCGACGCGGTGTGCGAACCCGTGAGCACTACGAGTGGCGACGTGATGGTCTACTGGTTTACCGAGACACCCTATCTGAACGAGGCGTTTGCTAAAACACCCGTAGTTGGTATTGCTTTTCCCCTCGCCAACGGTGAATTCAAGACCAGTAAATTTTCCATGAATGGCTTTACCGAAGCCATTGAGCGGATGGTCAATGTCATGCGGGAAGGAAAAGCACAGGAATCAGCCCAGGAGGAGGGTGCACAAGAGTCGACGCAGGAGGAAGCTGCAGAAGAGTCAACTCAGGAGGAAAATGCACAAGAGTCAACGCAGGAAGAGCCCGTGCCTACCGATCCTCAGCCGGACCAAACCTGACGGCTCAGCGCAAAGTTACTGCGAACGCTCGGTCTTCAATCCCGTCCATTCCGGAGCCAGCGTCTGTTCGATGGCCAGCAAATCGAGCACCCGGCCCACGGTGTGATCCACCATTTCCGAGACTGTCTGTGGACGCTGGTAGAGCGCCGGCAGCGGTGGAAAAATAATCCCACCCATTTCAGTTACCGCGGTCATGTTGCGCAGGTGGGCGAGATTGAATGGCGTTTCCCGCACCATGAGCACCACACGGCGGCGTTCCTTGAGCATGACATCCGCGGCGCGGGTGATCAGGTTGTCGCACATCCCATGGGCGACAGAAGCCAGCGTCTTCATCGAACAAGGCGCGATGACCATACCGTCCGTGTGAAAAGAACCGCTGGCCACACATGCGCCGATATCGCGCACGCTGTGGACAACACTGGCGAGTGTCTCGATATCCTTCCGTTTGATATCGAGTTCATGGTGCAAGTTGAGCGCTGCCGCATCCGAAATCATCAGGTGCGTTTCGACGCGATCCGACTTTTTCAGTTGCTCAAGCAGTCGCACCCCATACAATGCGCCTGATGCACCCGTCATGGCGATCACCAGGCGCTTCATCGCTGATCAGCCCTTGAGCAGTGTTTTCAGTTCGCCGGATTCATGCATCTCGCCGATGATGTCAGCGCCACCAATGAATTCGCCTTTGACATAGAGCTGGGGAATGGTAGGCCAGTTCGAGAATTCCTTGATGCCCTGGCGGACCTCTTCGTCTTCCAGGACATTGACCGTCACGAGATCCTCTACGCCCGAGGCTTTCAGCAGCTCGATGGCGCGACCCGAAAATCCGCATTGCGGAAACTGGGCGGTACCCTTCATAAACAACACCACAGAGTGACCGGTCACGGTCTCTTTAATCCAGGATTGAACGTCGCTCATAAATCCTCTTTAATTAGTTGGGACAACCACGCCATTATAGGGAAAAAGCCGGATGGCCTCCTGAAGTCGCATCGACAGGAATTTAGCGCTTCAGCCGGGCGAAGGCATCGGCCATCGCCGAGCCGGCGGGCGCGGCTTCGCGTTGAGGCTTCATCTTGGGCTCGGGAGCGCGCCGCGCTCGAGGTTCGCCACTCGCACCAGCGCTATCCGACAAGCGCATGGTCAAGGCAATCCGCTTGCGCTTGGGATCGACTTCGAGCACCTTGACCTTGACCACCTGCCCAGCCTTCACCACGGTGTGCGGATCTTTCACAAACTGGTCTGATAACGCAGAGATATGAACCAGGCCATCCTGATGAACGCCGATGTCGACAAAAGCGCCGAAAGCAGCAACGTTCGTTACCACACCTTCAAGAATCATGTCCGGTCGTAAATCCGATATTTCCTCGACACCTTCCTTGAAGCTCGCCGTTACAAACGCAGGGCGAGGATCGCGACCCGGCTTGTCGAGTTCTTTCAAAATATCCGCCACGGTAGGCAAGCCGAATTTTTCATCCGCAAAGCGTTTGGCATCAAGTGATTTCAGGAGCGCACTGTCGCCCATGACGCTTTTCACATCACGCTGAATATCAGCGAGAATTTTTTCGACCAGTGGATAGGATTCCGGGTGCACTGCAGATGCATCCAGCGGGTTGTCACCATTCATGATGCGCAGAAATCCAGCAGCTTGCTCGAAAGTTTTTTCACC
>JACCEC012617437.1_pt1 | contig 15456 bp, 16 predicted proteins | sample 7450121 | NCBI WGS metagenome assembly JACCEC01 (sample SAMN15323455, study PRJNA562643) | freshwater metagenome | isolation source: river surface water | place: USA:Blue River Watershed | collected 2017-08-18 | reverse complement strand
GTGGTCATGCTAATCCAGCAAGTATCGCCACCACAAGGCGGCAAAATTTTGGCTTGCGTCATGGTCACAATGGGCGGACTGGGCAAAAACGTTTCGTCGTGATGCCACATATCGGCCCGGTCGCCCAACTTGGAGTCAATGATGGTGATTTGTTCAAAGCCTGTTCCCAAATTGGGATAGAAAGTGTGAACTTCGGGCTGACCAAAATATTGCGCAAGCACCAAATGTTGCTCGGGCGTTAAATCTGGTACGTGCAAAAGAATGGCTTCGTGCTTAATGAGTACGGCTTCCAACTCATTCAGCATGGTTTCTGAAAAGCCGTTTTTTAAATCCAGGTTTTGCACTTCAGCGCCAATGGCTGGGCCCAAGGGTTGAACAGTCAAAGTTTGATACACAAGCGTCTCCTTTTATTGATCCAAAACTCAACAACGCATTCACCTGTCAGAATTAGCGCTGTGTGAAGCCTTTGTTTTTGCAATGGCTCAAAGTGTATGAATCAGTACCGCTTTGCGATAGTCGCTTTTCTTGAAACCGCACCACGCATCTAAGTGACTGATTTCATTCATGAATTTCGAATAAACTTTCATTCAAGCAGACAACACTCGCATTTTGATGCCCAAGAATCGCAATTCCTACCCGGCCATAGAGTGGGCGTCTCCCAGAGAGTTGCCTACGCTGCGCAAGCGCCCCAACCAATCTCGCTCGCGCGCGCTGGTCGATGCTGTGGCGCAGGCCAGCATGCGAATCTTGGATGAAGGGGGTGACGAGGCGCTCACGGTTGCCCGAATTGCCGAGTTGTCGGGCGCTGCGGTTGGCTCTATCTATCAATATTTCCCCAACAAAGATGCCATCGTGGCCATGCTCTATGAGCAAGTTTTGGACGAAGAGGCCGAACAACTTTTGCTGTTGCGCGAAAAATTGATAGGCATGTCGTTGGCGCAAGCTTTGCGAGAAATTCTGGCCAACATCATTCGGGTTGAACTGCGTTTATTCAAACTCAACCAGGCCTTTCACTTGCGTTATCACAACGCCCTGCACCTTGGCATGTGGCGCGGGCCGTATCAATCGCCCGCCGAATTCATTGAAGCAACTTGGTTGCCCTTGCTCAAAATTTATGAAGCTGAAATAACCACGCCGCACCCTGAATTGGCGGCCTACCTGTTGGGCCAAGGCTTGCGCAGCGTCATTCGATCTATGTTGGAAGACATGCCAGAGCAGCTTGAATTACCTGCTTCACTCGACAGTTTGGTGGCCATGTCTTTGGGATGTCTTAGGCCAGATCTATCATCTAATCGGGCGGTTTAAATCACCTACTGTTTGATTTCAAAATGTCCTACTCGCATTTTGGAGTCAAAACCAAACCGTGATTTGAGATGGAAGTCCGCATCAAGTGGTCGATGCCCTGCTAAGGTCACAATCACAATCAGGTGTGGATTTCTAAATTCAGGAAACGAAGGAAGCGATTGCTTGAGCAATACCTGATATTGCAATTGAGTCGATGTTTGAATCTTAGGTCGCGTTGGTGTGATTTCCGAATTGCCAAATTGACCCTTCAGTGTCAAATCGGGTTCAATCACAAGCCTCGCCTCTAGCTGCCCCACCTTGTTGCGAATTTCTCGATCGAAAAATCTAGCCTCTGCTGTCCATGTGCCCACAATTGCAGAAGAAAGTGACTCATTGGCATTGGTATTTTGAAAACACGGCCACACAAAAAGAATCAACGATAAACAAGTCCTTAGGTGGTTGCGACAGTGTCGCGCTAATATACCTGTACGGTGCATATCTTCGATGTGTAAATATGATTTCAACAATCAGGATCGGCAAATATGAAAATAGTTCGCGGATTGATTTTATTTCTATTAAGCCCGCTTCTACAAGTGAGTGCTCAGACTCTCAGCTCTCCAAAGACTATCTATGAAAACATAGAACGCATTGCCGTCAAAAAAGAAATTGTCGCTTCAAAAAATCCTAGGCCTTTAGTTTTTACAGAATCTTTGCCTACAGTTCGGCACATGGCTGCAGAGCATCTCAATGGCAAGGAAACAGTAGCACTAATGCTCATCGACAAAGGCCATATTGTTTTTGAAGGCTATGCAAAAAACACTAGCAAAGGCAGTCGGTTTGTCAGTATGTCCATGGCCAAGTCTTTGGTTTCACTCTCTGTAGGCGAAGCGCTTTGTGCAAAAAAAATTAACAGCCTTGAAGACAGCGCAGAGACCTACGCCCCCGAACTTAAAGGTCTTGCCTTAGGAAAAGCAAAGATCAAAGATATTTTAAAAATGAGCAGTGGGGTCAAAACACCCCCCAATTTTCATGGCGACCCCTATGACAAAGCGACTGACGATTTGCTGTTTCGCAGAAGCACCATGCTCAACATCATCAACAAACATAACAACAACGATTTTGCTGGATTGTTTGGTAATACTTGGAGCTACAGCAACATGGACACCGATGCGCTTATTTATGTCGTCAAAGGTGCAACGGGCATGAGTTTTGGCGATTGGTTCCAGGCAACCATTGCTGAAAAAGCCGCTTTGGCCGATCAATCATTCTGGGGTTTAGACACCAACAATGTGGAGATCGCACACTCTTTTTACTTCGCCACAATGCAAGATTGGGCAAGGATAGCGCTGTTCATTAGAGACATCCAAAAACAGTCCGACGACTCGTGCATGAAGAAATATATTCAGCAAGCCACACGATTTCAAATGCCTGCTCGGGCACCTGAATTCAAAAATTACGGCTATCAATTCTTTGTTAATAACACCACCACCCTAATGGATGACTTTTGGATGGTTGGCTATGCAGGCCAGCGGATTGGCTTCAACCTATCTGAAGACAAAATTATTTTGAATTTTTCTTGGATCGGTAATCCAGAAAAAACATACACACTATTTCGTCAATGGATCAAAAATTAAAATCCCACTAAAGTATCGAGCATTAAGTTACATTAAAAATCTGCAGGTGCTGGCCCTTCGCGCCTTTGTCGTCAGTCCACTCAATTTTAAATTCGGCTGTTTGGGTGGCTCGCACAAAGAATTCAAAATACGGATTGGCAGACACGCCCGATGAAGTTTCAACGCGAAAAACTTCTTGATTGCCCAAGGTACAGGTCAACCATTGAATGACGTTTCGGGGCACCAACTTGCCCGAGAAGTCTTGCAAATAACCGGTGTCCATGGGATGCTGAATGAGCATTCTGACTTTGACCACCTGGCCTGAACTGATGTTGTCAGGCCACTGAACGCGCACTCTGTTCATGACGCGTCCACACAAGCAGATTCAGTGACCACAATCTCCATTTGGCTGTAACGAAACTCGCCATTGGACAAACGGGCCAGTGCGACCACTTCTTGAGTGCCTGCCAGGCGCACACGCGTACTGACCTCAGCGCGACCATTCCAGGGACCCAATTGAAAGAGTGCCATTTGCGTCACCGGATTGCGCTGCGACAACAAGTAGATGTGCGTCACATGGTCTTGGGCAGACATGGGGCTATGCACTTGAATTTGAATGGGCACCAATGAGCCGTTGTCGGCCAAAAGTGGCGCCTCAATCGTGACTTCTTTTTTGACAACAGGCGCGCCTTTAACGATGGGCCTCACCATGTCTTCAAGGGTCATTAATCGACCCGAATTCATTCGCTGCGCATAAGCCACACGCGCACCCATACCAGGCCACGCAAGGCCTGCGAGCAAGAGGCTTTGCAGCCCCTTGCGTCTTAACCAGCCATCAGCGTTCATAGCATCAATCACTTGATCTTGATCAAGCCTTGAGCGTCAGACCGTGATTTTTGAGGGGCAGTGAGCGAATGCGCTTGCCCATGGCTGCAGAGATGGCGTTGGCCAACGCAGGCGCCAATGGTGCTTGCGCAGGCTCGCCCACACCGCCCCAGAAACCACCGGTCGGTGCAATGACCACTTCTACTTTGGGCATCTCATTGAGACGCATCATGCGGTAATCGTGGAAGTTGGATTGCTCCACACGGCCTTCCTTGATGGTGTTTTCACCCCAGAAGATGGCCGTTAAACCGTGCACCACGCTGCCTTGGAATTGCGCCACGATGTTGTCGGGGTTGACCGCATAACCAGGATCGATGCCAATCACAACGCGGTGAATTTTGACTTCATTGCGTGCATTGACAGACACTTCGCAAACACAAGCCGTCCAGCTGCCGTAACCTTCTGTTTCGGCCACGCCGCGGAACACGCCCGGTGGCAATTGACTGCCCCAGCCTGCGGCCTTGGTAACCGCTTCCAAAATAGCGCGGTCGCGTTTGGATGTTTCGTTGTTGGGCAACATGTCCAAACGGTACGCAACAGGATCTTTGCCAGCAGCCAGTGCGCATTCATCGATAAAGCACTCGCGTCCAAAGGGGTTTTGTGAGTGACCCACTGTGCGCCAAAAACCCACGGGCACATTGGTGTTGCGCTGCGCGTAATCGACCAAGGTGTTGGGGATGGCATAAGGGTGATCGTTGAAACAGGCCACCGCTTGACCGTCAACACCTTTGGGCAAAGGCAACTTGAGCAATGTGGCCAAGATAGAAGGCGCGCTGACGCGAATGTGCAGTGCGTCCACTTTGCCGTTGGCATCCAAGCCTGCTTTGAATCGCATCAGGCTGGCAGGGCGGTACAAGCCGTGTTGAATTTCTTCTTCGCGGGACCACAACATTTTGACGGGCTTGCCAGGCATGGCCTTGGCAATCATGACGGCCTGACGCGTGAAGTCTTGTGGGCTCTTGCGACCCAAACCGCCACCCAACTGCACTGGGTGAACTTTGACATTGGCGGGTGGCACACCTGCCGTGGCCGCACTGACCGCCAAAGTGGCTTCTGGGTTTTGGCTAGAAGACCACACCTCAAGTTTGTCGCCTTGCAACCAAGCGGTACACACCATGGGCTCCATGGTGGCGTGCGCCAAGTAAGGTGTGAAGTACTCGGCCTCCACCACTTTGGCTGCTTTGGCCATGGCCTCAAGGGTGTTGCCATCGTTGCGGGCTACAGCCAATTCTGGCTGCGACATACCCGCTTTAAAGTGCGCCATGATGGCGGCACTGCTCAGGGTGCCGTGCTCGCCCACATCCCAATCGACAGCCACTTCGCGCAGCGCTTCTTTGGCACGCCACCAGTTGTCGGCCACCACAGCCACAAAGGTGCCCAAGTTCAAGACCTTGACAATACCGCGGCGATTTTCAACCTTGGAGGCGTCCAAAGATTTGACTGTGCCATTGAAGACAGGACATGCCGCAATCGCGGCATGCAACATGCCCGGCAGTTGAGTGTCAATGCCATATTGGCGCTTGCCCACCACGATGTCTGGAATGTCGACACGGGGAATTGATTTGCCAATGATGGTCCAGTTTTTGGGATCTTTAAGCTGAACCGTTTTAGGGGCCTCTAACTTGGCGGCATCGCTGGCCAATTGACCGTATGTGAAGCTGCGCTTTGAAGGTGTGTGCGTTACCTTGTTTAAAGCGGCTTTGCACTCACTGGCGGGCACGTTCCATTTTTGGGCGGCTGCAGTGACCAACATTTCGCGCGCTGTTGCACCTGCTTTGCGCAAGTACTCTTGTGAGTGACGAATGGTGCGGCTTCCAACCGAGGCCATGTCGCCATAGGCGCGTTTGGTTCTAAGGTTGTCGTGTGCAGTGGCGTACTCAATGCGAACTTTTTTCCAATCGGCTTCGAGTTCTTCGGCAATCATCATGGGTGCAGAAGTCATACTGCCTTGACCCATTTCTGCGCGCGCATATCGAATCACGATGGTGTCGTTGGGCTCAATTTCAATCCAAACATTGAGTTGTGGCTTGTCTGCTGCCTGCGCACGCTCAGGTAAAAAGAAACCCAAGGACATGCCTGCACTGGCTGTGCCAGACACTTTCAGAAAGTGCCTGCGGTCCATGCCTGCTTTGTCGGTGTCTTGTTGAAGGTTGCTAGGGGTGTTCATGCGCGACCTCCTTTCTTGGCCACTGAATGAATGGCTGCACGAATGCGTGCGTAGGTGCCACAACGGCAAATGTTGGTCATGGCCGCATCGATGTCTTGGTCGGTGGGCTTGGGTTTTTTCTTCAAGAGCGCCACTGCTGCCAACATTTGGCCGCCTTGGCAGTAACCGCACTGCGGTACTTGATGGTCAATCCATGCTTGCTGTACTGCATGCAATTTGCCTTTGTCTGCCAAGCCCTCAATGGTGATGACTTTTTGGCCAGCCGCTACAGACACAGGGTACGAGCAAGAGCGAACGGGTTCGCCGTTGAGCAGGACCGTGCAGGATCCGCATTGCGCAACACCACAACCAAACTTAGGGCCCTTGATATCGAGTTCGTCGCGCAAGGCCCACAGCAAGGGCATTTCTGGTTCGACATCGAGCGTGTGGCTCTTTCCATTGACAGACAGCTTCATGAGAAAAGTCTCCTGAGGATAGAAATTAAGAGTTTCTTTGTAGCGGTAGTTGTCAAATTCTCCTAGAGGGAAACAACCTATGTCCCTAGTTGGTACAGGGTTGTCCATGTCTCATTGGCGCCAAGCAAAATAGTTCAAATCCATGCACAATCTGCGACACGTTTTGACGCGCTTTCGTCAATGGCTGTACATCACTGAATCACCCCATGACCCTACTCAATTTGCCCAAACGGCCTTATCGAAGAATTGCCACAGAAGAGGCGTTTTCACCGCCTGAAATGCTGGACATTTACAGAAAAATTCTGGCCAAAGACAACGTTGATGTGGGCTTTAAAAATCTCATGGGTTTTTACATGAGCAGCCCCAGCGAACGCGCCCAGCACATCATGCGTTGCTTGGTCGATTTAGACCAGCTGCGCCTACAACACATGGACGAAGCGGGCGTCGACGTGCAGGTGATTGGCCTGACCTCTCCCGGCGTTCAAATTATGGACAAAGAAACTGCCGTGGCGTTTGCGCCTGTGGCCAACGACATTCTGGCCGAAGCTACGCGCCGCCATCCCGACCGTTTGGTGGGCATGATTGCAGTGGCCCCTCAAGACCCCGCCGCTGCCGCCAAAGAAATTCAACGCGGCGTGAACCAGTTGGGCATGAATTCGGTTGTGATCAACTCTCACACCCACGGTGAATATTTGTCGGACACCAAGTTTTGGCCCATCTTTGAAGCGGCCGAAGCCATGGATACGCCCATTTATTTGCACCCCAATGCCATGCCCGCCAGCATGATTCAGCACTTCATTGAAGCGGGTCTCGATGGCGCTATTTATGGCTTTGGTGTTGAAACAGGCTTGCATGCCATGCGCCTCATTACCTCCGGCGTGTTTGACAAGTTTCCCAAGCTGCAAGTTATTTTGGGCCACATGGGTGAAGCCTTGCCCTTCTGGGCCTACCGCCTTGATTACATGCACGCAGCCACCGTTAAATCGAAGCGCTACCCCAGCGTGCAACCCATCAAGCGCAAGCCCAGCGACTACCTGCGCGAAAACTTTCACATTACCAATAGCGGTGTGGCATGGGGCGCAGCACTCAAATTTACGCAAGACTTTATGGGCCCCGACCGCGTGCTGTACGCCATGGACTACCCCTATCAATATGTGCCCGAAGAAGTGGCCATTTTGGAAAACCTCGACATGGCCCCGCAAGTGCGACAAGCGTTTTTTGAAGGCAACGCAGAGCGTCTCTTCAAAATTCCACCTGCTAAAAAATAAATCTTTTAAAACACAAACCCATTAGGAGAACATCCAATGAAAAGTATTCAACGCCGTAGTTTGTTGGCCATTTCTAGTCTCGCCAGTTTGGCGGGCTTGGCCTTGGGCACTGCCAGCTTCAGCGCTTTGGCACAAGCCAACTTTCCCGCACAAACGCTCAAAATTGTGGTGCCCTTCACGCCAGGCACTGGCATGGACACCATTGCACGCGTTGTTGCGCCGCGCCTCTCTGAAAAATTGGGCCAACCCGTGGTGGTGCAAAACCAGCCCGGCGCCAGCGGCAACATTGGTGCCGATGCCGTGGCCAAATCCAATGCCGATGGCTACACCATTTTGATGGGCGCCAACACCATGCTCATGGCATCGCAAATGTACAAGAGCGTCAGCTTTGATCCAGTCAAAGATTTTTCTGCTGTGTCCATGGCTGCCTATGGTTCTTTGATGTTGGTTGCCCACCCCAAGACTGGCATCAAGTCGATAGCCGACTTGGTCAGTCAAGTCAAAGCCAAGCCTGGCTCCGTCAGCTTTGGCTCGCCCGGCGTAGGTACACCGCACCACATGGCCATGGAGTTGTTCAAACTCGAAACCAACACCTTCATGTTGCACGTGCCTTATCGCGGTTCTGCTGGCTACACGCAAGACTTGCTGGGCGGTGAATTGAACGTAGGCTTTTTGCCTGTGCACATTGCACAAGGCTTTGTTAAAAATGGCAGGCTCAATGCATTGGCCGTGGGCAGCCCTAAGCGCCATCCCGTTGCGCCAGATGTGCCTACATTTGACGAGATGGGTGTGAAGCGCATTGACGTCGATCTTTGGTACGCCTTCTTTGTGCCTAGCAAAACACCAAGCGCTGTAGTGACGCGTTTGAACACTGAAATGGCTGCCATCTTGCGTCAGGCCGATGTGAAAGAAATTTTGGGCAAAGCAGGCTTAGATGCTGTGGCATCGACACCGCCAGAGTTGGCTGCCATTGTGGCCAAAGACTACCCACGCTGGGGCAACGTGATCAAGTCCAAACAAATTTCTGCCGAATAAATCTTTTACACAGAATCACACACGGCATGACACATCAGAAAATCAACATCGCCATTGTGGGCGGTGGCGTTGGGGGTTTGGCTCTGGCTTTGCATTTGCATGAGCGCGGTGTTGTTTGCCATGTGTTTGAAGCAGTTGCCGAAGTGCGCGAACTGGGCGTGGGCATTACGCTTTTACCGCATGCCATGCGTGAGTTGGCTGCCTTGGGTATTCAGCCCGAACTTGAAGCCGCTGGCATTGAAAACTACGAGAGTGCGTTCTTCAATCGACATGGTCAATTCATTTACAGCGAATTGCGCGGTCGCCATGCGGGCTATGCATTGCCCGAGGTGGGCATTCACCGTGGCAAGCTGCACAAAATTTTGTTTGATACCGCTGTTAAGCGTTTAGGTGCTGACCATGTGCACACCGGCTATCGTTTCAAAAGCATTGCGCAAAATGAAGACACTGCCACCCTGACTTTCACAGACCCTGCAGGCAATACTTTGCCCGCAGTCAATTGCCGCGTGGCCATTGCCGCTGATGGCGTCAACTCTGCAGTGCGCCGCACTTTTTATCCAGATGAAAAAATGGTGTTTACAGGCATCAATACGTGGCGCGGCGTTACTCGCTTCAAGCCCATTTTGACCGGCAAAACCTACATGCGAATTGGCTCCATTGAAACCGGCAAGATGGTTATCTACCCCATCGTCGACAAGGTCGATGATGAAGGCCATCAATTGGTCAATTGGATGGCCGAGATTCGAATGGAAGGCGTGACGCAAAACGATTGGAATCAAGCCGGCAAGGTTGAAGATGTTTTAAAATTGTTTGCCGATTGGAAATTTGATTGGCTAGATGTAACGCAGCTCATTGCCAACGCAGAGTCGCTGCTTGAATATCCCATGGTGGACAAAGATCCTATTGATCAGTGGACTTTTGGCCGCGTCACTTTCTTGGGCGATGCCGCGCACCCCATGTACCCTCGCGGCTCCAATGGTTCGGCGCAAGCCCTTATTGACGCTCGAACTTTGGCCGATGAGCTGGCCAAATTTACCGACGACCAAGACCCCCTGCCCGCCCTGTTGCGCTACGAAAACGTGCGCAGGCCCTTGGCCAACAAAGTGGTGCAAACCAACCGCACCACCCCGCCCGACTTCATCAACATCAAAGTGGATGAACTCACACAAGGCAAGCCCTTCCGCCACATCGACGATGTGATCAGCCAAGAAGAGCTTCGCAAAATTTCAGACGATTACAAAAAGATTGCGGGCTTCTCGTTAGAAGCGCTTAAACAGGGTTAGCAAATTCTGGACCTGTATAGGCTTCCGGAATTTTGATCTTGCCAGCCTGTATGTCTTCAGACACTTTGGCAATTTTTTGACGCACCGACTCGGGAACATCGGCAGCCATGGTGAGCCTAACTGCCTGAGCATTTTGCAGGCCTACTTTTTGAATTTTGCCCGCTTGAAATTGGCCCGCTTTCAAATCGCTGACCGCTTGCAAAACTGCCATGCTGACATCGGCTATGGCTGATGCAACAAAGACTTGTGGATCAGTTTGCACCCAATCGACCACATTGCCAATTTGACGGACACCTTTTTCACGACAAGCCTCAATCGCACCACCTCGACCAGCATTGAGCATGGTGAAAATACAATCGGCACCATTGGCAATTTCTGCCAAAGCAACGCGTTTTGACAATGCGTTGTCGTCTTGATTGCCTGAGAAATTAGTCAATACTCTGACATTGGGATTGGTGGCATTGACGCCAGCCACAAAAGCTGCGCGCCCTTTCAAACCTGGTCGCACACGAATTCCAGACATATGCCCAACAACCCCTGTACGCGTAGTAAGTGCTGCCAGCACGCCACCTAAGTAAGCAGACTCTTCTTGGAGTACTTCATAACTGGCTAAATTGGCTGCCGTTACGCCCCCCTGAATGACGACAAACTTAACTTGTGGAAATTTGCTAGCTACTTCCGCACAAGCTTCGTTATTTTGACCACCATGGGCAATGACCAAGTCCACGCCTGAATTTGCCAAAACAGTCAGCGACTGCATTAGCAATTCTTTTTTTGGTACCACGGAGTCAATGAACTGCGTCTTCACACCCAAATCTGTTCGCGCCTTTTCGAGGCCACGCCACCCCGACTCCATAAACCCTTTGTCGGTGACTTGTCCAGCAAACAAAGCACCAACAGACAAAATTTTGTCTTGTGGCCAAATTGATGCACAACCATGCAACGCAGGAAGTCCAAGCGCTGCTGCAGTGAGGCCAAATTGGCGCCTTGAAATTGTGGTCATAGAAATTTCCTTTTGAGGGTTCAACCTATCAGGTTATTGTGCTTCAATTTTGGCTTCGCGAATGGCCTTGGCCCACTTGGCGGTCTCGGTTTTTGAACGCTGTGCCAATGCTTCGGGCGATGCAGGCGCTGTTTCAAATCCGAGGGCTGAGAATCTTTCCAAGATGGCTTTGTCGTTGGCCGCTGCGTTGGCAGCTGCGTTCAGCTTTTGAATGATGTCGGTAGGTGTGCCTGCAGGCGCAAACATGGCGAAGTAAGCAATCAGTTCGTAGTCCTTCAAGCCCAGTGCTTCATTGACTGTTGGCAATTCTGGAATGGCTTTGGAACGTTGTGTAGAGGTCACGGCCAAGCCTCTAATTTTTCCGGCCTTAACCTGCGGCAACATGACGGCAAAGTCGGCAGTGAACATGTTGACCTGACCACCAATGAGGTCGGTCATGGCAGCAGGGCCGCTCTTGTAGGGAACGTGCGTCATTTGAATGCCGGCCATGCTGGCCAACATTTCGGAGGACACCAACTGCGACGTGCTGGCACTGGCAAATGTCACTTGAGTGGGCTTGGCTTTGGCCATGTCCACAAACTCTTTCAAGGTCTTGACTGGCACATCGTTGTTAACGGCCACAATGAGAGGCACCGAGCCCATGTAAGCCACTGGTGCAAAAGCTGTATCTTGGTCATACGGCAATTTTTTCATGAGACTTTTGAGTGCCGCGTTGGTGCTGTTGGTACCAATCAAGATGGTGTAACCATCGGGCGCAGACTTGGCCACTGCATCGGCACCCAACATGCCATTCACACCAGCTTTGTTTTCAACCACAATGGGTTGGCCCAAAACATCGGACATTTTTTGCGCAAAAGCACGGCCAATTTGGTCGGTGGCACTTCCTGCTGCAAAAGGCACAATGGCCTTGATGGGTTTGTTAGGGTACGCTTGGGCGTGCGCTTGAGTTGCAAACAAGCCAAGGCCGCACACCGCTGTTAACAAGACCTTTGACAAACTTGTCAGATTGAATTTTTTCATTGTGTCTCCCTAAATTTTGAATAACGTCATTGAATCACAAGTTCAAATAATACGTGAATAATGGCGCCATGAAATCTCCCATCAGCATTGTTGACGTCGACCGCACCGACACCTGGACCCGCTACAAAACTGGCATGTGCGATACCTGCGCCGCCAATTGCTGCACCATGCCACTAGAAGTCAAATTGGCCGATTTGGTTTTGTTGAACTTGGTCGACGCCTTTGAAGCCGAGCACGAGGAGCCCAAGCAAATTGCCAAGCGCTTGAGCAAGGCTGGGCTGATTGAACATTTCAATTTCAAAAACAGCGTCTTCACCATCGCGCGAAAAAGTTCGGGCGATTGCTATTTTTTAGATTCGCAAAGCAGGCGATGCACGGTGTATGAACTAAGGCCACAGACCTGCAGAAAACATCCGCAGGTAGGACCCAAACCTGGCTATTGTCCTTACGGGCCTCTGGCCCAAAGCCGCCGCAAATAAATTAAGGTCTGGGCTTCTTCAACTGCGATTGAGACACAGCCGTAGCGGTGGGCACAACGGCCACCTCTGCAGGCAAACCCAATCGGGAGATGGTGTTGCTTGCGCGCTCTTTGCTTCTAAAGTGGCCCGTAATCACGGCAAAACGCGCTTCGTCTTTGCCATCTTGGTAGACGGGTGCAATGCGTGCATTGACCAGATAGTCTTTGCCTTTGATGAAAGTTTGCGCATCCTTCACCCTTCTAAATGTTTTGTGCACCAACACAAAACTGTCATCGGGCAATTTCCTAAGCCATTGACGACCACTGACTGCCACGCCTGGCAGCTCGGTGATGATTTTGTCTTCTTCTGGCTCTTTGGCAGCTGGTGGCGAAGGTGGTGCAGGTGCTGGCTCTGGTGCGGGTGATACGGCTGCAGCCACAGGCGCTGCGGGCATAGCAGGTGCTGCAGCGGCATCGGCGCTAACACCCGTGCTTGCGGATTTTTCCCCCTCAGAACTTGCAGGCGGCATGGGCTGACCCGCTTCGTCTTTGGGGCCTGCAGTTTCAGTGATGATCTCTTCTTTGGGCTCGATGGCTTTCGGGTTTTTCTGTCCCGTCACTTGGTAGTAGGTGTCTTCAAATTGCGAAATAACTTTGGGCCACACATCGGGGTTAAGCCACAAAGCCATGAGCAAAGAAATGAGCAGCAAGCCCAGGATGCCCAACAGCCATGGCAATAATGCACTGGATTTCTTTTTGGCCGGCCTATTTTTAGACTCATCAGGTGACGGGCGACGGGCTGCAGCAACCGCCTGAACCGTAGAAGGTGCCGACGCTGTTTTGCTAGCGGCCTTGGTCAGCTTGGCAAAGAACTGCGTGGCCAATTCTTCTTGCCCATTCTTGCGAGCTTGCTGAATGGCGGTGAGTTTTTGCTCTGAGGTAGGCAAATCCAGACCCCAAGAAACAAACTGTTTGTTGGGCCGCGTGACATCGTCGTTTTGGGTGGTCTCTGATGAGAACATCAAAACAATGCAAACACCCGAGCCAGGAAACTGCTGAATCAAACGGGTCAGCAGTTGCAGTTCATGCGCGCCCAAGGCGTTGGCGTCGTAGACCACCCACACTTTGTCGGGAGACTTGCCCATGCGCGACGCAGTGGCGATGTCCAAAGACAAGGTGTTGAGTAGTTTGTTGAACCGCTCCAGCATGGCCTCCGTGTCACGGGGCATGAAGATTTCAACTTGGCTGTGTGTGAGTTTTTGCTTGACCCGGCGAACAAAGGCGGCGCCGTAGTAGTCGAGTAGCTCTGAAGACTGGCTGTAGATGACGACGCTTTTGCTGTCTTGTGCAAGTGCCGTGAGGCAGCTTTCCATTTGCAGACGGTCGGTTACCCTGTAAAAGAATTCAGGGCTTGCGTCGTTGATTTGACTTCCAAATTCACTCATAGAGAGCAAACATTCATAAGAGCCATTGTCGTTACTCGAATATCAGGATGATACTCAAAATGAACTCATTGTAAGCTGTGCATGCACAGCGTGGCCAAATCAACTTTCGGGAGAATGCTTTGCCGCTTGGGCAGTTTGAATGGCGGCCTGGGCACCAGTAGCCGATTGATCAAGCGCTTGGCCTTGAATAATCAAGCCAGAAAGCTTGGCGCCGTGCTCCACCGAAATGGAACCATAAGTGACATCGCCCTGAACCACAGAATCTTTCTGAAACTCAACCCGTTCAGCCGCATTGATGTGGCCAGCAACAGTGCCCGCCACCATTACACGGTGAGCTGTAATGTCGCCCTTGATGTCACCCGTAGGGCCAATAGCAACCGTAATTTTGCTGCCGGCATCGGCCTCAATGTTGCCCAAAACTTTGCCGTCAATCCTGACACTGTCGCGCAAGATCAAGGTGCCTTGAATGATGGTGGTTCGCCCAATGATGGTGTCAAACTTTTCAGAGGTGGCAGACATTGATTTTTGGCTGAATTTTTCGAACATTTTGAGCTACTTTGTAAAAATCAAGGCGCCTTGTTTGGCAGCACCTTTAAGGGATTTAAAACCTTGCCGTTTTGAAAAATTTCGTAATGCAAATGCGGGCCAGTTGAGCGGCCCGTACTGCCCACCGCACCAATGGTCATTTCCCCTTTGACTTGGGTATTGACACTGACAAGCCGTTTGCTGAGATGGGCATAACGGGTGGTGAAGTTTTCGGCATGTTTGATTTCAATCACGTTGCCAAAGTTAGCGTCCCACTCTGATCGTGTGACCATGCCCGGTGCGGTGGCCACCACAGGGGTGCCAACTTCAGCCGAAAAATCAATGCCCTCGTGCATGGCCAATGCGCCCGTGAAGGGATCGTTTCGCAAACCAAAACCACTGGTCAGTTTGAAATCTTGTTGAACAGGCAAGCCTATAGGCAAAGCCTCAAGCCATGCCAAATGTTGTTGCCAGTTTTGATGCTGACTTTGCAATGACTGGTTAACCGCTTGAACTTGCGTCACTGTTTGCTGCAATTCCGTTTGCAAGGGCTGCCGAAACAATTGGCCCATCAAATTTTGTGGGAAGGCAGGCATCACAAAAGGTCCGCCCTTTGACTCTTGCGCATTGGGCGCGCGGTCTTTTAAGTTGGCTGGCGTGGCCAAAGTCATGAAACGATTTTTGAGCGATTCCAGCTTCTTCACATCTTGAACCGTTTGATTCAACGAAGACTGCAATTGCGTTAAATTTTCACGGTACACAGCTTCCATGCGCTGCTGCTCGGCCTCCGTGGTCACGCCGCCCAAACTTCTGGCCAAGTCTGGGTTGTACTCAACAGCAATGCGCAAGCCCACCCAATTGAGCACAAACCCAATAAGCACCAATGCAATGGCCAATGCTCCCGCAGCAAGCAAGATGTTGCGAGCGGTGACAGAAATCGATTTAACCTGGCCTGTGGGGCCAGAGAGCCACATGAGTTGCATGGTTTATGAGGGTTGGGGAGGCGGATTCTAGGC
>JACCEC010777025.1_pt1 | contig 15463 bp, 13 predicted proteins | sample 7450121 | NCBI WGS metagenome assembly JACCEC01 (sample SAMN15323455, study PRJNA562643) | freshwater metagenome | isolation source: river surface water | place: USA:Blue River Watershed | collected 2017-08-18 | reverse complement strand
TTATTAGTATTATTAGTATTATTAGTATTATTAGTATTATTAGTATTATTAGTATTATTAGTATTATTAGTATTATTAGTAGTATTTGTATTATTATTTATATTATTATTTATATTATTATTGTCTGTTTTATTTACTGCTAATATTACTATTTTATCAATTTCATCTATTATAAAATCTTTATTTGGATATTGTATTAATTTATATATTTTATCATTAACTAATAATGTAAAATATTGAATTAATAAATCTAATATTTTATTTTTTTTATCAATATTCGATATAAAATTAAAATTAGACATAATATGTTGTAATTTATTGATAAATAATTTTATTTCAATAATTATATTTTTTTGTTGATTAATATCAATATATTTAAATAATAAAATACACTTATTAAGAAGAAATAAAAAATTTGTTTCATATGATTTAAATTTATACATTATTATATTTAATACTTGTAATTATAATACATTTTTTTTTGGAAAAAATATTATAATTATTATTATTATAACCATTTTTTTTGGAAAAAAATATTATAATTATTATTATTATAAAATATAATGGGATATGATAAAAATTTTTGGGGTCCAAAAGTTTGGTATATGTTACATGTATTTAGTATGAATAATAATATGGAAATAAAAAAGAATAAAAGACATAATTATTATATATTTTATACAACATTAATATATATATTACCATGTTATCAATGTAGTAAGCATTATACAAATATAATTTATGATATAAATAAATTAGAAGAAGATAAAATAGATGTAAAATACATGACAAAATGGGTATATGATGTACATAATATAGTAAATGGCTTATTAGACAAACCAGAATATGATTTTAATAGATTAAAAGAAGACTATAAAGAATTAAATATAACAAAAATATTTTTTACATTAGAAATATTATTGAGAAATTTAGATTATGAAAATATGTCATTATTAACATATGATCAAGTATATAATTTCTTTATAAATTTTTGTATATTATTTCCAGATAAAAATATAAGAAAAAACTTGACTTCAACTATTGAAATGAACCATTTTCAAAAAATAAATAGTCCAAAACAATTTTCAATATGGTTAAAAGATTATTTTTTAAAATAAATTTATGAATTAGTATTTACATAAAATATTAAATTATCAATATCATATTTAAATTTATAATTTTCTAAAGATTTATCTGGATTAATTATTTTAATAGTTGGTAAATTATTTATTTTTGCATATATCCCAACATGATCATTTCCTTCATCTATATTTTCAAGATTGACTGCACCAAAATGAAATAAATTTATATTTGATAATGCTAAATCAATAATATTACTAGATAATTTTTTACAATGATCACACCAAGGAGCATAAAAAATAATTAATCCATTAATATTATTAAAATAAGGATTATTAATATATAATTTTTTGGTATTTTTATTATATGTAAAATCTTTAAGTGTTAATTCAATAACACCTACATTTTTACTGTAAATATTAGGAAATATTTCTAAAGATTTTTTATGATTTAATTTTTTATTTTTATCCATTATAATATATATATATAATATAAAATGATAAATAAATATAATTTATTTTTAATTACTTCATGTATAATTGGAATGATGATTGGTTTATATTATAAAAAATTCAATAAAGAATTTATGATAACTCTTTTTATTGCAGTTTTAATAATGTATTCATTGTATTATTTATTAGAAATTGATAAAGAAGTCTTAGAAAAATATGAAAATGTAATTTATGCTGATATAGGTAATATGTTAGATAAATTAGACAATTATACAGAAAATAATGACACAAAAGAATATCATCAAGAAGAGCATCATCAAGAAGAGCATCATCAAGAAGAGCATCATCAAGAAGAGCATCATCAAGAAGAGCATCATCAAGAAGAGCATCATCAAGAAGAACATCATGAAGAAAAACAACATAAAAAACCTAAACAACCTAAAAAAGTTAAACAACATAGTATTTCATTAGTACCAACTGAAGAAGAACAACCAGATAAAACACATAATTTACCAATAGGATTAACTGAAAAATATTTACCATTTAATATAAATATAAGTTATAATGCACAAAATAGTACAAATAATTTAAATAATGGAGATAAAGATAAAGGAATATCAGGTGGATATGTTAATACAGTACCTATACCAAGTAAAAATTTAGGACCAATTGGAAATTGTGGTTTAAGTAGAATATATAATAATCAAGATTGGATATATGGTAGTAATGCATGGACTAATGATCCAGATTATTATATACCACATAAAACAGAACATTGCCCTCAAACAATTATACCTAAAGAAAAAAAACCTTTAAATGAAATTGCAATGAGTAAATTTAAGGATAATACTGAAGCATGTCCAATTGAAATAAATACACCATGGACTGAATGGTTATCAGGAGATGAACCAGAACCATTTAATTTATAAATTATGAATTTGAATAATGAAAATAATAATAATAAAATAATAATAAAACACAAAATATTTTTATATATATAATTTATATATAAATGGATACATTAACTATTATATTTGTAATGATATTAATAATTGCATTAACAGGTTATTTAATATATAGAAATTATGATGAATATAGTACATTAGAAAATTTTACATCACAATCATCATTAAGTATATATCAAACAAATAATATAGATAAAGATTTAGATTATAAATATACAAAATTAAATAGTCCATATCATTTAAACAGTAAAATTATCCAAAAATCTGATTGGAATGGAATTTGGTTAAATGAAGATTCTAATAATAAATATACAATTGCAATGGTACAAATAAATAATGTTGTAATATTAACATTAACACAATATAGAATAGTAAATGTAAGTTCTACTACTGGTACTGTTTCTGATTCATTTACTGATATTATTCGAAATTCAAATGTTAATACATTTTTATTTATGGGTAAATTAAATATTGAACAAAATAGTTTTGTAATTCAAAAAATATTATATAAAGATCATAATGGTATATCTAATTTAATTGATATAGAAACAATAGACTCAATAAAAGATTATATGTCATCAATTGGTATTCCTGTTAGTCAAGATAATGAAAAAATAGATATGTCATTAATTGGTTTTCCTGTTATACAATATAATACAAATATAGATACATCAAAACCATTAGTAACAGGTAATTTATCAATTGATAATGGTGTAAAATATTTGAACATTAAATTTTTAAATACAGCACAACCAATTGTATTTATTCATAAATATAGTTATTCTGGATATACTCATAATGGTAATACAATATACGATTATCCATTTATGAATGAATATATAAAAGATATTGCACCATTTGTTGAAGCAAATAGTAATTTAGTTGAAAATTTTGATGGTAGTTCAACACCAACTACTAGTGATAATCCATATAAAAAATATTCATATGTAAATTATACACCATTTAAATGTCCTACTGGTAAGAAACAATGTAAGATTAATAAAACAGGTATAGATGCAACATCATATACATATAATAATTTAAATATAAATGGATGTTGTGATATTAATAGTGTTGATACAAATAGTTTATATACTGGTGATGTTACTAATAGTGACAAGTATTGTTATTATAATTTAACTGATCCAAACAGTGACTTACCTAGATGTCCTAAATATAATGAAATATTTGTATATAATAATCATACTATTCCATCATATCTTATGAATACAGAAAATAAATCATTAAAAGTATGTAAATATTTAGATTTTTTTACAAATAATTCAGGAATGAATGCAATATTATGTTATGTAACTGACTTGACAAATATACAAACATTAAATTATCAATATTTTGGTTTAAGTAAAGGTGAAAGTTCATTGACATTACAATATGATATTACACAAAATAAATTAAATACATCATTAGCACCATATAAAAGTACAACTACCAATAAAATAAATAGTACAGATACAAGATCATTTTTTAATAAATTAGAACTTTCATCATCATTTGATAATGATACTGACTTTTCTGTTAATGATTATATTAAAACTACTCCTAATACAGTAACTTCATCAATGTTACCTTGTTTATGGGATATCAATTATACTCCTGAAGGCGATAGATATAATTTAGTAAATTCATGTCCATTTACTTTAAGTACTGCATCTATTTATAATACACAAAAGAAATATGTAAATTGTAACGATGATGGTACTATTAATTTATCAATGTTTGGAAATGGATCATCACAAAATTTATATATGCAAGATTTTAAGATAATATCAAATTATAGTCCAAAAATAAATGCAACATCAACAGAAGAAGAAAAACCAGCATCATATTATGCAATAACTACAAATATAAGAACCAATAATGGTTTATATTTAGTACCATCAAATGAAATTAGTGGTTTTGGAACTAATTCATCAATGATAAAACTATCAGATAGACCTGAAATAAATGGTAAATGGTTAATATTAGGATTTCCATTAAATAGAATTACTGATATAAAAGATATTTTAACAGATTATGTTTTTAGAAAGTAATTATAGATATGTTATTGATCCTTATATTAATTTTATTATTATTTTATTATTAAACTTATAAAAATAATAATATGAAAATAAAAATGAATAAAATGAATTATAAATAATTATATATTATAATTATTTATAAAAAATAAATATTTATTTATAATATATGAAGGATAATTATATTGTACCTTTTCTAATAATAATTGTATGTATAATATTTATATATGGATTAATCAATTATAAATATAATAACAAGTTAATAAATACAATAAATACAATTGAAAACTATGCAAATAGTAGTGATATTACAAATTTTAATCAAATCCAATCAAATAGTGGAAATGCATTAATTCAAAATATTAATACAACTATATTAGTTGCTAATGGTACATGGACTTATTTAGGTTCAAAAGTAAATACTGATAATACTGTAAATAATTTAATGAAAATTGATATATCAAATAGTAATTCTGGTAATATAACAATTCCAAATGGTAAAAGTACATTAACTATAAATAATATATCTGTTACAAATGGTTATATTACATGTAAATTAAATGATTATTCATTAAATTATAATGAAATAATAATAAAAGTAGTAGCATTAGATGATACTACTACATTATCAGAAATATCTTCACAAACATATTTTGTAGCAGAAACACCATTAATAGTAGTTTCATTATTTTCAAATATGAATTTAATTAATAAATTTGTATGTTATAAAGTATATCCAATAAATAATCAATATATAATAGATTATAATAGCAAAATTGCAAGTATATTAAATGGTAGTTTAAATTTAATAACATTACCACCAAAGTTTTATAATTATGATGTTTATAGTAAAATTACAACTAATTATAAATTTTCACCAAATTCATTAACAATTATGTATAATAATAATCCAATAAATAAATTAGATATATTAAATACAATTAAAACTAAATATAATGGTACAATAAGTTTTGCTATTCAAAGAATATTTCAAAGTCCAAATGATCCAAATATTAATATATCAACACCTTTAAGTCAAAGATTTAATATGAAAATTGATTTAAGTGGTAATAGTGGAATACCATCTAGTGTTAATATTGTTCCAATAAATACAGATTTTTTTGTAAATAATATTGATTCAAAAGTTAGTTTTATTCCAGTATCAACAATATTATATTTTTATAAAAATGGTAACACTAAAATATCTTATAAATATAAAAATGATCCTATAAAAGATAGTTCAAATAATATAACTTTTAATAATAATTCATCAAGTATGTATAATAATAATTTAGAATATGATAATATTAGCAGTGTATATCGTGAAAGTGATAATATATATAATATTACAATGGTTGGTGTTGCTGATACACCAAATATAGATAGTGTTACTACAATAAGTTTAGATACAAATATTTTTTAGATAATATAATTATATAATAAATAATATAATAGATATAATTTTAATTTTTATTTTATAAATAAAAAATATATCTATTATATTATTAATAAATGAAATTATATATAATATTGTCTATAATAATTTTAATAATAATATTATTAATATTATTTTTTTACAAGACTGTTGAAAATTTTACTGATGATATGAATTCTGTAAAAGTATCTATTCCAGTACCAGTTCAAAAAATAGAAGAACAACCTATAAAAACACAAATAAAAACATTAAATAATAATATAATTAAAAATGGTAATTTTGAAAATGGACAAAATGTGGAGAATCATATTAATCAAAGTGGATATAATAAGATAATTGTAAAGAAAAACCCCGGAAAAACATCTTATGTATTAGAACAACAAGACACAAAAACATTAACATATTATGAAATGGAAGTAAAATGTGACAAAAATGCCAAATATAATTTATATTTTTGGGTATCAGTTGATAAATCTGGTATTGAAGAATTAGATATGAATAAATTAGTTTATATAAAAGTACAAAATGAAGATTATAGTTATAATTATCCAAGATTAAATTATAATATAGTACAAAAAATAATATTATCTAATGACGAAAATGATGCATGGTATTTATTGAAATATGATTTTGATGTGGGAAATAATACTAATAAGAAAATGTTTATATATTTAAATAATAGTGATAAATTACAATTCAAAAAATATTATTTTACAGATATATCTTTATATAAAGTTTTAATTGATGCATCAAATTTTATTTATAATGATAATTTAATATGTTATGTTGATGGTTATAATTATCAATCAAATATACCAACATGGCATGATTTAAGTGGTAATGGTAATGATTTATTTTGGTCTAATATACCAATGTCTGATTTATCAAAAGGTTCTTTAAGTACTACTAATCAAAAAATAGTAGGTTTTCAAACAAATAACATATCAAATGATAATTTTACTATATTAATATGTTTAAATAAAATTACAGAAAGTTCAATGATGGAATCTAATGAAAATGATAAAGATAAAGATGTTTATTTATTAAGTATTCCAGGTAATGATAGATATGCATTTGAAATAGAATTTAAAGACAAACATTTAGTAATACATAATGGTAATAATAAAGTAACAACTGAAAATGAAATTATACTATTTAATAAAAGTTTATTAGGATTTATTTATAGTAATGGTATATTACATATAAATTTAGATGGTTTAGAAGTAATGTCATATAATATTGGTAAATTATATTTAAGTAATGATCCATTTATGATAAATAAAAATAAAAATATGAATTATAATTTATATAGTATATTGGTATATAATAAAGTTGTAGATAAAACTGAATTAAGTGAAATTAGAGAATATTTTATACAAAATAAAGATAAAAACTTTAATACACCTGATATAAATAGATATCATATGAATAATACAGCAACTTATACATTAAATGAATCTGATAATATGTTTAATGGTTATAATAAAAGAGAATTAAAGATGGAATATTTTAATAATAATATAAAGGATGATAGTAACTATAAAGAAAAATGTTTGGATCAATGTGCAACATTATGTGATATATTTTCAGAAAAAGGTGAATGTATGTCAAATTGTAAAAAAGTATTATTATCATGTCAAAGATATTGTGATGATCCTGCTAATAGTAAAAATGTAATATGTATGGAAGATAGTGTTAAATGTGATGGTAAAATAAATAATAAATGTCCTGAGGTATATAAAAAAGATGGTAATTATATAATTTATGTTCAACCAAATAGTAAATATGCAAATAAATATGGTTATAGTGGTGATAGATCATATGGTAATAATAAAGAAAAAGCCAAATATACATATAACAAAAATTTTCCAGATTGTTCTACACCAAAAGAATTATTAGCAGGTAATGGTAAATTATATGAAGGTAATTGTCCATATATAATTGATGAATCAAATCCATGTTATATATCATCTTGTGCTGATGTTAATTGGAATGTTGAAAATTATAAAGATTTAAAAATAGATAAAAATTGCAAAAAATCTGTATCAAATTACTGTCAAATAAATTATGATATTGATAGTAATTGTGCTTGTTGGAGTCCAGAACAAAGAAATACTGAAAAATGTAGAGAATATAGAAGATTTTTTGAGGATCCAAATGATTATTGTTCGCCTAGTCAATTTAAGATTGAAGAACATCCTGATTTTAATAAATATATAAAGAGAGATAATATACCATGTTGGGGTTGTAAATTATAAATAATTATTTTTATTATCATTATTATTATTAACAAAGATAAGTAAATATAAATATATTATGCTAAAACAAATATAAATAAACATAAATACTATAATATATATTTATAATATAAATATATATGAAATAAAAATATATATTTATATTATAAATATATAATGAAAGATATAATAATATGGATAATATTATTATTTGTATTTATAATTATAATTGGATTATATACAACTAAATCAACACCAATTGATTTAAATGAAAAAGAAAAAATAATGAAATTGAATATGGCTATTGAAAATTTTACATCAAATATGATACAAAAAGAAAATTTTACAGAAGTATCTTCACAATCTGATATTAGTTCAGGTGCATCTAGAATATATCGTAGAGGATTACCTGAAGATAAAATAAATATTAATACACAAAATTGTAATGTACCTGAAAGTACATTTAAGCCATCTGAATGCAAACCAAAAGAAGATATTAATACAAATGAAATTTGCAGTAAATGTGACATAACAACTAATAAAGATATTAATAAATATGTTTTAAAAGCATCTATTCCACCATGTCCTGATATGAGTGAATTTGTTACTAAAAATATGATTTCAGCACATCCTGATATAAATGATTATATATTAAAAAGTGAAATAAAACCATGTCCTAACATTGATTTAAGTAAATATATTTTAAAATCATCTGTACCTCCTTGTCCTACTTGTCCAACATGCCCTATTTGTCCTATATGTCCTCCACAAACTGATTGTAAAACAATAAATCAATATAAAATTAGCGAACATCCAGATTATACTAAATATATAAGTAAAAATGATTTGGAAAAAGAATATATTAAAAAATCTAGTTTAAAAAATATTATACAAAATGTTAGAGAACAATTAAAAAAATGTGAAATGAAAAGACATATACATTATAATAATCAAGATACAAATATATTTACTAATATGTATAATAATATAAAGGATTTTTTATTTGGTACTGATCATGATATATATCCTAAAAATATAAATAATAATTATTATTATAATCGTTATAATAAGGATAATCATCGTAATGCATATAATAAAAATTATTATAATGATAATCATAATCATGGTTATCATGAACATGATAATGAAGATAATGTATATTATTTGTATGATAAAGAAGATCCTGACAATAATTACTATTATAATATTTATCATATAAATGATGATAAAAATACTAATTATAAAAAAATACCCAAAAAATTATCTAAACCAATAAATACCAGAAAAAAACCAATTCCTAAACCAAATAATGAAATTGAAGAAGAAGAACAAATTAAAAAACATAAACAAATTAAAAAAAATCCAAGTCCATTAGTTTATACTGTACCAAAACAAAATAATAATAAAAAAAATATAAAAAAATATAAAGAAAATATGGAAAATATGAATAATATGGAATATGAATCAGAACTATTACAAAATAACAATGATAGTTACTATGCAGGAGATACTTCATTTGAATTTATTTAGAATAAATCATATATTTCATAATGACCCATTTTAAAATCATCATCCATATTTATATTTAATAATAACATTTGTTTAATTTTATTAATTATACCTTTATGAGTTACTAATAATACAGTGTTATTTATATTATTTGTATCAGTATTATATTTTAATTTTAAATATGATAAAAATTTTAATAATCGCTTTTCAAGATTATTTTCATCTTCTAATATTATCAAGTCATCTTCAATATTACATATTGATGTATAATTCATATTAATAATTTCAATTAAATCTTTATCATTTATATCTTTTATAGAATGAAACCCATCTATTAAAAAATAAGGATTGTGTAAATATTCAGTTAAACCATATTCAACATTAATCTTTACATTATATTTATAAGAATATGGAAATATAGTTTGTAATGTTCTTATAAAAGGAGAACAATATATTTCATTAATATTTAATTTATTTAATTTTTTAGATAATTTTAATGAACCTAATATGCCTTCATTAGTTAATTCTGAAAAAAATCCACAATTAATACCCCTTTCTTCATGTCTTAATAAAATTATTTTCATTACTAAATATAATATATTATATTTATATTATATTTATATTATATTTATATTAGACTAATATTATGTAATAATTTATTTATGTAATAATTTATCATATAAATTACTAATATTATAACTATAATTATTAGAAAAACTTTTATCTTGTTCATATAAATCTTTAATAGACATGATAATAGATTTATTTTCATTATTTTCTATTTTAATAAATTGAGATTTATTGATAGTAATAGGCTTACTAAGTGCTTTTGTTAAATCATTTATATTATTTACTTCAATATCATTTACTTTAGTGATAATATTACATTTTTTAATATTATTTAATTTTTTTATTTTAGTATTAAATATTTCAGTTATACATAAAGAAGGTGACATTTGTTCCTCTTTATTTTTAATAATATTTATTAATTTATAATTGGTATTAAATATTTCATTATCTAAATTAATAATATAATTTTTAGATAATTCTGTAAATACCATACCACCAAATACTAAATATCCAATATTTTCATATGCAGGATATAATACCCTAATTGGATATATATAAGGTTTTAATAGAATTTTATTTTGTTTCATTTTCATACTTTTTAAATCAAAATATTTAATAACTATATTACTATTATTTTTAAATCGATCAATTAATGTTTCTATTTTTATTGAACTTCCCAACCATTTATAATTTAAAGTATATCCAAAATTATCTAATTTATATCCATTTATTTCAGTTATAATATTATTTTCATCAATTATATTTTTTAAAGGTGATGGTTTAAATATTTTTGATATTTTTATACCATCAGTTATTTTACCATTTGTTATTTTTTTAAGTACTTCTTTATCAGTATTATCATATTGAAATAATAAATCAGGACGATATATTATTGATCTCATTTTATTATTCATTAAATCATCTTTAATAGTTTTAAAATAATTAATAGGAATTGAAAACCCAATATTATCCAAATTTTTACCAACTAATTTCATACTATTAATACCAATTACTTTACCATTATTAAATAAAGGACCTCCTGAATTACCCGGATTAATAGCAGAATCTGTTTGAATAAATCCTGATTGTTGTCCTCCAATAATACCAACTGTAAATTTAAGATTATTTGCATTATTTTCTTTTCTTAAACTTAATGGATATCCAACAACTTGCACTTTACTTTCTATTTTTAATTTATCAGAATCACCTAATGTAACATAATCTTTAGGTTGATATGTTTTACAATATAACATACCAATATCAAATTCAGGACATATTCCAATAACTTCACAATCATATTTTTGATTATTTATATTAGGTAATTCAATATAAACATTTTTAGCACCATCAATAACATGAGCACAAGTTAATATATGACCTTTATTATCAATAAAAAAACCTGTACCTTGACCGTTATCAGGTGTTTCTTTTAAATATGGTAAATTCCAATTAACATTAATACTATCTGCAATAATTTTTACAACACATTTATTAATCTTATTTTTTAATTTAACATTCATCATATTTTAATTATAATTAATATTAATTAAGATTTATTTATTGAATTTAATTATTTATAATTATTTTATTATTTTTCATTTATCACAAATCATAAATATATAAATATATAAATAAACTTAACATAAATAACTTTATTATAGTATTTAATTATTATTTATTTTTATTATTTTTATTATTTTTATTATTTTTTGTTGTATTATTTTCATATATTCTTTCATATGTATCATTGTTAGACATTGGATTAATATTTTTTTTATTATTTATACTTGGATTATATTCAATATTTATTTTAGATGTACCATCATTTCCACCATATTTAATATTAATAATATTAATTAAATCTTTTTTTGACATTTTACTAATAATATTTAATAATTCAGTTTTTTTCAATTTATTCAATTGAGTATTCATTATATTATATAATTATATAATATAAAATTATTTATAAAAACTTGAAATAAATTTACAGTAAAGTTAGATATTAAAAGTAACTGTACATAAGTCATACGCTAACATTGGATTTAATACATAATTATATGGTAAAAATCCATATCCATTTACACCCCAACTAATGCCCCATGAATTTTGGAATTTAAAAAGATTAGTAGTATCATCATAACCTAATAATAATATGGCATGACCACCTAATTGTTTTTCTTTACGTAATTTAGGCATAGGAATAATACCAGTTTTTGAAACAATAGGTGTATTTATACTATTATATACTGAAATACCAATCATAATAGGATTACCAGATAATATAGTATTTTTGATAGTAGTCAAGTCTTGATTTACAAAACTATATACAAAATTATTTATATTATATTTTTCTAAAAATGCTCGTGGTGGTGATAATTTATTAAATTTACTAATATCATAAGGACATATTGTTTCATTACATACACCATATTTTAATATAGCACTCATAACACCTCTCATGGTACTACCTGTATCTAAATTTAAATTACTATTATCAATTGCTCTAGAACATAAATATAAATGTAATCTTGATAATTCTATAGTACCATTTGACAATATATATAATAAAGCAAATGAAGCATTTGATACACATGAACCTAAACTACCTTGATCTAAAACAGGACAATTTACTGAGGTATCTGTTAAAGAATATTTTGAAATAGTATTAGATGATGTATTTATAGGTGTATATTTATAATCACGAATATCAATAGATTGTCGTTTATGATTATAAATTCTATTATTTTCTGGTTGTGTTTGAAAATGTTTTTTAAAATGTATATTTCTATTTTTAAACATTATTATAATTATAATTATAATTAGATAATAATTAGATAATAATTAGAATATATTTATAATCTATATAAAAATAAAACTTATAATAATAATAAGAATAAAGATGCCAGGTGGAATAATGCAACTTACTTTTATGGGAGCCCAAGATTTATATATTACGGGTAATCCTACAATGACATTTTTTAAAGCAGTATATAGAAGAAATACAATGTTTGGTACTGAATATATAACTGTACCATTCGATCAAATTCCAACATTTACACCAACACAAATGACAAAAGCAACTTGTAAAATTGGAAGAAATGGGGACTTATTGTATGATACATATTTAACATATGATTTACCAGCAATATATACAAATAATTTAATACCATTTAGTTGGGTAGAAGAAGTTGGTACAAAAATAATACAAGAAGTAACTATTAGAATAGATGGTTCAATATTAGATACACAAAGAGGTGATTTTATGAAAATATATTCAGATTTAACATTACCAGTTTCTAAAAAAGTGCAATTTTTAAAATGTATTGGAGGAGAACCATATATGTATAATAGTAGTCAAAATTTAAGTAATAATATAGATGAACAAACAATAGCAATAAATGCTAGAAGATTATATATACCATTTTTATTTTGGTATTGTTTAAATAGTGGTTTAGCATTACCATTAATAGCATTACAATATAATGAATTATATATAGATGTTATATTTTCACCATTAAATGAATTAATAAAAATAGGTAATCCACCAGTTTCACCCAAACGATTATTTGGTGATTATGAAAATAGTGAATTTAATATAAATATTAGAAATTATTTAATGTCATTAGGTTATGATCAAACTAATGTATTTTATTATTTTACACAAAATAATTGGCAAAGTAATTCAAATTTATTATGTAATTATATTTATTTAGGTGATGATGAACGTAAAATGTTCGCCCAAACATCACATGAATATTTAATAACTCAAACTCAGTTTAATTTATTTCAAGGATTAAAAGCAGGACCCAATTATTTAGAAACTACTTTTATGCATCCTGTAAAAGAAGTATTTTGGGTATTAACTCGTGATAATTTAGATTTAAGTAATAATTGGTATAATTTTACAGCATTAGAAACACATAAAAGTTTTGAATTTTGGCAATCACAATTACCATTTTACAATTATACTGAATATTATAAACCTGAATTATCATATATTACACAAAATTTTACAAATTATATAAATTCAGTTAAAGCACAATCAGTCTATAAATTAACTGGAGAACAAGCACAAACATATTTCGGTAATTTTTATAGTATAATGAAATCTGCACAACCCGTTTTTAATAATAATGATAGAATGGAAATTGAAGATCATGCATTTTTTGAAAATCTACAAGTATATAAATATCATTCAGGATGGACTTCACCCGGAGTTTATGTATTGTCTTTTTCATTGAATCCAGAAGATTTTCAACCTTCAGGTAGTCAAAATTTTTCAAGATTAGATTATCAAGAATTTAGAATAAATATATTTGATACATTTCCTATTGAAGATAGATTTAATTGTTATTTTTTTGCAATAAATTATAATGTATTACGTATTATTGGAGGTATGGGTTCTACTGTATTTGCTAATTAAAATATTTAATTATTTATATTAAATACTCTTTGTACAAATAAATTAATTAAAGGAACACCTGTAACAAATAAACACCAAAATTCACCAATATTATGATGATATTTAAAGTAACTAATAATAAGTAATATAAAACTAACTAATAAAATAATCCCTAAATTTTTATTATTTGAATAATTTATAAAGTTTAATATAAGTATTATATAATAAAATATATATTTGAAATTATATTTCCATAGCCAATCTAAATGTCCTTCCTTATTTTTATCCGTACAAATTTTATTTTTATTTATTTTTATATATTCTATATACTTGTATATTACATAAAATATATACAATAAATTAATACTTAAAATAATATTATTATTGATTATATTATTGGAGTTTAAAAAGTAATACATAAATAAAAATATAAAAACTGGTTGTAAATGATTAAATAAAGGTCCTAAAAGAGAACCTATAAAGTTAAGTCCTGACAAACATTTAATATCAGACCAAATAAAATATTCAATTAATTGCATAAAAGAAATAAAAATAAAACTTGATGCAATAACAATATTTGTATTATAACTGGATTTATTACCAAAAAATAAAAGTGCTAAACTTGATATAATACCAAATAAAAAAGATTTCAAAGATAAATCTTTAGAAAAACACATATATTATTATATAACATATTATATATAATAATATATTATATATAATTTATTATATATAATAATATAATAAATTATATATAATAAATAAATATAAATAAAT
>JACCEC012172314.1_pt1 | contig 15469 bp, 18 predicted proteins | sample 7450121 | NCBI WGS metagenome assembly JACCEC01 (sample SAMN15323455, study PRJNA562643) | freshwater metagenome | isolation source: river surface water | place: USA:Blue River Watershed | collected 2017-08-18 | reverse complement strand
CAAAGATTATTCTGTCACATTCTTTGGAAACCCGTCGATTTCCAATGGGAATACTGGGAGTTGAACCCAGACTAAGCCCTTATAAGGAGCCCGCTCTAACCATTAAGCTATACTCCCAAGACTAAATTATCGAACTTCGTAATCTAGTCTTCTTATTCGTCTTTTAGGAGCCACTGGTTCCATAATCTTTTGCTTTTCTTTTGGTTTTGTAAATCCACTGACCATTTCAACTCTGGCCATGTCATCTGCAACTATAACAGGTAATCCGTTGTTGTCAAGTCTTATGTAGGCTCTATTGGGGCACTTACATGATTGACCACGGTTTGGTTGAGTTACATGCAACTCCATGTTGCAATCTTTACATCTGATTTTGTACATTGTTTCATACCTTAAATATTCAGTTGTCACGACTCAGGAGGGACTTGAACCCCCGACCAACTGCTTAGAAGGCAGATGCTCTATCCAACTGAGCTACTGAGTCAATTATGTGTATAGTATATCAGACTATTCTTGGTTTGTCAAGGGGCAGTCTGGGACCCATGGAGCACAGAGTCGGATTTCTCCTCCAAGTGCTTGACACTCATCAGTATAGCACACGGAGGTGTCTACTGGTTTCTCTGAGCGTCGTGGTGATGGTATTTTAACAGTTCCATCGTCTCCTGTCAAGCGTTCATAATCTGAAATTGCTTTATCAACATCTCTCTTAACACGACGGTCAAGAAGTGTTGGTTCCTTTATTATATAGTCGTTTAATTGACTATTTGGAAAATACTTTCTTTGAATTTCGTCAATCAGGTCATACCAATGTATCTCATCAATCCCTGTACATTTTGTAAGTACTCCTACTGATGATGTAAGTATTACCCCAATGATTGCAAAATTTATTACCTGCTTCTTATTCATGAGGAAGGGGAGAATCAAATCTCCCCATTATTTATCTGTTAAACTCGTGAGTAACAGATACTAGCCACTCCCTGTCCTGGATGTGCAATAGTAGAGAATGCCCCGTAGGACAGGTCAAGGTCTCGTCCTCCGACATATGGACCCCTATCATTCACTCGCACAATAACTGACTTACCATTTCGTTGATTAGTCACCCGCAACCTAGTACCAAATGGTAGCCATCTATGTGCAACAGTTCGACCATATGCATTATATGTTTCACCGTTAGCGGTGGTTTGACCGTGATACCCATCACCTACACCATAATGTGAAGCCAGTGAGCATCCGCTGGCTGCTTCAGCTTTTTGGGGCGTAAATCCAAGAAGTGTTGAAGCGATAAGAAGTGTTGAAATAAAACGCATTAATTTGAATAGAACTCTACATCCCAATAGAGAAAGGGGTACACCTCTCTTTCAAGAGGCAATCTCCTGGGCACAAAATGATAACAACTCAATCGCTTATAATAAAAATTGGTGTTACCAATGAGAAGGGAGGGAATTGAACCCCCGATGGTTCTTATGTAACGGTTTTACAGACCGCAGCCACACATATTGCCAACAGTAGCCACCTTCCCGATAAGCCTGAAGCTAGTAATGCCTCCTTCTATGCTATCTGCATAACGAGTAACATATTTCCAGCAGGACTGGTGACGGATGGTGTCAACAGGTTTACTGGCTTCAGACTTAAGACAAGCTTAACACACTCTTATTTGGTTGTCAAGGTACTTGGGATATTTATAAAACTTATGGGGTTTCAACAACAAATCCTGGCATATTAAAAATTCTACCCCAACCATCGTTTCCTTTAGGACACCATCTACGTGCTAGGTCTGAACGTTTATATACAGCACCATTTCCATTAGTTACTGGGCCAGTATAATTATCATTCAGTGAACCATATGGGTCATTTACAATATAATCTCCAGCAGGTGTTTTACCAATCACAACTACCATGTGTCCTCCCGTGGGACTAGATAAAGTGCCCCTATGAAGAATACCAATAACAACAGGTCTACGAGCGGTAAGCTCTCTATCAATATCAGCAAAAGTAAGGGAATAACTGAAGCTTGACTTAATTCCATAAGACGCAAGAACACGAGTTTGAACCAAGTGGTCTGTTGTGTCTCCGATGGAGAAGACTTTTTGAACATATGCATCGTCTCCTTTTGGTCCCTTTAGTGTGCCTCGTTTAAAATATTCTAAGCACATCGCACAGGCAGAAGAGTTACAAGTTCTATTTGCATCTCTGTAATTATCTGTCTGTGGAAACCATGGAAAGTTTTCAAGAATGTTTGTTGCTTGTTTTTGTGATTTTGTTCTATAAGTTTTAACCCATCCAGAAGCATCATCCATTTCTTCTGGTGCTTTTTTAATGAGAGCATCTTCAAGATATCCAACAGCTTCTACATGCTTTGGATTATTTTCATCGTAATGCTTAAAGAAATTGTGTAAATCAATTCTGGCCATCTTTCTCTCCGAATAGTTTAATAAAGTACTCTGCGTCTATTACTATTAATGGTTTTTTATGATTCTTTTTCATAACAACGATTGGTTCATAATCACCACAATTAGCTTTAGCTTGTTCGTATGCTTCCCATACATTTAACTTCTCAACATTTTTACATTCTATAGAGAAAGGAAACTTACTTCTAGCTGCTCTAGCCATAATTAAATCTTCACCACCAGCACCCATAGAACGAGATTCAATATCTTCAGGATGTATTTCTAGTTGTTCTATTAGCTGGTCTCTAACCCACTTCTGTAAATTTCTTCCTTTTGCTTTAGCACTTTGAGGTTTCATTATATATTCTATAATAACTAGAAATATTTATCTGACCCCGAACAGAGTCATTATAGCAAGTTTCGGGGTATCTTGTCAAGAGGGCAATTTAACAGTCAAAAACCATAGTTTTTTTCACAATTTTACTAGTGATTACAGACAAAAAAAGAGGGCCTAGTGGCCCTCAATCTTATGTAAGATTTATCATTCAGTAATAATAGATTCGATCCATGCTTCAGACATATTTACCATAATAGCTTGTGCTGCTTCTGGAGTTTCAGCATAGCCTTCTTCTAGAAGATGCTCTAGAACTACATCATATACATCTACTTCTTCACCTAGTCTAGATGCAACTTTGCTAGCACCAGAAGCTACCTTTCTGGCAACTCTGCCTAAGAAGCTCTTGCCAGACTTTTTAGCAGCAGAACCTGCGGCTTGCATCTTAGCCTGAGCAGCATCGCTAGAAGATTTAGTTTTTGCTACTGCAGCTTGACCTGCAGACTTAACTGCTCCCTTAGCTTTTTCTACACCACGCTGAAGCTTACCAGCCGCTCTTTGTGCAAGATGGCCAACAACTTTTGAACGAATATCTCTACGTGAAGAAGGATCTTTTGCAGCCTGCTTCATTCCAATAGCACTTCTGTTGAGTGCTTGGCCTTTCTTGCCAGATACTAGTTTGTGCTTAGCAGCATAATCGCCTGCAGCAGTATCTACAGCCTTTCTAGCTTTTGCTACGCCACTCTTTACTGCTGCCTTTACTCTGCCTGCAGCCTTGCCAGGAGCGTCCTTAACTGCCTGTGCCTGTCTCTGGCGAGCGGCAGAAACTACAGCCTGTCTACGTGCAGCCTGACGCATTGCAGTGCCTTGGCCAGTGGTTACTGGTGCTGAACGCTTATCTGAACTTAGCTTAGTATACCCGCCACGACCAGTAGTTACAGTAGCTTCGGAAAGAATTTCTTCAAATACTTCTTCAATCTCATCTAGCTCATATCCTTCCTCAACCATAGCTTCGATTGTTTCATCAACAATCTCTTCTAACTCATCATCATAAAGATAATCAATATCTTCAAATAGTTCTGTTTCTTCTGATAGAGTCTCTCTTAATTCGTCGTCATATACAGCGAAATAAGACTCATATAGTTTGTGAATACTTGTCATGGGAGTTTTTATAAATGTTACTTTATAGTATTATTTATAAAAACTCCCCGATTGACTATAGTTTAAATCCAGAGAAAGTATCTTTCTTCACATCTTGCTTAATCCCACCAATTACATAACTTTCAATTTCAGTTTCTTGTGGAGCATTCTGCATCATCTTAGAATTTAGCCAATGCTCAGTCCAAGGAAGTGGATTGTTTGACATAGGAATATCAAACAAAGGTGCCAATCCAATTGCTTTCATTCTACGATTAGTAATCCACTCAACATATGAAGAAAGAAGTTTTGCATTTAGACCAATCATAGAACCATCTTTAAACAGATAGTCTGCCCATGATTTCTCTTCATTCACTGCACGGAGATACATATCTCGTACATTTTGCTCTTCCTCTTTCATAATTTCAAGCATCTGTGGGTCATCACCATTTCTCCAATTCTTAATAATGTTTTGAGTGATGACTAGATGTTGGGATTCATCTCTAGCAATAAGACCAATAATCTTAGCAGAGCCTTCCATAAGTTTTAGTTCACCAAATGCAAAGCTACATGCAAAGGAAACATAAAAACGAATGCCTTCAAGAATATTTACATTCATTACTGCACGATAAAGTTTACGCTTTAGTTCTTTAAGTTCTACTTGTGCAGTTGGATGACTCTCACCAAGAGTCCAAAGTTTACCAGAATCCCATTGATGAGCAGATTCAATTAGCTCATCATATGCTTGGGTGACACTAGTTGCACGTTGTAGAATTTTTTCATCGTCTAGAATAGTGTCAAATACTTCAGATACATCTGAATATACATTCTTAATAATGTAAGTATATGAACGACTATGAATCATTTCCATAGTTTCCCAAATTGTCATACAAGCTTCCAACTCTGGAAGAGAACAATAAGGAAGAAACGCAAGGCCAGGGCCACGGCCCTGGACACTATCAAGCATGATTTGATACTTTAAGTTAGAAGTAAAAATATGCTTTTGAGCTGGTAAAAGAGTTTGATAATCTGCTCTATCTTTTTGAAGAGATACTTCTTCTGGCCTCCAAAAATATCCTAATTGTTGTTGAGTGAGTTTTTCAAAAACAGGATATTTATAACTATCATAACGTTGTACCCCAAGAGGTTTACCAAAGAACATAGGTTGTTTTTTGGTATCTACATGATTGCTATTAAATACAGTCATTCCTTTGATTTCACTGTTTGTGTTTTTAATGAATTGCATGTAATTTCTCCTTAGATTTTGCAGCTTTCACAATCTTCTTCATCTTCTAATTGACTTAACAATTGAGATAATGCTTCTCCTTTATCTTCTGTCTCAGCATCAGTCTTACTATCATAAGTATTTTGATAATAAGAAGTCTTCCAACCATACTTATAAGTCATAAGTAAGTCTTGTGCCATGACAGAAACTGGTACTTCATTGTTTTCGTAATGTTCTGGATTGTATGACCAGTTTCCAGAAATTGCCTGGTCAAAGAATTTTTGCATCACCGAAACAATATTAATATAACCAGTGTTATCAGGCATATCCCAAAGAAGTGTATAATTCTTTTTGAGGGTTTGATAACTAGGAACAATTTGCTTAAGTGGTCCTTTCTTTGATTTCTTAACGGACAAGTAATCTCTAGGTGGCTCGATTCCGTTTGTTTCGTTTGACACAACGGAACTGCTCTCCGATGGCATCTGTGCGGACAGTGTTGAATGTCGTAAACCATGTGCCTGAATCTCGGCACGTAAAGTCTCCCAATCATAATTAAGAACGTTAGGTACGATTTCGTCTACATCTGTTTTGTAAGTATCAATTGGAAGGATTCCTTCTGCATACTTTGTCCTATTAAAGTATTCACATGCTCCTTTTTCTTTTGCAAGTTCATTACTTGATTTGAGTAGATAATACTGGAATGCTTCAGTTAAGTCATGGACGAGTTTCCATGCATTTTTATCTTCATACTTTACACCATGACGTGCAAGATAGTGTGCCAAACCAATGTATCCAACTCCAAGAGAACGACGACTCTTTGTTGAAAATTCTGCTGCATTTACTGGATATTGTTGATAGTCAATAAGTTCATCCAATGCACGAACGGACAAATCACAAAGCTCTTCCATATCAGAATGATGATTTACCTTTCCAATATTGATTGCAGAAAGAATGCAAAGTGCAATTTCACCATCACCATCAATATGCTCGATTGGGTCTGTAGGAAGGGTAATCTCTTGACAAAGATTTGACATATTTACTTTGTCAATAAAAGAAGAGTGAGAATTGCAATGGTCGATATTCATGATGTAAATACGACCAGTCTCTGCACGTTCTTTGAGAATATCTAGAAATAGTTCTTGTGCGTCAATAGTCTTTCTCGGAATAGAGCTATCTCGTTCTGCAGCCACATACATATCGTCAAACGAATCAGTCCCAAAAGCATCATACAGACCAGGCACATCATGTGGGGAGAATAGGGAGATTTGCTCTCCTTTGATAAACCTTTCATAGAAAAGCTTTGAGATTTGAATACTGTAGTCTAGCTTACGGACACGATTATCTTCGGTTCCTTTATTATTCTTTAATACAATAATATCCTCTATTTCTTGGTGCCAAATAGGGAAGTGAACTGTAGCTGAACCGCCACGAATGCCGTTTTGAGTGCAACACCTGACCGTCGCTTCAAATTTTTTGAGGAATGGAATAACTCCTGTATGGGCAACTTCTCCACCACGGATTTTGCTATTGATACCTCTGATTCTGCCTGCGTTGATACCGATTCCAGCCCGCTGTGCAACATAACGGCCAATAGCCATGTCAGAGCTGAAGATAGAATTGAGAGAATCGTTAACGTCAACAAGCACACAAGAAGCAAATTGACGAAGAGTGGTTCTAACACCTGCCATGATTGGCGTTGGGATGTTGATTTTGTGCTTTGAGATTGCGTTGTAGTATCGTTTGACATAATCTAATCTGGTTTCCTTTGGATATTCTGCAAAGACAGTTGCAGAAATTAACATGTACATGTATTGAGGAGTTTCATAAATTTTCTTTGAACTCCTATCTTGAACAAGATATTTGTCTACAACTTGACGGAGACCAGCATAGGTAAAGATATAATCTCGTTCATGGTCAATCCATGAATTAATTTTATCCCATTCTTCCATAGAATATTTACCTAGAAGTTCTCCATCATAAATTCCCAGAGAAACACCTCCAACAAGATAATCATGAACGTTGGGAAATCCTAATTTCCAATTAGCTCCAAAGACCTGTTTATATAGACCAAAAAGAAGGAGACGAGCAGCAACATACTGATAATTTGGATTGTCAAGGCTGATAAGGTCACTAGCTGACCTAACCAAGATTTCTTGAATTTCATCAGTTGTGATTCCGTCGTAAAATTGTAATCCAGATTGAATTTCAACTTGTGATGCACTTACTCCAGCAAGACCACCACATGCACATTCAACCATACTATGGATTTTATCTAAATTAAGAGGTTCAAGAGTACCATTACGTTTTCTTACTTTAGTACCGTTGCTCATACTTTTTTCCATTGAGTAAACTTAATTTTTGCTTCTAACCCCTTGTATGTATTTGTTTTGATTATTTCTTCAGGGGAAATTCCAGAAATAACCATATCGTTAATATCTTTTTGTACTATTGTGGATGGCCAAATAACAATAGATTCACCAGAACTAATCAAGTTTTCATAACGCTGAACAATCTGAATATTTCTTGGCTCATTGTCTAGAATAAAAACTCTATCTTTATAGATGTTTTTATCTAGCTGAACATCTGCTCCACACATGGCAATGGCATTAGACAGAAAAAGAGAGTCGAAAGGACCCTCCGTTACATAGATGGTTTTGTTAAAGTCTATATTATTAAGTCCAAATACTTTAACATATCTGTCATCCAGCATGGTAGTAATATAGCGCATTTTTGAATTCTTGTCAATAGACCTTCCTTGAAATCCAAAAAGCGTACCAGATTTTGATAATAGAGGAATGACAATCCTAGATTCTTTAATTTTGCTTTCTGTTTTTGCCCATTCATTGAAATCCTCAGCGAAATAAAGATTTGAAAAATGCTTTTCTGGTATTTTACGTTGGAGAAGATATTCTTTGGCTGGGTGTGTATTATTTAGTTCTGATATTTTTTGTAGCTCCGACAAAGGTGTTTTCTTAAACACAGGCTTTTTAAATTCTACATTTAGTTTTGGACTAGCCGTATTAGAACCTTTCCCTGTCGTGCCAGCTTTAAACCTCTCCATAACATAATTGTCATGAAGATTAACATCAATGTCTTTCAAAAAATTTGATAGAGTTCTACCTACTCCACAATTATGACATTTGAAAAATATATCCGTTCTTTTCTGAAAGAAAAATCCTCGTGCCTTATTTTTATTTCGTGAAGAATCTCCACAATAAGGACACCTGAAGTTATATAGATTTTCATTTTTCTTTGTAAATTTGTCTAGTCTACTAGAAATGAGGGTAACGTATTTAGAATCAATAATATTCATTTAGTAGTAGTGTGCTCAGTCCTACCATTGTAGCTGCTTCCGAGCATATTGTCAATGTATGGAGTGACCAGTCCCACAACCAGCACAACTGCTCCTGCGATTGCTGCGACCTGCCACCTGAATTTTAATAAATCGTCTATTGTTTTTTCTACTGATTCTAGTCTAGTTATTACTGCTTTATGTTCCTTAGAATTTTCTTGCTTAGAATTTTCAATCATTTTGATGATTAAATCATCTGTCTTCATACTATTCTCAATTTTTTCATCATGTTTAGCCAATATGTTAGCAATTCTTTGATTGGATTCCGAAATTTTATCTACTGCGTTTTCTAATTTTTCTAGCATCTCTTTAGATAAATTTTCGTAAATTGTAAACTTAGATTCTAAAACGTCTAACTTTACAAAATCCTTTCTGGAAAATTGACTAAACATGATAGTACCTTGAATAAATTAACTTTTATACTCTAGTAGAAGCAAAAGTCATAATCCTATCAAGGCCAGAAGCAGAAGAGTTTACAGATTTAATCATCTTTACTCTATTGCTTGCGTTTAAATTTCTATATAAATCAACAATCTTAGATGCGTTAACAGCAGAAATTTGCTTCTTTTCTCCATTATCAAATACAATTACACCTTGCTGTCCGCCCATAGAAATTTGTTTTAGTTGGTCAATAACTTTTCCACCGCTTTCAGTAATATAATTTTCTTTGATTTTTTTTCTTTTTTTCTTGGATGCTGGAATGCCAGGAGGCTCTACCGCAGGTGGAAGAGAAACATCAGCTCCAGTACCTACACAATTAGCTGCAACTTCTTCAGTGTATAATCTGTTCATATTTTTTTAAGTTCTTCTAAACAATTTAAATCTGGTGTAATATGATTTAATGCAGATTCTTCAATTCTGTTCAAGAATATCATGAAAGATTTTAACGAAGCCCAATATTGCTGGTCAATTTTAAAGAATAGTATTGGTGTTGCGGCATCACCAAAAATATTATAAACAACAATAATATGATTTAACAAAAGATGAGTTTTAAGAATTCCTGTTTTATCGTAACGTTTAAGTAATCTTTTAATATACTTAAACCTTTTCAGGTCCTCAAAAAAATCATCTTTTGTCATTGCAGTTGGGTTGTCATAATTTTTAATCGCAAATAACAAAAAGTTATCTTCATTCAACTCAGTAAATCTCATGTGTTATCAGGTATCAAATGTTAATGTTGCGGCACCATTAGAAATTACTTCTTCTGTACCACCAGCAGAGGTAACTTTAACTCTATATGCATAGCCATCATATGAATCATCAGTTACACCAGTTACAGCAAGTGTATCAGTGGTAAAGTCAGAATAAATTGAACCATCTAGAGTAGAAGTAATATTTACCCAACGGGTTGAACCAGCTGCAAGTCTCTGCCACTGATATGCAAGAGTGCCTGGGGTTCCAGTAGTTGTAGTTGTTAGAGTGAATGTAGCGTCGCCTGCAGTAGTTGTAGCAGAAGCTGGCTGAACACTAATAACAACTGCTGATGCTACATCTGCTGCAATTGTATCATCAGACTGAGTTTCATTTGCATTTGTATCTGCATCGGAAAGAGCTACTAGCTTTTCTGCCTTGTGGCGAGTATTTCCTGAAGCATCAGTATAAGTAAAATATGACCACCAACCAGGACCATCAATACCACGAGTGCGATTTTCATTTAGTGCTGCTTCTGTTTCATCAACAAATACAATAGTCTTTGCTTGTGAAGAAGCAGAAATTGTTGTTTGAACTTTAGCTTTATTTTCGTTAGAATCAGTTCTTCCGTAAAGAGACATCTAAAAATCCTCTGAGAAATTTTTTTCTATTAGTATTTATAAAAAATGGGGAGTTACCTCCCCAGCATACGTTTAATTGTATTTTTACTAAAATCTAATATATTATTTTCTTTAAATCGTTTAGTTTTACCAAGATACTCAGAGAAACTGAGGAGTAAAATTAAAATTAACTCTACTCCCCAGTTTAACAGTAAACACTCAATCACTTACAATTTTTTAGAAGTGCTGTTCTTACAGTTGCTGCAATTACATTATCAATATCATTATCAGTTGTATTTACATAGCGATCAAGTAGTTCAACTACAAGGCGCTTTGTATGACAAGAATTTAATGCTGCAAATAAAAGTGGCTTTACGATTTCTACTAATGCTCCCATGAGATACCTCCTATGTGGTTCAATTATATTTAGAGGACTTAATTAATTTTTAATCAAATCTTGAAGACATATTATCCTGTGCTCTTTGAGCAGCAGCACGACGTTTTGCTACTTTTTGTGCTGGAGATTCTGGACCGCCATATTGACCAGCAGCAGGTGGTTTTTTGCCAGGAACTTTTTTCTGTCCTCTTGGCTGAACACCAGCTCTACCAGATCCCATCATTTTGGAAATCATCTGGAATGCTTTATCATTCTTGGCACTTCCACCTTGAACGACTGGCTTTCCAGTTCTAAAGCTCTTACCAGTTTCTTTTGAATATCTGGTAGCTTCATCTACATGGTCAACTTCTTCCATAGCATGACCTGTTGGAAGTTTACCTTGTTTTTGCATTTGAAGCCTTTGCTGCTGAAGCATTAATTGCTTCTTTCTCATTTGGTCTTGAGCTTTCATTTGTTGCTGACTTTTAGTTGCTGCTTTTGCAGCTTCTGGGTCTGCTTGCTCATTCTTTTGTTTTTCATACTCTTTCCATGCAGTTGCATATGCAATTTGTCTTTCTTTTTTGGTTAAACCATTATCAGAATAACCTTTTTTGATATGCTTTACCATTCTTTCAAATTTTTTCCCTGGTGGGGAAACCTCATCTAATTGGTCAATATCTTCAGTAGTAATATTAGCTTTTGGATTGATAATTACTCCATCCTTTTTCTTTCCTTTCATTTCAATTTCACGATTGGAATATCCATTATTAGTTTTCTGTACAAATTTCTTTGTTACTTCATCTTCAGAAGCTTCTACTAATGTTCTCCAGTCTGAAAAATAGAAATTAGATACATTATATGAGCTTTGTAGTTTTTCTTGAATCATATCAAGTGCAGAAGGAGAATTATCTTCTGAAATTAATTGCATTGCTTGCTCAATAAAATAATCAAAATGCTCCTGGTCAATTGTTTCAAAAATTTCATTTACTTCATCATAGTTAAATGCAATTTCTGACTCAATAAAATAATGAGTTAATAGTTCTTTTTCCTCTTTTGTCATTTTCTTAACAAAAGTTCCTGCTGCTCTGCCTGCTGCCGCTGCAGTAGACTTACCAGCTTTTTTAGCTGCTACGGCCTGTCCTGCTGCTGCCCCTGCTGCCCCTGCAGCTTTAACTGCAGTCTTTCCAGCTTGTTGAGCTGCTCTTCCAACTGCGACAGATGCCTTTCTCCTTGCTCTAGTTGCAGCTGCAGATTTTTCAGCTTCCTTTCCTCTCGCTCTAATCGCATCATAAGTTGCTTTAACTTCTGCTGCACGTTTTGTTCCTACCTCTTTTGCGGTATCTATTGATTTCTTTAGAAGTGCAGTGTCTCTTTGTGCTCTGGCTTTGAGTGCTCCGAGAATGCCTCCTTTAGCTTTTTCTTTTGTTTGGGTTGGAGTTGATTTAGTTGTAGGCTGTGATTTCTTTGCACTAGCAATTTTTGATTGGCTCTTAAGTGCTGCTGTCATTCCAGATGATTTGGATGGCTCAGATTCTTTTGCAGCTTTTCTTGCTTTATATTCTGCTGTTCCACGAATAGCAGATGCTTTAGCACCACCTTTTAATGAACCGATTGACTTTCCAGACTTTGAAGTTCCAGAACCACGAACCTTAGTTCCGCCTGCACCTCTTCTCCATTCAAGAAGAATTTCTTGATCTTCAAGTTCTTCAATATAATCACAGAATGCATCAATACCCATTTCTTCGATTAGAATATCTACACCATATTCATTAAGACCTTCAGAAATAAAATATTCTGCAGCAATTTCTGCAAGTTCTTCAAAGCCAAATTCTTCTTTCTTATATCCCTTTGCTTTGGGAACACCTTTTGAAGGAACACAATTTGGAACTTCACGACCATTCTTTTTCTTCATTCCAACTTGTGTATAACCCTTCCAACATGGATCTTCCTCTGCAACAAACTCTTCATTTCTAGGATCTCTAGATCCTCTTAGAGGTTCTTGTCCTGCACGACGCTTTGCTGCATTTCCAGCACCTTGATCTCCGTATCCAGGATATCTGGATCCCTTACCACCAGTAGATTGCTTTTGGTAACTAGGACCAGTATCATTACGAGTTCCAATATTAAAAGCATTAGCACGGTCAGTTGAACTGGTTGCGGTAAATTGTTTTTGCCTCATTCTGTCTTTACGAGGTCCGTCAACCATTGCTTCGTCAAGTTCTACTTCTTCATTGCGTTGTCTACGCTTTGCAATAGCTGCAGATACTGCTGCTCTACGTCTACGAATGTACTTATCATTCTTATCATTTGGTTTGCCATCATTATCAATGTCAGCATCTTCACGACCTACTGGATCTAATGCTTCAGTTTTGTTTAGTTTAGCTTGAATTCTTTGCTTCATTTCTGGCATTGAGCCAACATTATAAATTGCTAATGTTGGAGCACTGAATGTTCTGCCATCAGTATAAACAGCAACATTCATATAATCTCTAACCTTTTTATTCTCAAGTAAGGTTAAAGCATATTCTAGTGTAGTGTCAATTAAATTTTCTCTGAGATATTCCTCTTGGGATTCCACATCACCAGGATAATATGCATTTGCAGTTTCAACAATTTTGGTAGCCTTATACATCATGTCTGGGGTAAGTGACATGAATTTTGAAACAACAGATAAATCCATTTTTTATTCTCTAAAGGTCTTTATTTATTATTATTTATCTTTTCGATTACCTTTAGCAAATCGTTGAATCTTTTCTCCTGGAGTTAATCTTTGCAAATATTCTCTATAATCATCAGTTCCAATTTCAAGAGCAGCTGGATGATAACTTAAATCTTTAATCCATGTTCTATGAATATTTTTTTGTTCGTCCACAAAAATTACATAATTTGAACCACGGGTTATAATTTTTCCCTTTATGCCAGTATTACAATCAACTACAGATTCACCGAGATTAAATATATTTTTTTGATAATATTCTTCTCTTAAATTTTCAAGGTCGAGTGATGGTGCAATTTTCCATAAATCTTCTTTAAGACTCATAGATTTTCTAACTTGCATATAAATCGCACGAGCTTCTTTTTTACTTACATCACCAGGAATTCCCTGTTTGAATGTTTCGTAATCGTTCTCCAATGCAGCTTTACGCATTATTGAGCTGGTTATTCCTTGCGTTTTATCTGTATCTGGATCCTCCATTCCAGCACCAACAACTTCTACTCCATAAAAATCATATACTGTTCCGTTATATTTTTCTGCTATCTTTTCATATTTTTTTACATTCTCATCACCACAAACTATGATTACATGTTGATACCCTTCATCATGTAATGACTGTAAAATATCATAAATGTTGTCACCATTTTCTGGGTCATCAATAATATTTTCCGCATAATCTGGAAATACATTTTGTAGTATATTATACTTTGCTTTAAAGTCTAAAGGATTTTGTTTTTTATCAGAGATTCTACTTGGATAAATTCTATATTCTGCCTCTAGTTCTTCTGCTTGCTCTTGAACTGCTGCTAATAGGTTTTCATGTCCGACAGATGGAGGATTAAACTTTCCAAACGTAATAACTACTGCAGGACCTTCTCCTTCACCCTGAGGAGAAGCTTGTGCATCAGATGCAGCAAAAGCAGCCCCTGGAGAAGCTGGACTTCCAGGAGCTGCAGGAGCTGCGGTATTTGTAACATCAGATATAGAAGAAGGACCCATTAAAGGGATATTCTGTTTTATTTTTTTCTTTTCATCTTTTGAGATGGGTACTAATTTTTGGCCCCCCATCTCACTCTTGGCTACAATTTCACCTTTAGCATTTGAATAATAGCCTTTACCAAGATGAACTAATCCCTTTTTTTCTGCCTCTTTACCTGCAGGAGTCCTTGCTTCAATTACAAATTGCCTAAAAGTTTTCATCAAAAAGCTAGTGTTCTACATGTATTATTTATTAATATTTGGACGAGTAAACACAAGAGGATTATTTATTACTACTTTACTTGCATTCAGTAAATGATTATATAACGATAAAGTATTGTATATATTTACTGAGTTGGAAACAAGAAATTTAAACTCTGGGTCTTTATCTTTATTATATTTTTTTATTTTATTCTGTTTTGTTTCAACATAAAACTGTATGAATGCTGCCGTCAGTTGGTCTGGTTTAGCTAGGTTTCGTTTTATAGTTGGATACTTGAGCATGAAATCAGTAAAAATTTTTAAGATTCCATATTTTTTGTTTTTGTAAGTTGTGTCAATGAAATCATAACAAAGAGGCAGCGTCTTTTTTGCAGAATTTATATAGTGTTGAAATTTAGGAATAACTCTTTCAGGTAGCAACCTAGAAATATTAGTTAGTTCACTGATTGCACGTTCAACACTTTCAGTTCCTTGAGAGAATGGTCTCTTTGTAATATCATTCAATGACATTAAATATCTCCTTCTTGACGATTCTCTGAGCGGAATACACGGAATGCTCCTTCTGGATAACGAGCAGTAAGTTTATCTACGTTTGTTTCAAGAACCTCTTCTAGATTAGTTCCTAGTGCAATGCATCCTTGTGCAATATACCACATGACATCACCCATTTCTTTAATCATATGTGTACGTGATTGCTCGTTATATGGTTTACCCTGGAAAGCAATCTTTTTAACAATTTCTGCAAACTCTCCGCCTTCAGCAGTGAGGCCAATTGCAGCAGTTAGAAGTCGATTCAAATCAACACCCACTCCATTTACGTTGTCTTCAGGCACCTTCCGTTCAAGTTCATTTACCTTGTTAATAAACTCTTCTGGATTACTAGAATAAATGCTGGTAGTATCACCAACAAATTGTTGATATGCATCGAGGCTAATTAGTTTCTTAGTCATACTTTAAATCCTTCAAAAGTTCTAGGTGATTTAGTAATTTTTGT
>JACCEC010538036.1_pt1 | contig 15473 bp, 4 predicted proteins | sample 7450121 | NCBI WGS metagenome assembly JACCEC01 (sample SAMN15323455, study PRJNA562643) | freshwater metagenome | isolation source: river surface water | place: USA:Blue River Watershed | collected 2017-08-18 | reverse complement strand
TCGAGTCGTACGTGCAGTCCGCCGATTTCGACATTGGTGACGGCCATAACTATGGGTTCGTCTGGCGCATGATCCCCGACATCACGTTTGACGGCTCGTACGTCAACAACCCCGAGGTGATGTTCACCATGCGCCCGCGCCAGAACCCGGGCTCGAACTACGGAGCTGCGGCCAGCCCGGATGTGGTCAGCACGCAGGACTACCGCAGCCAGCGCAACTACACCGTGCAGCAGTTCACACAGATCATCTACTGCCGTGTCCGAGGACGCCAGATGGCGTTCAAGGTGAGCTCAAATATGCTCGGCGTGCAGTGGCAGCTTGGCGTACCGCGCATGGATGTGCGGCCTGACGGGAGGCGCTGATGGGGCGGCTTATCGTTCCTGCTCCCCCGCGCTTGCCACAGGCACCGGAAGCGTACATTCAACGGCACCACAGCCAGCACAGCGATGTACTGCGTCTGTACTTCAACCAGCTTGGCGGCAACGTTGCCGCGCTTGCCGGTGTGCGCGGGGCGCAGTTCATCAACGCCCCGTATGGCGCTTTCTCTGACGCTGCGGACGTTAATTTTGCTGCATCCAACACCGCCACCAAGATGTCGCTCACAGCGGCAGACTACGCCAACGGAACCAGCCTGAGCTCTGGCGGTATCAAGGTCGATCAGGACGGCCTGTACAACTTTCAGTTCAGCGTCCAGTTTGTCAACACGGACTCACAGGCGCACAATGCGTGGGTCTGGCTGCGCAAGAACAGCACTGACATTGTTGGCACAGGCAGCAAGTACGATGTGCCTGCCAAGCACGGGTCAAGTGACGGCTATCTGATTGCTGTGGCCAACTTCTATGTCGACCTTGTGGCCAACGATGTGGTGTATCTGTACGCCGCCGCTGCACAGGCCAAAGTTGGGGCAACGCCGGGCGTCTACGCCGAGGCGTACGCAGCCCAAACCAGTCCGTTTGCCATGCCGTCTATCCCGTCTGTCGTGGTCACACTTTCGTTTGTCTCGAACGTCTTGACATGATAGACTCCCCCAACCCTTTCTCCGCGAGGCAGGAATGAACTATCCTATTGCCCCCCGGTCTGCCACGATGGCGTCCCAAGGGCGTGGTGGCGACTCGATGCTCGTCCACATGGCCCCGCAAGAAGTTGCCGGGCTGCACGCACTGGCGATGGCCAAAGACGGCCAAGGCCTGACCATCAATCCGCAGACGGGCCTGCCCGAAGCGTTCAAACTCAAAGACCTGCTACCGGCTATCGCCGGTTTCGCGCTTGGCCCGGCAGGCTTTGGCCTCATGAGCGCGGGCACCGCAGCGTTGACCGTCGGCGGCATCTCGGCCCTGACCTCCGGCAGTCTGGAGAAGGGCATTATGGCGGGTCTCGGTGCGTACGGCGGAGCCAACCTTGGTGAAGGTCTGGCCAGCATGGGCACTGGCGCGATCTCGGAAGCCGCAGGCGCTGGCCTTGGCGAAGAGGCTGCGCAGCAAGCCGTTGCCAGCAAACTTGCCGCTGCCAGCCCGTGGGACAAGATCAGCGCAGGGGCGCAAGCCGCAATCAGCAACCCGTCCAAGTTTGTCGACACCATGGGTGGCGGCATGAAGACGCTGCAAAACGCCTACATGGCGGCGTCCCCTATCCTTGCCGATCAGGCTGTGCAGACCAAGACCCCAGGTCCCGGCACCATGCAGACTCCCGGCTACATCCGCCCGTACTACAACTACGACCCAGAGACTGGCCGCATGACGGCAGGCACGCCAATTCGCGCTGACGCAATTCGCATGGCCGATGGCGGCGAGGTCGAAGACGTGCAGCAAAAAATTCTGCGCGGGCTGTCGCCCCAACAACAGCAGCTGCTCACTCCGCAGGTGCAGTCGCCGGGGCTCAGTTCCCAAGGCATGTCTGGCGCATCGCAAAGCGCCATGGACTACCTGCTTGGCAAAACGCAGTCAAGCCGCCCCGCACCGGCTCCTATGCCTGCGCAGCCGTCGATGGGCTCCGGCACGCTCAAAGTCGGGGACAAGACCTACACGCTGGACCCCGCAACGGGCCGATACAAGCTGTCCAGCGCACCCGCCGAACCCACCGCGCCCGCGACTCCCGCTGCCGACGGTAGCGCGGGGTTGCCGCAAGAAGGCGCACCCCCGGCAGTTGGCGGGCAGGCACCGGGCACCACCAGCGTGCCAAACGGCATGTCGCCCGGCTTCAACATCCCGACGTTGCCCGGCCCATTGGGCGCACTTGTGCCCGGTGGCTCTCTTGGGCAAATTGCCCACGGTCTCACCGCCTTTGGCAACCAGTCGCTTGCGGCGCAGCAGTCTGGCGCTGGGGTGCTGTCTTTGCTGACGCCTGAAGGTCGTGCTTCGGCAGCGAACATTGTGGATAACTCCCCGCTGGCCAACGAAGACATGGGCCCCACGGCCACCACCGGTGCCGGTGGTACGGGCGGTGGTGCTGCCAGCGCAGCAGCGGCTGTTGCACAAGGGGCCTCGCAAATGGGCTTGGATGCGTCAGTTATCGGTACGCTGTCGCAGCAAGCTGCCGATGCGGTTATCGGCGGTCAATCGGTGCAAGATGCGGTGTCCAGTGCTTTGGGCGCAGCGGCAGCAACTGCGCAGGCTATTGCGGCAGAAAGCGGTCAGCCCGGTGTTGGCGGCTCCCCCGGAAATGGTGGCGTCGGCGGTGTAGGCGTTACTGGCCCAAGCGGCACGGCAGCAGATATGGACGCCGTTACGCAGAGTATTGCCGATGCTGCGGTCAGTGCGCCTTCCGACCCCGGTGTAAGTGTCTCCGATCCAGGCTCCCCCGCAGACAGCACAGCGTCTGACAACTCCGGAGTTGGCGGCTGGCGTCAGGGCGGCGTCATGGCGCTTGCCAAGGGCGGCATGCGCAGCAACGCGTTCGTGGTCCCGGCTGACGTGGTCAGCGCCATGGGCAACGGCAGTACCAAGGCGGGTCTGTCTGCGCTCAATCAGCAACTGCGCCAGTACGCTGGCGGCGGTGCCACGCCGATCCAAGGCCCGGGGGATGGACTGAGCGACTCGATCCCGACTATGATTGATGGCAAGCGCCGTGCCCGTGTGGCCGACGGCGAAGCCTACATTGACCCCGAAACGGTAGCTCGGTTGGGCGGCGGTGATGTGAACCGTGGCACCAAGAAGCTCTACCGCATGATGGACAAGATTCGCCAACAGGCGCACGGCAAGACAACCCAGCAGCGTCCGGTCAAGGCAGACCGCGTGTTGGCAGGATAAGGACACATCATGGCAGACCCCCAAGAGATTCGGCAGTACCAGACCTCGATTCCGCAGGAACTCGCGCCTTACGCCCAGCAACTGCTGGGCCAGTACGCGGCGACGATGTACAACTATGCGCAGGACGAGCAGGGCAATCTCATAACAGATGAGACCAAGATGCCGGTCGTCACCGGCCTGCGCCAGTATCAGCCCTACCAAGGCGAGCGTCAGGCGCAGTTCACTCCGTTGCAACAGCAGGCCTTTGGGGCTGCGGGCAATCTAGGTAACGATCCGTACTCGCAGGCTGCGGCGGGTGGGTTGTACGGCCTTGCCCAAGCTGCTGGCAACTACGGATATCAGCCGTCGCAGTACGGCAACCAATATAGCGCCCCGTCGCCGTATCAAGGCGGGCAATTCAGTGCCAATCAGGTCAACAGCCCGTACCTGCAAAACTTCCAGATGCAAGGTCCGCAGGACATCCAAGGCGCTCAGGCGCAAGCTGCACAGCTTGGCATGGCCCCGATGGCCCGCGCACGCAACATGCGTGCAGCGCAGCTCGGCGCTGCCCCCACAACGCAGGGCGTTGAAGCCCAAGCCGCTCAGCTAGGTCTGACGCCGCAGGCTCAGGCCGCGCAAGCTTATGCGGCGCAGCTTGGTATGGCCCCGCGCATGCGGGCGCAGACAGGTCAGGCTGCACAGCTTGGCCCCGCCCCGACGGCCTACGCGCAGAACATGCAGGCCCAGATGGGGCAGGCTGCACAGCTTGGTGCTTCTCCAGAGATGCAGGCCGCTATGGCCCGGGATGTGTCGCTTGGTGCTGCACCGACGGCAACCGCCCGCGACATGCAGGCCTATCAGCTTCAGAACGCACCGCAGGCGCAGGCCGCAATGGCGCGTCAGGCACAGCTTCGCAACGCTCCGCAAGTCCGCGCAGCCCAGATGCAAGGACCGGGTCAGGTCGGCTTCGATCGTGTTACCGGTGAGCGCGTCAGCGCGCCTGACCTTCAGCAGCTCTCGATGCAGGCTGCTCCGGATGTGGCCAGCCGTGACGTGGCCAGCCGTGACATTCAGGCCGCGCAGACAGGGTACAACCCCAACATCAAAGCGTTCCAGATGGGCCCAGCCGAGCGGGCTGCTGCGCAGCAAGTCGGCACCAACGCCATCAACGCGGCCCAAACCAGCTACGACCCGCAAGCCCGTGCTTTCCAGATGGGGCCTGCTAAACAAGTCGACGCGCAGCAGGTCGGAATTGGCGCTTTGCAAGCCGCGCAGACGAGCTACCGTCCGGAGTTGCAGAACTACCAGATGGGCCCGGCTGAGCGTGTCAGCACCCAGAGTTTTGCGCAGCCCGGCTCTGCCGAGTCTTATATGTCGCCATACATGCAGAACGTGGTCGACATCGCCAAGCGCGAAGCTTCCCGTTCGTCGCAGATGCAGAAGATGGGCGAGCAGGCCGCTGCGGTCAAGGCAGGTGCGTTTGGCGGCTCTCGTCAGGCGCTGGTCGAGGCTGAGCGCCAGCGCAATCTTGCTACGCAACTTGGGGACATCCAAGCCAAAGGCTTGCAGGAAGCTTACGGCCAAGCCCAGTCGCAGTTCAACACCGAGCAGCAAGCGCGTCTGGCTGCGCAGCAGGCCAACCAGCAGGCCGGGCTCACGGTGGGTCAGCAGAACCTTGCTTCGCAGCAAGCCACGCAGCAGTTGCGCACGCAGACGGAACTTCAGACGGCCATGGCCAATCTGAACAACCAGCAGCAAGCGGCTGTGCAGCAGGAAGCCAACCGCCTGCAAGCGTCGGGCATGAACCAGCAAGCGGCCATGCAGGCAGCGCTGGCCAACCAGCAAGCGGGCCTCACCGTTGGGCAACAGAACCTTGCTTCGCAGCAGGCTGCGCAGCAGCTCAACGTCAATGCAGGACTCCAGACCTCTTTGGCCAACCTGACGAACGCTCAGCAAGCTGCGGTTCAAACCGAAGCAAACCGACTGCAAGCGTCCGGCATGAACCAGCAGGCAGCGCTTCAAGCTGCACTGGCCAACCAGCAGGCCGGTCTGACTGTGGGTCAGCAGAACCTCGCCTCGCAACAGCAGGCGCAGCAGCTTGGCGTCAACACTGGCCTGCAAACCTCGCTGGCCAACTTGAACAACCAGCAGCAAGCTGCGGTGCAGAACGAGGCCAACCGCCTCCAAGCCTCGGGCATGTCGGCCCAGCAGGCGCTGCAAGCGGCGCTGGCCAACCAAGGCAACCGTCAGCAGGCCAACCTCCAGAACCTGAGCGCGGGTCTCCAGACGCAGGGTCTTGCCGCGCAGACCGGCATGCAGGCGCAGCAGTTGAACCAAGCCACGGGTCTTCAGGCGCTGCTGGCCAACCAGCAGGCCGGGATGCAGACCGGGCAGTTCAACGCCAACATGGGCTACAACACGGCGCTCCAGAACGCGCAGTTGCAGCAGCAAGCCAACCTTGCCAACCAAGGCGTGAGTAGCCAGTTCGGCCTTCAGCAAGGTCAGTTCGGTCAGCAGACCGCGCTGGCCAATCAGCAGTCGCAGAACCAGATCAACCTTGCCAACCAAGCGCTGGCAGGGCAGTACGGTCTCCAGCAAGGGCAGTTTGGGCAGGCAGCGAACGCCTCGAATCAGGCCGCGCAGAACCAGTTTGCGCTGGCCAATCAGGCGCTGCAAGGGCAGTTCGGCCTCCAGCAAGGGCAGATGAGCCAGCAAACGTCGCTGGCCAATCAACAAGCGCAGAACCAAGCGTCTGCCGCCAACCAAGCACTGGCTGGCCAATACGGTCTCCAGCAAGGCCAGTTTGGTCAGCAAATGGGCTTGGCCAACCAGCAAGCGCAGAACCAAGCTGCTGCGGCCAACCAAGCCGCACAGAACCAGTTTGCGCTCTCCAACCAAGCGCTGCAAGGTCAGTACGGTCTGCAACAGGGGCAGCTTGGTCAGCAGATGGGTCTGGCCAACCTCCAGTACCAGAACCAAGCCGCCGCTGCCAACCAAGCGCTGCAAGGTCAGTATGGCTTGCAGCAAGGGCAGTTCGGCCAGCAGGCCAACCTCCAGAACGCTGCCAATCAGCAGCAGGTCAACCTCGCCAATCAGGCGCTGGCGGGCCAGTTCGGGCTCCAGCAAGGCCAGTTTGGCCAGCAGGCCAACATGCAGACGGCTGCGAACATGCAGCAGTCGAACCTTGCCAATCAAGCGCTCATGGGCCAGTTTGGGCTTCAGCAAGGCCAGTTCAACCAAGCCGCCAACCAAGCCAACCAAGCCGCGCAGAACCAATTCGGCCTGTCGAACCAAGCGCTTGCCGGACAGTTTGGGCTTCAGCAGGGGCAGTTTGGTCAGCAGGCCAACCTCCAGAACGCGCAGTTGGCGCAGCAAGCGAACCTTGCCAACCAGTCGATGGGCTTCAACGTTGGGCAGCAAAACCTCAACGCGTTGCTGGGCGTGCAGAACCTTGGCGCAGGCCAGAACCTGCAAGCTCAGTTGGCCAACCAGCAGTACGGTCTGCAAGCGCAGCAACTGGCCGAGCAGTCGCGCCAGTTCGGCTACGGCAACCTGATGAGCGCTGCGGGCAACCAAGCACAGTACGGCCAAGCGGCCAACCAGCTCAACGAGCAGGCAAACCAGTACGGCGCTGGTCTGGGCCTCCAAGGCCTGCAAGCTGGCATGACCGGGTACGGCAATCTCGGCCAGCTTGGCAACACGCTGTACAACCAGAACGTTGGCAACATCAACTTGCAGAACCAGCTCGGCACGCAGCAGCAAAACCAAGTCCAGAACATCCTCACCAATCAGTATCAGGACTACCTCAACCAGCAGAACTACCCGTACAAGCAGTTCGGCTTCATGTCGGACCTGCTGCGCGGCACGCCCACGACGCAGTCGGCGGCGACCATCTACGGCCAAGCGCCCAGCATGACCAACCAACTGATTGGTGCTGGCACGGCTCTGTACGGCGCGTCCAAGCTTGGCATGTTCAAGAAGGGCGGCAGTGTTCCAAAAGACGGTGGTCTGGCAAAATTGGCCTTGCAGAAAATCACGGGGTAAGACATGAACGGCATGGGACAAATCGCTACGCTGGCCGACCGGCTCTCCACGATGTCGGATCAGATGCTGCCCCAGTTGGCGCAGCAGTACAAAGACGACGCCATCACGCTGAGTCTTATCCTCAATGAGAAGAACCGGCGTGACCGCGTACGCCAGACGGCGCAGGCCAACCCGCAGCAGGCCTTGCAGCAGCCCAAGGTCAACGACCAAGTGGTGGCCAGCATGCAGCCCCAGCAACTGCCAGAAGATGTCGGGATTGGCACGCTACCCACGCCCAACATCGACAACATGGCGGCTGGCGGTCTGGTTGCGTTCGCTGACGGCGGTGACGTGGAGCGGTACAACTCGCAGGGGAGCGTGCTGTCTGACCCGATGTACAGCAATGAGGGCTTTGAAAGTGGTCAGCTTTTGCAGACGGCCATGGAGAAGCTGAACCGCAAACAACCGCTTTCTGACGTTGAGAAGGCCGTGATTGCAGCGGCATATCCTGCCGGTGTTGTGGCAGATGTTGCTGCGGCACCAATCAACTTGCTGCGAAATGTCGTGCGCAGTCCCAACGACCGCAGCCCGAAAGCCAGCTACACCCCGGCCACAGACGCCATTCGCCAGTCTCTTGGCGTTGCGCCTGATACCGGCTACAAAGGCAATGCTGGTCGCGGAAGCATCCCCGCCGCACAGGACCCGCGCTTCATCCCCCCTCGTAACGTGACGCCGATTGCCGACGACGATGCTGATGTCAGTAAAAGCCGTACCAAAGCCAGTGCTGCCAACACAGGCATCTCGTCGCTGCCGAAGCAAAGCGCTGGGCCGAGCCTCTTCTCGCCCGAAGGCATCAAGCAGGCCTACGGCCAGTTCTCTGGCGACAACGACTATCGTGTTGGCGAGATGCGCAACCAGCTCGTCGGCATGAACGCCACCAATCAGCAACAAGCCAACGACAGGCTGGTCGCTGAACAAAAGCGCCAAGCAGAAGAGGGCGACATCTACAAAGGTCGCAGCGATCGGATTGCCGCTCGTGAAGCAGCGCTTGGTAAGCAAGGCGAAGAAAACAAAGGGATGGCCATCCTCAACGCCGGTCTTGCCATCATGTCCTCTCGCGGCCCGCTGGGTGAAGCGATTGGCAAAGGTGCGCGTGTTGGCACCGAGCAGTACGCCTCCGGAATCGAGAAGCTGCGCATCGCCCAAGAGCGCCTTGAAGACGCCAAAGATCGTACGGAAGAGCTGCGCTTGAATCGTTCGGACATGAACCGCCGAGACATTCGTCAGCTCGAACGCGAGCGCGATCAGTCAGTGTTGCAAGGCCAACAAGCACTGTTTGGTTTTGCCAAAGACATGTACGGGCTGGACCGCGAGACGGCAGGCAAGATGTTCTCGTCGTACATGCAAGGTCAGTTGACGCAGTACGAACAAGGCGAGCAGACAAAGCGCACCGACAAACAGATTGCTGCAACAAAAGCAGCCAACGCCCCTGCGTTGGCGTTGTGGAACGCATCCATGCAGAAAGCCGGTGGCGACGCGTTCAAGGCAACACAGCTTATGGCCGACGCCACCGCTGACAAGTCTGTCATGCCGCTCGTAAAAATGCTTATGACAGAAAACGCAGAGCGTCGTAAAAACGGCGACGCCCCGTTGACGATGGACGATCTGATTACAGAACTGACGCGTGCACAAAGCGCGCTGCGACCAACATCCGCTCTACCAAAGGGTGCAGAAGTTGCGCCGCGCTAGTAGAATGATCTGACAGGCGTTTCCCAATCCGGCCTCGCCAGCCGGACACAATTTGCGAGTCCACCATGCCTCAATACATCCAGCTTCCTGATGGTCGTTACTTTGAAATGAAGGAGGGCGAGACGGTAGCTGATGCACGCCAAGCCGCCATCGAAAAGTATCCGGAAGCATTCAAGAGCGCGGAGAAGCCCAAACCCAAACGCGACACAACTGGCGCGAGAGCCGCAGCGGCGGCGGGGTTTGAGGAGCTTAAGGGGCAGACCGCCCTCACGGCGGCGAAACTTGGGTTTGGGGACGAGCAAGCTGCGGAGCAGTACTTCCGCGAGCGCCAGCAGGCCGCACGAGAGCGCTTCACCCCCACCGAAAAAGGCTGGACCGAAGCCCCTCTCACGAAGCTGGCAGAGACTTTTGGCGGCTCGATCCCCTACATTGCCGCGCCTGTTGCCGCTGGTGGTATCGCTGCGCTGGCTGCTACCGGTGTTGGGGCCCCTGCCGCCGCTGCACTGGTTGGTGCTGGCGCTGCCGGTTTGGCCAACTACGGCCAGTTTGTCGGCTCCAACCTTGGCCGTCAGATGGAGCCCGAGGGCACCAAACTTGCCGACACGAGCCTTGGCGCTGCTGCCGCAGCCGCCGCTCCGCAGGCTCTTCTCGACACTGCCGCCATGGCGCTGATGCCCGGTGTGGGCAAGCTGTTCGGTTCGGTCGGCTCGAAATTGACCACGCAGGAAGCCCGTGCGATTGCCAACCAGACGGTGCGCCAAGCCGTGGCGGACTACGCCAAGACCGCTGGCGGTGCCATGACCCGAGAGGGCGTCACCGAGACGCTCCAGCAGGTGCTCGAACGTGCGCAGGCAGGCCTGAGCATCGGGGACCCCGAAGCCCGCAAAGAGTACATCGACAGCTTCATCGGTGGTGCCGCGCTCGCTGGTGTTGGCTCCCCCGTCGGTCGTGGGTACGAGCGATACAAGGCCCGCGAGCAGGCCGAGGAAGCTGACATTGCCGACCGCCGCAAAGCTCGTGAAGACGCGCTTGCTCAACAAGAGCAGGAACGGCAGCAGGAAGAAGCCTACAAGCAGACGCCTGACTATGCGCTGAAGGTCAACGACCAGATCACGCAGCTTGAGCAGCAAAAGATCGAGCTGCAAAAACAGATTCGCAAGATCACCAAGGACAGCCCCACAGAGGCTGTCGACAAGGCGTTCAACCGCGAGATCAACGCGCAGCTCAAAGAGAACGCATCGCAACGCAACGCGCTGGCCCCCGAGTACAACCAGCTCAAAAAGAGCGGGCTGCTCGACAGGGCGCTGGAAGAACAGCGTGTGGCAGGTCTGTCGCCAATGGATTACATGCTGGAGCGCACGCGCACCGTGCCCGGCCAAGCCCCCGCAGGTCAGGCGCAGGACATCAGCACCGAAGACAACTGGATGGTGGCCCCAGACCGGGCTGCTGTTCTGGCGCAACAAGCGCAGGAACAGCAAGCGGCTGCACAGGCCGAAGCCCCCGCGAAGTACGCCGCGCAGCAGCTTGGCATCATGGTGGAGCAGAACTACCTGCCCGAAGAAGCCTCTGCGCTGAACGTACAGGAACCGGCCATGTTTGTGCCGTACCTGATGGCTGACCCGCAGATGGCGCAGCAGCTTGTGGACAACCAAGTCCGCATCCCGGGGCTGAACCTGCGCAAGAACACGCAGGTGCTCAAGGCACTGTCCGAGGCGCTGGCCAGCATGCCCAAGCCGCCCGAAGTGCAGACCGCCACGCCTGCACCGGCTGAAGCCCCCGCACCGGTTGAAGGCCCTGCGCCGAGGGAGCTGTCGGTCATGCCGACAGCGGTGGACCAAGGTGATCTGTTTGGCCAGACCGGTTCTGGCGTCATCAACCGCCCGTCGTACAGCAGTGCAGAAGCTATTGCACAGAAGCTGGCGGAGCTCAACGAGCAGTACAAAGCCGCCCGCCTTGCCCAGAACGCAAGGCCCGATCGACGCGCACGTCCGACGACGCAAATGCGCCAGATCGTAAAGGAGATGAACCTCCTGCGCGAGATGCAGCAGGAAATCTCAGACGAAGCGCAGGACACCAGCCGCAAGGATTTTGGGACAGAGACTGCCGAGCTGCAAACCAAACTGGGCTCCGTGCCTAAATTGGAGGCAGCGCAGGTGCAGCGCAACGACACGCTGCGCAACATGTTCGACCCTGAAGCAGGCGTGTCTCCGCAAGATGTGGTGGCCGCGCTGGTCGACGAAATTCAGACGGTCCGTCCGGGCCTCAAGCCCGAGACCATTACGGCGATCGAGCAAGAAGCGCTGCCTGCACTGGAACAAGCTGCGCAAGGCAAGATGCCCAACATCACGGATGCGCTCGACAGCCTGAGCGCTAAGTGGCGCGGGGCGACCGCGTCCAATCCGACGTTCACGCGAACGGCTGTGCCGAGCACTGTGTCGCCGCAGATGCTGGCCACGCAAATCAACCGTGCGTTCGAGAAGCGCAACCGGGACAACACGCTGACCAACTTCACCCCCGAGGAACAGTCACTTCTTCAAAAAGTGATCGACAACTTCGGTGCCATCCAGAACCAGCCGGAAAGCCTGAACCTGTTCAGTGACTGGCTCAACCGCAAAGCCACGTCGCCCCAAGCCGCGCAGAACCTGCTCCCTGACGTGCAGGCGCAACTTGCCGCTATCGAGGAAGGCAAGTACGACAACAGCCAGCAGCAAGAGCTTGGCGCGGAGCTGATGCCGGAAGCGGTGGCCCCGCAGGCCCAGACACAAGTTGAGGGCGGCAAGGCAACCTTTGTCTCTCCGCAAGACGTTGGCCCGTTGCAAACCACCGGCGCGCAACTGTACGCGCCGCAGCAAAAGGCCGAAGTGTTCGACTCGTTCGAGGACTTTGATCGGTATCTTGCCAGCGACTACCTCAAAGCCGCCCGTGCTGCGCAGGGTATGCCGCGTGACACCGTCTCGCGCATGACGCAGGACATTGGCGCGCTGGAGCAAAAACTGGCAGCGGTCGGCCAACGCCGTGCCGCTATTGAGCAACGCAAAGCGCAGTTGGCCAACGTGCGCGACAGCGAGCGCCGTGTCGGCATGCAGCTTGTCGGAGACGCCGAGGTCAAGTTGGGCGAAGTTGAGACCGCGTTGCGCAAAGACCTTGATGCGCTCAACACGCAGTACGAAAAGTACCAAACGCAGTTCGACCAAGCCAACGCCGACTCAGACCGCATCAGCCAGAACATTGCTGCCAATACGGCAAAGTTTGTGAAAGGCCACGACAACTTTGTGGCAGCGGCAGACGAGGTTGCCAAGGCAAAAGCAGAGCTGCTCAAAGCCCGCAACAAGCTGGGTTCGATTGGCGAGAAGCTGCCCGGTATTGTCGATGCGCGGACAAAAGTGCTGGAAGCTCTCAAGCGCATGCGCAACCCCGACGCGTACGCAATCGAGACCAAAATCCAGACGCTGACTGAGCAGCTCAAGCGTGCGCTGGACGCCAACAAACAGGTTATTGGCGGTGAGGCTGACCAGGGTTCTGGCACTGTCCGCCGTATTTACCAACAGATTGCAGAGCTGCGACAGCAGCAACGTCAGGTCAAGCCGTACGTCCCGTCGGTGGCCATCGTGCGCTTCATTGACCAAGACTTGGCTTTGCAGCAGCAACAACTTGCAGTTGAGCGCCGTCTGGACAACGCGGCTCGCGGCATGCTGCGCACGGGCATGGCGGTGCAGGAAGAGACCCAGGCGCTGGAGCAACGCCGTGCAGCTTCTCCCGAACTTGCCGCAGCCAAGAAGGAAGTCGAGACGGCTCGCACGCTGGCCAAAGATGCCACCAAGGGCACGGAAGGCGAGATGGTGCTTGCCGACATCGAGGCTGAGCAAGAGGGGGCCGCTGCCGCAGGTATCCGCAGCCAGATTGAGCAGAAGCGTGGTGAGATCACCGCCGCTGGGGAAGAGCGCACTGTCAGCATTGGTGGCAAGAAATGGGCGATGGGGCCTGTGCCTGCTGAGCGCTCTGCGGCAGAGCAGCGCAACAAGAAAGAGCGTGAGGACTTTCAAGACCGCGCCGACAGGCTTGCAGCAATTCCCGGGGAGCGCGTCGACTTCGAGAACCGCCGCGAGATGCTGGCGATGGTCAAGGCCACAAACGACGACAAGGCGCAGCTCGACGCAGATATTGCGGAAAACGACGAAGGCATCTTTGAGCTGTCTGTTCGCAAACAGATTGCGCAGGACAAGCTCAACGAAATCACAGAGAATTTGCAAGGCGCTGAGCGTGACGTGCGGGAGAAGCTTGGTGCAGACGCAGAGAAGCTCAAGCAGTACGTTGCTGCCACTGACAAGCGGATCGCAACGTTGCGTACCTACGGCGAGCAGTTGCAGAAGACCAAAGCCAAGCGAGCAGCGGCTCTTGAAAAAGCCGAGCGAGTTTTCTCCAGCGACCCTGAAGTTGCTGCCGCTGTCACTGAAAGCATCGACAAGCGTATTGAGAAACTCAAGCGCAACATCGAGAAGCAGGACGAGCTGATTAAGAATACAACGGACCCGGAGACTGGCGCTCCTGTGTCTGAAGATACGCAAAAAGAGCGCAAGAAGCGTCGGCGCGAGTACCTGAAAGAGCTGCAATCACTTGTTGCCCAGCGCTCGAACCGTCTTGGCATTCGACGCACGGACGCGCAGACCGGTGAAAAAATCTCCGACATTATTGCCAAGAAGCCCGAACAAGCTCTGCAAACGCAGCTTGACGAAGCGAGAGCGCGTTTGAAGACGCTTAGGGAAGACCTTGGAAAGCTTGCCGACACGCCTGCCAAGAAACCTAAACAAGCGTTGCAAACGCAGATTGACGAAGCCAAAGCGAATGTTCAGCAGCTCAAGGAAGCCCTTGAAAAGCTTGTGGCATCACGCGCCAAGAAGCCCGGTCAAGAGCTGCAAATCCAGATTGACGAAGCGCAAGCTCGTGTGGCAATGCTTAAGGAATCTCGCGCAAAGCTTGCTGACTTGGAGAAGCAGCGCGATGCCGCCGAAAAAGCTGGCAACAAAAACGCAAGAGCCAAACTGCAAACCAAAATCAACGAGGTGTTGCTGGAAATTTCGCAGCTTCAACCTGAGCAGCTTGGCAAGGTCTCGCAGGCCACCCGCATTCAGTCGTCCGCTCCGGCCAAGTTCCGCGCAGGCACTGCGGAGACCAAGGCTGACACGGGCACTGTTAAACAGCCTGTGGTCGAGAAACGAGAGGTCAAGCAGCCCAAGGCTGAGCAAGCTGTTGCAGAAGCCAACGAGTTTGTGAAGCGCTTGAACGACGCCAAGACCACGGAGCAGTTGCAAGCAGAGTTTGCCGCCATGGCTGAGCGCACGCAGCAGCAAATCTTGCAAGCGCAGCTTGAAGAGACGAACCGGCTGATCGGCCAGCGCGACACAATCCAACGGGAGATTGCGCAGCTCGAAGCCGTGGTTGCGCAGAGTCCTGATCGCGTTCAGCCTGCAACCGCTGCGCGGCTGAACAAATTGCGCAAGGAACTTCCTGGCGTGCTGGACATCCTTGGCAAGCGTATTGCGGATCGTGCGCAGCTCGAAGCCGTTGTCGAGAACGGCGGCATGGTCGTTGATCTATCCGGCACAGAGATGTCCGCAAAAGCGCCGAGGTCTGGTCTTGCCGAGTCGTTTGATGAAGACTTCGACAACGACAACACTTTTGAGTTTTCTCGCGGTACGCCAAAAACTGGTGGGCAAACCGTCGAGGCTTTGGAAAGAGCACTTGACAAAATTGTTGGCGATAAAGGTATTGCCGGAAAACGCATTGTGCTGCTTAAGTCTGTTGCTGATTTTTTTGCGGACATCAGATTTAAGTACGACTACGAAAACGCCAACATTCCGACAGATGCAAAAGCATTTGTCAACCCGAAAAATGGCAGCGTTTTTATGTTTGCTGACAATATCGGCAAAGGAGAAGAGCTCGGCGTTTTGTTGCACGAAGTAGGTGTGCACCTTGGTTTCCGCAATCTGTTCAACGCTGCTCAGTACGGACAGCTTGTTAGCGCTGTCAAAAAATGGGCGAAACTTAACGACGGCTCTATCGAGTCTCGTATTGCAAAAAGTGCGGTTGCACGCGTTGAAGCAGCTGAAACAACAGTTGACCAGTACGATGATGAGCTTTTGGCGTACGCCGTAGAAGAAGCTGTTAAAGCTGGCGTCTCTGCCAGTGCTATGAAAAACGGCGGGCCTGTTAGAAACTGGCTGCGAATGGTGCTTGACGTTCTTCGTAAAGCGCTGGCAAAGTACGGCATCAATCCTGACAAACTTACATCTGGCGACCTTGTAAACATGGCGTATGGCGCTGCGCAACTTGAGCTGCGCGGTACTTGGCACGGCACAGACGCTACTTTCACCGCTTTTGACTCAAAATTTTCTGGTGCGGGCGAAGGTTCGTACGAGCAGCGGTTTGAAGGGAGCACCAACCTTGGGAAAGGTCCGTACGTAACGCCAGACAAAAAAT
>JACCEC010459086.1_pt1 | contig 15485 bp, 18 predicted proteins | sample 7450121 | NCBI WGS metagenome assembly JACCEC01 (sample SAMN15323455, study PRJNA562643) | freshwater metagenome | isolation source: river surface water | place: USA:Blue River Watershed | collected 2017-08-18 | reverse complement strand
GCAACTGGTCCAACCGGTGCAACAGGTCCTACTGGCGCAACAGGTGCAACCGGAACTGGCATACCATCAGGCGGCACTACGGGACAAATTTTGATTAAAAATAGCAATGACGACTACGACTACACGTGGACTAGCGTGATTGATGGAGGGACTCCATAATGGCTGCAATTGATTTTCCAAACAACCCTAATATCGGCGACCAGGTGTCTGCCAATGGCACTATCTGGGAGTGGGACGGTATTGTTTGGTTAGTTGTTGGAACACCTATATCTGTTGGACCTACTGGCCCGACTGGTGCAACAGGGCCAACTGGAGCTACGGGTGCAACAGGTCCGACTGGACCTCAGGGTGCAACAGGCGATACAGGACCAACTGGTGACACTGGCTCTACAGGTCTGACTGGTGATACAGGAGCAACGGGTGCCACAGGTGCTACTGGAGCAACGGGTGCTACGGGTGCCACTGGTGCAACGGGTGCTACGGGTGCCACTGGCCCTACTGGACCCACTGGCGACACTGGTCCTACTGGACCAACTGGACTAGATGGCTTTGTGGCACAACCCGAGCCACCTGTAGCTACAAACGTCTTGTGGCTAGATACCGATGCGCCAGGTATTGTCGGAGAAGGTCCGACTGGACCTACAGGTCCAGCAGGTGATGCAGGTCCAACTGGTTCTACTGGCCCAACGGGTGCCACGGGTGCTACTGGAGCAACGGGTGCAACTGGTGCAACTGGAGTTACGGGAGATGCTGGTCCAACTGGACCAACTGGCGCGACTGGACCACAGCCTTGGACTTTTGTTGGAGCATATGACAATGGTGCAGACTACGACTATGGCGATGCAGTTTCATATAGTGGCGGCTTTTACTACCGCACAGGGAATCCAAACAATCCTGGATATCCACCAACTCCAGGCTCGGTAAATGCATCTTGGACACCAGTGGCAGATGGCGGTGCAACTGGACCAACCGGCCCAACCGGTGATACTGGCCCGACTGGCGACACTGGCCCAACGGGTGCAACAGGCGATACAGGACCAACTGGAGCTACCGGCCCAACAGGAGAGACTGGACCAACCGGTGCAACAGGAGCTGATTCAACGGTTCCTGGACCTACTGGAGCAACAGGTGCTACGGGTGCCACAGGGGCAACAGGCCCTGGCGTAGCAGCAGGTGGAACAACTGGCCAGATTCTTGCAAAGATTGACGCAGTTGATTACAACACCGAATGGATTGACAACTACGCAACTCAAATAAAGCATGAAGTAAAACTGGCAGAATCAATCAGCAAGGGGCAAGCTGTCTATGTCTCTAGTGCAGACGGTACCAATATGATTGTATCGAAGGCAAGCAACGCAACAGAAGCAACTTCGTCAAAGACCATGGGGCTTCTGGAAACAGGTGGAATCACTAATGACATAGTAAAAGTTATTGCTGAAGGCTTGCTAGCCGGACTTGACACCTCAACCGCGACTGCTGGAGATCCCGTATGGTTAGGCACTTCTGGTAATTTAATTTATGGCCTTGCCAATAAGCCAGTAGCGCCAGCTCATTTAGTGTTTATCGGAATTGTAACCCGTGTTCAGCAGAACAATGGCGAAATCTTTGTAAAAGTTCAGAATGGCTTTGAGCTGAACGAGCTACACACCGTATTGTTGGAGGCTAACGGATCCATTGCCGACAATGAAGTTTTAGCTTTTGATTCCGCATCTGGTCTTTGGAAAAACCAAACACCAGCCGAAGCAGGTCTTGCCACTGCTGCAGATTTTTCCAATACAGCATGGACCGCATACACGCCAACCTGGGGGTCCGATTCTGGAACGCCAAGCATCGGGAACGGCAGCATTAGCGGTCGATACAAGCAACTAGGAAAAACGGTATTCTTCAATCTCAAGCTGACATATGGTAGCTCCACAACTGGAGGTACGGGCGCTTGGGTATTTGGTTTACCAGTTACGGCTTATGACCCTAACTACCAGTTTCCAGTAGCTATATTGAATAGCGGACTTGCTTGGTATGGCGCTATTGGAAATGGAAACTACAAGGGATCTACAAGTAACTTTGCAGTAATTCACCAAAACGATACTGCAACAACAGTCTGGGGAGGGGTTAGCTCCACCGCTCCATTTACATTTGGAGATGGGGATACATTGACAGTTTCTGGAAGCTACGAGGCCGCATAATGAGTCAACTAAAATATTACAACTCGGCTACTAGCCAATGGGAGCCAGCAATAGTTGGTGCTACAGGTCCAACTGGAGCAACAGGACCAACTGGGGCAACAGGTGCTACCGGGGATACAGGACCTACAGGCGCGACTGGTGCAACAGGTGCAGTCGGTCCAACTGGCCCGACGGGAGCTACAGGTAATACCGGCGCTACAGGCGATACTGGCTCTACGGGTGCAACAGGCTCTACGGGTGCCACAGGTGCCACAGGTGCTACTGGAGCAACGGGGTCGACTGGAAGCGCTGGCCCGACCGGGCCTACGGGAGCAACTGGAGCTACAGGTGCTACTGGCGCTACAGGTCCGACTGGCCCATCTCAGGATCTTTCATCCTACGTTACTCTTTCTGGCACTGAAACACTAACAAACAAAACCATAACCGCTGCAGTGTTTGCTTCTCAGCAGAAGGAGCAAGTTGTTGTAACTAACACGGCTTTCAGCGGATACACGTTTAACGTTACAGATGGAGCAGTTCAGTACATAACAGCCAACTCAACTTCTAATGGAACAATAAACTTTAGAGGCAATGGTTCTACAACCCTAAACAGCTATATGTCTACGAACCAAGTAATTACCTGTGTTCTTCTAGTCACCAATGGGTCTACTGCCTATTATCCAAATGCTTTCCAGATTGACGGAATCTCTGTAACTCCAGAATGGCAGTCAGGCATTTCTATAACCTCAGGAAATGCAAACTCCATTGATTCCTACACCTTTAGCATAATTAAGACAGCTGCCAACACATACACGGTTCTAGCCTCCCAGACGAGATTCTCCTAGGAGTCTAAATGCCGATACTTGGGTCATACGGTGGTGGTAGAGGATTTGGTAGAGGTGGAGTATATAAACCTCCACCGCCAACTATCAATTCTGTTGCTGACGTTGGAACAAATAGAGCTTTTAATAATGGAGCTTTAACTGTTACTGTAACTCCCGACCCAACCGGTCCTACCCCTGACTACTACAACTCTTGGGCAGTAGACCCTCAAGGAGCCGAGATAGGCGGAAGCAGCACATCAGATACAACATTCACTATTGGAAATCTACAAAGCAACACTCAATACACCGTAAAAGTTGTATCTGTATATAACTATGTAGCCTCAACATTCGCTACGTATAACACTCCAACACTAGTAACCACAGTGCCAGCCGAGCCTACAATCGGAACAGCAACTGACGTTGGGACCAACAGAGGCATAACCGATGCAGCTGCAAACGTCACATTTACTGCGGGAGCTACTGGCGGAAAATCTCAGACATTTAAAGTTTACACTTCCGACGGAACTCAGAGGGGTACTGGATCTAGCTCCCCTATCCTAGCCGAGGGTATAGATATTGGATCTTTTGGAGATGGAAGCTCCCAGTCGTTCTTGGTTAGAGGAGTCAATGCTAATGGAGACTCTTTAGCGTCTGGGACTACTTCCGCAATAACTTTGACCTCCACCCCTGGTCCAACAACAATACTTATCGACTCTATATCAGGAAGCGTAGTCAACTTTACATACAACGCCTCTGAAACTGGAGGAAAGACTGTCACTAGCGTCAGGTTCTACGCCATGAGCAATGGCAGCGAGCTAGTAACTAAGACGGTCTCGTCTAGCTCTGGAACCGACTCTTTGACGCTACCTAATGTGTCAGGTAGCGCGACTATATACGCAGTGGCAACTAACAGTAATGGCGTGGGAACCCCTACTGCGGCTGGAAGCCCAGTATATGGATCTCAAGCGGCAACACTAAGCCCCGCTAGAGTAGATAGCAGTACTGGAACAGTCACAATTGACAACTACAATGCTGCGTATACGTATACCGTAACTACCACGTCTGGTAGCGCATCCAGAAGTGGTGGAACCATCACAATCACTGGAGCAGGTACCGATGCTTTCAATGTAACTGTCAAAGTCAACCAAGGAAGTGGCTACGTAGATGCCTCAACGACTACAACTGTGCCAGCCTACTCAATTCCGCCTTTCTTCCCACCATATTTTCCTATAGTTCTTGGAAGGTGTACATCGGCTCAGGTAGTCCAGGGATGTTTCAGCACCTCGTCTTGCTGTGATGGCGGTGCTGGGGAGTCGTGTAGCCCTGCAACTTCCGGCTGTGATTTCTAGCCACATAAGTATAGAACAGAAGGTATAATACAAACATGCCACTAACAGACCTAGACATCGAGTTCACATATAACGGAACACCGGGAATCGCCCTTGTGTGGGTTATAGATGGGGACTGCCTCTACGACCTACCACTATCAGTCGAGCACGCAGAAATTTTTATGGCTGCTGACGAGGTTCAAGACATATCCTCGGAATATCCCGAGCACGAAGGCATGGTAGTTAGGCTCCTGCAGCAGGGTGAAACAAAACTAGAGTTAATGACCACCGAATACTTTGGAAGTATTCTTCTGAGCAGTCCACAGGTTCTGAACCTTTTGGACTATCCATACGGGGATTACGTAGTTTCTCCATTTGCAAAATTTGACGGGGAAAAGTTTATTATTCTAAATAAAGACGTAACTAACCTACCGTCTACTTAATAAAGGCGTATACATGTCAGCTTGGGAGAAATATAAAGAGAAAAACGGATCAACCCCTTTAGATCTGTTAAATCCTAAAACAGAAAAAGCAACAGAGGAGCAAGCAAAAGATCGTTTAGAGATTTGCAACTCCTGCGATGAGTATATAAACTTAACTCACCAGTGCAAGGTGTGCGGATGTTTTATGGAACTAAAAACTAAGATTAAGATATCTAAGTGCCCGCTTGGTAAGTGGTAAAAATTATATAAGCTAGACAGCTTTACGTTTACGTATTGGCTTATTTATCGGCTCGACTATTGCCACTTCCGATGTCCCCTGAGCCACATGAAGACCCATTGTCAAGTCTTTGATAAATTCAATTTCAGTAGAAACTTTGACAACATGCTTTTCGATATTGTTTACGCGGTCAGCCAAAGAGCTGCCGCCATTTTCCCAAAGCTGGTGCTCTACTCGCTCTAGTCGGTCTGACAACGTGCGCCCCTGAGAGTCAACACCAACCGCATCGCCAATTCTTTTGGCAATTCTATAGATAGCAACAATTGCCCCGGCTAAAACACCAAGTGCAGTGATTGATGCCGTTATGGCCATTACAAGTTCAGTTGTCATGTATACTGGTTCCTACAAAGGTAGAGCGATTAGATTCGCATCCCTATATTTTACCCCAATCCGCGGGTTTCTATTTGGAAGTTTTGCCATCAGGTTGGCGACACTCCAAAGATATTTTTATTTTAATTTGCATTCTGCCCGTTAGGGTGTATGCTGTTTCAAGATTTGGAGTTTTAATGACAACTATTACGGGTGAGATCTAATGGCAACATGGGAGAGCGCAGACGGCAGATTGCAGCCGGGAGCCGAGTGGTATGCCAAGCAGGGTTGGCACATTCTGCCAGTGCACGGTGTAAACGAGAGCGGTAAGTGTACCTGCGGTAAGACGCACAATGACCCTAAAGAAGTTGGTAAGCACCCAGTTGGATCTTGGAACACCACGGCCACTACAGATCTACTTCAGATTGAAAAGTGGTGGACCGAGAATAAGAACTACAATATTGGCGTTTTCGCTAAGCCGTCCGGATTCTTTGTAATCGATATCGACCCTCGAAATGGCGGGGAAGCTTCATACCTCAAGCTGGAAGAGCTAGCGTCGGGGAATCTTCCTCCAACCGTAGAGGCAATTACTGGCCGTTGGTATGACGACAACGGCGAGGCAGCTAGAGGTCGACACCTAATTTATAGGTGCAGTCCAGATGAAAAGCTAATGGGTAACTTCAATAAAGAAGGCCTAACTGGCATCGACATCAAATACAACGGCTACATCCTTGTTGCCCCGTCTCGACACTTCTCTGGTCTTCTATACGAATGGAAGCCAGGGCACGCCCCCTGGGAGATGGAAATTGCAGAAGCACCAGAAGAGCTACTAGCAGTTCTTCGTGCCGGAAAGTCAGGACCAAGAAGCCGAACAGGAAGCTCGTACGAAGCTTTTGATTGGTCAAGTATGGACGATCTTCAGTTTGCTGGAGAGCGCTTAGATGTAGAAAAGATGCTAGAGGAGGGCCTCAGTGAGGGTCACCGAGCTGTTGGTGTTTATCAGATTGCCTGCGCACTTGCTAACAAGATCGGTGTCGACACAGACTTTAAGCGCAACCTGGTTGAGACAACCATGCTTCGTTTCAACGCTGAAGCAGTTCGCCCTCCACTAGAAATTGAAGGGCCTAACTCAATCTTGATGCACACTACTCGTGCTATCAACTTCGTTGCTGAAAATCCAAAGATTAACCTCTACTGGTCAGAGCTTTCAGACTGGGTAAAATCTCAGGGCGTTGAGTGGGCGGAAGGCGTGGAAAAGCAGTTTATTTCCTCTACTACTGCGAAGACCGCGTTTGATTACGATAACGTCTACGAAACCTTGCAAGACGAGATAGACTCTCGGCCTCTTGCCAACAGCGTTGGCAGGCAGATGGCAACCTACGCGGCAGAGGGTAGGGGCTTAAGAGATGTTGCTCTTGGTGGTAACCTTAATCTACCAAAAGATCCGGACGCGATTAGCGAAGATGCTGGAGGCCGACCAGGATTTAGGTCGCTGTCAGATGTTGGTAACGGTCGACGCCTAGTTGACTCTTTTGGTTCTACAATTCGCTACACTCCAAACCTTGGCTGGTTCATTTGGGACGGCAACTACTGGAAGCCAGATACCCAGAGGATGGCCATCCGTGAAGTCTCAAAGATGGTTTCAACCGTGGTAGCTAGCGAGGTTGCTAACTATGCACCAGACGACGTTCGCGCTACCGAGCTTGTTAAGTGGGCAAATCAGGCCAAGTCGAATGCTCGAATTAACTCAATGATTGAGCAGGCAGTTTCCGACACTAGAATCCAGGTAGAGGTTTCCGAATGGGACAGCAACCCGCTACTCCTTGGTGTAAAAAATGGAGTAATCGACCTTAAGACCGGCGAGCTAAAAGCTGGACGTCCAGACCTTCACATTACGAAGAGGGCACAGGTTGCCTACAGCCCCGGGCTGAGAAACCACCGATGGGACACCTTTTTGGATGAAGCTACTGGTGGAGACAAGGAATTGCAGGAATGGCTCCAGCGAGCAGTTGGATATACACTAACTGGTCTCACGAACCAGGACGTAGCGTTCCTGATCTATGGTCCTCCAGGATCTGGTAAGAACAGCTTTATCGAAACAGTTCTTGAAGCCCTAGGCCGCTCTGAGTATGCATGGTCGCTAGATCCTAACGTTTTAGCTCTTGGCGATAGACCGAACTCAACTGACGAATACCACATGGCTAAGCTAATTGGTAGACGTATGATCTGGGTAGACGAGCTGCCTGAAAACGAGCGAATCAAGGAAAACCAGATTAAGAAGCTAACTGGTTCTGGTGTTATTCAGGGCCGTAACCCTGGAGAGCAGCCAATCCAGTTTACGTCTAGCGGTAAGCTTTGGATTTCAACTAACCACAGACCGATTATTACAGACGATGCTATGTGGCGTCGTCTACGTCCAATCCCACTAACCAATAAGCCAGAACGTCCAGATCCATCATTGAAGACATACCTTGCTGATCCAGATGGTGCGCTTCCAGCTGTATTGGCTTGGGGAGTCGAGGGTGCAATGAAGTATCTAAACTCCAGCGCTATTGACCCGCTTGGCTGGTGTTCTGCAGTCAAAGAAGCACACGATGGTTACCGCAAAAACGAAGATCGAATTGGTGCATTCTTAGAAGAAGAGACAATTGCCGCCGAGGGTTCGACTATCAAGCTTACTTTAGTGTATGGACTCTACAAGGGCTGGTCTGACGTGCGCGGTGAGCGTCCTCTTACTCAAATTGCATTCCAGAGGAAGTTACTCGATAGAGGTGTAGAGATTATCGGAAATGGAAATAGGGCCCTTCTTAAAAATATTAGTAGGGCTGTCCAAGAGGTATCTAGCGTAGATCAGGTAGACTTTAGTTCGTTAGCTAGATTTAGTTTCTAAACGGAGTAAGGCATATGAAGATCTTTATCGCAACCCCTATGTACGGTGGCATTGCAAAGAACAACTACACAATTTCGATGCAAAACCTGCTGGTAACGTTGTCAAATAGAGGTCACTCTATTACCACAACTACTATCGGCAACGAAAGCTTGATTACCAGGGCAAGAAATACTCTTGCACACAAGTTCATAAAGAGCGACTGCGACGCCCTACTCTTTATCGATGCCGATCATGGCTGGGATGCAAATGACGTAGCCCGTATGATCGAGTGCGGTAAAGACTTTATCGGCGCAATCTACCCGATGAAGGGCCTAAATTGGGACAACATTAGGGCAGCAGTTGTTGCTGGTAAAGAAAATCTAGAAGAGTACTCGGGAATCTTTGCAATTAACCTTCTGTCGGAAGAGCAAGAGTTCAACTCTAACGAGCCATTTAAGGTAAAAGACATTGGAACCGGAATGCTGTTTCTAACTAGAAAAGTTTTTGAAGATCTAAAGCCACACTGCAAGCAGTACAAAAACAATAATGTCGGAAATACTGGAGTGGAGTTTGGCGAGATGATTACCGAATACTTTACTACGACTATTGACGAAAACGACATCTTACTTTCCGAAGACTATGCCCTCTGCCGCATGTGGCAGGCGATTGGCGGGGATGTTTGGTCTGCCCCGTGGGTCAGAATTTCTCACTCCGGAGATTACAACTTTTCTGGTCAGTTTGCAAGAACAGTAGAACTTAACCAGATTAGAAGGACTTTAGTTGAACAGCTAGAGGCCGCTAAATCTACACAAGAAGAGAAGTAGAACCTTTAAAGTAGTGGGAAAATAGTTACCAAGGGAAGCTCCCTAGAACAATTGAGGTAACTTAATAGTGGCTAATTCAAAAGAATACTCGTGTGCAGTATGTGCCAAGCATCATGTCGTTCCATCTCTTGCCAGAGACTGCGAGAAAAAACACGAAGTAATTATTTTGAGAAAAGCTAGCTAATTCCCATCTTTGTGATAGCATAGTCTCATCTTGTAGTTTAAGGAGAGACGATGTCACTAGCGGAGCGCATTCGCGAAGCTAATACGGAGTATCAGAATACATTCATCTGCAAACTAATGCAGGTCACCTTTAGTCCTAAGTTGTCTAAAGAAGATGTAGACGCCCTTATTCTTGCAATTAATTCAGCCCCCTTTGAAGAGGCCCACGTAACTGGTCACAGACTAGCAATGGCCCTCCGTTCAGAGGGGTTTGATGTAAGCGCGAGTGCAGTAGACCGCCACAGACGTGGAACCTGCTCTTGCACTAGGCTAAAGTAGGGAGAACCGTGAGCCTGTCAGAAAAACTAGAGAAGCTTCGCATGCCAGGAGTCAGTGGCTCCGATGTGCGGACAACAAAGACGCCTGAAGATTGGCGTCCTCGTATGGACATCGACACCGTGAAGGGTGGGTTTGTAGTTGCCTCGCCCCGCGGTGAGGGCGAAATCACAGACGCCACTACTGTTCTAGCAGAGTTCGGATTGGACCCTAAAGAGTGGTGCGTAACCTCTATGCGTAGAGGTAAGTGGCAGAAGCACGACGGAGACTGGCTAGAGTCTGTGAGAGTCAACCTAACGCCTATGGCACCCACGTATGGCGACAATCTAGACGTAGAGCAGCTAGCAGATCACATTAAGAAGTGGCGTCCAGCTAAGTCGACAAAGAAGTCGAGTGGCTCAGGTGCTTATTTGGTTGCTCCTAGCGACCAGCAGATTGGTAAGAAAGCAAACGGCCAGGGCACAGAGCAGTCCATTGGCAGAATCCTACAGCTAACAGAGAGTGCGGTGCATAAATTTGAAGCTTATAAAAAGATGGGTCTTTCTCTTGGGACTATATGTCTTGCGCTTCCAGGCGATCACGTCGAAGGAACCACCAGCCAAAACGGAAGGCTCCAAGGGCAGGCTGCGTCAGATCTTGGAATCACGGAGCAAACGCGAGTCGCACGAAGACTACTACTGGCGCAGGTCAAAGCCCTAGCTCCTCTCGTAGACCGCATGATTATTCCGGTGATTAACGGAAACCACGATGAGGCAACACGCCAAGTTGTTACGGACCCAGCGGACGGCTGGAACGTTGAGATTGCCTCAGCGGTTCAGGACATCTGCGCAGAGAACCCAGAGCTGTCTCACGTTGAGTTTAGGTACCCAAGCAGCGGCCACCAGACCCTAACCGTAGATATTAATGGCACAATGCTGGGGCTATTTCACGGACACCAGGCCAACCAGAACAACACCTTGAAATATATCTCCCAGCAGTCTGCTGGAAAAACCGCACTGGGCGGGGCAGATATTTGGATCTCAGGGCACTTCCACAACTTCCGTACTATGGATATTGGTGAACGCCTCTGGGTCCAGGCTCCGACCACAGACCCAGGTAGCGAGTGGTTCCGAGATCGAGCCGGCATGGAGTCTAAGCCAGGACTACTGACAATGGTGATTGGTGGGGAGTACGAGCCTAGAGAGTTCATCAGCGTATTGGCGGTTAAGTAGTGTCTGCCTACCCAAACTGGTTTAAAGTAGCAGCGATGCACTACTTTACAAAAAACTTAACACGACTTAATGACAAACCCTTAAAGTGCTTGCAGCTTGGCGCATATACAGGCGATGCCACTGAATGGCTCTTCAAGAATACCCTGATTCACCCAGAATCCACCTTGATAGATGTAGATACCTGGGAAGGCTCTGACGAAGATATCCACAGAAGTATGGACTGGATCTCAGTGGAGGAAGTCTATACAACTAGACACCAACACCTAATTGACTCGGGGAAACTTAAAAAGTATAAAGGAACCACTGACGACTTTTTTCAGTCCGCCGATGGGAAGCAAAGATTTGATTTTATTTACGTAGACGCCGACCACGAAGCAGCTAGCGTTTTGAAGGATGGCCTTAACGCTATGTACAGGCTAAATCCTGGAGGCATTCTAGCGTTTGACGACTATACTTGGAGTAGTGGCAAAGGCTTATGGGCCGACCCAAAGCCTGCCATAGATGCAATTCTAAATTGCTATCCCCACAAGATTACTGTTTTAGATATAGGTGCTCAAGTATGGCTAAGAGTAGACACTCCTCCCCAAAAGTAGCTGTGTACACGATTGCTCTGAATGAGGAGCAGTTCGTAGAACGTTGGTATAAAAGTGCCAAAGAAGCCGACTATCTCTTAATTGCAGATACAGGTAGTACGGATGGTACCGTAGAAACTGCAATTAAGCTTGGAATCAATGTAATCCAGATTTCAGTGAAGCCTTGGCGGTTTGATGACGCAAGAAATGCATCACTAGCAGCTCTTCCAGCAGATATTGATATCTGTGTACAGTTAGATATGGATGAAGTGTTGGTCCCCGGGTGGATCGAGGAAATAGAAAGAGCCTTCAACGAGGGTGGAACCAAGATCAGGTATAACTACACTTGGAACTGGAAAGACGAAGCTCAGACAATTCCTAGTGCCACTTTTGGCGCTGACAAGATCCACGCTAGGCACGGATATAGATGGAAGCACCCAGTCCACGAAATAGTCATTCCTTATGGTGGAACTGTAGAGAAGCAGGTTTGGACCACCCTTGAGATCCACCACCACCCAGATAACTCTAAGTCTAGATCTCAGTATCTTCCGCTGCTTAAGCTTTCCACCGAGGAAGCCCCTATGGACGATAGAAATGCCTACTATTACGCTAGAGAACTGTATTTCTATAAGATGTATGAAGAGGCTGCTAAGGAGTTTAAGCGCCACCTAGAGCTACCTACTGCAGTCTGGGCGCCAGAGCGAGCATCCTCCATGAGGTATTTGGCAAAGATTGAAGAAGACAATCGCGAGGAATGGCTAATGAAGGCTCACATAGAGGCTCCCTGGAGAAGAGAGGCGTTGGTTGAACTAGCCCAGCACTTCTATTCGGTGGAGTCTTGGGCATCATGCGAACACTTTGCCCGTAAAGCGCTAAAAATCGAGAAAAAGCCATTGGACTATCTATGCGAAGACTTTGCTTGGGGCGCGCTACCCTGGGACCTTGCTGCCATTGCTTCATACAACCTAGGTGAGTATGAGTCTGCATACACTATGGGAATGAAAGCAGCTATTCTAGAGCCAGATAATGCTCGCCTAAAGTCAAACTTAGAGTTTTATAAGGCTAAAGCCGATCCTTCTTCTCTTTAAGAGCGTGGTACGCATCAACAGCGTTGGCACTCGTGCGGCTCTGCCAAGTAAATTGACAGTTGTCGCATCTAACAATTCTCATTGTTGCCCATCGGCCACCCTCTGGACGATCAACTGTTGCAGTCTTTAAATGGTCAGTCTTGCACCTGCAGCTAGGACACAGCGGGAATCGCTTATAGCGCATTTCCTGGCCGTCCCAATTGACGGAAAGTGTGTTTCTAATCTGACCAGAGTCCAATCCGCCCCAGATACCCCAAATTTGCTTATTATCTAGTGCCCACTTCATGCAGTCGCGACGCACCGGGCAGCTTCCGCAGAGTTTTTTTGCTTCCCATTGCTGGGAAGGTTTATTGGCAAAAAAATTATCTATCTTGTCAAAATTTTCTGGCTTAGCGCATTCAGCATCTTCGTGCCAGTCTGGAGAATCAAAAAACATATGGCACCTCTACATAAGTAGCGTCCCAATCATAAGATTCATCATCTAAATCACAATATACAGGAAGATCTAGCTCCGGATCTTCAGCATAGTATCCGGCAAGAGTGATTGACGAGTCGCTAATCATCTTGAATGACTCACCCAGTGACGAGCAGATACCTTCCCGCTGGAGAGTAGTAGCTAAGTCTTTACGTAGTTCTTCGTCAGAATTTAGATCAAAATGACCAGTCACATAGAAAACTACAGAATCAGAGTGAAAGGTATGAGGAAAGTCGTCACCCTCCCAGGTGAGCCACTCGGTCTTAGATATTTTTCTTCTACGCATCCTACGTAGAATTTAACCTAGTTAGGCAGTAACCTAACCGTAAATTACAAAACTACTGTACTGGCCAAATATAGTCATAAGTCTCTGGCCTGTGGCCAGCGTCTTCAGCCCATCCAAACTGGCTATACCACTCGTAGTCTTTGCTAAGCAGTGCCATGCGGTGGCTAGCTGCAATAGGGCCAAAGGTAGCAGAGTTGCGCATCCATTCAGGCAACCTGTGACTGTCCTTGGTAATGCGGCCAAGCTTTACTGCCTGATAGTAGGTAGTGAGCGCCTTCTCGCCAATCGTGGACTTGTAGCCACGTCGCTGCCACTCAAGAACCATTTTAAGGATGTAGTAGGTGAGGGCACCTTCGTGACCTCGCCACATCTTTACGGCTGGGTGATTAGACCAACCTTTAGCGATGCGGTTATTGCCCTGAGGGTCCAGCTGAACAAGGTTCATAAGAATCTGCCAGCCCTCCAGAGCTTGCTTATTGAGACGGGCGCGGTCAAGAACCTTTGCGGTATCCGCCGAGCTATTTAGCGGTACAAATGTTTGCATAACTACAAAGTAGCAGTTGCTTTTTAGTTTGTCAAGTTAAAACCCAAAAGGTTTTGTGACACTCTGCTTAACAGAGCCAAAAGCTGTAACTTGAAAAACTTTAGACGCTACAGTTTCCTCAATTTCAGAGACGGTCTCGGCTTTAGGGTACGAAACCTTAAGCTCTACAGAAACCATATCTTCTAACTCAGCCTCAGCAATTCCAAGAAACTCGGAAATCTGCTTAGCTGCAGTGGCCTTAGCCTCTTCTAGGTTAGAAGCTACAATCTTTAGCTCAAAACTTGTTCTCACTGGGCTTTCCTAACTCGCTTCTCTAGCTTATATGGGGAATAGTGAACGCCTTTAAGTTCAGGCGACTTGCCATCAGTGCTATTTACAATGATGTCACCATACCTGACTGCAACAATCACGCCTCTACGCCCATTGTGAATTGGGCCAAGCTTATCAGTGTATGCGTCAGCCTTGACTCGGACTACATCGCCAACAGTAATCTGACCGGGCTGTACTGGAATCCAAATAAAGTCGCTCTCGTTCTCTTCGACCTTTAGAACGTGCCCCTGTGCGAGCTTAGGAAACACGGTCAAAACTTCTTCCGTCATCTTGTCGCTTAGCTCGGGAATTTCGCTCCAAGCTTCTAGAAGCTTAAGGATTGCTTTTCCGGACCCAACTTTAACCTTGGCAGCTTCTAGCTGCTCCATGATCCATTTCTTATCGATTTCTGGCATTTTTACCTCTCTATGTTAGATTCTATCAAAAGATTTCTAAGGTGCTCTTGACTTTCGAGCATTGTTGGAATAGCAGCCAAATAGGAGTGGCGCTGCTGAGCTGCAACAGACGCTCTCTCGGCTGGACTCATGTCTTCTATCTGATAGCCAAGCTTGCCCCAAGAAGGATCAAAAGAGATAGTATCCTGCCACTGAGTCACTACCGGAGTTCCAGTATTAAGTGCCTGAAACAACGTGTAGTTCCACCAAGTGCCAACTTCGCGCTCCTGAGGAGGGATAATTAGCCCCACGGAGTTTTCTATGTTGGCAGATATTTCGGCATCGGTTGTGTTCCGCTTCGGCTTATTAGGGCTGATAGGGAACGATAGTCCAACCTCAACTTTCTCTAGCCATGAGCTTTTTACATTTTCGGCTGCCCAGTAATCAGACCTACCAATCCTAGGAACCTCAGGACCTATAAGAGTAGAGTCCAGGTTGAATCCAGTGATTCGATTTTCAGGGATAAAACTTAATAGCGACTTAGCCTTGCTGGTAGATCCCCAGGGCAGACGAGGATAAATTGTCCTCGGCCAAGGAGAGTTGACCATGTGTGCCACTAAGGTCTCTAGAAACTTAGGATTAGCCACAGCCCAAGAATAGTCAGCACGCTTAGAGTAAAAAGGTCCCAGAAGAATCTGGTAATCACGTTTTAGTGCCTCAAAGCTATTCTTGTATTGCCACATCTGGGCACCATCAGCAACCAAAATAAGCTTAGGGGATGTAAACATCTGGCTTAGCAGATTTAGAGCTGGGTAGAGCTTGTTTGCGCTCAAAGACGTAGGCGGTGTTAGGCCAAAAAAGATGTAATCAAACTTGTCGAGGTCTTCACGAGTCCAGGAGAACTTGGGAGAATCCCACACTACATCTGCAAACTCTGAGACTAAGTCAGATAGCGCTACAAAGAAACTTGTGTTCTTGGGCTTAGTGCAGTGGCTGGATGCCATTCCTGTAAATAAAATTCTCATGCTTATCCTCTATAGGAGAGGGCCCTGACATTTCTGCCAAGGCCCT
>JACCEC010953457.1_pt1 | contig 15488 bp, 9 predicted proteins | sample 7450121 | NCBI WGS metagenome assembly JACCEC01 (sample SAMN15323455, study PRJNA562643) | freshwater metagenome | isolation source: river surface water | place: USA:Blue River Watershed | collected 2017-08-18 | reverse complement strand
GGGATGATGTTAAATGGGGATTTTCGGATTGTGCATGTTGCATTTCTTCGTATTTGGTATCCAGAAGATTGCGCATGGTTTGTTGTTTTTGTTCTTCTTGTTGGATTTGAATATCGCGATTCGATTCGATTTCATAATCTTGTTGTTGTTGAGGTTTTGGTTTTGGTTGTGGTTGTGGTTGTGGTTGTGGTGAACCAGAAAAAAAGGATTTAACAAAATTAAACATATTTTCAAAAAAAAAATTTGAATCAAAATTTGTTTTATTAGTTGTATGTTTTTTTTTTAACAATTATATGTATTTTCTATTTAAATAAACTTTTTTTTTATTTTTTTTTTATTAACTGGAAAACTGGAAAAAAATGGATTTGTTTCAAACTGAGAAAAAAAAATATGATGCGTGTTGTTTTTTAAATTGTCTATGTATTTCGTGTTTTGCATGCTTTGAAAATGAATTGAACCAATTTCAATGCATTAAATTTAATTTTGGATGTCGATCGCTGGTATGTTGTTGTAATATACCGAATTTAGACGACGATCCCGGATGGACCTGGGACAACACAATCCCCTACATGCCGAACCTCGATCGTGTTTTTGTAATTAAAGTTTATGATGGAGATACCATTACGGTCTGTTCTCAAATTGACGCGACTGTTTATAGATGGTCCGTTCGTATTCGTGGGATTGATGCACCTGAATTAAAATCCAAAAACGAACACGAAAAATCATTAGCGGTTGCCGCACAAAAAGCATTGTCTGATCGTATTTTAAATAAATGGGTAAATTTAAAAAATGTCGGAAACGAAAAATATGGACGTATTTTAGCCGATGTATATCAAAAAGATTGCAATTTAGGCGAATGGATGTTACAACAAGGACACGTTGTCCGCTATGATGGTGGAACAAAAAATGCCCCATGGATCATAGAAACTGTTTAACTAATTTTTTTCATTGATTGATTGATTTTTTTAAAATTACATATATACACAACACAACACTACACTATACTATACTAGGTTTTCCTAAGTTAAACCAACAGATACAAAGATGTATAATGCGTCGCTCTGTTTCCCTTACATCTACGCATCTGCCTTCTACAAATTGATCTGCAAGATACGTTATGCTTTGATGTAAAAGTCTTAATTTATCTTCATTGACACTAAATTTATCTGTTTCACTAATAGTATTATTACTTGGGTTTAATTCCGCAAAAGATCTTACTACATTTATAACTGCATCTTCTAATCGACGAATATCTACCACATAACCTTCTCTTACCTCATCACTCAGCTTAACAATGGATTGTTGAAATTCAACTAGGCGTGGTTTGCTAACAATTATGCTCATCTTATTTTATAAGATTTTATAAGATTTTATAAGATTTAAAATTTGATTTAATTTATAATATAATAATTTTTTTATCTTTAAATGAATCCATATTTGACAACAAACCCGATTCTGTCGGTTGCATTTGTAACTTCGACGTTTCCAAACAAGGTTATATCGCCATTGGTTGGTTCATAATTATAAATTTCTAAAAAGTTGGATGTTGCGGTTTTGTCAATAATTGCATTTCCACCGATATAGACGTTACTGTGTGTATCAATCGCCGCCATAAATCCAGTTTCATCTAAATTATCGGAAGTATTGATTGGAACAACCCATGAAATATTATTTAGTTCTCTTGTAAATGAAACGAAAAACCCATCTTTATTTTGATTTTCGGGGATGATGCCAACATTTTCGTCAAATACTGCTTCATTGGATCCGTTAATGGAATTGAATGTATACACCGTTTTGGGTCCCGTATTATCTTTAATGGTTGTCATGACATAAACATTTCCGACTCTACTGGCCATTGGTCTAGAAACAGTATTGCCACCAGGTGTATCAATGTACGCCATGGATTGTGCCTGTAGGGATGTATCATATTTGACAATCGCCATGATGGTTTGTGGTTGAGCAAGTGTCATGTAAAATGCGTTGGTTACGAAAACGTCGCGATTTGATCCGTTGGTATTATTCGACGAAAAATTGTCGATATATAATTTATCTAATTGATCGCCATTACCGGAATTTGTTCCAACGAAACCTTGTGCATTGAATGTCATGTAAATTGAATCCGTTATTTTGTCGATTCCGATCATTCCATTCATATTGAGAGTTGTATTTAAATTGATTAATTGATGTACTGTGGTTGCGCATTGATATACACCACTGCTATTGTATTTGACAATGGCTACGAAACGATGAAATTGTGGAAGAGATGGATTGTAACTGTTGCCGCGTAAATCGAGACGAGTATAAGGGATGCCTGTAAGGGCAGGTAATGGGCTAGATGCGGTCATTGAAATACCGTCATAAATGTTGCAAGTAGGGGATGAAGCACCGGAGTTTGAGTTTAGACATAAATAGATGTTATTGTCAGAATCGACGACCATATTGCCATTAACTGATCCGCCGTTTTGTTCGCCGTAAGCGGATGGAATTGCGATTCTGGATATCCAATCATAGTTGCCTGTAGAGGATACTATTTTGATTAACATGCCACGATGGGATTCGGAGACCCCATTCACTAGACCGAATGCGTAACTGTCGGATGTTACGAGCGTCATTTGGACAACACCTGCAACGACAGAGTCATATTTGTAAAATTTTATGGAAGATGGGCCATCGCCTCCCCCTGCGCGTAGGATTTGGCAAGAGACATATACATTATCGTCATTGTCGACAATTAAATTACCGGCGTTGATGAGTAAATATTCGTTATTATTGTCACCAGCGGTGATGGAGTTGATCCATTGGATTTGGCCAGATGAGTTGTATTTGATCAAACAATATCTCGCGGGTGTGAAATTGCCGTATTTGAAATTGTTTGTAATAGATCCAAATGCGGTTTCGTCTGCATTGTAATATGTAACAGTGGATTGTGCGTGTCCTACGAGGGCATAAATGTTTCCATTAGAATCTGCGGTTAAATCATAAATGGTGTTTCCTTTATTTGTGTCGCCGCCGATTTGTGCTTCCCATTCAGGTGTGCCCGTAGAGGAATATTTAATGATTGCGATGTTGTATGTGGAGTATGTTGTTGAACTTTGGGTTACGCTGTCGGTGCCGACAAATGTTTTGGTCATGGCTTGGTTTTGGTAAATTCCATCTTCTTCGGGTTGATTGATGATGAGTGTGTCTGAGCGTGAATAAGCGGCAACAATATAATTGCCCAAAGAGTCTGTACATATTTTGTTGAATGGGTTATTAAAAGTGGTATTGGTTGTATCGGAATTATCGTAAAAAGTGACGACGTGGAAGGCGGTTAACATGCCCCCGGATGGGTCAATGATTTCAGGGGCAGGAATGACTGTATCTGTTGTGGCAGGTAAAGAGTTGCCCACCCTATTTGTGGCGACAACGGTAAACACGTAAGGAACATAATTGGTCAATCCGGTGAGGGTGATGGGGGAAGTGGTGAAGCCTGTAAAGGTGATATAATCAGGGATAGAGGTCACGGTGTATGATAAGATGTCAGCCCCGCCGTCAAAGTCTGGAGCACTGAAATAAATGGTGGCGACTCCATCGCCCCCGATGGCGCTTACGTTTAAAGGTCTGTTTGGAACAGTGGGGTCGCCTTCGAAATGTTGGCGGCAAAAGACGGAACGGCGTTCGATTGCGCGTCTGACGGATTCAGTGACGGAGCCGGTAGTACACAATGGTTTTTCGACATTTAATTTGAGTGTATATGGAGTGTCGGCAGTCATGGTCATGGCGCCGACGTATTGGTTTGCACTGCAAACCGAGCGTCCATAAGCGGAAGTGAAAGTGGCGCCGTTGCAAGTGATGTTGTCATATTTGAGTTTGGCTAAACGACAACTGCTGGAAACGGATCCTTGGACGCCGAAAACCCAATTGTTTGGTTTGTAAACCACTTTGCTGCAACCTGGTTTTGAACTGCTTGGACAATTGGCTAAATAGGTATTGGCTTCGGATCCAGGTTCGCCAGGTTTAATGGTGCTGTCGCCGTCATTTAAAAAGTTGTATTGACGTTGTTTGAATAATTGGCATCGGTTTTCGAGATGTGCATGTTTTGTTTGATAATATGTTTTGTCGACGGATGCTTTGGTGCGCACTCTCCTACGGGCTTTATCTGCTGCGGTACAATAATGGGCGGGTTTATTGGTAGGTGGCACTTCAGTCATGGAATTGGGGACGTGGAAATAGTTGGCGATGGAAAACCCTCCGTGTGATGCCTGTAGGGAATTACATTGACTATCGGAAACGGATTGGGTGTTGGTGGAACCGCCGGGGGACAAGAGTTTGTCAATCAAATATTTGTGTTTAGCTGATTTGACGACGCGAGACGGTCCGTAAGAATACCGATAATGTTTCAACGGTTTTGCAGGGAAATGTGGACCGTTTGCGATGTAAAGTTTGCTTGTACGTGGAATATAAGTGGTTGTTTCATTGGATGGAATATTGGGGTCTCCATTATAATAGGGGGTTGTGTGAGAAGGGAGGAGTGCGAGTTTTGTTTGATCAGTCCCTTTCCAAGAAACATATTTCATTTCTTGTAAATAATTGAACTTCATTGACGTCATCTCTATTTATTCTAATATTTTTTTTTCTCCTTAAAATTTTAAAAATAAAAACGAAAAAAACAAAACACCAAAAGAATATAGCAAAATATATATATAATTAATTATATAATATTATATAAAAAAATAATATATAACCAAGACAAAATAAACATAAAAAAAAGGAGAGAATATGTACAGCGATTTTTATCAAAATATTGAGACGGTGAATGAATTTGGTAAAATCAAAATGAATAAAGAAAAAAAGGAAGCGTGTAATTATCCGCCGGATGAAGATGTTATGATAATCAGTTCATATATGAATCATGTGTTTTTACCACCGAATCATCATCAACAACAATATGATGACATGCAAAACTATATTGAAATTACGCCTGTAGAGGATGATCACACGGGGATTGAACAATTTTATGTGATTCAAACAAATTCGAATCCCGAATCGAATCCGAATCCGAATCCGGATAATAAACCAATCGTGCGTCCAATAACAGAATCAATTATACCAAAAGATGATGTGTTGTTGAAAGTTTATTATGGTTCATTGACTTTTTTGGCATTATTTATCAGTTATCAAATGATTCGTAAAGCAAATGGTATGTGAATTTTATTTTTTCCCATTTTTCCAGACCTCAAACGTAAAAAAAAATAAATATATAACATAATAAATCAAAATTATTTTATAACATTTTTTTTTCAAAAACAAAATATATTATTTAATTTAAAAAAAAAGAAAAAGGAAAAAAAAAAGAAGGGATGAATCGTTATTTAGTTGAATTTTTGGGAACAACCTTTTTCATTTATATAGTTGCTGCTACAGGTAATCCTCTTGCAATTGGTTTGGCTCTTGGTCTTGCAATGTTGTTAGGTGGTCCTATTTCCGGTGGACATTACAATCCTGTTGTAACTCTGATTATGTCCGCTTCTGGTAATTTGCCTGTAAATGAGGTCTTGCCTTATGTTCTTTCACAAATTGCCGGAGGGTTGGTCGCATTGGAATTGTATAAACGTGTTCGTGGTGTATAATGTAATGTAATGTAATGTAATGTAATTCATATTTAATTTTATTATAAATTTTGTTTTATAATTATAATAAAAATAAAAAATTTTGTGTGAGTTTTGAGCTATCTGGAAAAATAGGAAAAAAAAAATGGAAAAAAAGGAAAAAAGGAAAAAAACAGGAAAGAAGAAAATAAAGAGATCATCGTCATCCGCTGTTAAAAGGATGAAGATGAAAATGAGAAAAACGCAAAAGAAAAGGATGGTTGGGGGTGAATCTGTGCGTGATAATTGTAAAAATCCTGAATTTCATGTATTACCTTATGAAAAAATGAAATTGGTCACGGTTCCTCCAACATTGGCTGAATTGGTGTATCTCTTTTTAGACCGCGATCTTTTTATTCGTGATTTTATTTCTGTATACAAGGCGGTAAAAACAGATATTCTTCAACTCAGTAAACAAACTGATTCGATTTCTGCCATCACGGATCAAGCAACAAAACAATCGATTCAACTTCCATTGGGATTTACAGTTGCCATTTCATTGAATAAAACTTCGTTGGATAAAAATACATTGATTAATAAAAATACACCTATTATACCTTTACCTAAAAAAGGTGGTGGTAATAAACGCGGGTTTCCTCCAACGTTGCGTGAAATAATTCTCGCCATGCATTTTACTGAAACACCACCTGTAGAAGAACCGGTTTTAGAAGAAACACCTGTAGAAGAAACACCTGTAGAAGAAATACCTGTAGAAGAAGAAACAGTGGAAAATCCAATGCATAATAAGCCTGTAGGGGATAATGTTGTTGTTGGGGGTGGTGGGGGAAATGTCCAAACGGCGGCATATTTGTACAAGGAATCGTGTGTCCCGCGTCATTTGCAACAAATACCAAGAAGCAAAATTAGTTTGGCGGAAACATTGTATACGTATCGATTGGTTCCAACTATCGACGAATTGTTAATAACCCTGGAAAACAAGGAAATTCAGGCAAAATTGGTTGAAATCATTGGACGAAATAAAGGAATGACTGGCAAGAATATCATCTCTACAGGCAGTCGTCTAATCAGTGGGGCAATAGAGTCCACCGTACATGGAACCGTGAAATTAGCTAAAGCGATAGTATCTGGTGCCGTCGGCGCTGTAAGCGCCGCCGCAGCAGCAGTAAAAGAAAGTTCAATTGATAAAAATGTATATCCGGGAGAATCAAGTGGTGTTCCAAATGATTTAGCGATGCAATTGGGAATCAATCTTGCCGATATTGGTAATTTAACAACCACCGATGTAACAAATGCAAAAGCAATTGGTGAATTTGAATTTATGAGAAATTATAATGAAATTCCCAGTTTGAAAATGTGGATCGCAATGTTTAAAAATCCCGTATTTGTTATGAATTTACGCAATAAAATGATCGAACTTTCAAATAGCGATAAGGGGTTGCCTGTAGGGGAAATGTGTAGACAGATTTTAGACATTTTGGAGGTTTTATAAAAAAACGATAATATCCTCCTTTTCTTTTTCTTTTTCTTTTCCTTCAAAGTCGTGATCATAATTTAATGTAAAATCGGGAGGGATCATAAATTCCATAAAATTATTCATGTGATATTGTTGTTCTTGTTTTTGTTTTTTATGTTGGGCTTTCAAATACATTTCTCTTTTCAATTTACGTTCTTCATAATATTTCTTCATGAAATCTTCTTGAACTTTCATTTTCATTTCAAATTCCGCATCCAAATCCAATTCCTCTTTGCTTCTCTCTTTTTTTTTGCTTTTTTCTTTTTCTCCGTTTTTGTCTTTCTCTTTTTCTTTGTCTTTGTTTTGTTTATTGCAGCAGTTACTGTAGCAATTATAGCCTGTACGGAACATACAATTACAACAATGTTGACTGTTTTTTGGACCAATGAAACATTCAACACATCTCCATCCATATAAACAGGGACATATTGTACAAGTTAGACATATTATACAACATAATTTTGATGAAGAATCTCCTTTTGTTTTTGTTTTTAATTCGGGTTTCAAATTCGGATTCGGATTCAAATCATCAGAATCGGCGGGTATACAATTCGCAGTATAAAAAATCAATTCATTTTCTGCTTTTTGATCAGTTATCGACGAAGGCAAATCCATTGTTAAAATGTATATGATGTATATATATTTTTTTTTGAATCTTATAATCTACCTATATATATTTTTTTTTCCAATTACGTAAAAAAAAATGTATATATACATACTAGGAGAGGGGGGGAGTTATATTATAGGAAAATGTTGGATTTTTTGGCATCGGGATTGAATGGAACATTAAATTCGTTACACCACGCAATACATTTCTGGATATTTTTGCTGCGTATTGTATCGATTTTTTTGGACGTTTTGTATTTGTTTTCAATTAAATGTAATGTCGTCTGTATATTATTGATTTGTTGTTCCCCCAACAATGCATTAATACCTTCTAATTTAGTCAAGAAAAACATGGGAATATCGAATGCGAATATCCGTGTCAAACATTGGTCCAACGACGAAGCACCAGCGACATTCGGACTGGACGAGCATGCCTTTGAACAGGAAAATACCTCATCCACCATTTTCCCCAATAATATGTCCACTACAGGCTGCGTCGCTCGAAAATATTTACAAACAATGTATTTTTCGGAATTGCCATAACGACTGGTGAACGGTTTTACCACATGAACTTCGGCAAACAAAATACTCAATAAATACAACATTTCCACTGACACGCGACTAAATAAATCAAACATTTTCACCACAAAATGTCCATCTTCACGCAATACAGCAATCGCCATACAAATTTGCGCAAAAATCAATTTCGCACTCAATATTTCTTGTTTGTTGTAATCCACCGAAAAATCGAATCCCCCATCCCCCGTCACTAATGACATTGACCCACCAAATGTTGTCCGTACATGCATTATATTCTCAGGGTTCATGATATTACCTGTTTGATCAGCACCCGTTTCTAATTTGATTTGTGGATGTTTAGTCATAAATTGATTGATTTTACGCCATCCAGGGACACTCGTGTCATTTGAATTGATCAATGTCATTCCCACAAAAATATCCAATGGGTTTTTTCGCAATGTACACATTGCCTCAATAAAACCCCCTGGACCTTCCGCCAAATGCATTGTACGAATCGATATATTTTTTTTATTTGCAATTTGATTCGGATTCGGATTCGGATTCGGATTCTGATTCGGATTCTGCAAAGGGGGTTTTGACCAAGGGGCTGCCGGCGCTTGATAAATTGGGTTATTGCCTGTAGGGAGATCATCCAACAATTGGAATGTGCCGACTAATTCTATCATTTTAAAATAAGAACGGGATAATGGTTTATATTTACAAATGGGATTTTTCATATTGGGAAGCGGGGTATTTAAATATTCAAACGGATTTGTGATTTTTTTCATTTTCTCCCATTCATTTTGATTGTCGTGAATTGCGTATTTATTTTCCGCTAAATAATTCGCAATCGATTTTGAAATGTAAATTTCTTTTTCTTTTTCTTTTTCTCCTTCCGAAATATAATCATCTACATCATAATAATCATCATCATTACTGGAATTATTACTTGACGAAGATGAAGATGAAGAAGAAGAAGTTAAACATGATTGTATAAAATGTAATTGTTTATGTAAAAGTTCTAATGGGTAACATACCGACGGTAATTTAATATTTGTCATTTTTTTGTTCTCTCTGTTTTTTTTTGTATTTTTAATAAAAAAAATTAGATTATTGAAATAATAAAAATACAAAAACATTTAAACTGGTTTTTTTTTTAACAATGTTTAATTTTATATAGATGTGGATGAGTCATCAAAAAGAGATTGCCATTCATATTTTACTTTAGCCTTTTTGCTTTTCCTTTTTTTCATGGATAATTGTTCATTCGAATCAGATGGTAAATCGTCGGAGGAAGAAGAACCAGGTGGTAATTCGGAGGGAAAAGAAGAATCAAGAAAGTCTTTATCGGACAATTCGGCGTCAATTTCTTCTAAAAGACGTTTTTCCAATTTATCGACATTATTTATTTCAAACATTTTTTTAAATACCATGTAACGATTCAAAAACGAAATTTCTTTTTCTTCATCCGACATTTGCATCATTTTACCCAGATAATCATCCGTTTTTTGTTTGCGATAGTGCTCAAAAACATCGCTGAAAAACCCAGTACCCCCTTCGCCTGTAGAGGGTAATCCTCTCTCAGCAGCTTCAGCATTCCCTACGAGCTCAAACCCGAAATTTTTCATCATTCGTTGGAAATAGGGGAAATGGACTAAATATTCCGCAAAGGTTTCCTGAATGGATTCCTGGAAAACGTCGACGCGGTAGCCCACACATCCGTGATCGTCGGGATACACCACCCCCTCATTTTTGTATTTTTTGGTGATTTCCCATATTTTCCGGTTCGTCCCCCGGTAAATAGAATACGATTTGCCTTCTTTAACGCGTTTATGGACATTCAACATACGGAAAACGCGTTCCCCGTCAAAACAGGTGGCGATGAAATATCCATTTACGGCGGTGCATTCACACAAATTGCGGATGAAACCCAATAACGACCGGTGGTTCCTGAAAAAATAGTGTAGTGCGAATTGACACGAACTGATTTCAAATCCCCTATAGGCGACCCCATAAAAAGGCACAACCCCTTTACCAATGATATCCGCGTCTTTGGGACCGTGACCAAACACCGCGTCTGCGATAATACGGTCTTTTTCAGACGAGGCGACAAATGCCGAACCGTCGCGGATATTCAATTCCGAATTTGCATGTAGGAATAACGCCCCGGGGACTTGTTTGAAATCGCGAACCGCGTTTAAATACCTGGCACACGCACCATTGATGTTGTTTTCGATATTGTCTTTCGCCAAATCAACCCCCAATACGAATTTCACATGATATTGGATCCATTTTGGCAAATCCCCCGCTTTCCCCACCGCATAATCAATCAACGTTTTTTGAACGCTTTCAATGGTCGTCGCACGTATTAACATAGATTTCACCCCTAAATTGTGGAAATCACGGAGAGCAACGGTGTATGATTCTTCTACAGGCAACGATTGTTCTTTATAATAATATTGGGTATTTGTGATTCTGTTGTTGTCGTTATCAGATGATGATATTTCGTTTGAAGATTCCAACATGATTTCGGAGCCTGTAGAGATCATTTTTTCATCAATAAATTGGTGAATGGCTTGCCAATTGTTGTTGGCGACGCGATAAGAATTCGCGGCAAATGGCGAATTTTGACGATAAAGCGCTGTTTTGTCGTGACGAATACGAAGAGGCTTCCAACGCCATTCCTCTACAGGCTCCGACATGTCAAACGCAAATTCAACAATGGTCCCTTTATCGAATGCATCTCCTTCCATTGTAAACATTTGGGGATTGAAATTTTCGTCTTGTTTTAAGGCAACATAACAAAATTTGGCTCGTAAGGAATCATCATAATCAGATGGTTCGAATTCTTTGTAAAAAAATTGTTTTGACGATTTATTATTGTTATTGTTGTCATTCAGATTTCCAAATTTGTCATCGGTTGATCCGAAGTCTTCATTGCCTGTAGGAAATGAAAAATCACCATTGACCATTTTTGCAAATGGATTCGTGTATCCATCTTTGCGATACGAATAAGTGGTTTTTAGCAACAATGTTTTATAATTGACGATTTGACCGTTGACGTACGTTGTGGAAACCAATTCATGATTGCTGGGGGTCCTCACCACATCCACCAAAAAATCGATTGTGTTGTATTGGGGTGGTTTCCATTTGAATAAATGTTTCCAGGAATAATAAGAATGGCGATTGGTTGATGCCGTATCTGGATGGTCACCGCCCACGCCAAAAGACATTGGTGTGAAAATGAGTCCGTCCGTCTTGTAGGGGTAATCTGGGTGATTGGTTTGTTCCAATAATTTGGCGCAAGATTGGAAAATGGAGGTCGTTGACCCATAATAAAATTGTTTGATTTTGATTTGTGCTGCCGATTTCTTATCACCGATTTGTTCAATTGATTTCATTAAATCTTTGACAAACATTTTCATTAAATGATAGCGGTCTGGTTTTGGTTTTTCTTCGCCACATCCTTCTCCTTCTTCTTGTTGTTGTTTTTCCCGAATAAATGCGAGATCCCTTACATCTTTTGAATGAATGAAATAGATATCAAACGCTGCAAATAAATTGTAATATTCATCTTTTGCATTATGACGAATTAATTCGCCGTCCAATAATGAATTATATAATTCAGAGTCTTTACATCGTAACCCGGTAAACATGATATTTAACCCATGGTCAATGAAATAGATTTTGCCTGTAGAGGGTGCGATAAATAATAACACGCGGTCTCCGTCCGCTTTATCAGTGACACAATAATTTGTGCGAATATTGGGAGCATCCACGTTTGGATATGACGCGGGATTAATAATGTTTTCCTTTTGTAATGTGAAACAACCCGGTCCAATGAAATCAATTCTCTCTGGATATCTATGCAACAATTCAATAATCTTTTTAGATGCAACATCCTTTTCATTTACTCCGTTTCCGTTTCCGCTTACGCTTATGCCTCCTCCGCCGGTGTGACCACCTCCGTTCCCGTTTCCGCTTACGCTTATACCTCCGCCGGTGTGACCTCCGCCAAAGATTTGGATAAGACGCTGATCATCTTCATCATTTTCATCAAACATGGGATCTTCTTTTTTGTCTTCGTCATTGTCAATATTATCCTCTACAGGCAATTTTCGAGAAAAAGAAGAAGAAGAATATCTATCTTCTTTTGTTGGGAAGGGATGTTTTTTAAGGATTGAAATGGCTTTTTTTTCGGGGATTTCATGAGTCAACCATAAATATTGTTGGGCGATTTCGCTTTGTTCTTTGTAAGAAACGGGAAAATTGGTGGTTTGTAATCCAGATAAAATCATCATAATCACTTTGCGTACGTGAACCATTAAAGTTGCAGCATCGGGATATTTATCGACATTCGTGGCGATTTCTTTATTGTCCAATTCGATTTCAATCTCGTACTTGACATCATTCGTAGTCAATACTTTTGAACTTTCCATGTCGAATGTATAGGATGGTTGATTTTTCTTTACAGATTGATTCATTTTGACAATACTTAAGTCTACCCGTAGAGGAAAATCTGGATGTTTGAATGTGACGCGATTTAAATAACGAAAAAATTTTTTGCTTCTAGACCATTCATTTATTAACACCGTCGCTTGTGGTGACGTGTGTTTTAAATGGTGTTCGGTATTATGACAAGCCCGAAAACGGAATTCGGGAAAATCGATTGGATACCAGACTTTATTTGTAGAACGACTATTGGTTTTCGATATGAATTTCACCGATTGATAATAATTGTTGCGATTAACCGGGTCATTCATCACTGTTTGTAATTGATTCGTTTTCCACAATTTTTGAATTAATGGAAGACCCCGTATTTCCACACGCAAATCTTTATTCAATGTTTGACGTTTGTATTGATCATTGTATTTTTCACATTGAACCCGCAAAATATATTGTCCAGCATTGTTTTTTGTTTCAAACCCTTCTGCGACCAATTTTTGTATTACATGATCATAATCAATTTTGGAGAAAGGACGGCCATAAAAATTGGATGATTTTGTACCAAATCGAAATTCAAATTCAGATTCATGAAAAGATTGATTTGATGATCGGATATTATCGATGTATGCCTGTAGGGAAATGTCTAACAATTCCTTTGCGGAATAATCCGTTTTACCCATTTTTTCCGGAGACGACGGCACAATTAATTCAGGACTTATCATAATTATTTTTTTTTCCTAAATTTTTTTTTCCGATTTATATAATATTTTTTTTTTAAATTTATGATTATTGTTATGATTATATAATGAAATAATTTATTTTTTTTTTAGTTTAATTATATAATCCTGCTATAATATTTCCCTTCCTTAAACAACATTGTATTAGGATAGAATAGATTATAGATTAGAATAGATTAGACCATTGCACATTTAAAACGCCCACCGTTAGGTGGGCGTTCTTTATACGTGCTTTGGTAACTGTTACTTTGCAACCGATAAATTACCTTTTATATATTGTAATTCCGCCTTTGGCGGAATTATCAAATATAATCGGCATTTTTAAAGGTGCAAAGGTGTAAAAATGGAATTAAGAGGTTAATGCTGGGTTAAAAGAATCAACATTGTATTCGCTGAATATGGCGGTATCTGGTCTAGCTTCTCCTGCAGAATCAATATTAAATGGGCGAGCAGAGTTGAGAACCAAACTGTTGGTGGTACAAGATGAACTCATAACACTTCCATTGTAGCTGATACGGAATATTGGGAATCCAATACGATTCTTCATGGTAATCAAATCAGGAAGAGTGAAATAGTTGCAAACCAAATTGTGGTGATCGTATACAGTTCCATCATTTGCAGTTTTTGATTCTGGGTAAGCAAACAATGATTTGAGAACTTGGTAACCACGGACAGAAGTTAATGGCACAAAACTGAAATTAACCTTTTCAGCAAATACTTCTTCGGACCATGTTGCATCTTGAATATCGGCAAGTGTCAATCGATTCAATTGTGCTTGATAACTTAATGGTGTTCCATCGATAGTAATAGATGGTAATGTGACTGTCTTTTCAGAATAAATAGTAGACAAGAACTGTAATTCAAATGGAGTGGTATTATCGACACCAACATCATTCAAAATAGTTGTGTAATCTGTACGACCTGTATTGTATTTGTAAATTTTGAAACTGAAACTATAAGAAGATCCAGAAGTATCGACAAATGGCTGAACACCGAGGAATTCAACACCGTTACCTTGTGCAGAAGACATAGATCTAATATTGCTTCCAGGTGGAAGGAAACCATTACCAATGTTTAATGTAATATTACCGTCAGGACGAACACTTGGACTTCCTCCAACTTGAGATTGCAAGTATTTAAGTACGTAATTTTCACTCGCTTTTGATACACCATTAACCCATTCACCATTAATATAATAATCAGGGTAATAACCCATCATATCTTGAATGAGACCCCATCTAGGAGCCGCATTTGGATGTTGATCATCTGGATATGGATTAAATATATTGTTGTAATGATTTCGAATAATACTATAATTTGTATTATCACCAACAGATGGATAAATATCAGTGTTGCTTCCATTGATTGATTCGTATATGTGGATCCAATTGGTATTGACATAAATGTTTTGATTAGCAATGATTTCATCGTGATAATAGTCATTGTATGTTCTGGCTACAGGAGTACCATCAGAAGAACCATTAGATAGATAATGAGTATGACTATCTTCCATGTAGAAAGTAATATTATTGACAATATTATTCGGTCCTTGGAATGAAGAGAATGGATTGTATGAATTGTATTGGTTATTAATTGCAACATATTGTGTGTAATAATAGTCAGTATCAACATCATTATCTGCAAAAGGAAGATCTGAAACTGCATTATTACCTAACATAGAAAATGCAACAAATGGTCTAGCAACAACAATGTAACTGGTAGATGGTTCAGAATTACGTGAAGTTCTAGTAAGTATGTAAGAATTAGGTATAGATGTATCAAATAATTGAACACCTTGTCGTAATTCTTGAATTGTAAATGACTGTACAGCCGACACTGAATATGTTTTAGTTGTTGGATCACCAAGATAAGCGTCTTGTTCACCTTGATAAACATCTAAATTATTTACGACGTAATTAATTTCATAATATTGCATTGAATTTGGTTCAGTTGCACCTGGTGCGACAGTTGTACGAATCTTTCTTGACATGAAATTATAAGATCCATTGTTCAAACTGAATAAATTGTAATAACGTAAATCAGTAGAATAAGATTGTTCATTTACATAAGCACCACTTG
>JACCEC013151622.1_pt1 | contig 15491 bp, 23 predicted proteins | sample 7450121 | NCBI WGS metagenome assembly JACCEC01 (sample SAMN15323455, study PRJNA562643) | freshwater metagenome | isolation source: river surface water | place: USA:Blue River Watershed | collected 2017-08-18 | reverse complement strand
CTAAAGGGCAAATAAAAGTAAAAGGGCGGTTCCTCACAGATAGGAACCGCCCGCGCAACCAAGTGCGCAACCCGCCACAAACGGGTCAAATAAATACTAACAAGAAAGATACGCAGAATGAGCATTGAAGCCGTAGCTGCAGTCTTACACCATTCAAAAGCCAAAGGAGTTAGCCGGGCAGTTTTGACGGCAATCGCATGGCACATTGGTGAAGACCCAACCCTAGGGTGCTACCCGTCGCAGGAACGTTTGGCAAAGTTTGCTAACACGAACGTGCGTCAAGTACAACGAGCAATCCACACTTTGACCGATTTGGGCGAATTGGAGTCAATCAGTCATGACGGTACCGGGTATCGCGGTGATCGTAAAACAAACCGTTATTTTGTTCGTTTGGACTGCCCGGAATGGTGTGACACGTCATTGAATCACAAGGAACGACCCGACATTTACGCCGTCACGACCCGGCATTTACGCCCGAACGGGGTGACATTTACGCCGTCACGACCCGACAATTCTGTCGTGTTAAAAGTAATTTAAATATAAAAGAAACTTAAAAGAAATCACTAGATAGGAAAACAAAATGGCAATACTCACAGTTTCAGGCACAGTATCAGCAGTTTCAAATGACAAATACAACTACGTGAAGTTTTGGGAAACTTACGAATTCAAGGGTCAAGAACGACACCGCATTTGGACGGCATGGTTTGAAAACACTTTGGCAGTATCAGAGGGCGACTGGATTCAAATCGAAGGATCACTAGGCACCAAGGTTGGCAAGTATCAAAAGCCGGGTGAAGATGAAAAGCAAGTCGTTGAACACTCACTGAACGACTGCGGAATCATCCAACACCAACCAAAGCACCCGAACAGTTTGCAAAAAGAACAAGCTGCAGAACCTATTGCAGATTTTGGTACACAAATTGACCCGGCATCGGCACCGTTCTAATGAAGTTGTTTGTATCGGGTGAACCCGCCCCACAAGGGTCTAAAAACGCCTACAAGCGCGGTACAGCCGTTGTAATGGTCGAAAGCAATAAACGACTACCAGAATGGCGCAAAAGGCTAGTACAAGCCCTACAAGCCCAATTAGGGAACGAACCGCACTTCGCCACCGCCGTGACAGTCGAAGCAACGTTCTATCTGAAACGAGCAAAGTCCAACCGAAAAACAGCAGTGACACAAAAACCAGACCTAGATAAATTGGCTCGTGCACTTGGGGACGCCCTAACGATCAGTGGAGTTTTGAAAGACGATTCGTACATTGTGGAATGGCGTCTTATGAAACTTTACGCAGAGTTCGAACAGCCCGGTGTAGAAATCGAAATCAAACCATTCAACGCCAACACGCCGAAATAAATGGATTTGACAAAAAGCCCACGCCATACACTAGGCTGAACGTGTTAGCGGTACCAAAGAAGCCAAGACGTTCCCCCAGAACCGAGCCCCACCGGTACCGCTAACACCACACACAGACAGGACACACACAGATGAAACAAGAACTAAAAGCACTAGGACAAATCACATGGTTCCTAGCCAAAACACTCCTAGCCCTATACGCTGCACAACAATTCATTTGGCTATGCTGGGCGGTAATGTAATGGAACACGCATACGCAAGACACACAGACCCACAAACATCACACGACGCAGCTGCAACCGTCAAAAACATCACCCAAACAAAACAACACATCCTACAAATACTCAGCCTCGGCGACCGAACAGACGAAGAACTAATCAGCAAATACAAAATCTGGGGCGAAGCCAACGGATGGAAACCAATCAGCGAATCCGGCATACGATCACGACGCGCAGACCTAGTAAAAGCCGGGCTAGTCATAGATTCAGGCAAAACCAAAACACTAACCACAGGACGCCAAGCAATCATCTGGAGAAAAGCAAATGACTGATACACCAATCCACGAACAACTATCCATCCACTTCGAAGAAGTACGCAAAAACGCCTACACACGTGGACGCCTAGAAACCCAAATCGAAATCCTAGAACTAATCACATCCATGACAAACAAAAAAATGACATGGGTCAAAGCTGCAGAAACCCTAATCAAAGCAATCGAAAAGAACAACAAATGACCGGGCTAATCGGTACGTTCATGATCATCACAGGCGTAGCCGTAGGCATCATCGCCCTAGAACTCATAAGGAAAAACCGCTAATGTTCAAACGCAAACCAAGATGGGAACTATACAACGGGTTCCTAGCCATCAAAGGCGGAATGAGCGTACAAGAATCAGACGCACTAAACGCATTTATAAAACTCAAAGTCGATTCGGAAATGCGATTGAACTGGAAACAAAACATTCACGTATTAGACGCGCTGAAACTCTACAAATGCACCTGCAAAACCAACGAACTATGCGTCTGCTCGTGCGTCAAAAACACCATCAAACTAATCGAAGACAACAACCCATGGCTAAAAAATGGCTGATTGGCACATAAGCAACGAATGGCAAAAAGCACGCAAATACGCCAAAACCATCCTTGAACCAATCTGCCAACACTGCGGAAAAGAACTACAAGGCGAAGACTGGACAATCGACCACATCATCCCAGCCGGAAGCCAAGGCGTCCCAAACCACGACATCAACAACCTCCAATCACTATGCCGCAGCTGCAACTCAAAGAAACAAGACCGGGAGTACAAACGAATCCCATGGACAAACCCCCGCTGGAACTAAGCCGGGGGAGGGGTGCCACACCAAGCCCCCACACCCACCCACAACCAAAGGACAACACCAATGGCAAAACACAGACACAAGAAAAGCGACATAATCTGGGAATACCAATACGCATACCTGCGCTGGAACTACTACGCCCGCCTAAGACCGGCAATCCGGCGGGGTATCCGCAAACTAATCACAGCAATACGCCAAAAATAACAAACAAATAACAAACCAATTTTTTCTACAAAACCGAATTTCAGCCCGCCTTTCCCTCATCTTTTTACAAACGGGCTAGATTATCCGGGAGAGGAACCGAATGATTACTGAACGAATCCAAAAGTGGCTAGACACGCTTGACTTGAATCTGGAACAACTGGTGCTGGCTGAACTAGTGCTTGCACTGGCTAGGGAGTTTGACGACAAGCACAACACAAGCACAGCTGCTGAACTTCGTAAGACGATGCTGGAATTACAGCGCACTCTAAAGGGTTCCGGCGAAGAATATGACCCGTTGGCGGAGATGCTAACCCGCTAATGCTTCAACTACCTGCCCGCTACACGCCAGAGTTATCCACAGACTTCTCCACAGATGGGGATAGGTTGTTGGAACTTATGCGCTTGTCTTGGACTACGCCCGAATCAGATAAACCAATTGAACCGGACGACTGGCAAGCGTGGCTAATTCAGCGAGTATTGGAACGCTACCCAGCAGACCATCCAAAATACCCGGGCGAACTGCGCTACCGTCAATGCCTTATCAGCATGGGACGCCAAAACGGTAAGTCAGTTATTGGCGGTGGTCTAGGGTTGGATGCTTTGGTGTTTGGGCGGGGCGACGTGGCATCTATCGCATCGTCATACGATCAAGCGCAAATCATTTACGACCGGGTGAAGTTTGTCATTGACTCAAACAAGTGGCTGGCTAAACGGTTCAAGAAAACAACCGAAACCCGTGGTATTGCCAAAGCGGACGGCACCGGCAAATACAAAGTCAGCCCGGCAAAAGAGGGAGCCCTACAGGGTAAACCGTTCTACCGGGTACTACTAGACGAAGGACATTTAGCCAAAAAAGGTATTTGGACTGCAGCCACCAAAGGCACGTCAGCCATCGACAACGCCATGGTCATCATGATTACGACCGCCGGCGATGAAACTAGCGAAACCCTAAAAAGCCTTTACGAAATCGCAGACCGCGCAATAGCCGGCGACCCAGACTTAGAACGCTTTGGCGCGTTCATTTGGGAAGCACAACCCAATGCCCCACTAAACGACCCGGACGCAATCAAAGCTGCAAACCCAGCCGTGGCGTGCGGACGTATCCCACTTGATCGTGTGTTGTCAGACATTGCCACCCAGCCCGACCATGAAGTAATCCGCTACACCCACAACCGCTTCATCACCGGTTCATCAACTTCATGGCTACCCGGCAACCTATTCAAAGCCGCCACCGCCAAAGGCATAACCAACCCAAAGGGCGCAGTGTTCGCCGTGGACATTACCAAGAACTGGGAAACCGGTGTTATTGCAGCTGCAAACTCAAACGGCGAACTACAAGAAACCGAACTAGTCAAATCATTCATCAACCCAACCGAAGACCAACTATTCGCAGAGTGCAAACGCCTATACGCCACACACGGCGCACGCGCCATAGTTGTCGACGATCAACTAGGCAACCTAGCCAAACGACTCAAACAAATCGGCATCCCAGTCTGGCACCTATGGCAAAAAGAAATGGCTGCAGCTTGTTCCGCCGTGTACGCCATGTTCGCCCAAGGTTCCGTACGCCACAACAACGACCCACTACTAAGCGCACAAATGGGCAACGGCGTCACCAAATACACCGGCGAAACTTGGCGCATTAGTCGCAAAGAATCAACCGGCGACATCGACGCACTCATGGCAACCGTCATGGCTTTGTACGTTTCATCCCGAGCGCAACACGCCGGCGTCCAAGTGTTCTAGTTATCCACAGGCACTATGCTAGAGGCATGGCATCACTATGGCAACGCCTAACCAATAAGGCACAAACTCGCGCAGTCCAGCCGACCATTCCGTCGCGTTCGGCTACAGCAGTCACCCCGGAATCTGCCCTAACCCTCACAGCGGTGTATCGTGCGATTCAAATCATCGCCACCCCGATTAGCAAAATGCCAATCAACACCTACCGGTTCGCCACAGGTATCGAACTCAAAGTCGAAAACCCGCTACTTGTAAACAAGCCGTCACTGATTGACAGCCGTCGCGACTTCATTTTTCAAACCGTTGCAGACCTAGCCCTACAAGGCGGAGCAACATGGTTTAAAAACCGTTCAAAAGACGGCACAGTAAACAACTTGACCCTAGTGCCATACGCAGCGGTGCAGGTGTCATGGGTTGACCCTAACGACATGACCAAAGGCATCCAGTTCGGCTATGCCGGCAAAACCTACAGTGAACGCGACGTAGAACATCTGCGACTATTCACCCGCCCGGGAGTCCTGCGCGGAATCAGCCCAATCGAATCTGCAGCCAAAGATATTGCAGCTGCAATTGATCTACGTGACTACGCAGCCAACTGGTTTACCGCCGGCGGAGTACCGACCGGAATCCTAACGTCCAACATGTTCCTATCCAAGGATGAAGCGGACGAAATCACCAACAACTGGCACAACAAACAGCAAAACCGCCAAGTAGCAGTGCTAGGCAACGGATTCGACTACAAGCAAGTAGCCCTAAGCCCTAAAGATGCACTATTCACCGACGTAGTAAACCAATCAGTGCAAGCAATTGCCCGCTTGTTCGGTATACCAGCCCGTTTGCTAATCACATCCGTCCCGGGATCATCAGACACCTACAGCAATCTGCAGGACGAAAACGCCGTGTTCTGGCGTCACACCCTTATGACCTATGTCGACCCAATCACCGACGCACTTAGCAACTGCCTACCACGAGGCACCCGCGTCGAATTTGACTTCGAACACCTATTCAAAGCCGATTCAATGACCCGATACCAGACCTACGACGTAGGCATCAAGGCTGGATTCTTGTCAACTGAATACGTACAAGAAAAAGAGGGACTAAATGTCTAACATCGAAACACGCAGCGTAGAACTACGCCTAGCAGACGTTGAAGAACGCACAGTCGTTGGTCTAGCCGTCCCATACGGACAAGACGCCAACATCGGCGGACTTTACAAAGAACGCTTTGAACCGGGAGCAATCGACAACGTTCAAGACGTCAAACTTTTTTACGCACACGAAGAACCAATCGGTAAAGTAATCGACGGACGCGACACCGAAGCCGGGTACGAAATCACCGCCAAAATCAGCAACACCCCACGAGGCGACGAAGTTCTAACCCTGCTAAAAGACGACGTTCTAAACAAGTTTTCAGTCGGATTTATTCCGGTTGAAGATCGTTGGGAAGATAACAACTCAACGGTGGTACGTACCAAGGTTGACCTTAAGGAAGTCAGCGTGGTCGCGTTTCCAGCCTTTACCGGCGCAACCATAAACGAGGTTCGGGAAGAACAGGCAATCGAGCCTGAAATCGAAGACCCTCAAATCGAAGAAGAACAGGATAACTCAATGGAAAACATTGAACTAGACGTTCGTACGCTAGCCGACGAGGTTGCAGAAGTGCGCCGCGAGTTGGCAGCAGTACAGACCGTTTCAACAACCCCAGCAGTATCAAACAAGTTCCGTTCACACGGTGAATTTGTTAAGGCTATGGTCGACGGAGATGAAGACGCAAAGGCACTAGCCCGCGCAGCATCAACATCTGCAGACACCGTTGCATACCCACCGTTCTACGGCTACGTAGACACACTAATCCGCAGCAACCGCCCAACCGTAGAAGCATTTGCTACCGGTTCGCTACCAGCTGCAGGTCTAACCGTGGAGTACGCAAAGATTGACGCCAACACTCTCGCAGTAGGTCAGCAAGACCCAGAAAACGAGGCGTTGTCATTCGGAAACCTAACATTCGAAACCGTATCAACCCCAATCAAGACCTACGGTGGCTACACAAGCGTTTCACGCCAGTACATTGAGCGTTCAAACATCAACACCGTAAACACCGTATTCGAAGCACTTGCACAGCAGTACGCAAAGGCAAGCAACGCAGCACTAGTTGCAGCAATCGCAGCCCTTGACTTTACTGGCAAGACATTCGACGCCGACGGCGGAACCGCTGCATCACTTGCAGAGGGCATTGCTAACGGTGCTGCATACATCTACGAGTCAACCGGTCTACGCCCAGAGTTCATCTTGGCAGACCCAGACGCGTACGTGACCCTTGTAAAGGTTGCAGGTTCAGACGGTCGCCCAGTGCTACGTCTAGACGGTCAGGGTGTAAACAACATTGGCGAGGCTTCAATCCCGGGTCTACGTGGCTCTGTATTTGGTCTGCCAATCATTGTCGACCCAGCCCTAGCATCAGGTGTTGTTTACATGGCTAACCCAGCTGCAGTAATCACCATGGAGTCAGCAGGTGCACCTGTACGCCTATCAGACGGCGACATCACCACATTGACCGAATCTCTATCCGTTTACGGCTACATGGCAATCGCAACCCCACGCGTGGGCGCAATTGTCAAACTAGACGTCACCGCTTAGTAGGTAAACAAAATGGCAGTGACGTTGTCGGAGTTCATGCAGTACGTTGGCACAGACGATTCTGGGGCGTTCCCTCAGTCTTGTCTAACAGCTGCTAACGCACACGTGGGCAACTACATTGGCGACATCGACACCGTACCAGCGGAAATTCACGATCAAGCGATTTTGATTTGCGCTTCGGAGTTGTATCACCGACGTTCTGCACCTAACGGCATTGCACAGTTTGCAAGCATGGATGGGCAACCGGTCAGAGTCGCACGCGACCCTATGACCAGTGTCTACCCATTGCTTCAACGCTATGTAGGGTACGCGGTATGACAAGCGAAATAACCGCAGCGAAACAAGAGTTCGCAGCTGCACTAACAACGGCAGGTATTCGGGTTCTGGACTATGTTCCAGACCGAATCACCCCGCCAATTGTTATAGTCAACGCCGCGTCCCCTTACATTGCGACAGCCGAATTTGGCGAATACTACCTAAACCTTGAACTAGTCCTAGTCGGAGCCACAGGCACCAACAAAGACGAAACGTACAAACTAGACCAACTAATCGAAGACGTACTAATCGCCATCGAAGCACTGGGATACGTGAAACTACGCAAGGAACAAGCAGTCAGCCAACCATACGAGCTGCAAACAAACAACGCCGGCTACCTATCGGCAAACATCTACGTCCAACTAGCCATAACACTTTAGAGAGGCAATCATGGCAGCATCTACCCGCATCAAAGCCCAGAACATTCTTTTCAAGTTCGGAGCAACCGAGTACGCGTGTGACGCAAACCTTGTTGAATTGACCCTAGACGACGCCCCGGGCGACGTTCAGACATTCTGCGAAGTTCGTGTCGGCGGACAGTGGTCGCTACAACTAGACGGAATCACATCAGGCGATTCAACCAGCCTTTACCGCGTGCTATGGGACAACTTCGGTTCAACCGCAGAATTCACCATCGCACCTAACGGCAACGCTTCACCATCGTCAAGCGAACCGCACTACAAGGGAACCGTTGTATTTGACCAGTTGCCACCACTATCACTAGTAAGCAACGAAACAAGCAAATTCAGCATCGTTCTAACCGTAAAGAACACCCCGCACACACCTGCGTCGGACATCTACTACGGCGTCACCATCGACACAACTGCATAAAAATGGCAGAGCCAGCCGGCATCAAGGTCAAGGGCTACAAAGCTGCAATCAAAGCGTTGCAGACTATTGGAGTACCAGACGCGGAAATCAAGGCAGCAGGATCATCAGCCGGTGAAATTGTTGCTAACGAAGCCCGCACCTTGGTGCCGGTACGCAGCGGTGCACTACGCAACTCAATCCGAGTTAGCCGGGCACTAAACAAAGTAAGCGTCAACGCAGGAAATAACGGCAAAGTGCCATACGCAAACCCGATTCACTGGGGTTGGTACAAACGACACATTCGCCCAAACCCGTTCTTTATCAAAGCCCTAGGCATCACCCGCGACGACGTTTACAAAACCTACTACGCGCAACTTGATAGACTCATTGCACAGAACTCCACGAAAGGCACAGAAGAATGAGCGAAAACAACACCACAATTTTAGACATCCTAAACATGGAAGAACTAGAACTACTTGAAAACCTAACCGGTCTAAAGTACGGCGAAATCTTTGGCTCCAAAACAGGTGTATCAGCAAAAGCCCTGTACTCAATCCACTGGATTCTTGAAAAGCGCAACAACCCAGACGCGGACATTGCCGTTTCAAGGAAACTAAAACAAGAAGAAATCAACGACACACTTCGAAAGCACCTAACCGACCCAAAAGCGTAATAGCCCGGGAACAAGCGAAACGCATGGTTGACATTTGCCTAGCAATCGGCATAACACCAACCGAGTACCGTAGGCTAACTTTTATGGAATACAGTGCGTTCCACGAAGCGTATGAAGAAAGGAATAACAGCGAATGAGCCTAGTCCTCGGCGTTGAAATCCTTGGCGAATTCAAGCAACTAACAGCAGCTTCAAAAGGCGCACAGTCCCAACTAACCGGGCTAAACAAAAAAGCGTCCGCCATTTCTTCAAGCATCAACAAAGCCTTTGGTGCAATCGGTCTAGGTCTATCGTTTGCCGTGATCACTAGGGAACTTACCGAAGCCGGTAAAGCAGCTGCGGAAGACGCCAAATCTCAAGCACTTCTAGCGAAACAACTTGAAAACACCACCGGGGCGACAGCCAGCCAAATTAAATCAGTTGAAAAGGTTATTGGCAAACTTCAACTACAGGCATCTGTAGCAGACGATGAACTTCGCCCGGCATACGCCAAACTAATCCGCTCCACGAAAGACACCGAAGAAGCCAACAGGCTCCTAGCAATCGCCCTAGACGTTTCTGCGGGCTCCGGCAAGTCTTTGGACGCAGTTGCCCAAGCGATGGCTAAAAGCGTGTCAGGAAGCGACACAGCCCTCGTAAAGTTGCTCCCAAGCGTCAAGGGCATGGCAGACCCAATGGCGTACCTAGCCGACCAGTTCAAAGGTGCAGCGGAAGAAGCTGCAAACACCGACCCATACCAGCGCATGAACATCATCTTTGGAGAAATCCAAGAGCAAGTCGGAATGGCACTATTGCCAACCTTGGACAAGTTATCCACATGGCTTGCAACGCCAGAGGGTCAAGAGAAACTACAAGGCTTAGTCGACCTAACGACAAACCTAATTGGCAAGTTCACAACCATGTTGGGCTTTGTAATTGACAATAAAGAAGCATTTTTGCTATTTGCCGGTGCCGTAGGTGTCGTATCTGTAGCCACGCAACTTATGGGATTACGCGCAGCAGTAGCTGCCGGCGAAGTTCTAGCCCTTGGAGTAGCTGCAAAAACCGCACTAGGAACCCTAGGGCTTGTAATTGCTGCACTAGAAACCATCAAATGGCTAAACGCCAGCCTTGACTTTAGCCAAGCGAACCTAAACGCATCTGGCGGAGCGCTAAACCTATCCGGGCAATCAACCGCATCACCATCAGCCGGCGGTTCAAACATGACATTCACCGCACCAAAAACATCTACCAAAGCCCCAGTAGTTGTAAACAACAACATCAAGATCAGCGGAACTCAATCAGCTGCACAAATCTCCGCAACACTTAACAAACAACTAAAGGCATCTGGGTCTAGCACCATCATCCGCGGCGGGCGCTAATGATTGAAAATTTCAACATAGCCACAGACCTAAAAGTCGAATTCTTCATTCCAAACGAAGCCAGCAACCTATTCATCCTTGGCGTAAGCCTTTTGGGTGGCGACGACGTCCTAGCCGGACAAGGTTCATTCATTCTTGGACAGTCGCTACTTGGCGGGGACGACGTACTATCCGAAAACTCATACGCCTACGTCTGGACGCCAGTCGAAGCCGAAGTAGTAGAAGCCAACATAAGCCTTGGCGGGCAAATCACTTCAAGCCTTTACTTCCAACCACAACCCGGAACCCTAGATTTACGGATGCAATCATGGGATTACGACCCATCTAACAACTCGGCAGTACGTCCCGGCATGATCATGAGAGTACGAATCGACAACGGAGTCGAAGACCACACCATTTTCAAAGGCTGGCTAGACACCATCGACGTGTCCTACTACCCGGGCGAAGACCAACCAAACGTCATAGCCATCAAAGCGTACGACTCATACAAGCGTCTAGTAAATACCCGCATCGCAGACTTTGACACCACCGGGCTACCAGCCGGCTACGCCACACCAAACGACGTATTCCAAATCGTTGCCGACGCTGCAGACATAGTAATCAGCGCAGATTCAGACACCCTAGACGGCAAACTACCCGCTGAACAAGTCCTAAACGCTGCAGCTGCAGGATTCATAAACGACGCAACCACCGTAGGCTTAGGTGTTGTTTGGATTGACCCAGAATCGCAAGAACTAGTAATCAAGCAACGTCCAACCGTTATAGAAACCCCGCCAGTAGGCACTTGGACAGTGGGCAACAACCACGAAGACCCATACCACCTTTGCATGAGCGACATCGTTGTCGGTGGGGACGTGGACGCCGTAGCAAACAGCCTTTACCTTGAACTAACGAGCGACCCAGACGTAAACATTACTTTGACTAATGAAGATTCGATTCAGTTGTACGGGTACAGCGCAAACGACGAAGCCATCAACACCACCGACATCACCGAACTAACCCGATGGGGCAACGCAGTATTTGCACAATCCCCTACCAAACTTGTACAACAAGTAGAAACCCGCACCATCGACCGTTCCGGAACACTAACCGAAGCTGCAACATTCACCCCCGGCACTCTCATCGGTGTCAAATACCAAACCAACAACATCAACATCAACGACTACTACACGGCGGTGCGTGTCGTTCATTCCATCAACGTAGACCAATGGTTCACTACAATGGAACTATGGAAGGAGTTCTAAAAACTCATGGCATATAAAGTATTCCAAAACGGGTTCCCACTGAACGCGTCAGAACTGAATAACTATCTGATGAATCAGTCGGTCATGGTGTTCGCAACTGCAACTGCACGCGACACCGACCTAACCGCACCCCTAGAGGGCATGATCGTGTGGTTGCAGGACTCTAACAAATTCGTTTACTACACCGGTACCGCATGGGCAGACGTAATTCCTAGCACCGGTTCGGGCAACGCAATCATCAACGGCGCGTTTGACATCTGGCAGCGAGGAACATCATTCTCAGGTTCATCGCAATTCTTTTACACCGCAGACCGTTGGGAATCAGGGGCAGATACGACCTTTACTGTTTCTCGTCAAACTTTCACACCGGGTACAGCGCCAGTTGCAGGTTTGGAATATCCTTACTTCTTTAGGTTCGCTAAAAACTCTGGCGGAACTTTTCTTATTTTCCGTCAAAGAATTGAAGATGTCCGCAATTTTGCTGGTCAAACTATTACCGTTTCTTTTTACGCCAAGGCTGACGCTGCTGCAAATCTAAGCATTGACCTTTCGCAAGTCTTTGGTTCTGGCGGTTCTTCAACTGTTGTGACTTCTGCAACTGCTCAGGCTTTGACTACTTCGTGGGCGCGTTACAGCGTTACTGTTTCTGTTCCGTCTGTTTCTGGGAAGACTATTGGAACAAGTAGTTATCTTGAGTTGCAGTTTAGCCGTTTGACTTCTGGCGCTTGGACTCCTGACATTTTTGGTGTTCAGGTTGAGTCTGGTAGCACTGCGACGGCGTTTAAGCGTAACGCGTCAAACATTCAGGGCGAACTAGCAGCCTGCCAACGCTATTACTCAAAGTCATACGATCAAGGAACAGCACCCGGTGCAGCCGTTGCAGCCGGTGCATTTACCCTAACCGTTGGAAGTAATACAACCGGCTATCTAATGCAAGCCTGTAGATTCCCAGTCAAAATGAGAACCGCGCCAACAATTACAAGTTATGACTATGCCGGCGCATCAGGCAAAGTTTACAAAGGCGGAAACGGTAAAGCGGCTTATGTCACCGCAATCGGTGATGCCGGTTCACAACATGGAACAGGTGACGCAACTTCTGCCAACGAAATGTCATTCCACTATGTAGCAGATGCGGAGTTGTAAAAATGAACGAATACACATATGAAGTAATCACCGACGAAAAAACCGGCGAAGAAGTAATCAAGCGCACCGATTCAAACGGTGTTGAATCTTGGATCCCAAGAAACCCAGCCAACCGTGATTATGCCGAATACTTGGCAAGCCTAGAAACTGCAGAATAATGGCTGAACAGTCAGAACGCGATCTACTAATTACCCTTGTCAAAGACGTGGCAGAGGTAAAAACAATCGTGCGCGACTACAAAGGCTTAGTTGACAAAGTAGCAACACTAGAACGCCGAATGGCATGGTACGCCGGCTTTGCAGCTTGTGCCGGTGTAATTGTTTCGCAAATCATCCAAGGAATGGTCAAATGACATACCACGAACCAATCAAAGGTGCCGGCGCGGAACGCCGCGACGAACTAGGCAACTTCAACAAGGCATACCGCACCAAGCCACACCGTGGAAGCGACTGGGGATTCAAAACCGGTTCAGAGGGCAAACCAGTGTACGCAGTAGCCGACGGTCTAGTCGCTAAAGTCCTTTGGTCAGACGTTCTAGGTCACTGCATCATCACGAAAAACAGCCACGACAAGGTATACACAATCTTTGCCCACCTAAAAGAAGCACCAACACTTGCACGAATGGATCGTGTAATCGGTGGGGAAACAGTAGTCGGACTAATTGGCAACACCGGGTCAGCATCAGCCGGGGCACACCTACACGCAGCTGCATCAACCGAACAACTACCGCACTTAGCAGCGGTTGATAAGTTGCTAGACCTTTTCAAACTTATCGACGCATCAAAGCCAAAAACCGCACCAGTGGCTAAAACACCAACAACCAAGCCGGCAACTAAAAAAGCCCCGGCTAAAAAGGCATAAGTATGAACTGGAAGTCTAAAGTTGCCTACCTGCTCAAATTTATTGGGCTATTCATTTACCTAGCCTTTGGTCTTTTCTTACTTGTACTAGCTGCAGGTGCCGGAGCCGGTGGACTAATCAGCAACGATTCTTGGTCAGGTGTTTGGATTCTTTTCACCGGTGGCATCCTTGTCGCCTTGGGCTTCATTGGTAAAACCATGATCACCAAAATCGTTGTATCCCTTGAAGACTTGCAAAAGGCGTTCAAAAAAGCAGCTGAAAAAATAGAAGACGAATCGCCAAAGAAAAAGTAGTTTGTCGGTGGCGTGGGTATAGTATCTAACCTATGACCACAATCACACAGAAAATAGAGCAACTTGGATACGCAGAATTCCTAGGCGTATTTGACCAAGACACCCCGGAATGGCACCAAGCCCGTGAGGGAATTAGCGGTTCCGACATCGGCGCAATAACCGGCAAATCACCATGGACAAGCCCATACACGCTTTGGGCACGCAAAACCGGACAACTTCCGGAAGTGCAAAAAAACATGATGATGCGTTTAGGGCAAGCGTTCGAAACGCCAATCATTGACATTTACCGGGAAGAACACCCACTACAAACCATTCACTTCACCGGAACATGGGCATCAGCGTTTGAACCAACTTGGAAAGCCAACCCAGATGCCATCATTGAATTTGCGTTCGGTGATCTAGGCATTTTAGAAATCAAATTCAGCCGAACCTATTGGGATAAAGTACCCGAACAATACGTCATGCAAGTGCAGTGGTATATGCACATCCTTGGGCTGAAACGTGCCGTAATTGCATCAGTAGCTGCGGGCGAATATTCGGAATGGGAAATCGACTATGACGAAGACCTAATGAGAAACACGGAACTAGACGTTCGCAGGTTCCAAAAAGCCCTACAAACCAACACCGCACCCGAATGGGATGGCAGCCAGTCAACATACGAAACCGTCCGCACACTCTCACCCGGACTAACAGAGGGGCAAACAGAACTAGGACACCTTTGGGTGAACCTATCAAACGCCAAAGCAAACTACGACGACGCAGAACGAGTATTCAACGCGTTCAAATCGGCAACACTAGCTGCAATGGACGGCACCAAAATCGGCACCTACAACGGCGACCCGGTAATCGCACTACAAGCCCGCAACGGCAAACCATTTATCACATTCAAGTAAAGGACACAGACCAATGGCTTATTTCAACCTAGACAATTACGAACCGGTGGCAGATCGTGTTGCCAAATTTTGGGCTACATACCCAAGCGGACGGCTCCATACCGAAATTGTTGTAATCAACGAAAAGGAAGTCGTAATCAAAGCATCCGCATACACCGACCGGGAAGACGCCCGCCCAGCTGCAATCGACTACGCACAGGAAAACGTAGCCGCTAAAGGCGTAAACGCCACGTCTTGGGTGGAGAACTGCGCCACAAGTGCTTTGGGCAGGTGTTTGGCTACGCTAAATTTTGCTACTCGCAAAGACGGTGGAACTACCCGGGCTTCGCGTGAAGAAATGCAAAAAGTTGAACGAGCGCAACGCAACTACATCTTTGAAGCAAATGAGATGGCTGGCAAAGGCGACTTAGAGGGTCTTAGGACGCTCTACGTGACCGCAGAAACCGCTAAAGCACCTGCAGACGTGTTAGCAGCCATTCTTGAATTGGCAGAGGCTCTAAAGGGCAAATAAAAGTAAAAGGGCGGTTCCTCACAGATAGGAACCGCCCGCGCAACCAAGTGCGCAACCCGCCACAAACGGGTCAAATAAATACTAACAAGAAAGATACGCAGAATGAGCATTG
>JACCEC012911617.1_pt1 | contig 15492 bp, 10 predicted proteins | sample 7450121 | NCBI WGS metagenome assembly JACCEC01 (sample SAMN15323455, study PRJNA562643) | freshwater metagenome | isolation source: river surface water | place: USA:Blue River Watershed | collected 2017-08-18 | reverse complement strand
GGCGGCGGCGCGGCGCAGGGAACGGCGCGGCAAAAACGGCAGGAGCGGAGCAGGGGGAGGTGTCATGAGGCGAGGGGAAGCGGCCTCCGCGGACCGGCGGGCGATCCGTGACCCGGTGGAGAGGGCGCGGATAGGACGTCGGCGCGGGGGCGGCCGGGGTTGGGTTCGTGGGAGTCCCGGAGCCTACCAAGGTCCGGGGCCGGGCACCACTCCCCCATCCGGGGGACGTGCGCGCCTCAGCCGAGGTGCACGATGCCGAGCCGGACCGCGCTGATGGCGGCGTCGGTGCGGTCGCGGACCTTGAGCTTGGCAAACAAGGTCTTCAGGTGCGATTTGACGGTCTCCTCGGAAATATCGAGGTGGGAGCCGATCTCCTTGTTGCTGCGGCCGCGGACGAGCAGCTGCAGCACCTCGTGTTCGCGCGGCGAGAGCGACGGACGCTGGGCGCGTTCCGCGAGGCGGTCGGCGATGCGCGGCGGGACGTAGGCGTGCCCCTCGTGCGCGGCGCGGATCGTGCCGGAGATTTCCTCCGTCGACATGTCTTTCAGCAAGTAGGAGCGGGCGCCGGACTGCATGGCCCGGAAGATATCCTCGTCGGTGTCGTAGGTCGTGAGCACGATCACGCGCGCGGCGGGGTCGCGGGCCAGCAGGCCGAGCGTGGTTTCGACGCCGCCGATGCCGGGCAGGCGAAGGTCCATCAAGATGATCGACGCGAGGCCCGGCCGATAGCCGGCGAGCGCTTCCTCGCCGGAAGAAAACTGGGCGACGACGGACATTCCGGGCTGGCTGTCGATCAAGGCGGCGAGGCCCATCCGGAACGTCGGATGATCGTCGACGATCATGACGGTGATGGATGGACCGGCCGGCTTCTTCATGGGGCGACGATGGGGGGACGAGCGCGGCAATCAACCCGGGGCGGCGACGGCGACCTCGAGGCAGGTGCCGCCGGCGGGGCCGGGCTCGAGGCGGAAGGTCGCGTTCATCTGGGCGGCGCGCTCGCGCATGCCGCTCAGGCCGAAATGGCTGCCGGTGTCCGTGAGCGCCGCCGGCGCGATGCCGGTGCCGTCGTCGCAGACGCGGAGAAGGACCCGGGTCGGTTCGTAGTGCAGGGCCAGTTCGATGGTGCGGGCGCCGGAGTGACGCAGGGCGTTGGCGACGGCCTCCTGGCCGATGCGCAGGAGATTGTTTTCGATCTGCGGCGAAAGGCGGCGGACGTCGCCCTCGACGCGGGGCCGGACACGGTCGGGGGTGCCGGCGGCGAGTTGGGCGGCGACGCGCCGCAGCGCCTCGGGCAGGGTGTGCTGCTCGAGGATGTGCGAGCGCATGTTCCAGATCGATTCGCGCGCCTCGGTGAGGCACTTGCGGACGATGCCGTGGGCGGCGCCGAGATGGGACGAGGCGGATTCGGCCTGGCCGGAGCGCGCGGCGTTCTTGGCGAGTTCGAGCTGCATCGAGACCGCGTTGAGGTCCTGCGCGAGCGTGTCGTGGATGTCGCGGGCGAGGCGGTTGCGCTCGGCGAGCATGGCGGAGAACTCCACCTCGGCGAGCTTGCGGGCCTCTTCGCGCTGCGCGAGTTGGCGGCGCGCGACGAACGCGACCCGCAGGAGGACGGCGAGGGCGAGGAGCGCGAACGCGAAGAAAACGGCGACGACGCGTGGCGGCGTGAGCCAGGGCGCGGGGCGCAGCACGGCGAGATCGGACGGGGTGCGGACCCAGAGCTGGAGGTCTTCCGCCTGCCAGAGGCCGGTGGCCCGCGCGACATCGCCCTGGCCGGCGACGCAGAGGCCGGCGACGCGGAACAGGCCGCCCGGGCGCCAGCTCCCGGCTTCCGCCGGCGACGCGGGCCACAGGGTGCGCGCATGGACCTCGCGGCCCTCCCAATCCAGCACGAGCGTGGCCCCCTCGACCGTGCGCCGGACCTCGCGCAAGGTGGCGTCGATGGCCACGAGGTTGGCGTCGTGCCGGGAAACTTCCTGCGGGTTGAGCAGGCGGTGCGGCTCCGGCGGCGTGCCGGCGCCGGCGGACCGGAAAACGGCATCGCTGAGGCTGGGCGTGTAGCTGCCGTGGTCGGCGAACCCCGCGACCTGCACGAGGTCACCCGGGTGCAGCTCGTCCGCCTGCGCGGTCTCGATGCGCAGGCCGCGGTCGCCGTCGCGGATCCAGAGCGTGCGGCCGGAGCGCTGACCCGTCACGATGCCGCGCACGTGCACGCGGTGGCCCGAGAACCCGTCGCGGGAGAACCGCAGCACGTCGCCCACCCGCTGCACGGGCCGGGCGAAGGGATCGGCCGGGGGCGCGACGATGCGCTCGACCAGGGCGGGATCCGGCACCTGCACGTTGGCCCGGACGAACTGACGGTGGGCGTTGTGCACGTTGAAGACGACGGCGGAAAGCCGCACCTCGGCGTCGACGAGGTCGGCGGGATTCACGCGGCCGTTGATCTGGACGCTCATCTGGTCGTCGCCCTGGGCGAAAGTGAGCCACCAGCTTTCCCGCGCGGGTGCCGGGGCGGCGGTGCGGCCCCCCGGGGCCGGCGTGCAGGCGCGCACGATGCCCCGCAGCCCGACCCACGCGGCATCGAGACCGCCGGCGTTGATCTCGGCGACGTTGGCGTCCCGGGGCGGAGGCAAGGGGGCCGACCCGAGGCGCGCGGTCTGCGCGGCCCGCACGATCGGCGCGAAGTCGCCGGCGTCGGATACACCCGTGACCTCGATCAGATCGCCCGGCCGATAGGTGCGGTCGACGGGCCGGTTGAGGGCGACGTAGATGCCTTCGCCGCGATCGAGGAGCACCATGGCGTTGCCGGTCGCGGTCACGAGCATGAGCTGGCCGCGGAGGCGGACGGCGCGGCCCTCCGCCGCGGCGTCGACGGACAGGGCGCGCACCGCGGCGGCGGAGTTGAGCTCGCTTTCGGCGGACCGGACGGCGGGCGACAAAGCACCGAGCAGGAGCACGAACCCGAGCGGATGGCGGACGTGCAACCGGACTGGGGCGGGCCGAAGCATGGTTCCCGGGAATACGCGCCGGGTCGGAAGGCGCAAGGACGGCGTCGACGCGAGGATCGCGGATTGCGCGAACGGACCCGGGCGTTGACGATTCCGGGGTCCTGCCCCGTGCCCATGCGTCCCCCGCTTCGCCTCTTCCTCGGTATTCTCTGTCTTGGCGCTTGGGCGGCGTGCGTGCGAACCGGTCCGAAGGAGTCCGCCGCGGTGCGCGACCTCGTGATCGTGGCGGGGCAATCGAATGCCGTGGGCTTCGACGCCTATGCGCCGGACTTGCCGCCGGATCCGGCGGACGCGGCCGTGATGTTCTGGTGGCGTGTCGGCGATCCGCCGCCGGACGAGCATGATGTCACGAGCGGACGGGCCTGGAGTCGGCTGCAGCCGCAGCCGAGGGGTTCGCCGCGGGAGACGCCGACGGCCGAGGCGCGCAAGCAGGCGCCTCGGCAATACGGAAATTTCAAGCACCCCGCGGGCGGCTTCGGGCCGGAGATGGGTTTTGCGCGGGAGCTGCGGGCGCGCGAAGGGCGGCCGCTGGCGATCGTCAAGGTGGCGTTCAGCGGGACGGATGTGGCGCGCGATTGGAATCCGGAGCTGACCGGCGCGGGCGGGGCGTGTTCGCGCGCGCTGGTCGCGGAGACGGAGGCGGCGATAGCGGCGGCGCGGGCGCAGGGTGTGACGTTGCGACTGCGGGCGCTGCTGTGGGTGCAGGGCGAGAGCGATGCCAACCGCGCCGACGCGCCGATCTATGCGGAGAACCTCGGGCGGATGTTGTCGCGGCTGCGCGCCGATCTGGCCGCACCGAACCTGCCTGCCCTGATCGCGGTGAACACCCGTTTCGGCAACGACCGCAACGCGTTCATGCCGGTCATCGTCGAGCAGCAGCGCGCGCTGGCCGCCCGGGACCGGTGGTGCCGCTACGTCGACACGGCGGGCGCGGAGACCCTGGCCCCGCCGCACACGCACTTCACGGCGAAGGGCACTCTCGAGGTCGGGCGGCGCTTCGCGGCCGCGCTGCGGGACTTCGAAGCGTCCCGGCCGTAGCGCCCGGCGCGCCGGGTCAGATCTGTTCCCACGCGCGCGTCGCGACGGGGTCGCGACCTTCGTCGAACTCGATGTGATCGATGATGGTCTCGATCGGCTTGCCCTCAAGGCCACTGGCGCGGATGCGGTCGGGCAGGACGTGGGAGCGCTCGTCGCGCCAGCCGAGTTTCAGGAGAAACCGGTTCCAGAGGTGGCACTCCTCGTCGGTGCGCGGCGTGCCGTGGGCGTGAGCCCAGGCGAGGAGCTCGTCGTCGGTGCCGCCCGCGAGCGTGCGCGCGCGGAGGTCGGCGTAGCGGATGCCGAGAAAGCGGCAGCAGCGCCCGTCGAGCACGAGTTGCTGCGCGTCGCCGAGATTGGCGACGTAGTCGGCCGGCAGCCGGCCGGCGGCGTGGAGCCGGATCTTGTCGAGCATGCGGCCGAAATAAACGAGGCGGCCGACCTTGGCGTAGACGCTGCGGAGTCCGGGGACGTGGGGCATGGCGTGGATTCAAGGCGCGTCCGGTGCGGTCGGACAAGGGCCGAGGCCGCGCGATGCCACGCAGCGTCCGATCGGAGCGAGGTGCACACTTGCGCCGAGGCGCTTGGTTCGGAGGCGTCGTCGGCGCGGCGGGGCCAAGGGCAGCGAGCCACGAGAAACGTTGCATCCGATGACCGGAGGTCGCCCGCCGCGCGAGCGGCCTGGCCGATTGCCACTCAAGCTGCCGTCGGCCCCTGCTCTCACGAGCAGGGCTACAATAGCGATGAGCGTGGGATCGCCGGTCGCGAAATTGGTAGGTCGCCGCACCGGCGGCCGAATCGAGCCGGACGGCGCGTTCACGGGGCCGCGACGAAGTTGGCCGCGTCGTCGGTGCTGCCGGTGCCGGAGTATTTCGCGGTCCGCGGAAACGGGAAGACCGGGCGGGTGCGGACGACTTTGTTGGCGGTGTCGCGCAGTTCGGCGGTGATGCGATCCGGCGCCTGGCCTTCCTCGACCCAGCGGACGAGGGCCGCGAGGAGGGCGGCGGGATTCAGACTGGGCGCGGCGCCGCGGAAGCCGTGATTCAGGCCGGGCAGGAGAAACAGGCGGGCGAACTCCGCGGTGCGGGCCGCGCCGCCCATGCGCTCCTGCACCCGCTGGTAATACTCGATGGTGCCCTGCACCGGGATCTGCTGGTCGGCGTAGCCGTGGAGAACGATGATCTTGCCGTTGCGGTCGCGGAAGCGGGTTAGGTCGGGATTGTCGGTGCCGAAGACCGCGCCGAACTGCTCGACGGCCTGGTTCCACAGCAGCTCGAACTCGGCGCGCGACAGCGTCGTCCAATCCCACTGCGGGTCGAGTTTCAGGAAGTGCCGGAACCAATCCAGCGGTATGCCGAAGGGTTTGCCGGCCAGCGGGGTGCCGGCCGTGCCGGCGTAGGTGTTGAGATCGGTGTCGCGCGTGAGCCCGTAGTAGATGAAACGACCGCCGGCGCCGCGCGGGCCCTCCCAGATCTGGCGCACGATGCCGGCGTCGGCCGCGGTGAAGGTGCTGTCGCCGACCGGGGTGCCGACGAGAGCCTGCGGGTCGTAGGTGCAGGTCGTCGGGTCGTTGAGGACGCCGTCGACCACGCCGTCGGCGCCATCACAGGCCGCGATGGCCGCGGCGGTGGCGGCGTCGAGTTTGGCTTTCGGCACCCAGTGATTCGCCTCGCGCATGATCACCTGCGGCCACAGGGCGGCGGTGAGGAAGCGCGGCCAGTTGATCGCCGGGCAGCCGGAGACGATGCCGTCGTAGTCCTCGGGAAAACGCTGCGCCTCCGAGAGGCCCTGGCGGCCGCCGGTGGAATTGCCGACGAAGTAGGAGTAGCGCGGCGGTTTCCCGTAGAAGGCCTGCGTGAGTGCCTTGCCGACGACGGTCATCGCGTGGATGCCGAGGTAGGCGTTGTCGCGGATCTCCTGCCATTTCAGGCGACGGTTCGCGTCGAGCGCGAAGCCCGCGCTGCCGCCCTCGTGGCCGGTGTCGGTGGCGCCGGTGGCGAAGCCCTGCAGGACGGGACCGCGCAGGCTGTCGGGGCGGCCGCCGACGAAGCCGCCGCCGCCGTTGCCGCGGAAGCGGCCGTTCCAGTTTTTCAGGGGCAGCGCGATCCAGACGGTGACGCGGTCGTTGGCCGGCGGATGCGTGACGATCGCGGTGATCCGGCAGGCGTTCTCGGCGGCGTCGACGGTGACGGACTCGATCGTGGTGTTGGGAATGGAAACGGTGCGCAGCGCGTCGACGGAGATGACGGGCGTGGCGTCGGGGTAGATCGGCTTGAAGGCCGGCTGGGCGGCCGCGACGGAGAGGACGGCGGCGAAGAGGAAGGCCGGAAGGGAGCGAAGGGGCACCGGGGAGCGGGGTTGGGTCGTCATCCAGCCCCGTCGTTCGCTTCCCGCCAACGGTATAATGCCGGTGGGTCTACGTCCGGAACGTCCCGGCTAGGCAGGTCGCTGCTCTTCTGGGCGCGCTGTGGACCGCGAGTCCGCGCGGCGGTCCGCGGGTCTCAGAAATTGTAGCCGGAGCTAAACATCCACGTGCGCGGTGATCCGAGGGCGATCTGGTTGCTGGCGCCGGCGGCGCGAAAGTAGTAGTGGTCGGCGAGATTGGTGAGGTTGAGCTGGAGGCTCAGAGAACGCTTCACGCGGTAGGAGATCCCCGCGTTCATCAGCGTGTAGCCGGGGAGATTCACGTTCTGGTTGACCCGGCCGTAGATCTCGCTGCTGCGGCGGATGTCGAAGCGGACGGCCAAACCCTGCAGCGGCCCGCGTTGAAACGCGTAGCGAACCCAGAGCTGGCCCGTGTGCCGCGGCGCGTTTTGGAGCGGCTTGCCGTCCGCGATATTGCGCTGGCCCTTCACGACGTAGGCATCGAGGTAGCCGTAGCTGCCGATGAGGGTCAGCCCGCGGGCGAGTTCGGCGGTGAAGTTCATTTCCGCGCCCTCGGCCTTCTCGGCGCCGTTCTGGATGATGGAGCCGGCGGGCGCGGGCGGGATCGGTGCCTCGCGCACGATGTTTTCGCGTTCCACCGCGTAGGCGGCGGCGTTGACGCTGATTTTTCCTTCGAGGAATTCCGCCTTCACGCCGGCTTCGAACATCGTGCCGGTCTCCGGTTTCACCGGCGAGTTGTCGGGCCAGACCACCCGCGCGGTCCGATCGGCGATGAAGCCGCCCGCATGCACGGCGTAGAACGTGAGCGACTCGATCGGGCGGGCAACCACGCCGAAGCGCGGCGTCCAGTGCCCCGGCACGCTGACGTCCGCTTTGACGCGGGTGACGACGTTGTCGCTTTCCCCTTTGATCCGGTCGAGGCGGGCGCCGGCAATGAACTGCAGGCGCTCCCCGAAGAGGGTGACGTGGTCGTTGACGTAGAAGGCCGCGGCGCTCGGCCGGTTGCGAATGCCCGAGGTGTAGGTGGTCGCTCCGCGCGGGGCGTTGTAGACGGGCCGGTAGACGTTGAAGCCGCCCGGGATCGGAGTGTTGTAGACGTCGTTCCGCACCCGGTCTCCGCTCAGTTCGTATCCCCCCAGAATGCGGTGGTTCAAGGGACCGGTCTGGACGCGGCCGACGACGTCGCCTTGGACGAGCCAAAAGCGTCCGTTGATGATCTGGGCTCCGTCCTGCTTGGTGGTGACGGTGCGAACGGGGTCGATCGTGCCGGTGAGGGCGATGTTGTGTTTGTCGGCGTCGTTGACCACGACGGCGGCAGCCTGACGCACGGCCCAGAGCGGCGAGAAGCGATGGTCGAAGATGACCCGCGCGGCGCGTTTGCGCACCTCGTTGGTGGCCCATGGCTCGCCGAGAAAATGGGACGGCGGCACGCGGATCGGCCGGATATCGCCGACCGCGATGGGCACGTTGGGGTCGTTGGTCACGGACGTGCGGAGATACTCGAAATCCACATTGAGCTGGGTCGCGGGAGAAAAAATCTTGGTCACCTTGGGGGCGAGGAAGACGCGCCGGCCGTAGGTCATGCTCCGATACGTGCCGCCGCTTTCCTGGGCGTAGACCAAGCGATACAGCAGCGAGGAATCGCGTCCGAGCGGTCCCGGCGCGTCAACCTGGCCGCGATAGAAATCGTATTCCCCGACCATCGCGCGGAGGCTGTAGGCGGCCTTCGGTTTCGGGCGTTTGGAGACCTTGTTGATGGCGCCGCCGACGCCGAAGACATTGCCATAGATGAAGGAGGCGGGGCCCTTCAGGACCTCGATGCGTTCGACATCGGCCATGTCGCCCCGGGTGTTGAGGCTTTCGTCCCGGATGCCGTCCTTGAAGGGAAACGGCGAACCGTAGCCGCGGATCGTGGCCGAGTCGCCGGAGTTGGGTTGGGCCTCGCCGGGCGAAACCCCGCCGACGTAGGCGAGCGCGTCCTCGAGGTTGATCGCCGCGATGTCCTGCAGAAAGGCGTCGGTGAGCACCGTGAGCGACTGGGGCAAATCCTTGAGTTTGGTGCCGAGCCGGGTGCCGGCGGTGGCATTCGTGGCGCGGTAGGTCGTGTCGCGTTCGCTCGTGACCTGGAATTCCTCGAGTTGAACGACCGGGGCGGCGGTTGCCGCCGGTCCGGAGGCCGCCTGGGCCGCCAGCCGGGCGGCGGACCCGAGGACGAGAACGGGAAGGACGACGGTCAGGCGGGAAACAAAGCGGTAGGGGGTCATGGGCGGGGTGCCGCCGGCGGGCGGCAATGGGGGTGGAGCCGACGCGGGCAACGTCGCGACGGCGGACGCGGCGCGCAATCTCCGGCAGCGCGCGGGCGATTGACAAAATCGCTCACCGCCCGGGGGCGGAAGGAGCCGATCGCGCGCGGACTTTGGTGCGCCGCCACTCGTCGGGCGGGTGGCCGAAGCGCTTTTTGAAGACCCGGCAAAAATCGGAGATGCTGCGGAATCCGCAGCGCCCGGATACCTCGGCCAACGTCGCCGTGCTGCCGGAGAGCAGCGCGGCCGCGGTTTCAAGGCGCACCCGGTCGAAGATCGCCTTCGGGCTGCGGCGATAATAGCTCTGGAACAGGCGCCGCAGGTGGCTGACGGAGACCGCCTGCGCGGACGCGATTTCTTCCAGTTTGGGAGCTCCGGACAGGTGCTCGCGAAACCATGCGACCGCGCGCTCGACGCGATCGGCCACCTGGGTCTCGAGGGTGGATGCGCCGGGGGCGGGCCTTTCGTGCCGCAGCGCCAGAAGCGACAGGTCGATCAAGGCGCGCTGGAAATGCAGCGGGCTCAACCGATCGCGGCGCGCGAGGGCTTCGCCGGCCGCGGTCGCGATGCGGCGGACCTCCGCGAGCTCGGACGGAGCCAGCCGGCGGTGAAACACGCCGCGACGCTGCACCAGCTCGTCCAACGGTTCCGGAACCAATGGAAAATGGAACACCGCGCGATCCACGTTGGCCGCGGGAAAACTCCAGTGATACCGCAGGTTGGGCGGCATCACCCAGAAGTTGGACTTGGCGTCCGTGCGGCCGGGGTCGTCCGGAAAAACGGGGCGCACGCCGCGACGAAAGGTGACGATAAACTCCCAGTTCAGGCGGAAGTCCGAGTAGTCCGGCGACCGGCGAAAGTTGCGAACGCCGTAGGCAAAGTAGCGCAGCATGGTGCGGGCGAGCGCGGCGGGTTCAGCCGGAGCCGGTGGCGGAGGGACGGGGCCGGGCGCGGGCGTGTCCGGTGCGCGCCGCGCGCGTCGGGGCGAATGCGGCGTGCGGCGCGGGACGGGACGCGTGATCGCCGGCGGTCATGGCGTGGCCGATGGCGCCGGCGTCGGAGCGGCGCGGGTGAGTTTGTGGCGGTGGAGGTGGGCTTCCTGCGTGACCTTGGCTTGCTGGGCGAAGGCCTCGAACGGCTGGCCCGAAAGGTCGGCGATGATTTGGGTCAAGAGGGCGCGGCCGGTGGTCTTTGTTTTGGCGTCCTTCCGCGCGGCGAGACTTTCGCGGAGGCGCTCCAGCAGCGGCTCGCCGAAGCGCTGGTAGGCGTCGATGAGGATGTAGCGAAATCCGGATTGCGCGGTGAGGGAGAGGCGCACCTCGGCTTCGGGGCGGTCGACGGCCTCGCGTTTCTCGCCGGAATTCCAATTGAGCAGATCGAGGCCGACGCCGAGCACGCGCGGGCTCTCGCCGAGCCGTTTGTTCAGCATGTGGAGCGCGTAGATCTCGTCGGCGCCCTGGAGCTTGATAGTGACGACGTCGGACAGGAAGCGGGCCAGCACCTCGTCGAACCAGGCGCGGTCGTCGACGCGGATGCGCTGGGACTGGATGTGATCCTGGCAGTCCTTGAGGAAACCGCCGCGGAAGCGGACGTCGCGGCGCGCGACCCAGCTGAACGGGTCGTAGATGAAGTAGAGGTTGGCGATGAACGTCTCCTGCAGCCGGCGCAGGTCGGGGGCGCCGGCGCCGGTGTCCGAGAAGAAAATGGGGTAGGTGAGGCTGACCTCGCGGAACGCGCCCGAAGGCACGTTGAGCGGCAGGCCGCGCTCGATGAAGTGGAAGCCGCGCTGGGTATCGAGGTTGAGCCCCTGGATTTTCTCGGTCTGGAAGACCCCGTCGAGCCGGCTCGGGTTGGTGTAGAAAAAGACATCCCAGCGGTCGGTGATGCGCCGTTCCCAGCGGCCGCGCTCGGGGTCGAAACGGATGTCGGCGGCGTATTTTGTCGCGGGCTTTTTCGGGGCCATTTCCTGGAGCCGGTCGAGATCCCAGGCGACGAGGGCCTTGATCTTGAAGAACGGCTCGCGGAACAGGCGGCTGATGATGGCGCGCTCGCGGCGCAGCCAGACGGACTGGTCCAGGGCGAACCGGCCGAAGCCGAACGAGGCCGAGAGCCGACCCATCTCGCGCTCGAACTCGTGGCCGAGCTTCACGCGGAACTCGAGGTGCTTCACCTCGTCGAGCACGAGTTTCTTGTGGTAGCCGAGCAGCAGCTTGTTGAACGACTGGGCGAACTTGATGACCGTGACGTTGGTGCCCTCGTAGTCCTTGCCGGTGAAGCCGTCGATGAGCGGGATCTTGCCGTTGTAGGCGGCGACGTTGAACGGTTCCAATTTGACGACGCCCTCGCCGGCGGGCTCCTGGGCGTGAAGTGACATCGGGGCGACGAGGGCGAGGCAAGAGGCCGCGACGAGAAGTTTGGCGAGAGGAGCAGTCATGCAGGGCAACGCGTCGTGGGGGGGCGGGCGAAAGGGGAAGCGCCGGTGGGTTCGTCGCGGCTGGGGCCGAGTAGAATTCGGAATCGCCGGGCCAGTCCAGCCCATCGATTGCGGACGGCGCGGATCAGGGCCGAGCGCGGACGAAGGTTTCCACGGAGGGCCGCGCGCCCGACGGCGCGGCGTCACGGGGAACGTCGTCAGGATACCGGACGATCGCGCCCCTTGCCCGGTCGGTCGTCGGGTGCGGATCGATCGATCTGATCGGCACGGCGCAAAGTGCGGAGGCGAAACCGGCCGGCGGCGGGCAAATCGGGCGCGGGGCGGGGGCGCCGTGCGCGGGCGACCTCCGGGGCGCGGCCGGTGCGGGGGCGGCGATGGGCGCATCCCTTGCCCGGGCGGTGAAAATCCCCCGGGGTTGCAGCGTCCGGAGCGTGCCGAAGGGACCTGTTGTGCGCGTCGGCCGGATTCAAAAACGCCCGCTGAGCCCGAAGGTGAGGGAGGTGCCCGGGACGATCGAACTTTGGAGCCGGTTCGAGAAGCTGCGGTAGAATTCCTGGCGCGCGTTGAAGACATTGCCGATGTCGAGCGAGAGCGAGACGGACGGGCGGACCTGATAGGCGATGCCGGCGTTCACGATGGTGCGCTCGGTGCGGTAGAGGTTGAGCGCGGGGTTGGCGACGTTGGCGGCCTCGAGGTGGTCGCCGGTGAAGTTGACATTCACGCGGGCGCTGATGCCGCGATGGCGCCAATTAAGGCCGACGTTGCCGGTGCGGGGAATGAAGCCGGGGACGGCGGTGGCGGCGGCGGCGCCGGTGCGGCCCCAATCTCCGCTCGTTTCGAGGTAGGTGTAGTTGGCGAAAACGCCGAGGCCGCGCAGCGGGCCGGGAAGGAAGGTCAGCTGCTGCTGATAGCTCAGCTCCCAACCCCGGATGACGGCTTCGCCGAGGTTGCCGCGGCCCTGCAGGGTGAAGCCCTCGAACTCGCCGTTGAACCCGTTGTTCTGGCCGGCGGGGACGATGCCGAAGGGGACGTTGTTCTGGAAGAAATCCTCGATCGTCTTGTGAAACCAGCCGACGGAGACGCTGCCGACGGGCTCGAAGTAATACTCGAGGGACGCGTCGAAGTTCTCGGCGACCTGGGGCTTCAGGTCGGGGTTGTTGATGGTGACGGTCTGGTTGGTTTCGTTGATCGCCTCGCTCGGCATGAGATTGCTGAGGGGCGGGCGTCCGAAGCTGGTGGACCAGCTGGCACGGGCCTTGAGGCGCGGGGTGAAGTCGTGCGTGACGTGGACGCTCGGAAACCATTTGGTGTAACGGCCGACCGTGGCCCGGAAGGTGTTGGCGTAGTCGCGGTCCGCGGACCCCACCGGATCGGCGAGTTGTTGCGCCGCCGTGCTGCCAAAGCGTTGGCGCACCCAACCCCAGCTGTCGTCCTCGGTTCGTTCGACGCGGACGCCGCCGAGGAGACTCGTGCGCTTGATGCGACCCTGGGTCATCAGATAGGCGGCGGTCACGGTCTCGGTGACGCCGCGCGTGCCGGTGTAGCGGGACATCTCGCGGAAGTATCGGTCTTCGCGCCAGAGGGCGGAATCGGCGGGAGTCCGGTCCTGGGCGAGGGCGTTCGTATGCCACGAGGGAATGACGAGTCCGCCGCGTTCCATACCGACGGTGCGAATGGAGGGATCGACGGGCAGCTGCGAAGCGTTCGTGCCGGTAAAGGTGTAGCGGCGGTTCTTGTTGTTCTGGTCGATCACCTCCTCGCGCCACCGGACCCCGGTTTTGGCAAACCAGGCGAAGTCGGCGGGCAGCTTGTAGCGGAGATTGGCGCGATACTCGCGGATTTCGTGCGCGGTGTAGTTGTCGCTGAAGATGTAGTTCTGGGGACGATAGGTCGCGGGGTTGGCGAGCGACGGGCCGGCGGTCTGGACGAAGCTCGGGTAGAGTTCGGAACGGGAGCGGTCGAGGGTCCAGCCGATGCCGGTGGCGCGGAAGGTGAGGTCGCCGCCGTCGCCGCTGCCGCCGTTGATACGGTCGATGCTCATGATGCCGTTGTAGTCGAGTTCCACCGGGCCCCATTTGTGCTCGAACCCGAGGTCGGCGTGGCGCTGGCGATGGAAGAAATTGGACATCTGGGATTGGATATCGAACGTCGAGGCGGCGACCGGGCGGACAGAGGTGACGAAGTCGGTGTAGCCGGGGATCACGCCGCTGGTGGTGGCGTTGGGCACGGCATTTTGATTCTGCGTGAAAGCGCGCGTGTAGTAGCGCAGCCGGAAGCGCTCCATCGCGTCGTTGTAGATGAGGTTCAGCGTGACCTTGGTGGCCGGCGTGAGGCGGTAGTCGAACTTGGTGTTAACGCTCGATTGCTTGCGGTTGTTGTAATTGTCCTGCGTGCGGTAGTCCCAGACATAGGCGGGGCTGTTGACCGTATTCTGCCAATCGGTGGTGAGGCGGTAGAAACCGACGGCCTGCTCGCTGTAAAACAGGTTCACGGCGACACCGAGGTTCTCCTCGTCGCTGCGAAAGGCCGCGAATTTCTCCTGGTAGGCGACGTTGAGCAGCGGATGCGTGCGGTGCTCCTCACGGAGCGGGATCTGCGCGGTGAACGGCGGGGCCCAGCGCGCGGAAAAATTGTAGGTGACACGGCGTTTTTCCTTCATGCCGAGGGGCGAGCGGCTCCGGAGATTGAGCGTGCCGCCGAGCGAGTCGGCGCCCTTGTCGGGGGTGTGGCCTTTGATGAGCTCGAGGGAATCGAACATCGAGCCCGTGATGGTGTGCATGCGCGTCTGGCGGTTGCCGGCGCCCTGGCTGCCCATCAGGGCGCCGTCGATCGTGATGGTGTTGGAGCCGGGGCCCATCCCGCGAATGGTGAAGCCGACGATGTTGCCTTCGTCGCTGAGATCGCCCGCGACGCCGGGGAGCAGGACCGCGAGTTCGCTCGCGTTCATGTTGGGGAGGTTGCCGTAGGCGTCGATGGCGACGACGTTTTTGACGTTGGGGGCGTTGCGCTGCGCGGTGAGGGCGGCCGCGTTGCCCTCGCGCTGGCCGGTGACCCTGAACTCGGTGAGTTTGTAGATACCGGTCGTGAGGTCGAAATTGCGGAGCGTCCGCTGGCCGGCTGCGACCGCGAGCGGTTGGCTGGCGGAGTCGAGCCCGATGTAGGTGGCCGTGATCACATAGGAGCCGGGCGGGACATCGGTGAACGTGAAGCGGCCGGTGTTGTCCGTGAGCGCGACGCGGCCGAGCGTCGGGATCTCGACCTGGGCGCCTTCGAGCAAATTGCCGGTGGCCGCGTTGCTGACGTTGCCGGAAACGGAGCCTCCCGCGACGGCGCCGCGCCCGACGGCGAGAAGCAGCGGGACCGTTGCGGCGAGCAGGCGGACGGACCGGAGCAGAAGACGGGCGACGCGGGTGGGGTAGTTGCAGTGCATGGGGCGGCAGGGGTTGAGCGGACTCCGGGGGACGAACCGAGCAGCCTCGGTTTCCCGGCCAGGAGCGAAACGCGCGGCGAAGGCCGGATAAACCAGCGACGGATGACATTTGCCTCAGTCGGAGAGGGTGTTTCCCGACTGCCCGCCTGCGGCAGCCGGCGTGGCGATCGCGCCGGTCCCAAGCCGGGCCGACGTGGATCGCGCAAGGGTCCGCCGGCCGGTGAGCCGCTAGCGGCCGCGGTTAGCGGCAGATATTTGTCCGGATGCCCGGAGGCGGTCGGCCGGTCATCGGGCGGCGACCCGGCCTGCGCTCCGGGGTGAGGGCGAACGCACTCCGCCGCGGGTGCGGCGCCGGGCGCAGGCAGGTCAGGCTGACGGACGGGCCGTCAGGATTTCGGCGGGCCGGCGGGGTGCTGGGTCCGGTCGGAAAGTTCGACGGTGTAGGCGGCGTTCACGATCTTCCAGCCGGCCTCGCCGTCGATGAGCGTGAAGGTGTCCGTGCCGTTGTGCGACATCTTGCCGTCGCGGTGAAAGTCGTAGCGGGTCCAGACGACCGCGATGCGGCCCTCGATCAGAACGGTGGGCGACCACATGCGTTCGAGCAGTTGCTCCTTCGTCTTGGCGACTTGCTCGGCATCGACCTCGATGGTGCGCTGCCGCAGGAGCGGCTTGCCCTCGGGGGAGAGGCGCACCGAGGTGATTTGCGCTCCGGGCTGACAGGTCGCCGTCAGTCGTGCGCCGTCCTTCGCCTGCAGCGCGTCGAAGAAGTCCTGCACGACTTTCAGCACGGCATCGCGCGCCGGGACGGCCGGAGTAGCCGCCGTGGCCGAGGGCAGGGTGAACAGCGACGCCAGGGCGACGACGGCGAGCAGGGGTCTCATGGTGCCACGACCGTGCCGC
>JACCEC012910644.1_pt1 | contig 15513 bp, 13 predicted proteins | sample 7450121 | NCBI WGS metagenome assembly JACCEC01 (sample SAMN15323455, study PRJNA562643) | freshwater metagenome | isolation source: river surface water | place: USA:Blue River Watershed | collected 2017-08-18 | reverse complement strand
TGCCGCTGCCCGTCGTGCCGGTCGAGACGATCGGCCACGCGACCAGCGCGTCGTCGCGATGCTCGGCAGCGTACTGCGGCGAGTTGAGGTAGAAGTTCGTGCCGCTGCCACTGGTCGCCGAAGTCCAACCTTGCGTGCCGGTCCCTCGCGGGAAGAAGCGCCAGAGATACAGATCAAGCCACTTGGTCAGGGCGATCAGCCGCGAGTCGTCGCCCGCCGCCACCGTCCCAGCCGTCGTGCCAACGTCCAACCCGGCCGCGTCGCCCGCGTCCGTCACATCGGCCAAGACGTGCGGGTGCGAGACCGGCGCCTTCTCGGTCGCCAACTCGTCGATCGCCGCCTGCACCGTCGTGGCAGCAATGCTGCCCGCTGGCGTGTTCGTGATCGCCGAGGCCGGATGCGCGTCCGCCGCGCTCCGCGACGCCAGGTCGTTGTGGTCGATGTCGCCGGGGACGATCGGCGCGGGGATCTCGAGCGCCGCCTGCGCCGCCGCCAACGCCGTCGAGTCGTCGCTGATCCGGTCGATGCCGTCCAGAACCAACGCCTTCGTCGCTTCCTCGTTGGCGGCAAGATGCACCACCAACACGAACTCGATGATCTCGTCGGCAAGGTCGATCGCGAAGTTCTGCGCGATCGTGTCCTGCACCGTGAACAACACCCCCGCATTCGGGATCAGGATGTCGGTCTTGTAGGTGTCGGCGAACGGTTCCATCAGTTGGCCACCGCACCCACCCGGATGTCCTTGATCGACACCTCACCATCCGCCACCAACTCGAAACGCAGCTTCAAGTCGCTGCCGCTCACCTTGGCCGAGGCCACCGTCCAACCGTTGTTCAGCCGCATCCCCCAGCGCCGCGTCACCCCCGCCTCGTTGCCTTCCTCGTCGATCGCGGTGATCTCCAAGTAGGCATACACGCCGTCCGCCACGTCGCATTGCACCGCCACCATGTTCTCCATCGACGCCTGCCCATCGTCGTGGTGCGAGACGCGCAACGTCGTGAAACTCATCCGCACGCAGGGAGTCGTCAACACGTCGCCGACGTGCCACTCCGCCGCGTCCGCATCCTCGTCGACCGTGCCACACCACATCCCGGTGCCGGTCGCACCACCGCTAGGGCCAAACCATCGGCATTCCTTGCCGTCCTCACTGCGGATGAAGGCGTAGTCGCCAACCGTGACGTGCGTGGCGTCAGCGTCGGTCGCCACTGCCCGCGTGCCAGGATCGCGCTCCGCCGTCACGTTGCTGCTCACCGGGGCCTGCCGATCGCAGTGCCGATCGAACGCCAGCAACGGCTGATAGGTCGCGTCCGCAATCGACGTGCTGCTCGCCGACAACACGGGCCGAATCGTGCCGTCGTCCAAGAGCATGCTCCGCAGCGCCGAGAACTCGAGCGCGCCGCGCCGCCGCAACACCGACCACGCGCCGGTGACGTAGTTCCAGCACAGCAAGGTGTCGCACACCACCTTGGCCTTCAAGGCGTCCGTGGTCGCCGACTCCCACTCGCCAGTGTCGTCCACCCGCACGCCCCACACGACCAACGAGCGCTCCGTGTCCACCGCCGACCCGCAGCACACCACCATGCCGCGGCTGTCCCGCAGCAACGACGCCCACGTCGTCTGAATGGGCGCGCCGATCCACTCCAGACCGTTGCCGATCCAGCGCTGCGGGCCGGTCGCCGAGAACCACGCCGCCCCGAAAGGACCCTCCACGATGCTGGCCGAGGCCACGCACCCGTGCGTGTTGCTCACCACCTGGCTGGCCGCACTCCTCGGCATCGCCGCCCAGGAGAACAACACCGTCTGCGTCGCCGTGAAGCACAACAACGAATCGCCGAGCCGGGCCGCCCCGGTCGTGATCGTGTCGAACATCGCGTCCACCGGCAACTCGTTGATCGCCGGTTCGACCCCGGGCCGATCCTCCTCGGTGAACCGCACGTTGCGCTGCCGCGCCAGCACCCGATACCACTTCAGGTCGCCAGACGTGTAGGACACCACGTCGCCGAAGTCGTAGTCGACCTTCAGCGTCGTCGGCCCCAACGCTCCGTTGGGCAGATCCGAAGAGATCGTTCCCACCACCGCGTTGTGGATCGACCGGATCGTGCCGATGTTGGCAACCGACACGGACCGCACCTCCGCGATCACCCGCCCGGCAAAGCTCGGCGGGATCCGACCCATCGCCATCGGCCCGAACTCCGGGTCGTTCAGGTTCCACTCGTGCGCCAGCGCCAGGAAGTACTCGGTGGGGAAGTCCTCCGTCGCGCCGGTCGACAGCGGCGCCTTGTTCTTGGGGAACGCGCGGAACTCCCAGTACTCGGGCAGCTCACCACCGTGGAACAGCCGCCCGCGGCACACGCGCAACCACGACGACCCAGACGGCGGCACCTCGAAGACACCGACCCGCTTCGGACGGATCGCCGCCCTGGTCGCGATCGGCGTGGTCACGTAGAAGTAGACGCAGTAGGCCGAATGCGTCGCACCCACCGCGCCATAGTCCAGCGACCCACGCAGCGGACCAGACACCGCAAACGGCCGCAGCGCTGCCGTCATCGCGTCGAGCTCGCCAGGGTCCGGCGTCCCCGCCGACGAGGCAAACGGCCCAGCACCGTAGAGCAGGATCTGCAAACCGGCGGTCTCGTAGGCCGCAGAGCGCGGCATCGTCGCGTAGACCTTGATCGCGCTCGAACCGCCGGCAGCCTTCACCGCCTGAATCGGCGACATCAGGCCCACCTCGTCCTCGAACGGGTCGTAGTAGGCCACCGCAAACGCATACCAGCCGTCGGCCAACGAACCGGCCCCGCTGTCGACCACCGCCGCATTCGGCATGTGCCCGCGCGGAATGCCCAGCATCCGCGTCCACCGCGGGTTCGGCTGATAGGTGACCGTCGTCGCCTCGCGCGGCAACCACTGCGCCGCTCGCCGCACGTTCGCCTCGAACATGCAGCCGACCCCGGGCACGGCGACCAACAAGCGGCCATTCAGGGCCTCGCACTGCATCCGCCCGACGATCGAGTAGTGCCGCAGGTTGTCGGCCTGCCCGTCGTCGTGACCCCAGTCCGCGATGCTCAGCGGGACCATCGTCGGCGACGGCCACAACACAAACCCCGCATCGGTCTCGTCGGGGATGCCAGGCCCGGGAGGGTCCGTGATCGACAGCGGCCCGCTGCACACCGTCGTCGCCAGATTCCGCAGCTCGGTGCTCACCGACTTCCACGTCGCGGTCTCGGTCACCACCGCCGCCCGACCATGCACCGTGGCAAGGTCATGCACCACCGCCACGCGCTGCACCAGGATCGTGTCGCTGATCGCCACCGCGCTCGCCACGGTCGAGATCGTGAACTCGTCCACGTCGGTTCGCGCCCCGATGTAGACCTCATCATCGGCTGGCACGTAGACGATCGGGTTGGCCGGCAAGAAGGCGTTGCCGTCCGCTTCGGCCGCGACGTCGACGGTGATCGTCGTCACCCCACCGCCAACCACCACGTTGGTGACCGCAAACGCCTGCCCGTGAAACGGCTTGCCGCACACGCGCGTGCCGGGGGCCGGACGCAACTCGGTGCCGTCGCGCGACACCACGCAGTCCTCCATCACCGAGAACATGCCGAGCGTCGGCGAGATCGCCGAGGTCTCGCCAAGCCCGCCCCACGTGCCGTCACTGCGCTTGAGTGACTGGCCTACAGTCGGCTCCATGGTGCCTGCACGCCATAGCCTTGGTTGAACAGCGGGACCGACAAGACGGGACGAGTGGCATTCACCTGCCGCGCCATCGCCATCACCAGCCGGTCGAATGCCATGCGATACTCAGCGTGCAACGCCTGCCCGAGATCCATGCGCGGCTCACCGAACGCGATGCGATAGCACGCCCCCAACACCACGGCCTCGACGTGTTCGCGCGGCACCGGGCACGTGTCGCCAGGCGTGGTCGGCAGGCTATGGCGCAGCAGGTAGCGCACCTTGTAGGTCCCGGCCGTCGAGTTCAGCAAGATGATCGGCGCACCGTTCGTGTCGTAGGCCAGCAACGACCACCGCGCCGGACAACCGCTGCTGTCCTCGATCGCGATGATCTCGCGCATGTTGGCCTGCAAGGTCACCCGCCCAGTCGTCGTGTTCGGCGACAGGCTCAGGTCCTCTTCGCGCCACAGGAAGCTCGCCGAAAGCCCAAGCTCCGAGATGACCCCGTCCATCGCGTTGCGCAAGGCGTCGTCGATCACCTCGTCGCTCAGACTGGTCGGCATGCCGCGGCCATACCGCGTCTTCACCATCGCGCGCAGCACGCCCAGCGACACCTGGTCGGGACGCAGTTCCTGCCGCGCATGGTCGGTCGCCGACGAGTAGTCGAGCCCGTAGACGTAGGCCACCGTGGTGCCGTGCGAGGCACTGCCGTTGGGGCCAAACCCGATCCACCACTTGCCGTACGGCTGCGTGGCATCGGACGTGCCGGTGAAGTCGCCGTCGACCTGCGCCTCGAGCACCGGGCGCTCGTCGCCCGAGTTGTTCAGGAAGACCCTGACCCGGTAGCCCGTGTTGTTCGCCACCGCGACGACGCGCAGAAGCTGTGGCACGTTCAAGGCCCCGGCCTGATCGAGCACGCCAACGAAGGCGTCGCTCTCCACCCCGCCGGCCAACACGAGGTTGGCTTGCGCCACCGTCGATGAGGCGCTGTCGTCGGGCATGAAGCGATGGATCGCGATCCGCCGCGCCCCGTTCGCCAACCAGGAGAACCGCGCCCACAGCCCCAGCTTGGCCGTCGACAAGCTGCTGCTGACCGCCTTGCCCAGCACCCCCACGTCGACGTAGGCGCTCGAGCCCTGCACCGAGGCCGAGATCATCGCCCCGCATTCCTGGTCGGCCGTGGCCGGCTTCGTCGTGTCGTACCAAGCCACTGCCGACCGGGCGTTCTGCGGGCAACCGGCGCGGTTCTTGACGATCGTCACCGCGTCATCGGTGACCCCGGTCGAATCGAGCGCGGTCCAGGCCGCGCCATCCTCGATCCCTTGATCGGCAACGTTGAACTTGGTGCTGAAGCTCGCCACCGATCACCTCTCGCCGGTCACTTGCCTTCGGTCACACGGAGATCACCGAAGACGCCAAACGCCTTGAGGATGCGCGCCCGCTCGCGCGGCCAGTCCGCCCCGAACTGCTCGCGCAGCCGGTAGTACTCGCGAGCGTCCATCGCGCCAAGGAAGCGCATGTCGGGACGATCGCGCATCGACGAGCCGCGCTCGCGGCGCTCGCGCTCCTGCACTTCGCGCAGGTCGGCGGCAGCCTTGCGGAGCCCCGCCGACCGAGACGCGATGGCCTCCGGCGTCTCGGTCACCGCGACTGGACACTCCAGAACGAAGTCGTCCAGCCACGCCGACCGAGACACCAGCCGAGCCCGCTCAGGCGACGGTCGCGGCCGTGCCATCGCAGTTGTAGTAGCCGAGCAGCGCCCGGCCGTTGAGGACCTTCAACCCGCCCGTGTAGCTGAACACCGTCGAGATGTTGCGGCCATCGCCGGGCTTGTCGTAGCTGAAGTAGCCGTGGAACGGCACGATCTCGACGTAGGCCGGTTCCAGGACCACGATCATGTTGTCGCTGACCACCGCCATCGTGCCAGCCGAGTTCACGTTCGGGGTCGTGTGCGTGATCGGGTTCCGCGCCCACTCCGGCAGCGAGACCAGCTCCACGATGCCCATGTCGGTCTCGAAGAACTCGACCACCAGCCCCGCCATCCGCTCGTCGATGTTGCGGAAGTAGGAGAGCTGCGACTGCTCGGTCGCACCCGGCTTGTAGAGCCGCACGAAGTTGCGGAAGCGCTTCTTCACCTTGGGCGACATCAGCGCGATGGCGCTCTGCACGTCGTTGCCGAGGTAGCTCCAGTCCTGGAGACCTTCGTGGAACGAGTCCTCGGAGAGCGGCGAACCGCTCGCGTGCTTCTTCAGCAGCGGGTTGTAAGCGTAGGACAGCGTGGTCGCGCCCAGCGCCACGTTCGTGGTCCGCGCCCGACCGAGGCCGCCGTCGAAGACCCACGGGATCAGGCCGTGCGTCTTGGCCGGGGTGATCGACGCATCACCGATCGCGTAGCTCTGGTACGAGAGGTTGTACTCCTGGCGGTGAACGAACTCCTCCAGGTAGAGCGCGCACTGCTTCGCATGGAAGTCACCAGCGCCCATGTGGTTCGCTTCGGTGCGCGGCACGAGGTTGGTCGCCACGACCGTGTCGTCCTGGTAGCAGGCCGAGACCGGATAGACCGGCAAGGTCTGCGAGGCGTCGGAGTCCGGCGGCACCGAGTCGACCACCTCCGCATTCGTGGCGGTGGCGCGCGGGGGCTGGAGCATCATCCACTGGAAGCTCCAGGTCTTGACGGGGTCGCCATGCGTCAAGGCGTTCTGGAGCACGGCCTCGGAAGGAGCGACCGTCGAAATCGCGTCGGGCAGATCGCGGATCTGCGCGTAGGTGGGCGGGGAACTTGCCCACCCGAAGTTGCTCGTGTAGTGCGTCGTGGCAGCCATCGTGTTCTCTCAGTAGCCCATGAGCTTCATCTTCTCGACCACGAGCGTCCGCCGGTCCTTCTGGTTGAGTCGGGGGTTGCGTAGCAGAGTGGTGATGCTCGCGAGCTTCTCTTGGCGCTGCTTCTCGGCAGTCACCTTGGGATCCTCGGCAGTCGGCTTCGACGACCCTCGGCCACCAGGGCCTCCGGTCGTCATGGAGCGAGAACGTGGGGGAACGTTCCCCCGGGGTTGTGAATCGTCCATCTCTCCACCTTCGCCATCCTGGGAGTTGCTCGGCGCGTAGTCGTGAAGCGCCATCGCCGAGGCGACGCATTCCTTCAGCGAGAAGGGCATCCCCTTCGCCTGGAAGGCCACGCGGCGGTCGATCGCGGTCTTCATCACGTCTTCCGGGAGACCCGGATAGTCGCGAAGCACTTCGTTCTCCGCGACGACGCGGGCGAAGCGCAGCCGCTGCTCGGGGGTGAGCTTCAACTCGCCCTCGCCAGCCAAGGCTTCCGCCATCACCGTGTCGTCACGCGGGGTCGACAGCTTCTCGATCTTCTGGGTCAGCTCGGCCACCAAGGATCGCAGGTCGTCTTGGCCGGCCTCGGCTTCCTTGGCTCGTCGGTTCAACTCCTTGATGCGCGACTGGGCGTCGCGGGACTTCCCGCCGCCCTTCTTGCCGGTCGAGGACTCCGGCTGGTCACCCTCGAGTTCGGTCCGCGACTCCGAAGACAAGGGCTCCTCGCCCTCCGCGGCTGGGGTCGGCGACTCCCCGGTTGCGCCGTCATCGCCAAGCTCCGCCGACGCCGCGGGGGCACCGCCCACGCTGGTCAGACCGAGCTCCTTGGCGAGAATCTCGGGGTTCGTCACTTGCTGCCCCTCGTGCCGCTGAAGCGCATGAGGTCCTCGGGCTTGCTGGAGAAGGTCTTGTGCTTCTCCGAAGACGGCAGCGGCAGACCCTTGGTGCTGGTCAGGTTCTGGAGCTGGCCAGCCCGCCCGCCCTTCTTGGTGGCCTCGCGGCCAGCCTTGCTGATCTTGTCCTTCATCGCTGACTCACTGGTTGACGGTTTGGGGGATCGCAGGAGCCCGGTCGGCAGCGCCGGCCTGTGAGGCTCGACCCGGACCCGGCGTTTCGCCGGGAGGGGTGCTCGATGCGGTCGGCCCCATCATATCAGCCGGCCGCTGGTATACACCTCCGCTTCGACCGGAGCGCCCCTTCTGGGGTGCCAGCCTGTCAGGCATCATCGCCGATCGCTGCGCCGCCTGGGCCATCCGCGCCTGCTCGGACGCCTTCTTGCGCTGCTGCGCCTGGTGGTCGGCGATGTGCTGCAAGACCGCTTGCACGACCTGCTCCGGCAGGCGCCGCGACAGCACCCGTTGGTGCAGCGCCATGTGCGCCTGGTCGTCGTCGATGCTGTGGACCTCGACTTCGTAGCCGTCCATCAGCATCCCGTTCTCGTCGACCGGGTCCATCGCCGCGGCAGAGTCGTCGGCAGGGAATATCTGCTTGGCGAACTGCGGTCCGACCATCAGTTCCGCCGCTGACGCCGCGATCTTGCGGAAGTCGACATCGCCCAGCGCCCCAGCCGCCTGCAACAGCGGGAACATCGCGGTGGTCCAACTCGCCACGCGCGTCGCCCGCAACCCATACATGTCGAGCTGCGAGGGGCCAGGGATGATGAAGTCGATCGGGGAATCGAAGTCCTCCGGGGCGATCTCGCCCACCCGCACCCCAGATGGGTCGCTGCCCAGCACCGCGAAGACCCGCCGCTCCGTCGTGAAGCGCCGCGACATCGAGTGCTCGGCCAGCAACACCTCGCGCAACAGCGACGCAATCGTGTTGGCCGGGTAGGTCAGCCGCTTGTTCGACTCGACTTGCCGCGTGTCGATCTCGGTTGCCGTGCCGGTCGCGTCCGAGCCTTCCCAGAACCGCGGGGCGCCGACGATCTCCTCGATCTGCGTCATCACCACGCGCATCAGCGCCAAGCCGTCGCCGATCGGGGCAGGGAATCGCACCGGCTCCAAGCCGGCCGACGGGTCGTTGCCGGTCGAGATGATCCGCCCGATGTCCATCTCCCACAGCGAGCCGGGCAGCGCCATGCTGATCCCGCGCGCCAGCGTCGGCGGGGCCACCGCGTTCTGGTGGCTGCGCAGGACGCAAGCGAACACCTGGTCGAGATACGACTGCATCGGCAGCGCCATCTCGAGCGGGCCGTTGCCCACCAGCCGAGCCGGGTCCTTGGTGTAGGTGACCACTGCCGCCGGGCGCTTGCGGTTCCAGAGGAAGTTCTTCCTGATCATCACCGGCACGTCGTTCAGCAACACCACCGCATGCTCGGTGGCCGGCTGCTCGCCGTCCGGGGACCAAAGGCCCCACAGCTCTTCGACCTTGTTCATGCCGGGGATCCCGGCACTCTCCGCCGACTTCTCGATCGCCGCGGAGTTGATCGGCGCCACGCCGCGAGACTCCGCCACCCCGGTCGGGCTGAGCGTCGTCGACACCTCCGAGGACGCGGCAAGACCAGCGGCCACGTTCGACCACCAGCCGGTCGTCTCCATCTGCTGCGCGGTCACGTCGTCGATGTAGTAGCGGCGACCCACCCAGCGCATGCGGTCCGGCGTCCTGGACTGGTGGTCCAGGATCTGGTCCCAGCCGTCGACCACCTCGTAGCGCATCCCCTCGTAGGTGACGCGCTCGATCTCTTCCGTCTCGACCTCGAGGTCGGTCGTCCCGTCATCCTCGGGCCGCGGGGTCGTCTTGCGCACCGTCTCGGTGTCCGTCTGGACATCCCAGGACAGCCACAGCATGGCCGCCTTGTGGACGAAGAGGGTGCGGATCAGCGGCTCGACGCGATCGAGCAAGCGACCCTGCTCGTGCAGGAACCGATGCCACTCCGCCACCCGATCGGCACGCGCCTGGTCGTTGCGACCGCGGCCGACGAACGGCACGAACCACTGCGGGTTGCCGGCCACCACGTCGCTCACCCGCATCACCACCGACTCGAAGGCGCGGTAGATCGCGGGCACGTGGATGAACACGCCCTTGGGCATGCGGGCCTGCACGCGGCCCTGGTCCAGCAGGTCGGTCAGGGCCTTGGCGATCCGATGGTTGTCGGTCGACGCCTCGGTGTGGGCCGCCACCGCCGCCCTCACCCACCGCTGCGCAGCGCTGTCGATGTCCTGGTCCTGCCCCGCCAGGTTCGGATGGGCGGCCAGCAGGTTGATCCACTCCGACACCTGCTCGGGGGACAGCGAACCAGCGTCGAGCCTCATGCCTGCTCACCCTCTGGGTGGTAGGGGATGAATCGCTTGGAAACGTCCTTGGGCGGGCGCCCGGGCTTGTGCGTGCCGTCCGGGTTGCGGTGCGTGTCGATGTATGCCTCCTTGCCCATCACCACCACGTTGGGCGGCAGCTTGGAACGGTCAGGACCGGGGGTGGCGATCACCCGGTCGACGACCGCCTTGGCAATCCCCACGGCACGGTCGACGACCTCTCGCTTGTCGCGCTCCCGCAGTTCGGCGGCCCGCTCCGGGTCGAGGCCCATCCGCAGCAGCTCGTGGGCGGCCTGCCGACGCGCCTCGAACATCGCCTCGTCGCGGCCCTCGTCCACGAGCTCGCGGTTCTCGAAGACGGCTTGCAGCCTGGCTTGAGCCTCCATGCCGTCCTTCACCGCCGCCTTGATGGCTGGCAGCGACCTCAGCAGGGCGAGGTAGGCTCGGCAGGTCTTGGTGTGCAGATCGAGCGTCGGCTCCCCCATCCGGCGGTCGTAGCTCTGCCGCAGCAACTGCATGGCCAGATCGAGGTCGGAGAGCGCCTCCAGGGGGTTCAGATGAAGTGCTTCCATGCCGGTCCGTGGTCGTCTTGGGGGGGAGCGTCGTGATAGCCGCCGCGCCGCAACTCGCGAACATCATACCGCGATCGGCCACCGCGCAACGCGGTGAAGCGAGCCGCCAGCAGGTCCTCGGGGTCCTCGTAGACCACCAGCCGCTGCGTCGGCAGCAACAACCGCTCGCCGTTGCTGCGCGTGTAGTCGAGGTCGCCGAGCGCGTCGGGGAAGTCCATGATCCCGTCGTAGCCGTCGTGATCGCGCCAGTTGAGGAACTGGTCGACGATCTCGCCGCCGGGCAGCATCTTGCCGTCGACTTCGACCATGGTGGGCGAGAACAGCACCCGGTCGCCGCTGTTCACGGACCGGAAAGAGTGCCGAATCGAATCGGCGAAGAGCAGCTTGCCTGTGTGCAACCGAGGCAGCAGCGACTTGATGCGCGTGCTCTTGTCGTTGCGCCCGCTGCGCGGCGTGAGGATCCACCGCGCCGCAAGGTTGCGGAGCTGCATCTCGCGGTCGATCAGCACGCGGTAGATCCGGTTGGCCGCGTTCTGCTCCATGACCATCCCGACGATCCGGGTGGCACTCGCCCACCGCTGGAACATCGCGATGAACATCTCGCAGAAGACCTCCGGCGACCAGAAGCCGACGTTGGCGTCCAGCACCACCGCAGTGTCGTCGTGGTCCAACGCCACCACCGCCAGCGCCGACATGCACGCGCGGTCGTGATCGGAGACCGCGGTGTCGGTCATCAGGTAGGCGTTCATCGGCTGGAACCGCATCGGGTCGTAGCCGATCACCCGGAACATCCCGCGCGTGAACACCTGGTCCATGTCCGAGCCCACGATGAGTCCGTAGTTGAGGTTGAAGGACTTCGGGTTGGCCCGCGCCTCTTGCTCCAGTCGCTTCTTCGTGTGGTTGGGGAAGCGCGGGTAGCCGGTGGTGTAGACCGAGCCGTCGTCGCGCACGTGCGCGAACATGCCGCAGTCGATCCGCACCACGCGAACGCCCAGGTTGGCGTCGCGAGACGCGCGCTGCGACAGGTCGTTGCTGGTGTAGGGCGTCATCGCGCCCAGGATGTAGGCGCCCTCGTCCATCTGCGGCAGGGTGGCGATGAAGGTGTCGTAGGCCTTCTCCACCTGTTCTGGGCTGCGCGCGGTCTGGTGGCCGATCGGATCGTCGAGGATGAAGATGTCGCAGCGGTTGCCTTGCGCTCGCGTATTGCCGCCGTGCGCTGACAGCGACGGGTCGCGCAGCACCTGGGTTCGCCCGGAGACGGTGATGGCCGAGGCCGACCACTTCATCCCCTTGTCGTGGAACGTCCCAAACAGCCGGTGCAGCTTCTCGCAAGACTTCAGCAGTTGGCCGACCACGCTGACCGTGGCCTCGGCCATCTGCTTGGTCTCCATCTGGCACAGGATGCGCTTGTTCCGGTCGAGGGCCAGGATCTGCACGATGCGCGCGATGATCGCGGTGGTCTTCATCGCGCGGCGGCTGCACAGCAAGAAGACGTTCCTCGTCGAAGTGATCGCATGCAGCATCGCGCGATGCGGCCCGTAGGGGACCAAGCCGCATTGCCGCCAGACGCCGAAGCGGAACTTCACCGCCTTGGTGCGGACCCGGCCAATGGAGCCGGCCATGTCGAAGAAGTCGTACCCCAAGACGTGCCGCGCCAGTGCCGACAACCCCTCCGGGTTCTCCTGGCTGCACAGCCAGCGCAGCACCGCAACCTGCTCGGGGTCGTCCCAATCAACTGGGTCGGGGACTTCCCTGCCGTAGCGATCGCCGCTCACAGCAGCAGCAACTCTCCGGCGTAGGCTTCGACCGTGGTGCCGCTGCCGCGGAAGCGGATCGTCACCGTTGCCTCGGGAGGGACACGGTAGTCGGAGACCTCGCAGACGCCGGTATAGGGGTTGGCGCGGCTGATGACCTGCTCGCCGACGAACAGCTCGGCAAACGGTCCGTTGGCGACGCTGGCTGGAGCGCAGCGGAACATCGTGACCAGCCAAGCTCGGCCCTGGGCAGCCAACAGCGTCACGTCGTCGCTGTCCTTGGTGAACGAGCGCGAGAAGGCGATGGCGGTGCCGCCACCCGGATGTAGGCCGGCTTCGCCTTCGACGACGGTGGTGGTGGCGCTCAGTTCGTTGCTGTCGCCGCTCCCGCCAGCGTTCTCCGCGCGCACCGAGAAGTCGTAGGTGGTGCCAGGGCTCAGCGACTCGACAACTCCGGTGCCGACGCCTGGCTCGACCGTGCTGGCCGTGGTCCACGACACGTCGCCGGACACGCGATAGCGCAGCCGGAACAGCGAGGTGTTCAGGTCGCCAGACGTGAAGATGACGCGCACCGAGGTCGGGCCGGTGGCGCGCGCCACATCCAACGTCGGCGGTGAGGGGGCGGCCGGCGGGTCGCCGTTGATCGTGATCGACACGACTTCCGACGTGCCGATGTCGCCAAGCGACGAGAACGCCACGACCCGGAACCAGGTCTCGACGGCGGACAGCCCGCTGACGAACGCCAGCTCGGTGTTGGGGCCGACGGTCGTGGCCGTCGTCCATGGGCCGGTGCTGGACGTGGTGCTCTTCTCGACGCGGAAGCCTTGCTCGGTGACCGTGTTGTCGCGCCACGACACCACGACTTCCTCGGTGTCGACCTGCACGACCGCCACCCCATCCGGCGGCACATCCTCTTCGACCGGCGCCGTCAAGGTGACCGAGGTCTCGTTGCTGAAAGCGGACTCCCCGGCGCGATTCCAAGCTGCGAGCTTGTAGTTGACCACGGTGCCGGCAACCCCACTCAGGTCGGCGTCGATGTAGACCGCCTCATCGGGGGTCAGCGTGGCCTCGAGCGCGTAGGCCCCGGCCGCGATCTTGCGGTAGAGCCGGACTTCCTCCGCATTCGTCGCGTTGTTGACCCACACGATGCGCACCGTCTCCTCGCCGATCTCGAGCGCCTTGGCGTCGCTGGGGGCGGCGGGGATGGTGGGGAAGTTGGACCAGGTGTGGCCGGTCGTCTCGATCGCATCGCTCTCCCCGAACAAGTTGCGGGCGCGCACGCGAACCGTGTAGTCGGTGTTGCTCAGCAGCCCGGAGAAGCTGCCGGAGACCTGGTTGAACGGCAGCAACATGCCCCCCACTCGGTTGCCGCCGAGCAGCAGGTCGACGACGAACTCCACCTCGTTGCTGCTGTTGTCCTGGAAGGTGAAGGACAGCTCGTTGTAGCGGGTCGGATAGACCAGCAGGTTGCTCGGCGCGGCCGGAGGGTTCTCGCCTTGGGTGCGCGTGTAGACGAAGCACTCCGCGGCCTCGGAAGTGCCGTGGGTGTTGTAGGCCTGCACTTCGAAGCGATAGGCCGTTCCGGCCAGCAGCCCACGGGAAGTGTGCGAAGTGACGTTCGCCCCGATGGTGTAGGAGGTCGACAGCCCGGTCTCCAAGGTGGTGCGGGTGACCACGAAGCCGGTCTCATCGTTCGCGTTGTCGGTGAACGAGAGGTCGGCGGAGTTGAACGTGACGTTGCTGGCGACCAGGTTGGTCGGCGCTGCCGGGGCCGACGGCGACCGCAGCGTGGTGAAGGTGACCGGCGCGGACCAGAGATCGCCGAGCGTGGGGCTGTGGGCGATGACGACAACCTGATAGGCCGTGGTGCCGGACAGCCCGGTCAAGGCGAGGCTGGTGGCGTCGGCTGCCGCTGAGGTGACGGTGACCTGGTTGGTGCTCAGGTTGGTGACCCGCACCGAGAACCAACCTTCGTCGGCCGTGCAGTCCACCCACCTCACCGTCGCGGCTTGGTAGGTGATGCTGTCGACGGTCACAAACTGCGGGGCGCTGGCCATGTCACAGGAAGAGGTAGGTGATCGTGTAGTAGGCCGAGCCGGTGCCGCTGGACTCGATCGTGATCTCCTGGCCGATGACCCGGTAGTTGTTCATGGTGCCCTCGAAGGTCACCGGGTCGGTGGCGCAGATCACGTCGGCATCGGCAAGGATCTGGATGGCGGCCCCGGAGGTTGCGCCGCGCACGATGCGGGCGCTGACGATCTCGATCTCGCGACCGGCGGCAGCGGCGGCGCTGATGATCGTGTCCGAATCGACGTTCGTCAGCGTGCCAGACGCCGAGATCGCGTTGTTGGTGTTTTGGCACAGGCTCATGTCGAGACAGGATAGCGGCACACCGGAAGAACCGCACCAAGCTCGCAGTTCACGACCGGCGGGTAGTCGGTCGGGATCGGCACTCCGACCACCTGCGGGTTGAGGGCGAGGAGGCGCGGCAGCAGGCGCAGGCAGGGCGACTGGCAGGCGGCGCGCAGCAGCGGCAGGGTGGCCCTGGTGGCCGCGAACACGTGGGAGCTCGGGTGCTGGATGCCGCGGTACTCGCACTGGTTGAGCACGATGGTGTCCGGCCAGAAGATCGCCAGGCCGCTGGTCGGCTGCCGGGCGACGGCGGCCTCGAAGGCTTCGGACCGGCTAGTCCTGGGGGCCAAGAAGACCAGGAACGATCCGGCCGACCGGATCGCCTTGATCTCGATCAATCTGTTCAGGGTCTGCTTCGTTGTCATCGGCTTCGTCGATCCGTTCTGGGTTCTCGACCTTGCCGAGTTCGTCGTCGGTCTTCGGCGTGGTCGGCGAGGCGTGGTTGCCGGCGGGTTCGGTGCCGAGCCGCCTGGCGACCTCGGTCGTGTCTTCGTACTCGTCGCGGACCGTGAGGTAGGCGCGCACGCGAGGTTGCCAGTTGTTGGGGATGCGGCCGTCGAGCAGGGAGTTCAGCCCTGGCAGTTCGCTCATCAGGTGGTCGATCGCGGCCAGGCATTTCTCACACCACACAGCCCCGCGTGCTGGGTAAGCCGGCAGGTGAAGGTAGCCCTTGGGCAGCCGGAACGGCATGCCGTACCACTCGAGCCGCCCCGGTTCTTTCGCGGTGGCGCGCATGCCGCAGAACGTGTTGGGGTTGACGCCATCGGCTGGGGCTACGCGCCAGTCGGAGGCGCGGATCCACGGGGAGGCGGCGAGGTGCAGGCGCGCGCTGACGCCTGGCCCCCACACCACCCCCAGCGGTGGGATGAAGAAGCCGGTGCCGTTGATGCAGCGGAAGTTGAACCACTGGTGCAGCGGTTCCGGCCCGAGGTCGCCGCGTTCTTTTTCGGGGTCGGTGCGGAAGATCGTCATGGTTGCCTCATCATCGCCTCAGCCAGCAGAACATCGAACGCGACTGCCGCGTCACGG
>JACCEC011129038.1_pt1 | contig 15515 bp, 12 predicted proteins | sample 7450121 | NCBI WGS metagenome assembly JACCEC01 (sample SAMN15323455, study PRJNA562643) | freshwater metagenome | isolation source: river surface water | place: USA:Blue River Watershed | collected 2017-08-18 | reverse complement strand
GCTCATAACCCAAAGGTCGTAGGTTCAAATCCTACTCGCGCAACCACTTTAAAACGCCCGCTGAATTTATTCAGTGGGCGTTTTTCTTGGAAAATTCATACATGGAAATCACGCGTGTCGAGGCTTTGTCAGAACGCATCGTGCAAAGCTATGCATGGGGTGATGCCGTGTGGCATGTCTGGGGCCCGCAGAAGACGCGGCAAGATGGCGTTGAACACGATGTAGACACGGGTGATGGTCAAGCTGTGCCAAGCCCTTTGGTGCTGCTGCACGGGGGCTCAGGCAGTTGGACGCACTGGCTGCGTAATGTGGAACACTTTGCCCAGCGTTGTGACGTGTGGGCGCTAGACATCCCAGGCTTTGGTGATTCCAGTTTGCCCAGTGGCGTCACAGATGCTGATGGCTTGGTGCCCTACATCGCAGACATGCTCAATCAAACCTTTCAAGGCAGCGCTGTGGATGTCATGGGCTTTTCCTTTGGCGGTATGACAGCAGGTTTAGTGGCCGCGGAATATCCTGCATTGATTCGCCAGCTGATTTTGGTGGGTACGCCAGGCTTGGGTTTGCATGGAAAAGAGCTGGCCATGCGTGGCATGACACCCAGCATGGATGAGGCAGCGCAGCGCGAAGTGCACAGACACAACCTCAATGCGATGATGTTTGCGCACCCTGAGAGTGTCACGGAAGAGGTGATCGATCTGCAAGAAGCCAATGTGAGGCGTGACCGATTGCGCCGCCGACGCATTGCACGCACCCAGATCTTGGCCCAAGCGCAAGCACGATGGACGTGCTCCGTACATGGGGTATGGGCTGAGTTTGATGCTTTGTACAAAGACACTTTGCAACAAGTGCCACAAGTGCTCTCAAACATGGCGTCATTCAGTATCGTGCCCAATGCAGGACATTGGGTGATGTTTGAAAACCCAGATGCATTTCATGCGGTTGTAGATCCATTGCTAGGACATGGAAAGAAAACTGGTTGACGCAGCGCGCCATGAGCGCACAATGAACACATGCTGTACAAATTCAAATCGAAAGCCACAGGCGACCTCATCATGTTGGAGCCCCAAGGCAAACACATCCTCCAACTCATCGGCAAAGAGTCGGGTGCCAAAGGCATCATCCTGCCCAATGAAATGTTGGCTGCAATTGATGCCTTGAACGCTGCTGTGTTGCAAGAAGAGTTGGCGATACAAGCCGCAAAAGATGCAAGCAATGGCGAGGGCAATGATGCGGCGGCAGCGCCAATCACCGACGGCCCACGCACCATTAGTTTGAAACAACGCGTCGTGCCCTTCATCGACATGTTGCGACGCGCGCATGCCGAAGACAAAGAGGTTGTTTGGGGTGTTTGACGGCGAGGCCAAGCAGCATGCCTATGAAGCACTGACACCCGATGTGGTGCTGGATGCCCTGTCCGATTTAGGCCTTGAAGTCGATGGCCGTCTCACGGCCTTGAGCTCTTACGAAAACCGTGTCTACCAAGCCATGTTGGATGACAACAGTTCGGTGGTTGCCAAGTTTTACAGGCCAGAGCGCTGGAGCGATGCGCAAATACTCGAAGAGCACAGCTTTGCGGCAGAGCTGATGGCAGAAGAAGTGCCATTGGTGGGGCCGCTCAATTTGGACGGCAAGACTTTGCACCATGCCCATGGCTTTGCATTCAGTGTCAGCCCGCGCAGAGGCGGGCGCATGCCAGAGTTAGACGATGCAGAAGTGTTGGAATGGATCGGCCGTTTCATCGCGCGCATTCACAACGTGGGTGCGCAGCGTGACTTCTTGTCGCGTCCCACGTTAGATGTGAACTCATTCGCCATTGACTCGCGCGATTGGTTGATGGCGCACAGCATCATTCCGATGGATCAACAAACCGAATGGTTGGCGGTGTGCAATCAAGCCATTGAGATTGCTGAAGAAAAATTTGCTGCGCATCCTGCACATCACATTCGCCTGCATGGCGATTGCCACCCAGGCAATATTTTGTGGACGCCTACAGACTTACCCAACGGTGGCCCACACTTTGTAGACCTAGACGATGCCCGCATGGGGCCCGCTATTCAAGACTTGTGGATGTTGCTCAGTGGTGAGCGGGCACAACGCACGCAACAGCTATCGATGTTGCTAGAGGGTTACGAGCAAATGCGTGAACTCAATCGCAGTGAATTGGCGTTGATCGAACCCTTGCGTACTTTGCGTTTGATCCACTACAGCGCATGGCTGGCAAGACGCAAAGACGACCCAGCCTTCGTGCAGCACTTTTCATGGTTTGGCAGCAGCGACTATTGGGCAGGGCAAACACACATGTTGGTCGAGCAGTGCGAAGCTATGCAAGAAGAGCCGCTTTACGCATAAAACAACGGGTTCGTTTACTTGCTTGCGGCGCTTTCAGCAGATGCTGCACTGGCGCGTTGTGCAAACTCAGCCCGCAAGGCTTTGAGTTTTTCGCGTGGGTCTTCCTTGACCGTGTCTTTGTTCAAGTCCATCTCTGCAATGAAGCGGCTGGGCATGGCCGCAATCATCTCGCGGCCTTTTTTGCGTTTGCGGGTCCAGCTCACGGCCAAGGTGCGTTGGGCACGGGTGATGCCCACGTACATCAGGCGGCGTTCTTCTTGTAGTCGCACGGCGATGTTGTCATTGGTGTGTTCGTCGCCCGGCTCATCATCTAAACGGAAGGGCAGCATGCCTTCTGTGACTCCCACCAGCATGACGTGAGGCCACTCCAGACCTTTGGAAGCGTGCAGGGTGGAGAGTGTGACCACGTTTTGGTCTTTTTCGCGCTCGGTCAAAGTAGAGAGCAAGGCGATGGTTTGTGCCACTTCCAATAAGTTTTTCGCTTCATTGCCCAGAGTCACACCTGCCGTGTCGTCAATTTGGCCGCCACAACGCTGGGCCATCCAGTCGCAAAACTCCATCACGTTGGCCCACTTAGACGCCGCAGCTTTCTCGCTTTCTTCTGCGTCATAAAGGTGCTTTTCATAGCCAATGTCTTTGAGCCAATCGGTCAAAAAGGCGCGTGCATCGTCGGCACCCGTGGTGAGGCGGGCGCGAAACTCTAGGTCGTTCACATAACGGCCAAACTCGTGCAAGCTACCCAATGCACGTGCGTTGAGCACAGAAGGCAAGCTGTTACTGAACAGCGCCTCAAACATGCTGAGCTTGTATTTGCTGGCGAATGCACCGAGAGCGGCGAGGGTTTGGTGACCAATGCCGCGCTTTGGCGTGGTGACAGCGCGCAAAAAAGCAGGGTCATCATCGTTGTTGACCCACAGGCGTAACCAAGCGCACAGATCGCGAATTTCAGCACGGTCAAAAAAGCTTTGGCCGCCCGACACCTTGTATGGAATTTGCGCTTTACGCATGGCAATTTCAATCACGCGGGCTTGGTGGTTGGCGCGGTAAAGGATGGCAAAGTCTTGCAACTCACGGTGGCCGCTGCCGCTGGCGTCTGTCCCTGCTCGCAAGGATTGGATGCGCGCCACCACGCGTTCGGCTTCGTGCTCTTCATTGTCGGCATCGACCACGCGCACGGGTTCACCTTCACCAAGTTCTGAAAACAAGGTTTTGGGAAACAGCTTGGGGTTGAGCTGAATCACATTGTTGGCCGCGCGCAGGATGGCGCTGGTGGAGCGGTAGTTTTGCTCCAGCTTGATGACTTTTAAGGTCGGAAAGTCCTGCGGTAGCTTGCGCAGATTGTCTAGCGTGGCGCCACGCCAACCGTAGATGGATTGGTCATCGTCACCCACTGCCGTGAAGCGCGCGCTTTTGTGGTCTGGCCCCACCAAACACTTGAGCACTTCGTATTGGGTGGCGTTGGTGTCTTGGTATTCGTCCACCAGCACATGGCCGAGCTGAGCCTGCCACTTGGCGCGTACTTCCTCGTGCTCTTGCAACAGTTTCAACGGCATGCCAATGAGGTCGTCAAAATCCACGCTTTGGTAGGCGCTCAGGCGTTCTTCATAGCGGGCCATGATTTTGGCGATGGTGCGTTCGTTGTCGTCCTTGGCCAGTGCCAACGCTTGGGCTGAGTTCAGGCCCATGTTCTTCCATAGGCTGATGGTCCATTGCCATTGACGTGCGGTGGCAATGTCGGTTGTGCCGCCAGCGTCTTTCAAGATGCCCGTCACGTCAGCGCTGTCCATGATGCTGAACTGGGGTTTGAGCCCTAGCACGCCACCATCTTGGCGCAGCATGCGCACGCCCAGCGCGTGGAAGGTGCAAATCAACACATCGTTGGCAGCTTTGCCAATCAGGCCCTTGGCGCGCTCGCGCATTTCGGCGGCGGCTTTGTTTGTAAAGGTGATCGCGGCAATGCGCTTGGGCTCAAGCCCTGTTTGGATGAGGCGGCCTATCTTGTGCGTGATGACGCGCGTTTTGCCCGAGCCTGCCCCCGCCAACACCAGACAAGGGCCGTGCAAGAAATTGACGGCTTCTTGTTGCGCGAGATTCAGACCAGCAGACATTCAGGAGACAGGGATTGCAAAGCCTTCAATGATACCGACCAACCCACAAGGCAAAATAGCGGCGTGCTGAACATTCTTCTCGTTACTTTCCCCTTCTTTGCGTTGGTGCTGGCTGGCTTTGTGGCAGCGCACCGCCGCATGCTGCCGTTGGACGCAATTCCTGGCTTGAACGGCTTCGTGCTGTTTTTTGCGTTGCCGTGCATGTTGTACCGCTTTGGTGCCAGCACGCCGATCGTGCAGCTGCTGGATGCCACGCTGTTTTTTGCATACTTGCTGTGCGCTTTGCTGATGGTGGGCTTTGTGGTGGCCGTGAGCTTGAATCGGCGAATCGGCTGGAACGATGCTTCATTTGGTGCGTTGGTGGGGGCGTTTCCCAATACTGGGTTTATGGGGGTGCCCTTGTTGGTGGCCTTGCTAGGCGCATCAGCGGCAGGTCCAGCCATCGTGACCATCGTGGTGGACATGGTCATCACCACGTCGTTGTGCATTGCCCTGTCTCGTCTAGATGGGGCAGATGAACATGGCGCAAGCAAGGCGGCCACAAGCGCGCTGAAAGGCGTATTGACCAACCCAATGCCATGGGCGATCAGTTTGGGTGGTTTGTCCTCAGCGATGGATTGGCAATTGGTTGGGCCTGTTGCCAAAACGGTCGGTTTGCTCGCTGATGCCGCGTCACCCGTGGCGCTGTTCACCATTGGTGCGGTGCTGGCGCGTTCACAAATTCGAGTGAAAGAAAGCGGTCATCCGCCCATTCTGTGGCGTGACTTTTTACCTGTGGCGATTTTTAAATTGGTGCTGCATCCTGTGCTGGTGCTGCTCGTGTTGGCCGCGGCGGTGCAAATGGGTTTTGTGATCGAGCGATTCACCATGATCGTGGTGGTCCTGGTGGCGGCATTGCCAAGTGCCAGCAATGTGGCTTTGTTGTCCGAGCGTTTTGGTGCGGACACGGGGCGCATTGCCATGATTATTTTGGTCACCACAGCGGCAGCGTTTTTCACCTTCTCAGGTGCGGTAGCTGTGCTGCACGGCTAAGCGATTTAAATTGCCAGAGGGTCGACGTCGACGGCCCAGCGAATGACCTGCCGATGTGCGCTGCGCATGGTGTGTAAATCAGTCTGCCAATGCGCCAAGAAGTGCTGCAGCGCTTTGCGCGAGGTGCATTCAATCAACATCTGTGCGCGTTCGATGTTGGCCACGCGCTGAATCGTCATAGGCACAGCGGGATACAAATCCACCAACAGCTCATCGGCCAATGCTGCACCTGCTTCGCGTGCCGCATTCAAAAAGCCTTGTGCGGCTTCTTGGCTACGTGCCTCAGCCCGCACCAGGGCTTGGAAGCTGAAGGGTGGCAAGGTGGCTTGTTCGCGCTCTTTGAGTTGCTGTTCGGCGAAGGCGGGGTAGTCGTGCTGTTTGAGCGCTTCAAACAGCGGATGCAGCGGGTGGAAGCTTTGCACCCACATCTCGCAGGGACTGACCAAGCTCATGCTGGCATCGCGTCCAGCTCGACCTGCGGCTTGCATGAGTAAGCTGAACAAACGCTCAGGCGCACGGAAGTCGCTAGAGAACAAAGCACCATCGGGGTTGAGCGCCGCCACCAAGGTGACGCGCCTGAAGTCGTGGCCCTTCGCAATCATTTGTGTGCCCACCAGCACATCTACCGCACCTGCATGCACCTCGGCCAGCTGACGTTCGAGTTCTCCTTTGAGGCGGGTGCTGTCGGCATCAATGCGGGCAATGCGGATGTGCTCGCCATCGGGTCTGCGCACATCGGCCAGCAGTTCGGCCAAGTGTTCTTCGAGTTGCTCGGTGCCGCGCCCCAAAGGGCTGATGTCTAGGTTGCCGCAGCTTGGGCAAGCGCGTGGCACGGGCTGCGTGAAGCCGCAGTGGTGGCAGCGCAATGTGCGGTCAAGTTTGTGGAACACGCGGTAGGCGCTGCAATGCGGGCATTCGCTTTTCCAGCCGCAGTCATTGCAGCTGAGCACGGGTGCGTAGCCACGGCGGTTGAGCAGTACCAAGATTTGTTCGCCACGCGTCACGCGTTCACGCATGGCGTCGAGTAGGTGGTTGGAAAACACCGTCTTGTAAGGCTGGCGGTTCATGTCCACGCGGCGGACCAAAGGCAATGCGCCCTGGCCCACGCGTGAGGGCATGGTCAAGCGCATGTAGCGACCTGCAGGCTCTGCGTCCGTGGCAGGGCGGCTGTGATGCCAGCTTTCCAATGAGGGGGTGGCCGAACCCAAAATGACTTTGGCGCCTTCGAGTTGTCCGCGATACACAGCTAAATCGCGTGCTGAGTAACGCGCGCCTTCTTGCTGCTTGTAGCTGGGGTCGTGTTCTTCATCCACCACGATGAGCTGTAAATGCGGCATCGACGCAAACACGGCCATGCGCGTGCCCAACACAATGCGTGCTTCGCCGTTGTGTGCCGCGAGCCAGTTTTTCAGGCGTTGTGCGGGGGTGAGGCTGCTGTGCATGGACACCAAACAGTCGGCACCCCACTGGGGGCAAAAGCGGGCGCGAAAACGTTCTTCGAGTTGGGGCGTGAGGTTGATCTCGGGCACCATCACCAAAATTTGCGCTTGGGGGTTGTCTTCTAGCACCGTTTGCGCCGCGCGCAAGTACACCTCGGTCTTGCCGCTGCCCGTGTTGCCAAACAATAAGAATGGCCCTTTGTTGGCTGCAATATCTGCCAGCACTTGGGCTTGCTCGTCGGTCGGTGTGGGAACGGTTTGATTGGCACCCTCATAGGCCATCACGGCCTTGGGTTTGCGCTTTAAGCGCCGCGCCCATTGTTCGGTGCTGAGGTCGCGCAGTTGGCTCGGCAGAGCGGCCAACGCCACTTCGCCCGCACTGCGTTGGTAGTAGTGAGCGGCAAACTGCACCAGCTGGCGCCAGTGGGCGCTCAGTGGTGGCACGCCTTCGAGCACGCTGGCGATGGCGCGCAATTGCAGTGGGGCTAAGGTTGGTAACTCGGCTTCCACACTGCTGCTTTGGGCGTGCGCTTTGGCCTCGTCCCAGACCACGCCGAGCAACTCTCGACTGCCCAGTGGCACGCGCACCAAGGTGCCAGGCGTATGCGCAGCATCACTTTCGTACGTGAGTGCACCACCAATCCCGCTGTGCGCGGGGGTGTGAACCATCACTGAAATTTGGTGTGACATGTCAAGCGTTAAGTTGGGGTGTTTTGCTCAGGTGTTTTGGCAGAAAAGGCTATAAGTCGTTGATTTAAAAAGGCTTCATGGCAAACCCAGATTTTCTGTGGATAACTTTGTTGATATCTACAGTTGAGTAGCTCAGAAGGCGCATGAATCAAGGCTTGGAACAAACTGCCTCAAAAAAATGCAACCCAAGAAGTTCATATAAATCAATGACTTAGGAGAAATTAAAGTTTTCTGAAATACGGCAAAAGAAAAAACCAACTTGGTGCGCAGGATCAACTTTTTTGTGCATAAGTGTCAAGTTGAAATAAAACTTTTTGTCGCTTGACACTTCATCTGTTGGGTAGTTTTTTAAGATTTTCTCAATGCACGCGAGTGACTGTGCACGGTTTCGACCAACACGCCGACGCTCTCTGGCGGTGTGTATTGGCTGATGCCGTGGCCCAAGTTGAAAATTTGGGTGGGGCCCGTGGTGGATGTGTCGGTGTGTGGTTTGCCAAAAGCGTCAAGCACGCGGCGCGCTTCTGCTGCAATGGCGTCTGCTGGTGCAAACAACGAATTGGGGTCGAGGTTGCCTTGCAAGGCTTTGCCTGGGCCGCCTACGTCGCCGCCGACTTGAGCGCGAGCTTTTGCGAGGTTGACCGTCCAGTCCACACCCAATACTTCGCAGTCGAGGTCGGCCATTTCAGGTAACCACAAACCACCGCCTTTGGTGAACACCAAGCGAGGAATCACGGCGCCATCGTGTGAGCGCTTGAGTTGTGCCAACACGCGCTTGGTGTAGGCCAGGCTGAATTGTTGGAACATGCCATCGGCCAGCACGCCGCCCCAGCTGTCAAAAATCATCACGGCCTGTGCGCCCGCTTCGATTTGGGTGTTGAGGTACAGGGCCACTGCGTCGGCATTGATTTCCAAAATGCGGTGCATCAGGTCGGGGCGGCTGTACATCAGGCTTTTGACTTGACGGTAGTCGTCTGAGCCAGCGCCTTCGACCATGTAACAAGCCAAAGTCCAAGGGCTGCCAGAGAAGCCAATCAGGGGCACACGACCGTTGAGCGCTTTGCGAATAGGGGTGACTGCGCCAAACACGTCGCGCAGCTTGGCCATGTCGGGTACGGCCAGCTCATCCACAGCGGCTTCGTTGCGCACGTTCTTGGCGAACTTGGGCCCTTCGCCTTGAGCGAACGAGAGGCCTAAGCCCATCGCATCTGGCACCGTCAAGATGTCGCTGAACAAAATGGCGGCATCGAGCGGGTAGCGCTCAAGCGGCTGCAGGGTGACTTCAGTGGCGAAGTCGGTGTTGGTGGCCAAACCCATGAAGCTGCCAGCTTTGGCGCGCGTGGCGCAGTACTCTGGCAAGTAACGTCCCGCTTGGCGCATGAGCCAGACAGGGGTGTGGTCGGTGGCTTGGCGCATACAGGCGCGCAAAAAGGTGTCGTTTTGGAGTGGTGCAAACATGGCGACATTGTCGCCGAGGACGGGCTTAGCCCAGTTGACGGTGCTCAACCATCAGGCAAAGGTTTTGCACCACGACCAAGCCTGCGTCGGTGGCTTGTTTGGCAGCGGCATCGTGGACCACCCCAATTTGCAGCCACAACGACTTGGCCCCTATGGCAATGGCCTCTGCCGCAATGGGAGGGATGTCTTCAGAGTTGCGAAAACAGTTCACCATGTCGATAGACGCGTGCTGCGCTGCTTCGGTGAGTGTGGCGTAGGCTTTTTCCCCCAACACTTCGCGCGCGTTGGGGTTGATGGGCACGATGCGAAAGCCGTGGGCTTGCATGTACTTGGCCACCCGAAAACTGTCGCGATGCGGTTTGGGTGAGAGGCCCACCACCGCAATGGTTTTGCAGTTGGCAAGGCTTTGGCGAATGGCAGCTTGTGACATGCTTATTTGCGGGTGACGATCGCGGGTGAACTGGGTTTGGCAGGCCATGCGAAGTCTGTGGCAGGTTTTGTTGGAGTGGCGGCGGGCAAGGTGGCCAGCGCTTCTTTCATCTTGTTCACACTAAGTAACTCTGACAACACCAGCGGCGCTTTGCCCGGCGCATACAGCACATACACAGGCACGCCACTGCGGCCCAAGGCGCTGAGCGCGGCGGTGATGGCGGGGTCACGGCGCGTCCAGTCGGCGCGCATGAGGGTGACTTGGTGCGTGGCAAAGTCTGCCAACACCTCGCTGTTGGAAAGCGTGGATTTTTTGTTGATTTGGCAGGTCACGCACCATGCGGCAGTGAAGTCCACAAACACGGGGCGACCTTGGGCCAAGCTTTGCGCCACGGCGGCTTCGGACCATGGTTGCCAAGCTTGGCTGGTGTGGTCTGGGCTATTGGATGGCAACGCACTTGTGGGCGTGGTGGCATTCGTTGGCGCATTCAATTCATCTGCAAAGCTGAATGCACCCCATGCCATGGCCGCAGCCAGCAGCCAAGCTAAACCTCGCGCAGCAGGCGTGTGTTGCTTGAGTGACCAAATGAACGCTGCGAGCAACAGCAAACCACCTAGCGCAAACATGGCAGCATCTAAGCTGGTTTGTTGGCCTAGCACCCACAGCAGCCACACCACGGTCGCCAACATGGGGAAGGCCAAGAGTTGGCGCAGCGTGACCATCCAAGGGCCAGGGTGTGGCAACAGACGGGCCACCGCAGGGATAAAGCTGGCCAGCAAGTAAGGCGCGGCAAGCCCCAAGCCCATGGCGACAAAAATACTCAGCGCTTGCCAAGTGGGCAAGGTCATTGCGAGCCCCAAAGATGCCCCCATGAACGGTGCAGTGCATGGCGATGCCACGGCTACCGCCAGCACGCCAGAAAGGGCGGCGTCCATGACGGGATGTTTGTATTGAAAGCTGGCCACGCGTGAAGGCAAGATTTGCCCAAACTCAAACAGGCCAAATAAATTCAGGGCAATGAGTGTGAAGAAGGCAGCCAACACGCTCACGACAGCGGGCGATTGCAACTGAAAGCCCCAGCCCAATTGCTCGCCTGCGGCACGTAACGCCAGCACACCCGTCCCTAAGGCCAAGAAACTCAGTACCACCCCTGCGGTGTAGGCCATGCCTGCCACGCGGTGTGCTCGGTGTGCGCGGCTGTGTTGCGCGAAGCCCAGCAGTTTGATGGCCAACACAGGCAGTACGCAGGGCATGAGGTTAAGGATGAGGCCACCCACAAAAGCCCCCAGAAGTGCCAGCACAAACCCCAAAGCCCCTTCGTCGTGAACGACAGGTGCGACGGCGGGCGCTGTGTCAGCTGTCAGTTCGGACACGGCTGGCCAAGCCTGTGTGATGGCGGCAGACACTTCAAAGCCTTGTCGTGCAGAGCCTTCGCCCGAGGTGAGTAAAAAACTCAGTTGTTTCGGATCGTCCAATCGCAAATTGCTCAGCGGCAGTTGCGCGGTCCACACGCCTTCTTGCCAAGACTGGCTGGCACGTGGGTGTTGTTCTGCGGCAGACGCCAGCACCTCAGGCACATTTGGAAACACGCTCAGGGTTTGGCCTTGTAGGTCGGTAGGCAGACCGCTGACACGCAGCACCAAGCGTTGCGCGTCAAAGTGGGTCGCAGCTTTGGCGTTAGGTAAGACTTGGGGTTGCTGCCGCTGCAAGGCGTCAAACGCCGCCGCGTGTGGTGCGTAACTGCTGTGCACGGGAATGCGCAAAGCAAAGTCACCTTCTTGCGGGATGCATTCAAGTCGGCACACCAGCCAGTTGGCGTGTACTTGCAGGTCTAATGTTTGCAAGGTATCTGGCTTGTATTGCTTGGTCACCGTCAGCGGTACGGCCAGCAACACGGTTTTGTCGTAGCCGTAGTTGGTGAGGTGGCCTGCCTTGAGCTTGTGCGGCAGCGGCCATTGCATATCACCCGCCGTGATGCCCGCTGGGAGGTTGAGTTCAATTTGCGTGGGCAGCCCCGAGTCGCCAGGGTTGCGCCAATAGGTGTGCCACTCGGGCTGATGCGTGAGCTGCAAGCCCACCCACATGGCTTGCCCCGACTGTACGCCTTGCGGTGCGTGGGCCACCAGTTCGGCGCGCAATTGCGGTGTGCTGACCACGGCGCTAGGCGCACCTTGCGCCCATGCAGCGCCGAGCAGGCCGATGGCCAACAAAACACGTGAGAAGAATTTCAACATGCCTTGGATGTTACCGAGCTATGGCGTCAACCACTTTGCGTTGGGGCAATGCCAAGGAAAGTAAGATGGCGTTCATGACGGCGAACTTCAGCACACACACTGCCCAAGCCTTGGCCTCGCACCGTTGGGCCGAGCTCAACACGCGCGACTTCGCAGCGCTTGACCCCGCACGCACCGTGGCCGTGTTGCCACTTGGTGCGACCGAACAGCATGGGCCGCATTTGCCGTTGTCGGTGGACACGGTGCTGGTCGATGGCGTGGTCAGTGCAGCTCTATCGCATTTGGCGGCGACTGACCCAGTGTTGGTCCTGCCCACGCAAAACTTGGGACTAAGTACAGAACACACCGCCTTTGCCGGCACGTTGCATGTGTCGCCACAAACCTTGATTCAGCTCTGGTGCGACATTGGCGCATCGGTGGCGCGTGCGGGCGTGAAAAAGTTGCTGATGTTCAATGCCCACGGCGGCAATGTGGGGCTGATGGATGTGGTCGCCCGCGAGTTGCGCGCACAGCATGGCCTGATTGTTTACAGCAGCAGTTGGTACAACCTGCCTTTGGATGAGGGCGTGATGGGCCAGTTTTCGGCAGATGAGCACCGCTTTGGCGTGCATGCGGGCGACATGGAAACCTCGATGATGCTGGCGTTGTCGCCCAAGCGTGTGAACATGGCCGAGGCGAAAAACTTTGCATCCACCTCGCAAGACCGCGCCAAGCTGTATGCGGTGTTGGGCAATGGCAAAAGTGCCAAGCTTGGTTGGCACATGCAGGATTACAACCCGCAAGGCGCAGCGGGTGACGCGTCTGCAGCTACGGTTGCCAAAGGCGAGGCGCTCGTTGCTGGCGCGGGCGAACAGTTAGCGCTGTTGCTCAAAGAGCTGGTCGCGTTGCCGCTGAGCACCGTACGTGTTTGAAGCATGTTTGGGCGAGAGCCAAGGTAAACGCAAGCGAAGATCAAGCTTAAGCGAACGTCACCCAGTTTTTGTGGCTGGGCGTCTCTAAGTGAGGCAAGCAGTTAAAGCTCTGTAGGCTGTGCCGCTTCGGGTTGAAGCTGAATTCAGTCACCGCTGTGTTGCGTAAGCGCATGTTCAACTCAATGCTGGTTTCTGGGCTGGTGTGCAACACATGTGCGACCGCCGTGGCGATTGGCCCACCACTAGACACCAACAGCACATGTCCCACGTGTTGCTGGCGAATTGCGTCGAGCACAGACGTGACGCCATGCGCAAATTCGGCGTAGCTAGGCATTCCTTGCGGGCTGACCACACCAGCCATCCATTGCGTGAGGCCATCGCGTAGCAAGCGGAAATATTGTTTGTAGCTTTCGGGGGCGGTGGGTTTGACCAATTCACCGGGCTGAATGGCGCGAATCACGGCTTCGGCGTCGTACTCATTGAGAGTGGGCCATATGACAGCCTCATGTGCCGTGCCCATGCCTGCTTGAATGCCAGCCAAGGTTTGCGCGTGGCGCTTCATCGATCCAGTGATGACCGTATCAAAGTGAAGGCCTAGCGATCGCCAGTGCTCGCCTAGGCGTTGGCTTTGCTGCTGCCCCAATGGGCTGAGCTGGTCGTAGTCGGCAGCACCTAAGGAGGCTTGCCCGTGTCGCACTAAGTAAAGGTGTCCCATTTTCGTGATGCATGTTGTTTGTGCTCATTCTGAAGAGGAATGGCAAGGCTGACAGTCGCGGCAGAGACCGCAAGTCACCTCTGTTGCGTCTCACGGTACGCCGATTTTCAAGACGCTTGCAGGGTCAGGGCCGAGCGAACCATCCACACTACGGTGGCCAAAAGCGCCAAAGCCATGGTGCGGTTGAACCACTGCAGCCGTTGGGCCGTGTCGTTGGGGCCGCGCAGCCAGTGGCGCAAGCTGGCGCCTATCCACGCATAGGTCAGATTGCTGCTAAGACCAAAAAACATAAAGATGGGCAGGGTTTCCAGCAGGCGTGCCACTGTGTCGTCGTGACCAATGACCCAGCCACTCACGACGGACAAGGCCAAGAACCAAGCTTTGATGTTGATGAATTGCAGCATCACACCTTGTTTGAAGCCCACGATGGGGCCCATGGCCGCCTCACTCAAATGCTGCGTGTGTGCTAGTTTCCATGCCAGCCACAACAAATACAAAACGCCTGCAGCCAGCAGCCCCCAGCGCAGGGGTGGGTAGCCCAGCACCATCACGCCTAAGCCTGCGGCGTTGAGCACGAGTAACAGGCCCCAGCCCGCAGGCACGGCGCACACAAATGGCAGCGCGCGACGCAAGCCGTGGTTGGCTGCGATCGTGGCTGACAGTGCGGTGTTGGGGCCTGGTGTGAAGGTGCCCACGGTGGCGAGGGCAATCAAGGCAAATAATTCTTCGCTGCTCATGCAGGCGAGGATAGTTGCTCCCAGCGTTCAAGGGCTGTCATCAGCGCGTCTTCAATCTCGGTATCGCGCTTGTGCAGTTGCGCAATTTTGGCTGGGTCGCTGGCGTACAGGCCGCTGTCGTTCAGTGCGGCTTGTGTTTCTTTTTGCTCGGCTTCTAGCGAGGCAATGAGTTCGGGTAAAGCATCTAGTTCGCGCTGTTCTTTGTAGCTGAGTTTGCGCGCCTTCGCTGCAGGTTGTGCTGCTGGTGCTTTGGGCGGTTCAGCGGTTGCGCTTTTGGCCGCTGGTGCGGCAGGCTTGGCTTGTGGGGCCAAGCTGCGTGCGCGTTCAGATTGGATCAGCCAGTCTTGCACGCCGCCTTCGTATTCGCGCCAGAAACCGGGCTTGTCGTCGGTGCCTTCAAACACCAAGGTGCTGGTGGCCACGTTGTCGAGGAAGGTGCGGTCATGGCTGACGATGAACACCGTGCCGTCGTAGTTTTGCAGCAACTCTTCCAGCAACTCCAGCGTGTCGATGTCTAAATCGTTGGTCGGTTCGTCCAGCACCAACACGTTGGCTGGGCGCGCAAACAAGCGGGCTAGCAATAAGCGGTTGCGCTCGCCACCGGACAGTGAGCGCACGGGCGATGTGGCGCGTGCGGGCGAGAACAAGAAGTCGTCTAAGTAGCTTTTGACGTGCTTGCGTTGCGTGCCGATTTCAATCCACTCACTGCCAGGACTGATGAAGTCTTCGAGCGAGGCATCCATGTCTAGCGCGTTGCGCATTTGGTCAAAGTAGGCCACTTGCAAGTTGGCACCTTGGCGAATCTTGCCGCTGTCGGCTTCGAGTTCACCCAGAATCATTTTCAACAGCGTGGATTTGCCTACGCCGTTGGGGCCAATCAAGCCCACTTTGTCACCGCGCAAGAAGGTGGCAGAAAAGTTCTTCGCGATGACTTTGCCGCCGAAGGCTTTGTTCACTTCTGTGAGTTCGGCCACGATCTTGCCCGTGGGTGTGCCACTGGCCACATCCAGCTTGACGCGGCCCACAGCATCGCGACGTGCTTCGCGCTGTTTGCGCAGGGCTTCTAACCGTGCAATACGACTTTGGCTGCGTGTGCGTCGTGCTTCCACGCCTTTGCGAATCCACACCTCTTCACCCGCCAGTAGCTTGTCGGCCTTGGCGTTGATGACAGCTTCTTGTGCGGCTTGTTCTTCTTTTTGCAACTGGTACTGCGAGAAGTTGCCTGGGTAGGTCATCAAATGACCACGGTCTAATTCCACAATGCGTGTGGCCACTTTGTCGAGGAACGAGCGGTCATGGGTGATGGTGATGATGCTGCCCTTGAAGTCAATCAAGAGTTGCTCCAGCCATTCAATGCTGTCGAGGTCTAAGTGGTTGGTGGGCTCGTCTAGCAAGAGCACATCAGGCGAGGT
>JACCEC011215949.1_pt1 | contig 15518 bp, 29 predicted proteins | sample 7450121 | NCBI WGS metagenome assembly JACCEC01 (sample SAMN15323455, study PRJNA562643) | freshwater metagenome | isolation source: river surface water | place: USA:Blue River Watershed | collected 2017-08-18 | reverse complement strand
TCTGCCGCTGGTGTTATTATGGTAGGAGCCGCAGGAAACTATTTGCACAAGGCTGATGTTCCTGGGGGTATGGACTACGACAACTATTATCGAGCCTACAGCGAAAACATTTATTATCATAGAGGCTCTAGCCCAACACGAGCAAGTTCGATGATCAATGTTGGTGCAGTTGACAACTTCACCACAGAACGCAAGGCCTATTTCAGTGAAACTGGTCCTCGAGTGGATGTCTATGCACCAGGCGTTAGAATCATGAGTGCGTTAAGTGGCAACTATGGTAGCCTAACAGATCCAAGAAATAGTTCTTACAGAATAGGAAAGATTGATGGCACTAGCATGGCCTGTCCACAAGTTACAGGAATGTTGGCTTGTGCATTACAGGCTCGCCCTAGTATGACACCCGAAGAAGCCAAACAATTTGTCATTGATCATTCAATGAAAAACGTATTGCAAGAAGGCAGCAGTTATCTTTATACTAGCACTACATACTTGCAAGGCGGAAACAATCGTTATTTGAAAATGCCTTTTACCAATCCACTAAGGGGCGGTATATCATCTTAATGAGATGCCATTATGGAACAGATCTACGAACCACCATGTAATCTACGAGTTTGTGTAAGCAGAGAACTCAACGACGAAGAGTTTGAAACTTTAACAGATATCTTAGAAGATCATATTGGTGACTACATTGACGACGATCAAGTAATTGTGCATGACGTGTATCTAGACGGATATGATCGCTTGTTCACTTGCTACTTGTTTAGTTTAAAAGACCATTTGGTCAATGCCAATGACGGAGCCTATCGTGGTGACAGTCTAAGTGCAGATCTTGACGAGTGGATGCCTGGTGATATCTTATGGGAACTAGAAGCCAGTTTGCCAGATCAAGAAGTTGAAGTAGACGACGACGCAAGCGAATCAGAAGTATTTGAATCTGTCCAAGAACAAATCAAACGCATGCTCAAAGGCTAACAGTCTCTGACAAACTTGGCTAGATATAGCCATGAGAGAACAGTTAGTTGAACAAGGATACGTCCTACGAGAAGGTTGGAACGATACCATACAGCGCGACATGGAGGTATGGTATCGCTTCACTGAAGACCGTTCCATTTCCCACTACGCATTTTATCCCCGCAAAGAACACAGAAACTCAGCAGGGTTTGTTCACGGTGGAATACTTGCCGCTTTTTTAGATCATTGTATGGGCAGTATGTGTTGGAGACTCACTGACGGCGGGTTTGGTTGGACCATGACATTCAACATTCAATACCTTCGCCCAGCCAGGACCGAACGTTGGCTCTTTGCTGAAGTTAGACACTTGGCTGGCTCAGACTCAAATATACTGCTGGATGCCAAACTCTATTCCGTTCCCAAGTATTCTGGCCCAATGGTCGCTCAGGCACAGGGCAGTTTTACCGTTCCAGGCAAAAAGGCCAAAAAAGCCATTGACCAATAACAGTCAACAGCATATAATAGCAACATAGTTTCAAAACACAATCAAAGGTAAATCTCCATGCAAATCAATCTACGCAAGGCCGCTGTGGTCCAACAAATTATCCAAGACGAAATCAAGCGTCTTGGCCAAGAAGACACTAAGATTCGTGTCAGCCTGTTTGATGAAAATGTCCAGGCTCGCTTGGACGAACAGGCTGGCAAAGTCATTGCCACTGCTCAGCGAGTAGGCAGGCTCATGGAAGCCAATCGCTACTTCCGTGCCACCTTGGCTCGTAAAAATGCCGAGCATGGCATTGCTGACTACTTGGCCGAAGACGCCATGCTGGCGGCCATGGAACAGCGTGTAACAGCACTCACTGAAGTCGAGTCTCGCCCCGACCTCGAAGTGCTGAAAAAGGAAATTGCCGCTCGTCAAGCACAAAAGGACGAGAAAGTTTCTATCTACGGTGCAACTCGCGAATACGAAGTGTCTGTGAATGTGTTGCCGCAGAACCTCATTGACAGCGCCAAAAGTGAACTGGAAAATGTTCGCCGTCGCCGTCGCAAGATCAAGGACGAGATGGTCACCATCAACGTCAAGCACGAGTTTGAAGTTCCTGAGCAAATAGCCTCTGTGCTGGTTGAACTGGGACTTGACTGAGAGTTGCCGCACTCAGTCCTGGGCATAGACTAGAAACCATTGGAATGATTATTCGTTCCGAACATTACTGGAATCAGTCTTGAAAACTGACTCTACAAAGCCTCTGGTTCAACTAACATAACCAACTTGATATTTGATGCAGTTGGACCAGTAAAGCGTATGTTTGATGGTTGCTATTTGACATTTGCTAGTTGATAGGTTTCTTCTAGCCCAGTAAAGCGGCTCTTTACTTTTAACCTTAACTTGTGTATAATGACACTATGGGTCGAATTGGTTTTGCTTGCAAATGGATTGATCACCCCAGCGAATGTGCTGGACGTAAACCTACATCGGCCAGTCGTGACCTAAACGGTCGAAGCACCACCATGCGTTGGCTTCGTGAGCATGCAGACGAAGCCGAACAGCGCCAGTGGGATATCATGAATCACAATGCCGCCGCGGCTTTACGCATGGTTGAGCGTGTAGGTTCGTTGCCAGAACACTTGCGTATGGTCCGACTTGGCAGTGAAATGCTACAAGGTTACACAGAGCCCAACTGGATTGATTGGTGGCAACAGGCAGATGTGCAACGTCATCTAGAACGTATCTTTGCTCCTATTGGTGCTCGTGCTAGAGAATTAGGTGTGCGCCTTAGTTTCCACCCTGGACAGTTTTGTGTATTGGCATCAGAGTCTGATGAAATTGTAGAGCGCAGTATTTTAGAGTTTGAATATCATGCTGACATGGCACGTTGGATGGGCTACGGACGCACTTTTCAAGATTTCAAAATCAATGTGCATATTTCCGGACGCCGTGGCCCCAATGGAATCAAAACTGTGTTGGGTCGCCTCTCCCCTGAGGCTCGCAATACCATAACCATCGAAAATGACGAAATGTCTTGGGGAGTTGAGCACAGTCTTGAATTATCAAAAGACTGTGCATTGGTTCTCGACATACATCATCACTGGATTAATACTGGAGAATATATTGAAGCAACTGACGACCGTGTTAAAAGGATTATTGATAGTTGGCGTGGTGTGCGGCCTGTTATACATTATAGTGTTTCACGGGAAGAGCATCTTGTTAACCATCCCACCAACACCCTTCCCACCCTTGATACGTTGATGGCACAGGGATACAAAAAGGCCAAACTCAGAGCACACAGTGATTTTTATTGGAATTCAGCCGTCAATGACTGGGCGGCTACGTTTGCCAAAGACTTTGATATCATGTGCGAAAGCAAAGGCAAGAACTTGGCCAGTTTTGAATTTGCAGACAAAATAAAAGCAAGGAGTTGACCTTGCTTTTACTTTGGTTTAGTTTTTAACTATCAAGGTGCTGGCAGTTCGCCGGGTTCGCCTTGGTAAGTTTGTGTCACTGTGATACCGTTTTGTAGGCAATGTGCATCAAAATCGGCATGGAAAGCAACAATAACAGGATCATTGATATATTCATTGAATTCTGCTAGGTTTCTAAATGTGTTTTTAACTGTAATTTCTTGGTATGGTTGATCTGCTACCAATGCACCTTTGGCAACCGTTTCCACAACCAACTTACCAGTGTCAATATAGTTGACCTTGATATGGTTCTTTACAGCCTCTGATGGGTGAAATGTTTCGGCATTGCTGACTGGAGCACCGTTTTTGCTTAAAGATCTGCTGACAATTGCTGGCATGTTTATCTTCCTCGCCGTATAGTTTGATCTGATCTTAGATCAAGGTAATTTGGCATCGTGCCTATTTATGAAAAAATGGTGGAGCCAGGCTAATTTATCCGTTTTTCATTAAATTGGGTTAGAACCATGTTGCACCGCAACATATATAGTGTTACACTAACATGTGTGCTGATGCCTATGAAGGGTCAGCGTTTTTAAACTTACTTGCTTAAAGGAGAAGTAACATGTCATACGATTTTACCAAATCATTCGAAGAGAACCAAAAGTTGGCTCGTGAATATACTACTACAGTTGCCACAGCCGCTATCGATTTCAACAAGAAATTGATCGACGCTACTACTGAAATTTTCAACTCTGTTCGTGAACAGACTGTAGCGGCTTACAAGACTATGGGCATCAAGATCCCAGGTCTCAAGGACTAATTTAAAGTCAAACACAAAGGAAAGGTGGCCCTTGTAGCCACCTTTTATTGTTTAAATGCTTTTAGAAGTTCTTGATTTAGAATTAAAAGAACAACCATATCACAAATGGGGACCTTGGGTCAACTTCTGGGGTTATGAAACTGTGGTTGCACAGTTTGACGATGACACCATTATTGTGCATTCATTGACCCCATACGATGAGGAATTGGTTGCTTATTATGTTGATTGGGAAGAGTGTGAACATTTTATAATGCTGTTAGAGCAAGATAGAAGGTTTTAATAGGAGAACTATTGCTATGAAATTTGTTAAAAAAGTATGGGATAGTTTTGCTGATTTTATGGTTGGATGGGCTGATGGAATTGGTCGCGCCCGTGCGGCTGCAGAGTTAAGCAGACAAGGTCGCTACGAAGAAGCCCGCAGGCTGATGCAGGACTGATACATAGGGCTATGACTAAATAGCCCTATGAAAATCACTGATCTAAGTCAGCCACAAATTGGCGATATAGTTGAATTCGAAACTGACCCCGAAACAGTAGTTGAAGGGCTTATTGTCGGCGAAACCGAAGACGGATACATCTATGAATTTTCCGAAACAGGGTTCCAGGAACTCAATGAAGCCTGCACTCATGGCAAGTATTACTGCTCTACAGACCGCAAATGGAAATGTAGGCAAGGTCCTAAACAGTCCCGTGAAGTCAAAGAAGCCAGTGGCTATGTTGCTAAGACCCCCGCAGAAGCCCGAGACCCCCGATATTCAGCAAGCCTAAGCACTGATGTAGGCCTTACTACAATGAAGGACCAAATTGGTGCCTTCTTCCCTACACCTGCACCCCGAGACGGACAACAACAGATCACTGAAGCCGAATATCACGGCCGTGAAGTTCCATTGGGTCGCCCCATGCGTGGCGATGTAAAAAAGTTCAAAGTATATGTTCGCAACAAGGCCGGCAAAGTTGTCAAAGTCAACTTTGGTGACCCCAACATGCGAATTAAAAAATCTAATCCTGCAAGACGCAGAAGTTTCCGTGCCCGCCATAACTGTTCTAATCCAGGACCTCGCTGGAAGGCACGTTATTGGAGTTGTAGAAAATGGTAAGTCAACAAGATGAAGGTTGCCCAATCTGCGGCGGAAAGCACCCAAAGAAATGAACAACAAACAATTAAACGAAGGCATGGCCAGCATCAATGTTGATGAACAGATTGATGTCAGCAGAATTAAAAAACTTGCAGGCCTAGCCAACAACGACGGCACAGTTGCCGGTGTTCCAGTTGATGAATCGCTGGGCATGATGGAAGAAAAGAAACTTCAAGAACTCTTGACCATGATTGAAACTTCCATTCTAAAAACACGCGGCTACTTTAAACATTATGTTGAAACCTATGATCGTATGAAAGGTCAAATGACCGAAGACGAACAAATGCATTACGGATATGGTATTCAGGCCATGTTCGACCTTATCGAAGAGATGCGCGATGAATTGGTCAAGCACACTTAAACTTGCTGGCATTCTAAGCATGACAGTCATGCTCAATGGCTGTGCCGCTGTTTATTTTGCCAAAGACAAGATTGCCAACTTCTACATGAGCAAGTGGGATGCACACGAAGCCGGATTGGTTTCACAAGTGTATGTGCAGGCACAAGACTCACTGTTGATTTGTGATCCAAAGACTCCCAAAGAACAGCAGGTTGCTGTTGTAGGGAAGTTGTATAGAACTTCTGTGGAGTTGTTGGCTTATTCAAGAACATTGCCCGATGACAATTCACCTGTGATCACTGTGGTAAAGAATATCAATGATGCCGCTGATGAGTTTAATAAACGTGCTCAAGACAAAATGAGTCGACTCTACTGCGAAAACAAAGCCACTAACATCAAGACCATGGGCGAACAGGCACAACGAGTAGTTCAAGCAAAGAGGAAATAAAAAATGGCCGCAGTCACACGTCAACAGTTGATGTTGCAAATTAATGCACTTCGCTCAGAACATCCTGAGTGGGGCAACAAAATTCGCGAGTTGGTAGAAGCATTTGAATCTGATCAAATGTCATTTGACGAACTCAAGGAACTCATTGAAGACTATCGTAGACAAGTTCAAAATGATGCCAGTATTGCTGAAGCACAAACAAGAACACGAACCGAAGTGTGTTTGGAAATGTTGTTCAATTTGGCCAAGGCAGTGATATGAACACAGTTGATCTAGAAAGACTTAAAAAACTAGCCGGCATTGAGGAAAATACCGAGGGTGCCAACAGCCCTCTCACACATGGTGGAACAGAACGTGCAGAATACATGCGAAAACACAATATCAAACCAGGCACCGACGAGTGGTTCAGGCTCTGGTTTGCCAGAACTGGCCTCACTGGCGAACGCCCAATGCCCAAGCGATAACGATCCCAACTGTTATCTAGTTTACCCCGAAGACGACGGTTACGACCTTCCTAGAAATCCCTATTCTCAGGCATGAAAAGCACACATGCCATCATATTGGGTGGAATACTAAAAGACAGTCAAGGCAGACCACTGGGTCCCTTTAGGCTTAGAACTGCTTGCGAAGAGGCCGGCTACGGTTGTCATGTGATTGACTATGCCTGGGCATTGACCAAAGAAGATCTGTTGGCCATTTGCGAAAGTGTCATTGACCAAAATACTTTGATTCTTGGCATAAGCAACGTTTGGTTCACTACCAACAGATTCAAAGACGACCCAGACATAAACCCCTGGTTTGGAGATGCGTTCTTTAAGGAATTTAGACAGCGGTGGCCTTGGATACAGATAGTGATTGGTGGCACCAAAATGTCATTGGTCCAAGGATCCAAAGATTTAAAAAAATACACTCAATGGTGGCTCACCGGATTTGCCGACATTGGACTAATTGAACTGCTGAAGTTCATTGAAGGTAAAAACTCCGACTTCAAATACCAAACCGACGAAGATGGTGTTCGTGTAGTTGACTGCAACGAGCATTATCGTGTGTCAAACATGGACGACCTTGAAACAGTATTTCAAGCCGATGACGGATTCAAACCATGGCAACCGATAAGCCTTGAAGTCAGCAGAGGTTGTATTTTTACTTGTAGTTTTTGCAGTCATCCTTTCTTGGGTAAAAAGCATGACGAGTATATTCGCAGTCCTGAAAGCCTGGCCAGAGAACTACGCAGGAACTATGAATTGTTTGGCACCACTCGTTATCAAATAATGGATGACACCTTCAATGACAGCATGGAAAAACTTGAGCGTGTTGAAAGAGCCATTGAATTGGCCAAATTGCCAAAGTTTGAATTTTGTTCTTATATCAGAGCAGAGTTGCTGGTAACAAAACCACAAATGATTCCTAAACTTCGGCAATTGGGAATTCGTGGCGGCACCATTGGATTGGAGAGTCTCAATACAGAAGCCCGTCGTGCCATTGGCAAGGGCATGGACATTGAACGTGTGTTTGATGCCCTGGCAGACTTCAAAGCAAACAGTCGTGTGCTACTACACACAGGAATGATCATTGGATTGCCCGGAGATACCATTGACGATGCTTTTGCTTGGGTAGAGCGATTTAAAAAAGATCAGTTGCTCAATGTATGGACTTTTAACAGCCTAGGGCTCACTCACGACAAAGAAGGCCGCGGCGTAAGTATTTTTGATAAAGATCCAGAGAAATGGGGATATGAAATATTAGGATACAATCCTGATTCCTGGACAGTCAGATGGCGCAACAATCGTGGTGTCACTGAGCATGAAGCATCAAAGGCCGCCACTGTCATCAATGACGAAGCAGTTAGAATAAACACAGCAGGCGGATTTAGTGTAGGCTCATATTGGTTTGTTGGTATGTCTGACAACGATCTCGAAACCAAGAGTCCTTGGGATGCTGCCATTGGTTTCCGAGGTTCCAAACAGGGCAGAGTCAGGGCACAAGAAAAAGTAGAACAGGCAAAGAAAATATTGATGTCAAAGAAATCACCTTAGGACCACTATAGTTATAGGTGATGGGCGGCCACTGCCCTGGGCGACGATTCGCTACCGTTTAGCCCTAAAGTGTGGCATTTTTATTTGATCCACTAAATATCTTCATGTAAAGCACAGGTTTATAGCAAGTCTGTGCCTACAACAGAATCACCAACATAGAGTTGGCTGATAATCATGGAGATAATAGACATGTCTACCAAAATCCGTTGGGTTCTTGCCCACGAACCAATCGAACTTTTCGTTCGCGCCGCTGAAGTTTTCAAGGCCGAAGTAGAAAAGTTGGCTCCAGGTGCTTTTGACATCGAAGTCATGACACTTAGCGAATACTCAGCAAAATACAATGACGGTATCGTTGTTACCAAACACGAACTTGTTGATCTGTTGAATGCTGGTAAAATTGAAATGAGCCAAACCTACACAGTGACCTTGGGTCAATACGATCACGATTTCCGTGCATTGGATTTCCCATTCCTGTTTGAAAGCCACGACCACGCCAGCCGTGTGTTCGAAGGCCCAGTAGGTCAGCAGTTGCTTTCAGGTCTTACAGAAAAAGCCGGTGTTAAGGGTCTTGCCTTTACATACTCAGGCGGTTTCCGCATCATCCCTGGTAACGAAGCAGTTGCCAAGATCGAAGATCTACGCGGTATGAAAGTTCGCACATCATTCTCACCAGTTGCAGTTGACACATTTGCCGCTGTTGGTGCCAATGTTGTTCCTATGGAACTTGAAGAACTCACAGATGGTTTGGAGAAAGCCGACGTAACAGTTGGTGAATCAACATATCCACGTGTTTACGCACTTGGCCAGAACGAAGTTTCCAAGTTCGTTAACCACACAGAGCACAGCCTGTTCTTGACATCAATCTTGATTGGTCAAGAATTATACAACTCATTGCCAGCCAGCCTGCAAGAAGTTGTTTCTAAGGCCGCTGTTGCTGCCGCTCGCTACGAGCGTGAACTGTCAATCGCTGATGTTGCCGCTACACAGGCACGTTGCGAAGAAGATGGTATCGCTGTTGTTCGTATGAGCGAAGAAGAAAAGGCCAAGTTCAAGGCCGCTACTGCTGGTGTTTACGCCAAGTATCCTGAACTTGCTGATCTTGTAGCCAAGATCAAACTAGCCTAATATTCCGTTTTCGGGATGGGAAGGAGTGGTGACCATTTGGTCTCACTCCTTTTCTTTTGACCGCTACATATTGGCATGACAAACGTAGAACAATTTGAATGGGTTGACGGTAACCCCAAAAAAGAAAACCGAGAACATCTTTCGGTGCGTCTGGTGGGTTCAAGGATTGAACCAGCCTATCTAGACAATGACGATATCTACGCCGACATGCCCAATGGCGAGCGCGACAATGCCATCGTTGGCGTTGTTATTTTCCCCATGGACAGTGATCCAGGCTGGGCCACGGTCCAACTCACAGGGCGAGTCATGGTCCAAAAAGACTGTGCCAAGCGCAGTAATTGGATCAAAATGCAAGAGAACGCCCGCGGCCCATTAGACGAGTATTTCATCCGTTGACAAGCATTGGAGTTGGTGCTATACTCTAAAACATCAACTCAACTCGGAGGCGATCCAGATGGACCTGTTAGAAAGAATTCGTTTTTGGCTCATCAACTACGGTCAGAGTTTTTCTTTGGCTATGTTTGTTGTTTTCTTCTTTGTGGTTCTGCTGATCAGCAAGTATTAACATGAGCATGCATCTAGTTGGACCCTGGCTGTCCACCACCAGCACTCGCCGCCGCAAAAGTGTCAAATTTAAAAGTGCTGAACACAAGGCTCAGTATTTGGCTGAAAAGGCCGAGTGGGAAAAACTCTTGAAGCGGCATAACATTGATCCAAATAAAAAGTCTCAATCTGGACCGGCTATGACTTTGCCTACACAGTCAAAGCCCTACATTAGAACCACAGAGCACATTCCTAGCCTAGGTCCTGAGAATATGGCTCCTTGCCTTAAAAAGGAACCCAACCGCTACACAGGAACGCTGATCAAAGGTATTGCCACAATGCACAAAAGCAATGCCGTGCCAGTCATCAATGATGAACAGGCTCGAGATATCAGCAGAATGCGTAGGTAAATATCATTAACTGGAGAACATTATGAAAAAGTTTGGAATTATTGCACTGATGTCAGTTGCTGTGGCCATGTTATTGACTGGTTGTGCAACAAACCGTGACACCGGTGCTGTGGTTGGCGGTGTTGCTGGAGGTATTCTAGGTAGCACCATTGGTGGTGGCACTGGTAGGGTAATTGCCACAGGTGTTGGTGCCGCTGTGGGTGCCAGCGTGGGATCTGCTGTAGGCGACAACATGGATCGCAATCAACGCCCTGCTCCGGTAGTTAATGCATATCCTACCACGTTTGAACAATGTTTGCCTTATGCTCCAGGTCCTGAGCGTCATGCATGCGAGCGTGGTGTAAGACAACGTCTTGCTGAAGAACAGCGACAGCGCGAACAAGAGGCATATCGTAGAGGCTATGGTCGTTAAAAACATCTATGAAAGTTGGGGCTCAATCTACACCACCAGCCTTGGCGAAATGTTTAGAACAGAGCCCGCAGTTTGGCGGCAACGTCTCATTGAAAGAAAACTGCTGGTCATACGAGGGTTAGGTCCAAACTTACCGGACGAACGTTTTCATGCCATTGGGGGATTATTTGGGCGTGTTTGGGACCAGGAAGATTACAAAAAGACTCCGTCGGACACCACAATCAAGCACAAAGAAACTACCCCAGTAAGTTATTTTCAAACCAATAACATGTGGGGCGCCAGAGAAATGCAGTATCATGCAGACATGGCGCATGTAGATGAAAACAGTTTTCCGGGTCGTGCTTTATACATGGTCAAGTCTACACAGAATGGTTCCGGCGACACAGAATGGCTGAACTTGGAATTGGCCTGGGAGCAATTGTCCAACGAAGAAAAAAGTAATTTTGACGGATATGAGGTAGTGCAACAATACATGTATGAGCCGCACACCAGACTCAAGAAGTTTCCTTTCTTAAAAACAAGTCCACTGAGCAAGCAACCAAGCCCAATGGTCAACTGCTACATCACTCCGGGCAAGAACAATGTTGCTTGGGTCCATCATGTTGAAAAAGACGGCAAGCCCATTGACAACACTGGAGCATTTGTTGAATCTGTTTATCGACTTTGCGAAAGCAAACCCAACACCTTATACAAGCATCACTGGATCAACGGAGATATCATAGTCTACGACAACTGGTTCAGCGTTCATCGTCGAGATCCCATCAAACTTGAAGATGGTGAAGGCGACAGGTTGTTGAAAAGGTTAACCTTTAATATCTAAAAAAAATCCGGGCATTGCCCGGATTTCCTTTGCCATCAGTGAACTGGATCAGTTCAATCTGTAGTTTGGCATGTCTACTTCGTGCTTGGTTTCAGTGATACCATTTGCGGCATTGTATGCATCGCGATCGGCATGCAACTGAGCAACAGTGGCATTGGCTTTCCAGGCATTGTAATGATCTAATGCTGGGAAGAAAAGAGTTCTAACTTTCTTGAGTCCGTTGGCATAAGTTCTTTCACCAACAACTGCTGGTGCGCCAGCGGCAATGATAGCGGCATTGCGCTCTTCTTTTTGGTCAGCAGACTGAACAAAAAATGGAACATTCGTATTAGGACGAATGGTTTTGTAAACTACTAGTTTCGCGGCCATGATAGGGCCTCCTTTTTAATTTGTAAACCAACACTATGTTGATTCAATTGCCCGCGGATTCTCTATCCGCCGGCTTGTCCAAAATCATTTAGACCTGCTATTTATAGCCCATTAATAGTTTACCAACGCTAAATGCCCTTAAAAACCCTGGAAATTTCAGGGTTTTTGGCCCAAAAAACCACGTTTTCTACGGGCTTGTAAGTCATTGATTTGTAAGGATTTTGTAAGTTCTTGATTTTTAAGGGTTTTTTGTGTTGCAAAAATGCCACACAGCCCGGGTGTTGCAAAAATACAACAGAAAAAAGCACCAAAAAACGGTTGACCTTTGGGCCTGCTTAGTGCATAATAAGAACATGATGAAACGCAAACGCCGTTCGGACCGCAACCATGCAATATACGAACTCCACTGTGATGTTACCGGTGAGTCCTATATTGGTGTAACTGTGGTCACCGGCTCTGCACTGGCTTCGGTGCGTGGCCGTTTTAACCGTCATCTGAGCCGTGCTCGCACTGAAAGCAAGGACTGGCTCTTGTGCGAGGCACTTCGCAAGTATGGTCGTGAAGGCTTTACGCCCTACCTGCTTGAAGTGGTTCGCGGCAAGGCCCAGGCTCATGCTCGCGAGCGCGAACTCACCCTGGAACTGCAACCCGCACTCAACACCCTGTGATGGAGGCGACAATGCTGAAGATGATCCTGGTTGGTTTTGTGATTGTCATGGGCCTGTTCATGCTCAATGACAAGACTGCCATGGACCAGTGCCAAAAGCGGCACTCGTTTGAAACTTGTTTTTACGCCCTTAACCGCTGACCCAGGAGATTGTTATGACCACCAAAGCCGACATTGTGAACCTACTTCGCACCAATGACCGTGCAGTGGCTCGCGCCCTGGTTGTGCTGACTGAGCGTCAAACTGCCACCGAGCAGGCCGCGGAAACTACCATCAATCGCAATGGCGAAGGGTTCCGTCCTTGCCATGCTCGTATGGGGACCAGCATGGCTCAGTTTTATAATCGCCGCGGCTACCTTTCGCCCAAGCAGATTGCCTACTGGCGCACTCCGCAAAAGAATGGGCAGACTCGAATCGAAGTCTATGCGGGCCAACTGTTGGACATTGCTTTGGCCCGTGCCGCGGCACAAGCAGAACAGCAGGACCCCAAAGCCTATGCTGAACAAGCCGCGGACCTGGATGCCGTTGCATACGGACAAAATGGTTGACCTTTAACTCAAATCGCAGTATAATATTCACTATCAACTCAACAGGAGATCCAAATGGCAACTCGTTCCGCAATCGCTGTCACGCACGGTGACATTGTCAAGGGTGTTTACTGTCATTGGGACGGCTACCTTGATCACAATGGCCGCATCTTGCTTGAGCACTACAATTCTGCCAAGGCCAATAACCTTGTGGCCCTAGGCGATGTTTCTAGCCTGCGACCCAACATTGGCGAACAGCATCCGTTCTCTTCGATTGGTGTCATGGACTCTGCCGAGTATGATGCCAAGTATGGTGAGATGACTACGTTCTACGGTCGCGATCGTGGTGAGACAGACACCAGTTGGAAAACCTTTAAGGACGCCCAAGAGTTCATTGACTACTTTGACGGCTGTGGTTGTGAGTATTTTTACCTCATGCACGAAGGCGTTTGGTATGTGAGCCAATATGGTCGTGCTTGGGAAAACCTTGACGTGGCGCTCAACGCCACTGAAGATGCTTAAGGAGATAGCCATGAACATTCAAGACATCAATCGTGCAATTATCACCGGCAGTTTCACCAACGAACAACTGACCAGCATCATTGATGCGGTAAAGTATGCTCGCAGTCAATTGGGCCGTAACACCATGCGACAACTGCGACGCGGTGTCATGGTTCGATTCAATGGCCGTAGCGGTCAGCCCATCACCGGCACCGTAGAAGAAGTCAAACTCAAAAACGTGATAGTTACCACAGCCGCTGGCCGCTATCGTGTTCCTGCCAATATGCTGGAGGTGGTATAATGCTAGATGTTCGTGCAATTATTCAAAGCATTGGGCGTGGTGTTGATCGTGTCAACACCGAAGACATCACCCCCGAAGAACTGATCAAGACGCTGGAAGTGATCAGCGCCTTAAGTCGAACTGCCGCCGAACAGTTGACTCGAGAATTGTCTCAACGTAAACTAGAGCAGGAACTGCAATGAGTCAAGATCTTGTTTTTCAAACCGCTGGCGATGGTTACTGGAGCAGTCGCCAGGCTCGAGTTAGAATCTTGGGCATTGACATTCCTTATCTTGATGAAAGTGAAACCGACTTTGCTGAAATGGTAGTGAGTTTTGATCTGCAGGATTGGGATCCAGAGAAGGATGGGCTGATCTATACTGACAGCAGGTTTATTGCTGACCTCCGCAACTACTTTATTGAAAATGGGTTCAGCCAAGAAGCAGTTGAAGCCTTGGACTACAGCGAACAAGGCATGCAGGGCGAAGACTATGTCAGTCTTGATGCCAGCGGCGAGTTCCTGCGACAATGGCGCCTGTTCAATGAAATCTATTCACCCTACATAGGAGCAGTATAATGCCTAACTGGTGTTCGAATGTGTTGGAACTTGAACACAGTGATCCTGAAATGATCATTCGTGCTCACGATGCCTTCAAGCGAGGCGAACTACTCAATGAATTTGTCCCTGTGCCGCAGTCGTTAAAGGACACGGTATCTGGACACTTTAGTGATCCCGAACAACAGATCCGTCTTGAACTGCAAGAAATCTGTAACCAGCACGACCACGGCTACCGGAACTGGTATGACTTTTGTGTCAATGAATGGGGCACCAAGTGGGACGTAGGCGGTAATGATGATGCAGGCAGTCCTGATGACGGGCGACTGACTTTGAGTTTTGATAGTGCATGGGCGCCGCCAGTGGCATTCTACGAAAAGATGACTCAGCAGGGCTTTAATGTTCGCGCCTACTACTATGAGCCTGGTTGTGCCTTTTGCGGCATGTTTGACAGCGAGTATGGCGATGACTGCTATGATCTCAGCAGTATGGATGCCAAAGAGATCCGAGAGACCATTCCCGAAGACCTAGATGAAATGTTTGGGATCGCTGACGATCGCGAAAGTTGGGATAACGAAGATAACGAAGAATAATCTTAGCATATTATGAACTACACTGAATCATATATACTGCCAGTTTCTTTAGAAGGAGAACGTTAAATGGCAGACTTTGCAGACGAAGCACAAGATGCGATGGAACATGCGGCCTATTTGGCCTCACTGGTCCGTAAGCAAACACCTAGTCTACCCGTAGGCGAATGTTTGGAATGTGGCGATGTTACCCCGGGCAGTTTCTGTTGCCCAGATTGTCGCGACGGTTACGAACTTAGACAAAAGATGCGCCGCATCAACGGACAAGGCTAAACACGCCGCCGGCATCACGGATAAATCCAGTGATGCAGATCAAAGCAAATCGAGAACTTGTAGTAGGCCTTGTTTTTATAAACACGGGCCTATTCTTCTTATACTATGGGCGCGGCTATCCTGTTGGCAATCCGTTGTCAATGGGTCCTGGCTTTTTGCCTTTTTATCTGTCTTTGGTCCTGGTGACCTTGGGCATTATTCAGTTGGCCCGTGCCTGGCGCAACAGAGAATCTGTAAACTTGGATTTGTTTAGGCCCGCAGTAGTGGCCGGCACCATTGGTGCTTTTGCTTATCTTTTGCCTTGGATGGGCGGC